>QWCQ01000027.1_pt1 | contig 185535 bp, 176 predicted proteins | sample 1972701 | NCBI WGS metagenome assembly QWCQ01 (sample SAMN09866704, study PRJNA288562) | Human gut metagenome isolate pre4_stool, whole genome shotgun sequencing...
CTTATCCAAGCTATAATATGACCAAGAAAATAAAGGCAGATCTAGGAGGTAATAGAGATGAATAAAAGGCAAGAGCTAATAGATGAACTCATAAAAGCAAATGAAGATGGAACATACAAAACATATAAAACCACAGAAGAAATAAAATCAATGAACAATGAAGAAGTGCAGATATTATATTCCAACATGAAAAATTATCTATCAGACAAAAGAACACACATAAACTACTAAAGGTGGAAAGGCATTGTAAGCTATTTTAAAGTATAAAAGGTACAAATACCTAAGAAAGCTATATAAACATCAAAATAAGGCATTCCACCACTACCAACAACCAAATAAAAACAAGCAAAGGAGAGAAAAACATGATAAACGAAGAAATAAGTAAAGAAGCAGGTCAAGCAGCACAAACCATAATAACATACACAATAAAGGCAGCAAAAGCGAAAATGGAAGCAGAAAAAGAAGCGGCAAAAGAAGAAGCAACAGTATGATAAAATATTAAAAAAATGTAGTAAGAGGTGAGAAAATGATAAAGAAAATATTTAAAGGAATTTTAATTTTTTTAGTATCCCTTATTATTCTTATAGGGATTGGAGATTTTTTATGGATTAATCTTCCGAAGTTAAATGCCAGAAAAAATATTTCTGATATAGAAGACTATGGCAAAGCTGTAAGCCAAATAAACTTAGATGACAATATACAAGTCGTTGGACTTGGGGAAGCGGCTCACGGGAATTCTGATTTTCAAGATTTAAAATTAGAAGTTTTAAAGACTTTAGTTGAAAAAAATAATTTAAAGAGCTTTGCTATTGAAGCTGATTTTGGCGAAGGAATGATAATCAACAATTACATTCACGGAAACAAGAGAGATGAAAATATTTCAAGAATTTTTTCTTTTAATATTTATCACACAAAGAATATGAGCGATCTTATAAATTATATGTTTGACTACAATCAAAAAGCCAAGGATGAGGACAAACTTTCTTTTTACGGCTTTGACATGCAAAATCCAGAAAAATCTATTGATTTAATATTAGATTTTTGTAAGGAAAATAATATATTACAAGAAAAAGACTTGAAAAAGGAGCTTTCTTTTATAAAAGATGAAAAAATTAAGATTTCACAGATAAAAGATAAGGAAGCTTTGTTGTTAGAGATAAAAGCTTATGCAGACGCCCTATCCTCTTCAGATGCAAAAATAGCTTCAAGAGCTCTTACAAATATATTAAATAGCATAAAATATTACGAATTAGATTTTAATGACTATGTAAAAGTAAATAATGTTAGAGATGAGCTTATGGCTGAGAATGTTAAATGGATAAGTGATTTTGAAAAATCAAAGGGAAATAAGATGCTTTTAATTTCTGGACACAACGGTCACATTGCAAAAAGTGAAAAATTTTATGAGCCAATGGGGTCTCACTTAAAGAAAATTTTTGGAGAAAAATATTTTATTATTGGAACAGACTTTTATAAGGGAATTGTTAATATCAATGTGGCTGGTCCAGATAACAAGAGGTCAAACCATGTCTTTGTATCTGCTGATCCTTTAGCTTACAGTGCGAGAAAATTTAAAGGAAAATATTATTTAGATTTTACAAAAGTTAAAGATGGAGAAACTTTTGACCTTATAAATAAAGAAATCAACATGATAAGTCTGGGTGAAGGATATTCTCCTCTTATGAAATTCATGCCAAGGACTTATAGGGTAAAGGAAGTTCCAAAAGATTTATATGACGCAATGATCTTTGTTTATTATGCAAAGCCAATTGCTGTTAATGATTAATATTATTTATGAAAGAGATGGAAGATGTTAGAAGTTCAAAATATAAAAAAGATATGACCTGAGAAATCTAAGGGAGTAACGAAAAGTTACACTCTTAAATAACCATAAAAAAAGACTTCCGAAAAGCGGAAATCAAGAATTTCGATTATCGAAAATCTGGAAAATATCAAGGTGGATAGGATATAAAATTGAATAAACATAAAATTTATGATAAAATTATACTGATAATATTTATCAATAGGAGATAAAAATGTTAAAAAAATTTTTTGAAAATGTAAAAAATCCGAAAAATAATTTCGGCGGTCGCTTCATGGTGAAAGGAATGAATATTGGTCACGAAAAATTGGCGAAATGGGGCAGATCTTTTCTGAATATTAAAAGCTCGGATGTGGTTTTAGATCTAGGATGTGGCGGTGGACGTAATGTTCAATATTTCTTAACAAAGGCTAAAAAAGTATATGGAATGGACTATTCTAAAACAAGTGTAGAAATCGCAAGTTCAGTAAATAGCGAAGCTATAAGAGATGGCAAGTGTAAAATTATTGAAGCAGACGTTGCTAAACTACCTTTTGAAGATGAATCCATAAATATAGTAACTGCCTTTGAAACCATTTATTTTTGGAAGAATATTGAAGTACCTTTTAGGGAAATCCATCGTGTTCTAGTTAAGGACGGTCAGTTTCTAATATGCAACGAAGGAGCATTTAGAGAACATAAGAATATAAAAAAATGGGCGGATATGCTAGATTTTGAAGTTTATTCTCCCGAATATCTTACAGAAACATTGACTAAGATAGGATTTAAATGTGAATACCATCTAGACGAGAAAGAGCATATAGTATTTTTAGCTAGAAAATTATAAAAAAATTTGAGAATAATGAAAAACAATTCTAAATCTAAGGATTTTTTATTAGTTCCACATTTAAGCAATCACATTTTCAGACACACCTTTACTACAAGGCTTAATGAACAAAATATAAATACAAAAGCAATGCAGTCTATTATAGGTCATTCTGATATTAGTACAACAATGGATATATATGTAGAAGTACCAAAAAATAGACTTTTATAGAGATTTAGACAATTATCTAAAGTAAAGGGGATTTTCACAACAATGAAACCAATAGGTAAGGAAAAATCAGAAAATGAAGATTTGTCAAAAGAAACTGATAATAAACCTAAAATAGAAAAAATCGACTTTTCAAACGTAAAAGTAGAACCATTATTTGAAGATATGGTTGATTTTGATACATTCTCGAAATCTGATTTTAGAGTTGTAAAAGTTTTAAACTGCGAAGAAGTTCCTAAGTCAAAAAAACTTTTGAAATTTACATTAGATGATGGTAGTGGAAAAGAAAGGATTATTTTATCAGGAATAAAGAATTTTTATAATGCTGAAGAATTAGTAGGAAAGACACTTCTTGCCATCACAAACCTACCACCAAGACAAATGATGGGATTAGAATCTTGTGGTATGCTTTTATCAGCAGTATGTGAATATGAAGGTGAAGAGCTTTTGAATCTTATTATGCTTGATTCTAAGATACCAGCAGGTGCTAAAATATATTGATTTATAAGAATTTTTAAGTGAGACTAATTTTAAATTAGTCTCATTTTTAATAATATATATGTAATTTTTTAAAAATTGTAAAAAATAATTGTTATAAAATGAAAAAAGTAGATAGTTGATAATAATAACAAAATTATTAAAATTTACATATTGATATTAGGACAGTGGAGGTTATATATGAAATACAAAGCTATTTATTGGTTTATCCTTTCACCATTTATAAAATCATATTTGAATATACATTTTAGTAAAAGTCAAACTAAAGAATTTACTAAAAAAGCCAAAAGCTTTTATAAAGATTTGTTGGCAAAGGCTGATGACATTGGTGAAAAAAATCCCATGGCTAGTAATCTCTATTTTGCTTTATTGCTATTTTCATTCTTTTTGCCAAATAAAGCTAATATTTCACTAGATATGTTTAAAGATTTAATGAATTATGTTTTGAACCATCCATTTATTTTATTTTTCACTAAATGTGACCTTAATAATGATAAGACAATGAATATGATTAATAAAAAAATTAAAAAATCGGCTTTATGGGCAGAGAAAAATAAAGATAAGTATCCACAAACATGGGAATTTAATTTTTATGATAAGCCAAGAGAAGGCTGTGCTTATTATTTTACTAAGTGTCCTATTGCAAAGTTTTTTAAGGATAATAATTATGAAGAGTACACTGAGCTTTTTTGCAATTTAGATTATATAAAAATTGCTCAAAGTAATGGTATTCTTATAAGAGAGCATACTATTGCACAGGGTGATGATATTTGTGATTTCTGGATTATTGGTAACAAGGCAAAAAAAGAGTAAATTTAAAATTTGTATAAAAAAAGACGCTCCTTAAATATGATTTAGCGAAAATATTAAGTGAATTACATATTTAATGGGAGCGTCCTTTTATATTAATTTTTTATTTACCAATTTGTTTCATAAGATTTTCTATTGTTTTATCAGCATTATCAGTATATGCTTTGATATCTTCTCTTGCCTTATAATTTTCACCCTTAAGGTTAGCATTATAGGCATCTTGAAGTTCAGTCATTTTTATTTGAAAATCTGTAAATAAATTGACTACTTTTTTTGCGACATCTTCATCTTTATTTATAATAGCTTCTTTTAAATCGGGAAGCATTGTTAAGGCTCTTTCATTGGCTTCCATAGCTTTATTATAAGTATCTCTAAATTTATCAGAAACATTTATATTTTTAAGCTCTGAAACTGCATCTGAAATTTCTTTGTTAGCCCTATTGTATTCTTTTTCTAAATCTTCTTTTGATAAAGTGCTAGCTTTTTCAAAGAATGATTTTTTTAAAGAAGTCATATTGTCTTCAATTATTTTTTGTTTACTTTGAAATTTATTTAAAAATTCTTTTTCGTCACCACTTAAACCAGTAATTCCATCGGTGATATTATCTTTTTGTGAGTTTATAATGACCTTTTTTTCTTTTCCATCCCAATTAACTTTAAGATTCATATTTTCTGCAACAAATCTCAGAGGCACATAGGTTCTGTCCTTTCTTATTAATGGGGCAACGTCATTTTTAATTTTTTCATTATTCACTGTGATATTTGTATCGCCAATTGTCATAAGGATTTGTCTATCATTATTTTTTATAGTAACAAGCTTCTTATCCTTATTCCAATCCACCTTATAATTTAAGGCTTCACCAATAAATCTGATGGGAACAAAAGTCCTATCTTTTTCTATAAAGGGTGCGGCATCAGTTTTAATAATTTTACCATCAATTTCTATTGAAGGTGCTTTTGCAAATACCGTAGTACTTATAAGTAGCAATGAAGCAAGAACTAAAGTTATTATTTTTTTCATATTTACCTCCTAATTACTTCCTGTTGTTACAAACTTTTCATTTAAATATATTAAATTGCTATCATTTTCATCTTTTATTTCAATAAAAGAATCATTTCCTCTAGTTGGTTCAATTTTTCCATTATCTCCATCCTTATAAAAAATTATATATTCTTTATTTGGGATTAGTGATTTTGGTAATTCAATTTCAACGTTTGACAAATCTCCTACATAATCTGTTAAGAAGTTTGATTCAAGACCGTTTGTAGAGGAGTTTTGTATTCTAACTCTTGAAATATAATTTGAGTTTTCAATCAGATTATCAACAAATTCCTTATCAAAAGCTGATGTTATAGGAGTATTTGCTGATTCTTTAGAATCTTCACTTTCTTTGTTTGAGGATGCGTTGCTATTTACAACAACTTTATTGGTGGAGCTACCAATTTTAACATTTGAATCTTTACTTTCGTTTTTTTTGCCACAAGCACTCAAAAATAAAGATAAAGCCAAAACAGAGATTAATAATTTGCCTTTCATATAGACCTCCTTTTTTTCATTTTATCATATAAACCGCTTATTTTAAATACTTTTAAAATTTCTGATTTACTTGGGTGAAAACAGTAAATTATTTTATTTATCGAGTCTACATGATATAATAAAACTGTTATTATGGATAAGGATGTATTTGATTTATTAGAAAAATTAGATAATCATGGTTATAAGTCATATATTGTTGGAGGTTGTCTTAGAGATATACTTCTGGGAATAAGACCTAATGATTTTGATATAACAACAAATGCTAGACCGAGTCAAGTAAAAGAAGTGTTCAGAGAATATAAAATATTTGATTATGGCATAAAATACGGAACGATCACAGTAGAATATAGAGATAGATTGTATGAAATAACAACTTTTAGATCAGAAGGAACTTATAGTGATAACAGAAGACCTGATAGGGTTTTATTTTTAGATTCTATTGATGATGACTTAGCTAGACGAGATTTTACAATTAATGCTATGGCAATGGATAAGTCTTATAATATCTATGACCCTTTCAATGGTATAAGGGATTTAAAAAATAAAATAATCAGAGCTTGTGGAGATGCTAACAAACGTATTGAAGAGGATGCATTAAGAATTTTAAGGGCAATAAGATTTGCCACTAGGTTTAAATTTTATCTTGACGAAGAATTATTTGATGCCATAAGCTTGAACAGAAATTTATTAAAAAACATAGCTAGGGAAAGAATATTTAGTGAAATTTGTAAAATAATTACTTATGATAATCCTTCTTATGGATTTTTGCTAATGGAGGAAACAGTAATCCTTGATATATTATTTCCAAGTCTAAGAAAAACTGTCGGCTTTGATCAAAAAACTCCATGGCACGATAGAAATCTTTTTGATCATCTTCTGTGCGTAATGGATAATGTTCCTAATGATTTATCTTTAAGATTTGCTGCCATATTTCATGATATCGCTAAACCTCTAACTCTTAAAATAGATGGTGACGGCACAGGACATTTTTTAGATCATGATGCACTAGGAGCTACAATGGCTGAAGATATTTTAAAATATTATAAGGCACCTAAGGCATTAATTGAAAAAGTTTCTATTTTAATTAAGGAACATATGAAAGTTCAAGAAGTAATGACAGATAAAGCACTAAGACGACAGATTAAAAGAGTAGGAAGAGAAAATATTTTAGACCTATACGAACTCTTATATGCAGATTGTGTATGCACAAGATATGATCGAGATGGAAGCTTTATTTTAAATAGAAAAAAAAGAATAGAGGAACTTTTAGATGAAAAAGAAATGAAAAAAGAAAAGTTTCTTGAAATTAATGGATATGATTTAATTGAACTTGGTTTTCATGGAAAAATAATAGGTCAAATTTTAAAATATGCTGAAAATTTAGTTCTCAGCGATACAAGTTTAAATAAAAAAGAAATACTTTTAGAAAAGATTAAAAATAATTTTATAAGCGGTGATAGAAATGGGTAAACTTTTTGGTACAGATGGTGTTAGAGGTATAGCAAATAAATTCCTCTCTCCTGATTTATGTTTTGAGTTGGGAAGATCAGCCGGATTTGTTCTTTCAAAAGAAAAAAAAGGTAAAGTTATTGTAGGTAGAGATACAAGATATTCAGGAGATTTGATAGAATCATCCTTAGTAGCAGGACTTTTAAGTATAGGATTTGATGTTGATATTGCAGGAGTTATTCCAACTCCTGGTATTGCATATTTAACTAAAACTTATGATTATTTATTGGGAGTAGAAATTTCAGCATCTCACAATCCCTATGAATACAATGGTATAAAATTTTTCTCCAGCCAAGGTTTTAAACTTCCTGATGAAGTGGAAAATGAAATTGAATCTATTATTTTAGATGATATAAAACTTTATAAAGATTTAACTGGTGATAAAATTGGTAGAATTAATAGGAGCGATAAATTTGTAAACATATACAAAAATTATTTAAAGAATTTAGTCAAAATGGATTTAAAGGGCAAAAAAATTGCTCTTGATATAGGTAACGGTGCTCTTTATGATATAGCTAAAGAAGTTTTAGAATCTTATGGGGCAGAGGTAATTGTTATTAACGATAAACCCAATGGTAAAAATATTAATGATAATTGTGGCTCAACCAATCCGAACCTCATAAAAGAATTAGTAATAAAAGAAAAAGCTCTAATGGGTATGTCCTTTGATGGAGATGCAGATAGGATAATTGCAGTTGATGAAAAGGGAAGCATTGTCGATGGTGATCATATATTAGCTATATGTGCCAGCTATTTAAAAGAAAAAAACAAGTTAAAAAATAATGCTTGTGTCGGTACAATTATGTCTAATATGGGACTTGAAAAATATTTAAAATCAATAGGTGTAAATTTTGTCGCAACTAAAGTTGGCGACCGATATATTATTGAAGAAATGCGTAAAAGTGATTATATAGTTGGAGCTGAACAATCAGGTCATGTTATATTTTTAGAACACAATACAACAGGAGATGGTCTTGCAACAGGTATCAATCTTTTAAATATTATGGAAGATACTGGTAAAAAACTTTCCACTTTAAATGAACTTATGACATCTTACCCACAAGTTCTAGAAAATGCAAAAGTTCCCGATGAACTTAAGAGAAAAGTTTTAGAAGTTCCTGAAATTAAAGAAAAAATTAATAAAATTGAGGAAAAATACAAAGGTAATGGTAGAATAGTAATAAGACCATCAGGCACAGAACCTTTGGTTCGTGTTATGATAGAAGGTGAAGATATAGTTTCTATAGGAAAAGATGCTATAGAATTAAAAAATTTTATTGAAGAGAAACTTAATTAGGAGTAAATATGTTTAAGATAATAAGTGATTCAAGCTGTGATTTAACAAAAGAAGAAATTAATGACCTCGATGTTTCTTATGTACCATTTAAGATAACAATAGATGGAAAAGAATTTATTGACGATTATGATTTTAATCTGAATGATTTTCTTACTGATATGGAAAATACGAAAAAACCGATTACTACATCCTGTCCGTCACCTTTTGATTATATGGAAGAGATAGAAAAAAATAAGGATAGGGATATATATCTTGTAACAATTTCTTCAAAACTTTCAGGTTCATTCAACGCTGCTCAGGTTGCAGCAAAAGAGGCAAAGGAAAAATATCCTGATATTAATATAGGACTTATTGATTCAAAATCAGCCTCTGCTGGACAGACTAGACTTGTCTTAAAATTGCTTGAATATTTGAAAGAGAATAATTCTTTTGAAGAAACAATGGATAAAATCACAAAATATATTGATTCGCAAATTACAATGTTTGTTTTGGAATCAATGCAAAATTTAATAAAAAATGGAAGAATTAAAAAGTCAGCTGGCTTAATAGCAAATGTTTTAAATATCAGACCCATTATGAGGTCAAATGATGGCGAAATTGAGCTTTATGAAATGAATAGAGGAATGAAAAAATCTCTCGATAAGCTGATGTTAGCAATAGGAAAGTTGAATAAAAATACAGAAAATGGTGTTTTATCTATTTCCCATGTAAATGCAAAAGAAAGGGCGGAAAGCTTTGCTCAAAAAGCCAAGGAACTTTATAATTTTAAGGATATAGTTGTACGTCAAACAAACGGATTATCTGCTGGCTATGCAGATGTTGGAGGAATTGTAATAGCCTTTTAAGGAGATTTATGGCAAAAAATAATAATCACAATAATAATCACATAGAAGATTTTGAAAATTTAATAGACCATGCTATAAAAGAAGAAAATTTTAAAGAAATCAATGAATTTATATCACAAAGCTTAAATTCGGCTGTAAATATAACCAAATCATCTATCAACAAGCTCTTCAATAAGACCAATGATAACAGACCATATAGAGTTTGTGAGGATGATAATATTATAAACCAAAAGCCTAAAGCTGAAAAAAAAGTTCGTGCTTGGTCAAATTTAGCAAAACTATCTTTAGTTTTTCATGGTATTGGAGCAATTGCAATGTTAATAGATGGAGTATCTGGCTTTTATTTAGATACATTAATGGTTTTTGCTTTATATTTTGTACCAGCTATTATATTTTCTTTATATATTTTGTATAGAACAGATAAATTAAAAAAGCAAATTATAAGATTTAGAAAATATAAACGAGAAATAGGAAACAATACAGTTATACCTGTAATGGATCTTGCAGTAGCTACATCTAAGCCTAAAGACTTTACTATAAATGATTTATTAGATTTAATAGATAAGGATTTCTTTAGACAAGCTAGAATTGTTGAAAATGGAGAATTGTTGATTCTCGATTCAAAAACTTACAAATTATATAAAAAAGAAAAACTTAATAATTTTAATGAAGAAAACGAAGATCTAAAAGTTAATGATTTAAAAGCATCAGATAGGGAAGAAATACTTTCAAAAGCAAAAATTCAAATAACAAAGTTAGCAAATTCTGTAGATGCTTTAAAAGAGCCTATGAAATTTAAGATAACAAAACTTCTAGGAACTTTAAGAAGGATATTTTCCATCGTTAAAGAAAATGATGTTGATCTAAAAGATCTTTCAAAGTTCATTGATTATTATTTACCAACAACAACTAAACTTGTAGAAACTTATAAAGAGATGCAGGATTCACCGACACAATCAGTTGAAGTTTCCCTAAAAGAAATTGACAAAACAATGGACATTATTAACGAAGCTTTTTTAAAGCTTTTAGATAATATGTATGAAGATAAAGTGATTGATATATCCTCAGATATTTCTGTTTTAAAAACTATGTTGAAACAGGAAGGTCTACTCGATGATGATTTTATGTTAGGAGGAAATAATGCAAAGAGAAATTAAGCTATCCTTAGATGGTTTAGAAAATAATGAAGAAGATAAGCTTGAAACAATACCGGAAAAGGAAGTAGCAAAAAGAGAAGTGAATTTAAGTCCTGAAGAAGCAAAACAAGTTGAAGAATTTGCTAAACAAATTGATATTTCAAACTCCAATTTAGTTTTACAATATGGTGCAGGAGCTCAAAAAAAGATTGCTAATTTTTCTGAAAAAACTTTAGATTCTGTAAAAACTAAGGATTTAGGTGAGATTGGAGAACTCTTAGGAAATGTTGTTACTGAGCTTAAAAATTTTGAAATTGACGAAGAGGACAATAAATTAGTTTCTTTTTTTAAAAAACAAGTTAATAAAGCTAATTCAATAAGAGTAAAATATGATAACGCTGAAAAAAATGTAGATAACATTATTAAAGCTTTGGAAAATCATCAAATGATTCTTATGAAGGATATTGCAACCTTGGACCAAATGTATGATTTGAACGAATCATATTACAAGGAACTTTCAATGTATATATTGGCTGGTAAGAAAAAACTTGAAGAAGCTAGAGAGCTTGAACTTCCGAAATTGCAAAAAGAAGCACAAAATTCTAACCTACCCATAGATGCACAAAAAGCTAATGACTATGTTAATTTAATTAATAGATTTGAAAAGAAACTTCATGATCTTGATTTAACAAGAATGGTTTCAATACAAATGGCACCCCAAATAAGGATGGTTCAATCTTCAAACACTATAATGGTCGAAAAAATTCAATCTATTATGGTTAATACAATTCCCCTATGGAAATCACAAATGGTTATAGCTATGGGAGCTAATCACTCTAAAGAAGCTGCTAAGACTACAAAAGAAGTAACCGATCTGACAAATAAACTATTAAGAAAAAATGCACAGAGCCTAAATCAACAATCCATTGAAACGGCAAATCTATCCGAGCGAGGAATAGTTGATATTGAAACAATAAAATACACAAATGATCAGTTAATTTCAGCCTTAACAGAAGTGAGAAAAATTCAAGAACAAGGACACGAGAGAAGAATTCAAGCAGAAGAAGAACTTGCAAAAATTGAAGAAAATTTAAAAAGTTCATTGAGAGAAATAGCTAAAAAGTAAGACTTTTGTCTTGCTTTTTTTTGATTCAAACATTAGATTTACTTAAATCGCACTTTATGACTAAATTCTGATTTTTTATATAATTCATGAGGCATAACTAAAATTAAAGTCTTATCTTTTTATTGATATATTTTTGTTTTATTACGTGGATACAATAAAAATCGAAGTCTTTAATAAAGATATATAAGTTAAATAAATAAAAAACTAAATAAATATTACTTGATATGAAAAATAAAAGCTGTAGCAGATTAATTTCCACTACAGCTTATTTAATTAAATTAAAGTTCTAATTTTAAATCTCCTTCTTTTATCCAGTTAATTTTTCTTAATGGTATATATATTATATAAGAAACTAAAGCTGGCAATAAAATGTGAAGTAATATTATTAAGAATAATAAATTAAAAAAGGGAACTTCAGGCATGGAAGTGAAAGTTGCAATTTGACCAACAAGTCCACAAGTACCCATACCTGCACCTATTGGAATATTTGTCATTTTAAATACAACAGTGGCTAAAGGTCCCAAAATGGCAGAGGCTAAAGTTGGTGGAATTGCAATTTTTGGATTTCTCACTATGTTAGGCATTTGTAACATACTAGTGCCTAAACCTTGAGCTACAAGCCCTTCAAAGCCGTTATCTCTGAATGATATTACTGCAAACCCAATCATTTGACAACAACAGCCAATTGTTGCGGCACCACCAGCAAGACCTGAAAGTGATAACATCATGCAAAGTGCGGCTGATGAAATTGGTAATGTTAAAACAATACCAACTATAACAGAAACCACAATACCCATAATAAAGGGTTGTTGTTCAGTAGCAATCATTATTATATTTCCAATACCTGTCATTATTGCATTTATTGTCGGGCCAATTAAATTCGCTAGGAAAACACCAACAAGAACTGTTACGACTGGAGTAATAACAATATCAATTTTTGTTTCTTTTGATACAATTTTACCAAATTCAACAGCAAATAAAGTTGCTATGTAAACTCCCATTGGTCCACCCAACTCATTACCTGCGATTCCGACAATGGTAGAAGCAAAAATAACGAGGTTTGGAGCTCCAAGAGCATAAGCTATTGAAACTGCAATAGCAGGGCCTGTTGCTTCTTTAGCTAAAGGCCAAATAGTTTCTGATAAAAATTTAATATTTAGTGAAGTGCCGATGGAATTAAGAATAGTTCCAACTAAAAGAGTAGCAAATAGACCAAAGGCCATAGCACCCAAGGCATCCACGAAATATATCTTTGGAGAAAGTGAAACATTCTTTCTCCTTAGAAAGGATATCATAATTTTTCTACCTCCTATATTTAAATACACGTTTACAATTATATCACTTAATAAGTAATAAGTTAAATATTATTAATTTTTTTATTAAAATTTAATTTGTAAAAATAATTATTTATAAAGAAATATTATGGGTATAAGAATTCTTGAAAGACAATATTTTTTAATTTTAGGTCTTTATAAAATATTATTTAGATAATGTAAAAAAACTTTGACGAATGATGTTAGTTGTGGTATATTATGCACATAGTATACCGAGCTGGTATAGTTTATTTTTAAAATGATATTTTTCAAACATTTTAATTTTAAGGAGGCAAATAATGTATAAGACAACAGATGAACATGAAGCCCTTCGTAAATCTATTAGAGAATTTGCTGAAGCGGAAATTAAGCCTAATGCCTTTGCAATGGATCAAGCAAATGAATTTCCTGATGAAATTGTAAAGAAAATGGGTGAAAACGGTTGGATGGGTATTCCTTATAGCAAAGAGTATGGTGGTGCAGGTCTTGATGCAATTTCCTATGCAATAGCTGTAGAAGAGTTATCAAGAGTAGATGCTGGATGTGGGGTTATCCTTTCTGCACATACTTCATTAGGATCTTATCCAATAGAAGCTTTTGGTACTGAAGAACAAAAGAAAAAATATTTAGTACCTCTTGCTAAAGGTGAAAAATTGGGTGCTTTTGGTTTGACTGAACCAAATGCAGGTAGTGATGCAGGTGGGACTGAAACAACTGCTGAACTTGATGGAGATTATTACATTTTAAATGGTGGAAAAATCTTTATCACAAATGCTCCTAAGGCTGATTTCTATGTAGTTTTCGCTGTAACTACACCAGGAATTGGAACTCATGGAATTTCTGCTTTTATTGTAGAAAAAGGATGGGACGGATTTACATTTGGAGACCATTATGACAAAATGGGTATCAGGTCATCTTCTACTGCTGAACTTACTTTTAATAAGGTTAAAGTTCCTAAAGAAAACTTACTTGGTCAAGAAGGTCAAGGATTCAGAATTGCTATGCAAACTCTTGATGGTGGTAGAATAGGTATCGCTTCTCAAGCTTTAGGTATTGCACAAGGTGCTTATGAAGCAGCACTTAAATATGCTAAGGAAAGAATCCAATTTGGTAGACCTATAGCTCAACAACAAGCAGTCGCATTTAAGATTGCAGATATGGCTACTAAAATTCGTGCAGCTAGACTATTGATTTATTCTGCTGCTGAAATGAAAACAAATCATGAAAAATATTCTATGGAAGCTGCTATGGCTAAGACTTATGCCTCTGAAACTGCACTATTCTGTGCAAATGAAGCACTACAAATTCACGGTGGTTCAGGCTATATGAAGGGCATGGAAGTTGAAAGATTCTATAGAGATGCAAAGATTACAACTATATATGAAGGTACAAGTGAAGTTCAAAGAGTAGTAGTTGCTAATAATATCATCGGGAAAACAAAGAGAAAAAAGGGTAAAGCTGCAGTAATTCAAAAATCACAAGAACCAATTACAGGTGTTAGAAAAAGAGAAATAATTACTGCAGATTCACCAAAAGAAGCGGTTGATATTTTAGTACAAAATCTTAAGAAAGATGGTTATGATTTTTCAGTTGGTATTCCAATGGATACACCAATTTATGATGCTGAAAGAGTTGTTTCAATCGGTAAGGGAATAGGTTCTAAGGAAAATCTTCCAATGGCTGAACAATTAGCTAAAGCTGCCGGTGCTGCTATAGGTTGTTCAAGACCAACTGCAGAAGCATTGAAAATTTTACCACTTGAAAGATATGTTGGTATGTCTGGACAAAAATTTAATGGTAACTTGTATATTGCATGTGGTATTTCAGGTGCTATTCAACACTTAAAAGGTATCAAAAATGCATCAACTATTGTTGCTATTAATTCTAATGCAGGTGCTCCAATATTTAAGAATTGTGACTACGGTATCGTTGGAGATATGTTTGAAATTATGCCTCTATTAACTGAAGCTTTAGGAACAGAAGATAAAAAGGAAGCTCCACCAATGAAAAAAGTTAGAAGGTCTAAACCGAGAAAACTTGCACCAAACTATTCAGTAATGGTTTGTCCAGGTTGTGGATATGAATATGATCCTGATCTTGGTGACCCAAATGGTGAAATTGATCCTGGTACTGAATTTGAAAGACTTCCAGATGATTGGTCTTGCCCAAATTGCCTAGAACCTAAAGAAAACTTTATAGAAGCTGAATTTACTGAAGATAGAAAGTAAGGAGGAGTTATGTTTACTGTAAGAAAAGTTGTAGATGATTTATATTATGTAGGCGGAAGCGACAGAAGACTTGAACTTTTTGAAAATTTATTCCCAATTCCTAGAGGAATTGCTTATAATTCCTACCTATTGTTAGACGAAAAAACAGTGCTTTTAGATGCAGTTGACTGGTCTATAGCACGTCAATATATCGATAATGTTGTAAGAGTATTAGATGGTCGTCCACTAGATTATCTAGTAATACACCATATGGAACCTGACCACTGTGGAACTATTGATGAAATGATTTTAAGATATCCTAATCTAAAGATTATCTCTTCTGAACAAGGTTTCCAAATTATGAGACAAATCGGTTACCACGTAAAGGAAGAAAATTGTATAGTTGTTGAAGAAGGCGACACAATTTCCTTTGGTAGACACGAATTGTTCTTTATAGAAGCACCTATGGTTCACTGGCCAGAAGTAATTATGTCACTTGATACAACAAACGGAGTGTTATTCTCAGCCGATGCTTTTGGTTCATTTGGAGCATTAGACGGACAAATATTTGCTGATGAAGTTGACTTTGAAAGAGATTGGCTTGATGACGCAAGAAGATATTTAACAAATATTGTTGGCAAATATGGTCCTTTCATAACAAATGTTTTGAAAAAAGCTGCAACTGTTGATATTAAAGTTATTTGTCCACTTCACGGTCCAGTATGGAGAAAAGATTTGGGATGGTTTATCAACAAATATGCAACATGGGCATCATATACTCCTGAAGTTGAAGGTGTACTAATCTGTTATGGTTCAATGTATGGAAATACTGAATTTGCTGCACAATCTTTAGCTACAGCACTTTGTGAAAAAGGAATGACTAATGTTAAGTGCTATGATGTTTCAAAAACTCACTATTCTTATTTAATAAGTGAAGCATTCAAATATTCTCATATTGTTTTGGCTAGTCCAACTTATAACTTGGGAATTTACCCTAACATGAAGAATTTTATAATGGATATGGCTGCCTTAAACTTACAAAATAGAACCGTTGGTATAATTGAAAATGGTTCTTGGGCTTGTACTGTTGGAGATAAACTTGAAGAATTCCTTGATGAAAATTGCAAGTTGATGGATGTTCTTCCAGAAAGAATTACTCTTAACACTTCATTAAATGCCGTTCAATTAAATGATATTGATACTATGGCTAATGCTATCTTAGAATCAATGAAAAATTTAAGAGAACTCCATGCAAAACTTGAACAAGGTAAAGGGGAAAAATAAGATTAATTTTTAATAGAAAAATTATAATTTAATGGTTATAAGTTAAGGTCAACAATGGATGAAAGCGTATTGGAAAAAACTTTTAAGAACACTCTATATATCTTTGGTGGTAACAATAGTCATCGCAAATCTTTCTATGTGATAATTATTATATGTAACTTAACCAAGATAAATTTAGAAAAAAGAGAATTTTTTGCAAGGGTGATTTTCCATAAAAAGCTTAAAATTGATATGGTTCAAGATTTAAAAGAACTAGAATAAAAATATTTAAAAATTTTTGCTGATTTAAGTAAAGATGGAAATTTAGCTTTTGTTAAACCTTATCACAAACTATTAAAAATTTTAGTTTTGAATAAATAAAAATAAAGGGGGCTTATAAATTGAGCCTCCTTTATTTTTTAGCATATTAAATTTTACCTAAGCACTCTTTCGAATTTTTTTTGCTTGATTTCAAAATCATTAGTATCAATATTAAATGAGTTTTTGCTATCCTTATTCGCATGTGCCTTTATAGCATTGCCTTGGTACAAGAAAGTATTGCTTGCACAAATAATATCAGCATAAGACCACATATTTTCATTGACATCTTTGAAGTTTATTAGGTTCTTACTATTCTTTGCAATGTAGTCCTTATCAACAAATCTTTTAAATGCCTTGTTAGAAATAGATACAACTTCTTCTCTTGTTATAAATTTATCACCCTCATACTTAACCTTTCCTTCTTCATAAATCTCTAGCCAGCCTTCCTTGTATGCGGCTTCCACATCACTAATTGCCCAGTGTCCAGTCTTTAAATTCATATGGTTGCCATTTGAATTTCCAAGTTCTTGAAATCTCTTTAGAGTTGAAATCCATTCATTTCTTGTAATCTTATTTTGTGGTTTGAAATTTCCATCATTATAACCTGAAAATACTTTTGCTTGGCTTACAATTTTAATAGCTTTGGTGTACCAAGCTTCTCCAATGTCCTTATAAGAAATTTTGAAATCATTATGGTACTTGTAGCCATCTTCAATTAAGACATTGGCAAGTATTTGTGCAGCTTCTGCACGAGTAAGACCATCCTTAGGTCTAAAATTACCATTGAAACCTTGAATATATACAACTTCTTTGAAATAAGAATTATCTGTAGGATTTTTTTCGACTTTATTTTGAAAATTTGCTTCCTTATTTACTTCCGCATATTTTTGATTATTAAAACTATCCGCAATAACAGAGTATTCAAAATTATTATCTTTATCAATAACAGGATAATTAGGAACATTATCTTTTGGAATAAATTGAATTTCTGGTTCTAAATCTTCTGGATAATTTGGCTTGTCATCACCAGGAGTTAGTGGAAATTCAGGTTCTGAATCATCTGAGTCTTCAGGTTTTTGTCTATTTGAGGGATTTTGTTTATTATCATCTGATTCATTTGGCTTTGGTTTATCACTTGGCTTATCAGGTTGTTCCGGTAATTCTGGTTTTTCTTTTGTTCCTGGATTTTCTGGTTTATCCGGTATATCTGGAATAGATGGAATATCTGGCACTATAGGTTTGTCCGGTGTAAGTGGATTTACTATTTTATTTTTCTTTTTCGGCTTTTGGTCATCAAACTGAGCAGTAATAGTTGTGTCTTTTGTAAATTTATGACGTTTATTAAAATCAAAATCTTCACCAGCTTGGCTATCACTTAACCACTTAACTAATTTAGGTTCTTCTTCGCTATTATTTATGCCAATTTCAGGAATATTAACCCAAGCATTTGGATTTACATAGTAAATTTTACTATCTTTATTATTTGCCTTTCCCGTTGGATCAACTGTGACTTTTACATAGTTGATATTATTTAGGTCATTTTTTTCAGCCTCAGTTAAAAATAATGGCTTTTGTCCTGATGTATTTGCTTCATAAACATTTTTGTAAACCTTAATTGGTATTTCAAGTACTTTTTTATCTTCGCTAGTACCGAATTGCACCAATGCCCTAATCTTTACTGTACGGACAAGTTCATCCTTATCAGATGTATTTTTTTCGCTGCAGAGGTTAAAAAGTTTTTCATCAGTTAAGCTAGTTCCATTTTCATCTACAAACTCTACATTTGCAATAGTTCCACTATCTTTTCCTGACCAAGTAACAAGACTCATAATATCAGAAATTTTCGGTGCAAAGCTATTAGTCCATTTACTATTAGGATCCATAAAAGATTCTGTTGTAGTCAGACTATTTGCATCAATTTCAGACCAATCAAATTTTGCAGTAAATGTGTAATTTTCATCAATTGGTGTATTCTTGTCTAATAGGGGAGAGTCCCATTTGATAAATTCTCTTCCAAGGTCTGGTCTTATATGGTGCTTATCAGATATATCTTCACCATCTTTTAATAAGTCAGGCACTGATAATAGACCAAATTTAAGACCCTTTATAACGTCGTAATTAATTTCCTTAATTTCTTTACCTTGAACATCCTTACCGAAACAACCTCCATCAGAAGCCTTAAATGTTACTCTTACATATCCATCTGGTACAGGGTCATTAGGATTTTGACATTCAATTACACGAGCATCTTGGTAGTAGAAGCTGATTTCATCGGAACCACTTCCATTAATACCTAAGAGTTTATTTGTATTTTCGTCAATATCATAAAAAAGTTCTTTCTGTGGCTTTTCATCCTTTGCCAAAACCCAACCTGGTATAGGTCTGTAATTTCTGACATCAAAATCACGGCATGGACTAATAACTTTTTCTTGTCCAATGATGCTATTTTCTCTAATAAGCCTTTCTTTTTGACTAGGTTCTGTAGCTGTTTCAACATCTTTTTTTGCCCTTACATCAACATAATTAACCTTATATTTACGTGTCTTATATCTTCTGTAGAAAAATTTAAAAATATTATTTTCAAATTTTGGATTTTTACTTGATATGCCAGTTTTTTGATCAACAATATTTTCAGGTTCTACACGGAAAGTTTGGAAGTAGGTGTTGTTGAATTTAACCCTATCGTTATAATCCTTGTATTGCTTGTAAATATCAGAATTGCTATGTTGATTAAACTCTTCATCAGTTGCTAAAATCCATTCTTCGTTTTGTTGGTCACCTATTGTTGCTGCTAAATAGTCTACACGCTTGTTTTCAAGCTCTTCCTCTAAAGGATTTCTCAAAATAGACTTATCAAGATTAAAATCTTCATCTAAGAAATAATGTTTAATCTTCACATCAACGGTGTCAGTTGGCAGCCAGATGGCTCTTAAATAAATTGGACTTACAACATCATTTCCAAAGGCATAGAGTTCAGGAGCTCCTGAGATATTACGGTATTTTTTGCTGAAATCTTTGTCCAAAACATCAGTATAATTACCGTCCTTATCTTTTTTATAACGGATAAGTTCCCAACCTCGAAATTCATATCCCTTTCGTCTTGGCTTTTCTGGCAATCTTAATTTTTGATGTTGGACTACTGTAAATACTTCTTTGTCGCCATCTTTTTCTCCACCTAAGGGATAAGTTACTTCTTTTTCCTGTCCAATATCTCCTTCTACAATTGTTTTTTTCTCAAGGCTTAGATTATCTGTGTCGATATTTGGTAAGGTACCACCATTAGCATCAAAGGTAACTTTCCATTTGTAATCAGGTTCGCCACATTGAGCATATAAGACTAAATTTCTCGCTGGCATGGTTTCATTGTTTTTCCATATAAGCTTTTGTCCTTTAGTATCCAATGCCCAACCTTTAAATTCCCATTGCTCAGGGATTCCTTTTGGTTTTTCAGGCTTATGAACTTTATCGAGATTCAATTTCTTTAGAGGGTATTGGTAGTAAACCTTAATTTTATCCTTATCTTTATAGGCAGCATCATCCTTTTCTTTTGATGGGTCATTGTTAAGTTTTATTTCATACTTATTTCTAGAGTATTCAAAGGCTATATAACCATTTTCATCGAAATCTTCACTTTCGTCACCACTATCACCGTTTTCATCATCCTCTAGGTCCTCAATAGGCTTCTTTGGATCTTCCTTCTCATCTTCATTTAGCGAGTTTATTTTAGGAAAGACCCACATAAAATACATCTTGCCCTTTTGTCTTTTCTTACCATTGAATCTGTAGTAAACCTTAGGAAATGGCGTTTTTTCATTTCTTTCTTCATTCTTGTCATCTTGCAGGTCAGGTTCATCGAATCTTTCAGCTTTCTTTTTCCCCTTGCCCCTAAAACCTTGAAGGTCTGGCGGTGTAAAATCATAATCGCTATTATTTGTATCAGACTTTACCATATAGAGGTCATAGTCATAGTTTTGTTGACCTTCTTCAAAACCATCTAGCAAAAAGTCAACGTGAATTGGAAAAACTTGATAATGTTGGTCAATGCCAAAGGCTATATCAAAGGGACCAGCTTTTTTTGCAGGCACTCCTTGACCCATAGGAATTTCCTTTGCTAATCCATTTTTACTAAGATCTGGGTAATCCACAAATTCGTTGGCAGTGAGCCTATAAGGAGGGGTATCACGATAGTTTCGTTTATTTACATCTTGCAAGATAGACCATCCTAAAGAGTTGTAGCCATCTTTAAAACCACTGACTTCCAAGATATCATTGGGCCACATGCCCACAAGGCTTTGGTTAAAGCGAGCCTTAAAGTGATAAGGAGCTCCCGGTTTTCCCAGCACTTCTCCATTTCTTGTAAGTGTCGGATAAAAACTGTCCTGAAATGAACCTTTAGTAAACCAAAGATTGTAGACCTGCCTGTCATAGTAGATGTTATAAACAGTTTCTCCTGTAGCAGACACTTCCTTTACAAGGCTAGGATTCTTTAAATCGGCATTCTCTTTATTGGTAAGTTCTTTATTGTATACAAAAAACTTATTAAGGTAGGGGATTTCCATTTTTTCTGTGTTTTTCGGATCATTGACCTTTACTTTTTCTCCGTCGTAAATCCTTTTTAATCTAGCACTATCCAAATCTGTAAACTCTACGCCTTTTACAGGTTCTTTTTCGAGTCCTGGACGCATACCTACTAATTGATCCTTATATACATGGGTTCCCACAAAGTCATACCTATCCAAAAGCTTAGCATTTTTTGGGTAATCCGACTTTTCTGCCCAAAATAAAACAGTATAGTCTGCTTGTTTTTTTCTTTCCCAAACTGCAATAAAGGTTACTTTTTCAGCAGGCATCTCTAAATTGAGGTCTAGATTTAAACTTGGATTACCTGATGAATCCTTTATAATTTCATCTTTTTTGAAAATAGTATCTACGCCATTTATATTTCTCTTTAAATCAACAGAAGGCTTCCATCCTTTGAGAATCATTCCAGCTTTAGTTGGAATATCCCCATCAGCAATCTTTGGAATTTTTTGTTCGTAATATAGGGTTCTTGCAGGTATTGGTGTACCATCACCACAGTCGAATACAAGATCAAAGTATGCACGATTGTAACGATACTCCAGTTCAAAATTGTCTGTATCTTCAGGAACTTGTGTCATAATAAAGTCTGTCTCTGGTTCAAATCCAATTGTATGTTCCTTATCCAAAGGTTGAACCCTCATTATAGAACCTGTGTCACCAGTTTGTTCTCCTATAAAATAATTTTCTTTACCATTTTTGTCTCCATATTTATTAAAATCTTTTAATTGTTGGAATAAATGCTTAACTTTAACTTTTGATTTTTTAGCCTTGTATTCAAAGTTTTGTTCCGCTTGGTGATTATTCACATCATCTTTTTTTATTGTGGTTCCTTTTTCTGCTTTACTTTTTATTTCATCATAACTAATTGAAAATGTATCTTGCGGTTTTATATAACCTTTAAGATCAGGTAGTTTAATTTCTTTATTTACCTTAGCCTTATCTTCTTCGCTTATATCTGCACCAACACTTGCAACATAAGGCTGGTAATTTTTCTTATATTTATCGTCCTTTTGTACCTTATAATTTGTGCGAAATGTGTAAATGTCAGGTTGACCTTTTTCTATTAATAAGTCTGCTGCCTTTTGATTATCCTTAAGTTTATAAGGTGTAACAGCTAAATTATTAATAGGATCACTTTTATTTGATAGTAGAATTAAATCTGCACTATATGCAAAAGCTTGCAAGGGAATAGTTAAAACCATACATGCTGATAGTAAAAGTGTTGCAGTTCTTTTTAAATAATTTTTCAAATTCAATTCATCTCCTTAAATATTTTATTGATATAAACAGCCCTATATACAAAATGTATTGCATACAAAATGTATAAGAAATTTTTTAAAGCAATATTATACAATAATTTTTTTATTTTAGAAACTATAAATTTAAAATTTTATTAAAATTTTATAAATTTTATTTTTACTTTAAAGCATTTAGTATTACTAAGTTTTTATTTTTATATTTTGTAATATAAAAATTTAAAAAAAGCCTCTTTAAGTGTAGTTTTTACATATTCCTTAATTTTTATATTTTATATATTAAGTCCTTATATGTTATAATAAAAAAAATAAGGAGGATTTATGGAGCAAAATATTTATTTAGATAAAGAAAAACTTGAAAATGCAATTTCAAGCCTTGATGAACTTGCTTTATCTTTAGACGTAAATGGTTTAAGAGATAAAATTAAAGAACTTAATAAAAAACAAATGGAACAGAATTTTTGGGATGACAACGAAAAAGCCCAAAAAATTATTAAAGAACTCAACTCTTACCAAAGAAAAGTTAATCCTTATGATGAAATTTCAGACCTTATAGAAGATGCCAATGATATTTTACTGCTTATGGAAATGGAAGATGATTATTCTTCTTATGATGAGTTTAAGAAGTTAATTTTAAATATAGAGAAAAAAGTTTCTGAATATAAATTAGAAACCCTATTAAATGGTGAATTTGATGAAAATGATGCAATTTTATCTATTCATGCGGGTGCTGGTGGCACTGAAGCTCAAGACTGGGCATCAATGCTTTTAAGAATGTATGTAAGATATGCTACTAACAAGGGATTTAAGGTAGAAACTTTAGATATTTTAAAAGAAGATGAGGCGGGAATAAAATCAGTTACTTTAAAAATATCAGGTGAACATGCCTATGGTTTTTTAAAGGGAGAAAAAGGAGTTCACAGACTTGTAAGGATTTCTCCTTTTGATGCAAATAAAAGACGACATACTTCATTTTCATCTGTAGATGTATTCCCAGATATTGATGGAGATATTGATATAGAAATAAAGGATGAGGACTTAAAGATTGATACTTATAGATCAAGTGGTGCAGGTGGTCAACACGTTAACACAACTGATTCTGCTGTAAGAATCACTCATATTCCTACAGGTATAGTTGTTCAATGTCAAAATGAAAGAAGTCAAATTCAAAATAGAGAAAGAGCTATGCAAACTTTAAAGGCTAAGCTTCTTGCCTTGGCTGAAGAAGAAAGAAAAGAAAAAATTGATGACCTTCAAGGTAACTATTCACAGATTGCTTGGGGTTCTCAAATAAGGTCTTATGTTTTTCAACCATACACTCTTGTTAAAGACCACAGAACTAACTGTGAAGTTGGAGATGTTAATAAAGTTATGGACGGGGACTTAGATCCCTTTATTAATGCTTATCTGCAATCTAATGCTACTAAGGAGTAAAAATTGAAAGATTTAATAATTGCTATGGATTTTCCATCCAAAGAAAAAGCTGATGAATTCCTTGTTAATTTTAAAGGACAAAAATTATTTTTAAAAATTGGTATGGAACTTTTTTATAAGGAAGGTCCTCAAATAGTTAAAGAATATAAGAAATTAGGTCATAAAATTTTCTTGGATTTAAAATTACACGATATACCAAATACAGTTAAATCAGCTACTAAATCTCTTATTGATCTAGATGTAGATATGATTAATTTTCATATTTCAGGTGGATTCAATATGTTAAAAGAAGCAAATGAAGTAATTATAAATTCAAATAAAAATATTATTGCCTTGGGAGTTACTATGCTCACTTCTAATGATGAAAATATTATGCATGAGGAAATAAAAATTGACAATAATTTATCTTTAAACGATGTAATTTTATCTTATGCTAATTTAGCGAAAAATGCAGGTTTACAAGGTATTGTTTGCTCAGCTTTAGAAGTTCCAAAAATTAAGGAAAATTTGGGAGATAATTTTGTAACAGTTACACCAGGAATAAGACCCAAGTCTTCTCAAAGTGATGATCAAAAAAGGGTAGTGAGTCCAAGTGATGCGAGAAATTTGGGGAGTGATTATATAGTTGTCGGTAGACCTATCACTAAATCAGAAAATCCTCTAGATGCTTATAGAAAAATAAAAAAAGAATTTTTAGGAGAGTAAAATTGAAAGAAATAGCTAAAATACTTCTAGATATAAATGCCGTTACTTTAAGCCCACAAAAGCCATATACCTGGGCTAGTGGAATAAAAAGTCCAATCTATTGTGACAACAGGTTAATTTTTTCTTATCCTAAAGAAAGAACTATTGTTGAGAATTCATTAGTTGAACTAATTAGAGAAAAATTTCCTCAAACTGAATATATCATGGGTACAGCAAGTGCTGGTATAGGTCATGCTGCTATTGTCAGTGATATAATGAAATTACCCATGGGATATGTAAGATCTAAAGGAAAGGACCACGGTAAGAAAAATCAAATTGAGGGTAAGATAGTTAAGGGAGCAAAAACTCTCGTTATTGAGGATTTATTTTCTACGGGTAAGTCTTCAATAGATGCAGCTTTAGCCTTAAAAGACAGTGGATTTGATGTTATAGGAATTGTTTCAATTTTCACCTATAATTTAAAATCCTGCCAAGAAAATTTTCAAAATTATAATTTGAAAAAGTCTTCTCTTACTGATTACGATGAGTTATTATCTATTGCACTTGAAAGAGCATATATAAAGGAAGAAGATTTAAAGAAATTACAAAAATTTAAAATCAATCCAAGCGATCCATCTTGGATGGATTAAGTGTTAAAAAAAGAAATTATTAAATATTATAATTGTAAAATTTTTAATAGTGATTTCTTTAATAAAGATTCAGCGCAAGTAGCTAGAGAATTACCGGGTAAATATCTTAAAAGAAATTATGCCGGTAATTTTTTCTTGCGAGTGTATTGGTATTGATTAAGCCAGGGAGGCAAGGGACTATCCCTACAGACTTTATATAGATAATCCTTATGTTTCTAAAAATTGTAAACAAAATTTTAAAATATGTAGATAATTAATAACTTTTATTTTATAATAAGACCCAGAGTATAGAAAGGAACAAACATGATAGAAATTAAGGACTTGTATTTCTCTTATGAGAATGAGGGAGAAAATAAAAATCCAAGAAATGTAATAAATGGTGTTAATCTTAATATAAAAGAGGGAGAATTTGTTGCCTTATTAGGACATAACGGCTCAGGAAAATCTACTTTAGCTAAACTTATTAATGCACTTTTTATTCCTAAAAAAGGTCAAGTGCTTGTAGATGGTTTTGATACAAAAGATGATAAATCTGTATGGGATATCAGGTCTAGAGCTGGAATGGTATTTCAAAACCCCGATAATCAATTAGTTGCAACTGTAGTTGAAGATGATGTCGCTTTTGGACCAGAAAATTTAGGAATTGAATCTTCTGAAATAAGAAAAAGAGTAGACAAGGCACTAGAATCAGTCAATATGGAAGATTTCAAAAAAAATTCACCTCACTTGCTTTCGGGTGGTCAAAAACAAAGAGTAGCAATTGCTGGAATTTTGGCAATGAGCCCCACTTATATAATTTTAGACGAACCTACAGCCATGCTTGACCCAAGTGGCAGAAAAGAAGTTATGGACACAGTCTTAAAGTTAAATAAAGAGCAGGGAAAAACTATAATTTTAATCACTCACTATATGGATGAAGCAGCTATGGCAGATAGGTTGATTATTATGGAAGAGGGAAGCATAATTCTTCAAGGCAAGCCTAGAGAAGTATTTTCTCATGTAGATGAGATTAAAAAAATTGGTCTTGATGTGCCACAGGTCACTGAATTGGCTTTTGATTTAAAAAAGCAAGGATTTAATATTAGAAATGATGTTTTAACAGTAGAGGAGTTAGTGGAACAAGTATGTCATTTATAGAAGTTAGAAATTTACAACATTTATATTCACCTAATACTCCTTTTGAAAAGCTAGCAATTGATGATATAAATCTTGATATAGAATTAGGGGAGTTTATAGGCTTAATCGGTCATACGGGTTCAGGTAAATCTACTTTTATTCAACATCTCAATGGTTTATTAATGCCCTCAAGAGGTTCTATTAAAGCTGATGATATAACTATTACAAGTAAATCTCAAAATCTTACTGATTTGAGGAGAAAAATTGGATTAGTTTTTCAATATCCAGAATATCAACTTTTTGAAGAAACGGTAGTTAAAGATATTGAATTTGGTCCTCGAAATTTGGGACTTGATGATGCTGAGATTGACAAAAGAGTAAGGAAAGCTATGAATTCCGTTGGTCTAGATTATGAAAAATATAAAAATAGATCACCTTTTGAGCTTTCAGGAGGTTTAAAAAGAAGAGTAGCTATAGCTGGAGTTCTTTCAATGCAACCAAAGGTATTGATTTTAGACGAACCAACAGCAGGTCTTGACCCTAGAGGACGTGATGAAATTTTAGAGGAAATTAAGAATATTCATGCCCAAGGAAATATAACTATTATTTTAGTATCTCATTCTATGGAAGATGTGGCAAAAATTGCAACAAGATTAATAGTTATGGACAAGGGACATGTTTTGATGGATGATGTGCCTAGAAAAATTTTCACACGAGAAGAAGAGTTAAAAAAAGCTGGATTAGGAATACCTCAAATAACCTCATTTATGAGATCTCTTAAAAGAAAGGGACTTGACGTAAATACTGATTGCATAACCGTTGAAGAAGCTAATATTGCTTTAGTAGAATATTTAAGGAGTAAAGATGTTTAAAGATATAACAATAGGACAATATTTTCCAGGAGAAAGTATAGTTCACAGATTTGACCCTAGATTAAAAATCATTACAATGATTTTCTTTATAATTTCATTATTTTTTATAAATACATTTATTCCTTATATATTTGTTGCTATATATTTATTCATAATTATAAAAATTGGAAATTTGCCTTTAAAAGTAGTATTAAAGGGTTTAAAACCATTGAGATGGATTTTATTAATTACTTTTGTTATTAATATATTCTTTTTACCTGGCGAACCCTTATTTAAATTAGGTTTTCTAACAATATCTAAGGAAGGCTTAAAAACAGCTTGTTTAATGGCAATAAGGCTTATGTTTTTGGTATTGGGTACAAGTTTACTAACTTATACAACTTCTCCAATTGAACTTACAGACGGTATAGAAGCCCTCTTAAAACCAATGAAGAAGATAGGTGTGCCAAGTCATGAAATTGCAATGATGATGACAATTGCTCTTAGATTTATACCAACTCTAATTGAAGAAACTGACAAGATTATGAAGGCTCAAATGGCAAGAGGTGCAGATTTTGAGTCTGGAAATATTATAAAGAGATCTAAAAATTTAGTTCCTTTACTTGTGCCTTTATTTGTAAATTCTTTCAGGCGTGCAGATGAACTTGCAACAGCCATGGAAGCAAGATGTTACAGAGGTGGAGTAGGAAGAACTAAAATGAAAGTTTTAGTTTTAGAAAAATATGATTATGCAATTTTCTTAGGGAATATTGTGTTTTTCCTAATTTTAATTCTTGCAGCAAGATTATGAATATATTAATAAAAGTTACCTATGATGGAACTAATTATCATGGTTACCAAATACAAAATAAATTGAAAACCATAGAAGGTGAACTTTCTAAAGCTATAAATGACACCTTAAAAAAGGAAACAAAAATTTATTCTGCAGGTAGGACTGATAGGGGAGTTCATGCCTTAGGTCAATACGTTAATTTTTATACTGACACGACAATTGATCTTGGAAACTTACCAAGAGTAATAAATTTTCACCTGCCTGATGACATATCTGTAATATCTGCCAAAGAAGTTCCCTTTGATTTTCACGCAAGATTTTCTGCTAGAGAAAAAATCTACAGGTATGTGGTTTATAATAATAAATACAGAAATGCAATATATCACAATAGAGCTTATCAATATCCATTCTCTTTAGACTTATCTTTGATGAATGAATCTTTTAAGTATTTAATAGGTCAAAAAGATTTTAAGTCTTTCATGGGCAGGGATGCGATCGTTAAGGATACAATAAGAACTATATACTCTATAAAAGTAAAAAAAGACAATAAGTTTATTTATTTTGATTTTCAAGGTAAATCTTTTTTAAAAAATATGATAAGGATAATAATGGGGACTGCCATTGAAATTGGCAGGGGTAAAAAAGATCCAATTTTCATGAAAGAAGTTCTAGAGAAACAAAATAGAAAATATGCAGGTCCAACAGCTCCATCCTGCGGACTATACCTAATGAATATATTATACTAATATCCTAAAATTAAATTTTGAAGATAATTTTAGGATATTTTTTTTTAATTTAGGATATATTTATAGTAAGGAGTGGATTTATGAATAAGATAGTGCTTATCAGAACTTTAAAAACTGCCTTTGCAGCATTATTTTCAATTATCTTGGCACAAGAAATAGGACTTGAATATTCAGCAGCTGCTGGAATTATTGCCATATTAAATGTTTTTGCGACTAGAAAAGAAACCCTTATAGGTGGTTTAAAAAGAACTTTATCTGCCGCAATTGCATTAACAATCTCTGCTATATGTTTTGAAGTCTTTGCTTATAATACGTGGATATTTGCCTTATATTTATTACTTTTCGTACCAATTTCATTTTTGTTGAAATTAGAACTTGGCATAGGCCCGTCAAGTGTACTTGTAACACATTTACTAGCACATGGACATATAGATGCTCAAATAATAACGAATGAAATTGCTCTTATGGTTATAGGGACTTCATTTGCTATTTTAACAAATATATATGCACCAAGTGAAAGAAAAAGGTTAAACAAACTTATTAAAGATATTGATGAACAAATGAAATTTATTTTAAATTTATTTGGAAGAGTATTAACAGAAGAGTTAAATATTAGATTTTATGACCAGCATTTTGAAAGATTAAAATTAAATATAGAAGAGGCTATAAAAATAGCAAGCATAGAAAGAGATAATATAGTAATTGGATCCTTGGAGATTTTATTAAAGTTAAAGCTCAGAAATGATCAAGCTTTTATCTTGTCAGATATGTATAATAATATTTTAGACATCCCACCTGAATTTAAGGAGGGAAATATAATGAGCCATGTGCTTAAAACTACATCTATCCAATTAACAGAATCTGATGCAATAAAAGAGATTAGAAAAAATATTAAATCAATAAAGGAAAATATGGAAAATTTATCTTTTTCTGAAGATTATGATACTCTAATTATTAGAAGTGCTTTAATGCAGATTATAAAGGATTTAGACAGATTTACAGAGATTTCAAAGGATATTTTTTAAGTATATTAGCCAATGTTATTTAAATAACTTGGCTTTTTTTAAAAATATCTTTTATTATTATTTTAATTATGCTATAATAATTAAAGATAGGACATATTATCTCGCTTTGTTAGATAAAATATAATAAAGTAAAGTAAATGTTTAATTTTCACTCAATATTATTACTCAATAACATTATTTTATTTTTAATTTTGTAAAAATTTTGTTAGTGTAATAATTGCATAATTAGGGGGTGCAATTAATGTTAGAGAAGCTCAATGGCTTTGTAAATGGAATTGTATGGGGATGGCCTATGCTGATTCTCTTAGTTGGATGTGGAATAATATTATCTTTTAAGTTGCGTTTTATTCAACTGAGAAAATTCAATTTCACAATGAAAAATACTTTGTTTAAGGTATTTAGGAAGGATACAAGTGCAAAAAAAGGAGAACTCACTGCATTTCAAGCAGTATCAACTGCCTTAGCAGCAACTGTTGGAACAGGAAACATAGCAGGTGTAGCCCTAGCTATTGCAACTGGAGGTCCAGGAGCTGTATTTTGGATGTGGATATCTGCATTCTTTGGAATGTGTACAAAATTTGCAGAAGTAATTTTAGCCGTTACTTACAGAGAAAAACATTCTAACGGTGAATATGCTGGCGGACCTATGTATTACATTAAAAATGGTCTGAAAATGAATTGGCTTGCTATATTATTTGCTTTTTTTGGTGCATTTGCTTCCTTTGGTATAGGAAACATGACACAAGCAAATGCAATTTCTCAAGCTATGTCTACAACATTTCATATTGATACACATATTACAGGGATTATTCTTGTAATATTAATAGGAATTGTTGTTATTGGTGGTATCAAAAGGATTGCACTTGTCACTGAAAGATTAGTTCCTTTCATGTCCATTTTTTATATTATTGGTGGTTTAATAATTTTAATACTTGAAGCTAACAAAATCCCTTCAGCTATTTGCCTTATTTTCAATTCAGCTTTTAATCCTAAAGCTGCTTTTGGTGGAGTAGTGGGTACATCGCTTAAACTAACAATGAAGATGGGTATTGCTAGAGGTGTATTTACAAATGAAGCTGGTCTAGGCTCTGCTCCAATTGCTCATGCGGCTTCAAATACAGACCACCCAGTAAGACAAGGATTGTGGGGAATATTTGAAGTTTTTACGGATACAATTTTAGTATGTTCGATAACAGCTTTAACAATTATGACATCAGGACTTTGGAACAGTGGTCTTGAAGGGGCAGATTTAACTGCCGCTGCTTTTGAAAGTGGTTTTACAGGTGGAAGATATATTGTTTCTATCGGATTATTATTATTTGCTTTTTCAACAATTTTAGGTTGGGCATATTATGGAGAAAAGTGTTTTACATTTTTAGTTGGTTCTAAAATAGGCAAGTACTATAAATATTTATATGTGCCGACTTGTTATTTAGGAGCTACTGGAAGTTTACAATTATTGTGGAATATTTCAGATACTTTAAATGGCCTCATGGCTATTCCAAACTTAGTAGGACTAATTTTATTATCTAAGGTAGTAGTTATATTAACTAAAGATTTCTTTAAAAACCCAGATTATATTCGCAATGATCCAAGAGAATATCTTGATATATTACCTGATAAATATAAAATATCATAGACTTAAAAAGCCTTAAAAAATATCCATTTTTTAAGTGGATATTTTTTTTGGTTAAATTTTTGAAATTGAAATCGAAAAATATAAAAAAATAAAGGGAGATTAGAAGATGTTAGACACAATTAATAATTTTTTAAGCAGCATAGTATGGGGTTGGCCCATGATCATACTTTTAGTGGGTTGTGGAGTATTTCTCACTATAAAATTGAATTTTATTCAAATAAGAAAGTTTAATTTTACAATGAAAAATACTTTGCTAAAAGTATTTGTTAAGGATAATGATAAAAAAGATGGAGATATAACTCCTTTTCAAGCAGTATCTACTGCGTTAGCAGCAACTGTTGGCACAGGAAATATTTCTGGAGTTTCACTTGCTATAGCTACTGGAGGGCCAGGTGCTATTTTTTGGATGTGGTTTTCTGCAATATTCGGTATGTGCACTAAATTTTCAGAAGTAGTTTTAGCTGTTACTTATAGGGAAGTTAATTCTAAGGGTCAATATTCCGGTGGACCCATGTATTATATTAAAAATGGTTTAAAAAATAAGTGGTTAGCCTGTGCCTTTGCTCTATTTGCAGCGTGCACATCCTTTGGAACGGGAAATATGACTCAATCTAATGCTATTTCTCAAACATTGCATACAACTTTTAATGTAAACGAAAAATTAACCGGCATTGTCTTGGTTTTGATTATAGGAATTGTTGTTATAGGTGGTATTCAAAGAATTTCTCAAGTTACTGAGAAACTCGTACCCTTTATGTCATTGTTTTATATTTTAGGTGGAATTATTATTTTAATTATAGAAGCTGATAAAATCCCTGGTGCCTTTTCCTTAATTTTTAGGTCTGCTTTTTCACCAAAAGCTGCTTTTGGTGGAGCTGTTGGTGTTGGTTTAAAGGAAACAGTAAAAATGGGTATTGCAAGGGGACTTTTTACAAATGAGGCAGGGCTGGGTTCAGCTCCAATAGCTCACGCAGCATCAAATACTGACCACCCGGCAAGGCAAGGATTATGGGGAATTTTTGAAGTTTTTACAGTAACAATTGTTGTTTGTTCTATTACTGCTTTAACAATTATTGTTTCAGGGCTTTGGGATAGTGGACTTCAAGGTGTAGATTTGACAGCAGCCGCCTTTGAAAGTGGATTTACAGGTGGAAAATATATTGTTTCAATTGGTCTTGTTTTATTTGCTTTTTCAACAATTTTAGGCTGGGCTTTTTATGGAGAGAAATGTTTTTCATTTCTAGTTGGAGAAAAAATTGGCAAATATTACAAATATGCTTATGTATTAACTTGTTATTTAGGAGCTACAGGAAGTCTTCAAATAATTTGGAATTTATCTGATACTCTAAATGGTTTGATGGCATTACCAAACTTAATTGGACTAATAATGCTTTCAAAAGTTGTTTTACTTATGACAAAAGATTTCTTTAAAGATCCTTATTATATAAGAAAATCCCCAGACGAATATTTAAACATTCTTCCCGAAAAATATAAATTTTAAAATGAATTTTTTATACCCTCTTATGCAGGGTATTTTTTATTGAAAGGTCTAAAATTGATATTGATAAGTAAATTTGATATAATATAGAAAAAATGGAGGTGGGCTTATGGACAATAAATATCTAATTGATGAAAGCTCCGTTGAAGGAAATGTAAAGATTTCTGATCATGTAATTGCAACAATAGCATCTGTTGCAGCCGAAAAAGTTGACGGTGTTGTTAAAATGCAATCAAATTTAAAATCACAAGTTTCTGATATTTTATCTGCAAAAAACCTTAATAAAGGTGCCAAAGTTAATTTGGGAGAAAAAGAAGCGCTTGTTGATATATATGTGACCGTAGAATATGGTAAAAAAATTGTAGATATATGTAAGGAAGTTCAAAGAGTTGTTAAACAAGCGATTGAAAATATGACTGATCTTTCAGTTGTTGAAGTAAATGTTCATGTTTCAGGAATTGCTGTAGAAAAAGAGGAGAAATTAAGGGCGTAACATAATGGGAAGAAAAAACGCTAGAGTAGGGGCAATGCAGTTACTCTATTCAATGGAATTAAATAAAGATTTTTCACATGAAAACATAGAAAAATTTTTTGAAAATTATGATTTTTCAGAAAGTGAAAAAAGTTATATAAATAGTGTGATTTCTGAACTTGTCAATAATCTTGATTCTGTTGATGAGGTTTTGTCTGATAATTTACAGGGGTGGACCATACCAAGACTAGCCACAGTTGATAGAGAAATATTGAGAGTTGCCATATTTGAATTTTTATACAGAAAAGATATTCCAGTTGAGGTTTCAATAAACGAGGCTGTAGAAATTGCTAAAAAATATTCTTCGGAAGAATCGCCAAAGTTTGTAAATGGTATATTAGCTTCTATACTTAAAAACTTAAAAGATGAAAGCGATAAAAGTTAAGGAATTAAATTCCTACCTAAAAAAAATTGTATCTATGGATTTTCTTCTTTCAAATATTGCGGTGGAAGGAGAAATTTCTAATTTTAAGGCACACGAAAATGGCAATCTATATTTTTCATTAAAAGACGATTTCAGCCGTATAAATGCAATTATTTTCTATAAAAATGCTATAAATTTAGATTTTAAAATGGAAGATGGATTAAAAATTATTGCTAAGGGGTCTGTAAATTATTATGAAAAAGATTCGCAGATAACCTTGTATATTAGTGAAATTATTAGCCATTCATCAGGAAATTTATACGCTGAATTTGTAAGATTAAAGAAAAAACTTTCAAATGAAGGACTTTTTGACCCAGGGCATAAACTAAAAATTCCAACTTTTCCTAAAACCATTGGGATAATTACATCAGCTTCTGGAGCTGCTGTTAAAGATATTGTAAATATGCTAAAAATGAGAAATAATTTAGCTAATATTATTATTTTTCCGTCTTTGGTTCAAGGTGTTGATGCTCCTAGTGACTTAATAGAAGGTATTAAATATTTCAATGATATAGAAGATATTGATTTAATAATTTTAGGAAGAGGGGGAGGCAGTTTTGAAGACCTCTTCTGTTTTAATGATGAAAACCTTGCAAAAGCTATTTATAATTCAAATATACCTATAATTTCTGCAGTGGGCCATGAAGTTGATTATTCTATTTCAGATTTTGTAGCTGATATGAGAGCAGCAACTCCTACAAAAGCCGCTGAAATCGCTATAATTAGTAAAAGAGAGCTTAGTGAAAATTTAAAAAGTAATTATGAACTTTTGAACAGTTCACTTAATAAAATTATTTTTGATATGAGAGAAAAGCTTTCTTATTATGGGAATTTACTGAGGATTTTTTGTCCTTTAAAGGCTATATTTTTCGATAAAGATAATTTAAAAAATAAGTTTACTAGATTAAATATTTCGTTAAATTCTTCAGTTTTTAATAATCAGAAGATATTAGAATATGGAGTGAAATCCATAAAATCTTATGATTTTAAAATTGAAGAGAGAAAAGAATACTTAGAAGATAAAAAATTGAGCTTAGTTAGCGGTTTAAGTCAAAAAATAAATATTGAAACCAATAAACTTAATTACTACTATAAGCTATTTAACTATAATATGTTCCAGGTCCTTAGGTCAAATTCTATAAGTTTGAAAAATTTTAAATATTATTTAAAAAATTATAAAGTAAGTGATGAGATTTTGAAAAAATATTTATATTTAAACTCTTTAGAATCACGATTTAAGGCTATGGATTTCAAAACAGACTTTAGATATAAGAAAGATTATCTATATAACAAAAAATATATTTTAAATAATCTCACTTTAAATATAATCAAAAATGAAAGAAATAATTTAAATACTTTAATTTATAATTTAAATACTTTATATAATGATATTAATATGGTTAAAGTTTATCTAAAAGATGGAAGTTTATTAAAAGATATTAGGCAGATTAATGAGGGGGATTTTTTAAATATTCATTTAAAAAATGGAATAGCCAAGGCTCAAATTAAAGATATTGAGGGGAAAAATTATGCAAAGAGATTATGAAAGTTCATTAAAGGAACTTGAATCTATTATTAAAGATTTGGAATCTAAGAATATCAGTTTAGAAGAATCTATCAAAAAATATGAAAGAGGAATTGAACTATACAGATACTTAGATAATGTTCTTAAAGAATATGAAGGTAAGGTAAAAACCATAATTAAAGAGAATAAAGACGTATTAGAAGGCGATTGATATGAGAAATTTAGAAGAATTAAATACAATAATTGGAGAGCTTGATTCTTATTTAAGTAATACTTTTACTTATGTAGATGATTCATTGGCAAAAATTTACGAATCTATGAAATATTCTTTATTTTCTGGTGGTAAAAGGATTAGACCCCTTCTTTGTATGATTACTTATAATGAATTAGCTGAAAATCCTATTTCAGATAAGATTTTGCCCTTTGCAGCAACCCTTGAGATGATTCATACTTATTCTCTTATTCATGATGATCTACCGGCGATGGATGATGATGATTTGAGAAGAGATAAACCAACTAATCACAAAGTATATTCTGAGGCCGTGGCCATTTTAGCTGGTGACGGTCTTCTAAATATGTCTATGGAAGTTATAAGTAAGTACATGGAAAGTCTTGACGATATTGATGAATTAAAGAAGTGTATAAAAGCTTTAAAGTTTATTTATAATTCTTCCGGAGTTTTGGGTATGATTGGTGGGCAACTGCTTGACATTGATTACTTAAATGAACACTATAATGAAGAACTTTGCGAAGATATGTATAGTTTAAAAACTGCAGCTCTTTTGAAAGCTTCAATTGTCACAGGAGCTATAATGGCAGGGTGTGATGGTGAAATTATAACTAAATTAAAGGAATTTGGTCAATATATTGGACTTGCATACCAGTATAAAGATGATTTATTAGATATGAGTAAAGATTTAAAAAATGGACAAAAAACAATGCTTGATTTCTATTCTGCCGAAGAAGTAGAAAATAAAATTAAATCTCTTACTAACAAAGGTCTTGAAAGCATAAAAGATATTGAATTTAAAGATGATATTTTAAGGGATTTTTGTCTTGCATTAATTAAGAGGGAATATTAATGACCAAGATTAGAGCAGACCTATTAATAGTTGAAAAAGGACTGGTTTCTTCAAGAGAAAAAGCTAAAAGAATTATTATGGAGGGCAAAGCTTTTGTAGGCACTAATAGGATTGATAAAGCAGGTCAACTTTTAGACCTTGACAGTAATATCCACATTAAAAAAGACTCACTTGAATTTGTTTCAAGAGGCGGATATAAATTGAAGAAAATGATTCAAAAGCACCATATAGATTTAAAAAATAAGATATGTATGGACATTGGTTCTTCTACGGGCGGTTTTACTGACTGTATGTTACAAAATGGAAGTAAAAAAGTATATGCAATTGATGTGGGATATAATCAACTCGATTACAAAATTAGGATTGATAAAAGAGTTGTAGTCATGGAAAGAACTAATATAAGATTTTTAGATAGAGAAAAAATCGTGGATAATATTGATTTTATCTCCATAGACGTTTCTTTTATATCTTTAGAACTCGTTCTTCCTAAAGCTGTGGAATTAGCTGGAGAAAAGTGTCAATTTATAGCTCTAATAAAACCTCAATTTGAAGCAGGTAAAGACAAGGTTGGTAAGGGTGGAATAATAAGAGATTCTAAAGTTCATTTGGAAGTACTAGAAAAAATTTATGAATTTGTAAAATCTTTAAATTTAAGTGTAAGGGATATATCCTATTCTCCTATTACTGGGACAGAAGGAAATATTGAGTTTTTAATATATATGGACAACTATAGCAAAGACAATAAGAGCTTTGATTTAAAAGCTATTGTAAATGAAGCAAAGGTAAAACTTACGAAATAAAGGTGTTTTATGTTATTGGAATTAAATATTGAAAATTATGCAATAATTGAAGATATGAAGATAAATTTCCAAAAAGGTTTAAATGTTATTACTGGTGAAACAGGTAGTGGTAAATCCATAATTATTGATGCCTTAGGTATGGTTTTAGGAGGACGTGCAAATAAAGATGTAATAAAAGCTGGCAAGGATTTTTGCCATATTGAGGCAATATTTACTACATATGATAAAGATATAAAAGATCTGCTTGAGAGTATGGGTATTGAAGTTGATGATTATCTTATTATAACAAAAGACATAAGTAAAAATAGTCCAAGTATTACAAGGATAAATAATAGGGTTATAACAAGTTCTAATCTTTTAAAAATAATTCCAAAAATTATTGATGTTTTTGCTCAAAATGAGTCAATATCTCTAATGAATCATGATAATCAAAGGAATTTATTAGATGATTTTTGTGACAATAAACACAAAGAAAATCTCCTATTATTAAGAAATCTTGTTCATGAAATTAATGAATTAAAAAAAGATTACGAAAATAAAGTTGATTCTTCCACTAATAAAGATAGAGAAATTGACCTTTTAAATTATCAGATAAATGAGATTAATGAGGCAAACTTAACTTCTTATGATGATAAAGAGCTTGAAGAAGATTATTTAAAACTAAATAATGTAACAACTACTGCTGAAGCTTTATCAAAAACTATAAATATTTTAAAATCAAATTATGAGGGTTTTAATGTGGAAGATGGTTTAGACAGGGCTATCGGGGAAGTTAATTCTATACTGAAATATAATAATGAACTTAAATATGATTATGATGAGCTAGAAGATGTGAGGTTTAGATTAAAAGAATTAATTAATAGTATAGAATCTTACATGAACAATTTAAATTTTGACGGACAAAAATTACATGAGCTTGAAAGTAGACTTGACCTTGTAAACAGACTTAAAAGTAAATATGGCAAAAGTATAGATGAAATAGATATATTTCTTGAAAGTACCCAAAAAAGATTAGATTTTTTGTTAAATTCAGAAAAAAATTTAGAACAATTAAAAAAGATAATTCAAGAAAAGGAAGAAAAAGCCCTATATCTTGCACAAAATATATCACAAGAAAGGGGAAAGCTTGCTGAAGATTTAAGAAAGAAAATTTCTAATGAATTAGAGGAATTAAATATAAAAAATGCAAAATTTAAAGTTTCATTAAGTCCAAAAAAATTATCATATGATGGAATTGATAATGTGGAATTTCTCATATCTTCCAACTTAGGAGAAGAATTTAAGCCTATTTCTAAAATAGCTTCAGGCGGTGAAATGTCTAGAATTATGTTAGCATTCAAGTCCATTATTGCTAACAAGGACAATATAAAAACTTTGATATTTGATGAGATTGATACTGGTATAAGTGGTAAAACCGCACAAATTGTTGGCAACAAAATAAAAAAACTTTCTAAAGATAGACAGATTATTGTAATAAGCCATTTGCCACAAATAATATCATTAGCAAATTGTCATTTCTTAATAGAAAAAGAAATTAAAAATAGAAAGACAGTATCAAAAATAAAAATGCTTAATCAAGATGAGAGAGTAATGGAACTTGCAAGATTAGTTGGGGGAATAAATATAACAGATGCTGCAATTAATGCAGCAAAAGAAATGTTAGGAGTGAAACATTGATGAGTCAGATTGAGCGTACTATGAGTTCCCAAAGTATTTACGAAGGTAGAATTCTTAATTTACGAGTTGACACAGTAGAAATGGAAGGGAAAAAATATACAAAAAGAGAGATTGTTGAACATGATCCTGCTGTTTGTATATTAGCTCTTACTGATGAGGGCAAAATCTTAATGGTAAGGCAATTTAGAAAGGCTGTAGACCAAGAACTTTTTGAGTTACCAGCCGGACTTGTTGAGGTTGATGAAGAACCTGTTAAGGCGGCTTTAAGAGAATTAGAAGAAGAAACTGGATACTATGCGAAAAAATGTGAATATATTGGTGAATTTTTTACATCGCCAGGATTTTGTAATGAAAAAATATATTTATTTTTAGCTGAAGATTTAGAAAAAAAAGAACAAAAATTAGATGATTTTGAAAATATTGCTGTAGAAGAAATTACTTTAGATGAGGCTTTAAAGCAAATTAAATTTGGAGATATTGTCGATGCTAAGACGATAATTGGTTTATTGTTGTACAAAAATTTAAGAGGTTAATTATGGATAAAAATGTAATGGATGCAGTTGATGCAATAAAAAGTAAAATTGATGCCGATGCTGATATAGCAATAATATTAGGTTCAGGTTTGGGTAATTTTGCTGATTTAATTGAAGACAAAACTGAAATTCCCTATAAAGAAATAAAAGGATTTGCTAGTTCAACTGTTAAGGGACATGAAGGAAAACTTATTTTTGGGAAAATTCTTTCTAGGAATATTATAGCTATGAAAGGCAGAATACATTATTATGAAGGAATGGGCATGGATAAGGTTGTTTTTCCAACAAAGGTTTTAAAGGGACTGGGAATAAAAAATCTTATAGTTACAAATGCTAGTGGCGGAGTAAATAAATCTTTTAAAGCATCTGATTTGATGCTTATTAATGATCATATTAATTTCGCTGGAATTAATCCCTTAGTTGGACCAAACAATGACAATGACGGTCCTAGATTTCCTGATATGACTTATACTTATGACAAAAATTTACAAGAGATAGCAAAAAATTGTGCAAAAAAATTAAATATTGATTTAAAATCTGGCGTATATATGTATTTCACAGGGCCCACATATGAAACTCCTGCAGAAGTTAGGATGGCAAGAGTTATGGGGGCAGATGCAGTCGGTATGAGTACAGTTCCTGAAGTTATTGTAGCTAGACATTTAGGATTAAAGGTTTTAGGAATTTCTTGTATAACTAATATGGCTTCTGGAATATTGGATAGACCATTAAATCATAAAGAAGTAATGGAATCTGCTAAAAAAGTAGAAACAAACTTTCAAGAACTTGTAAAGAATATAATTAATGAAATTCCAAATTTCTAACATTAATTTTAGCTCTATAATCATTAATATATTAGCATTAATGATAGTAATTATACCTCATGAAATAAGTCACGGTTATGTTGCTTATTGGTGTGGAGATAACACGGCAAAATACGATGGTAGGTTATCCCTAAATCCTTTAAAGCACATAGACCCAATTGGTCTTATTTGTATGGTGGTTTTAAGATTTGGTTGGGCTAAACCTGTCCCAATCAATACTTCAAATTTCACAAAAAATAAGAGATTATCCACTTTTCTTGTTTCAATAGCTGGAGTTTGTATGAATCTTTTAATGGGTTTAATTGCAGGGATTTTTCTCGTTTATGTTTATTACAAAAATCTTTTTATTAGACCTTTACTTGAAGCTATCTTTTGGTATTCTATTATGTTAGGAGTTTTTAATTTTCTTCCCTTGCCACCTCTTGATGGTTCAAAAGTTTTATTGAGTTTTCTACCCTATAAGTATCATCATTATTTTTATAAATACGAAAAATATTTTTATCTGATACTTGTTGTTTTACTTTTTAATGGGACTGTTTCAAAAGTAATTGGTCCTATTATAGATTTTATTATGGAAGAGATTTTAAAATTAGGTGTTATTATATGGAATATAATATTGTTTTAGAAAGATATCAAGGTCCAATGGATTTATTATTGGACTTAATAAGAAAAAATGAGATAGATATTTATGATATTCCTATATTTGAAATAACTGAACAATTTTTAGATTATATGGAAAAAGCAAATAAAATTAATCTAGAACTCACATCTGATTTTATTTTAATGGCATCAACTTTATTAGAAATTAAGTCAAAAATGCTTCTTCCTAAAATTAAATTTGATGATGATGATGAGGAAGAAGATGAAGAAGATGCTAGGAAAGAGCTTGTAGAAAAATTGTTGGAATATGAAAAATATCAACAACTTTCGGGCTTATTAAAGAAAAATGAGGAGTATGAAACTCGTGCTTTTTATAGAAAGAAAAGTGAGATGCCTGATTTTTCTGATAAAGATTTGCTTAAAGATTTAAAAGTAAATGATCTTTCTAAAGCCTTCATGAATATTTTAATAAGAAATAAAAATAAAGTCGTTAAAAGCATTTATAGAGAAAATTTTTCCGTTGAAACAGCTATAAATGTTTTAAAATCAAGACTCTTAATAAATAATAAATTCTATTTCACAAAATTATTAGAGGATTATCCTTCAAGAGAGGAGCTAATTAGCTTATTTTTGGGACTTTTAGAATTAATCAGAAATGGAATTTTATCTGCTAAGCAAACTGAGAATTTTACTGATATTTTTATTGAATTAAGGAATTTAGATGAATAAGGATAAATTGAAATCTATAATTGAATCTTTACTTTTTTTATGGGGTGATCCCATTTCAATTAAGGATATAGAGAAATGTCTAAAAGTTGATAAGAAAGATTTAAAAATGGTATTAGACCAGATGAAAAGTGAATATGAAATTGAATCTAGTGGTTTAAGATTAATAGAGGTTAATGAATCCTACCAATTATCAACAAAACCGGAAAATTTTGACTTTATAAAAGATTTTGTCAGAGAATCTGCAGAGAAAAATTTAACTAAGCCGTCACTAGAAACTTTATCTATTATTGCCTATAAACAGCCTGTAACTAAAATGGAAATTGAAGATATCAGAGGAGTAAATTGCGATTCGACAATTAAAGGACTTTTAGATAGCTCTTTAATTGAAATTTCTGGTACACTTGATAGAATTGGACATCCAAATCTTTATGTTACGACTGATTTTTTCTTAAAAAAATTCGGTATAAAAAATTTAGAAGAATTACCAAGCCTTGAAGACTTAAGGAGAGATTAATGAGATTGCAAAAATTTATGGCTCATGCTGGAGCTGCTTCAAGAAGAAAATCTGAAGAACTTATAAAAGAAGGCAGAGTAAAGGTAAATAATAATATAGTTACTGAGATGGGACTTGAAGTTGACCCAAATAAAGATAGGGTATATCTCGATGGTAAAAGACTTAACCTAGATAATGAAAATATTTATATAATTTTAAATAAACCTATTGGAGTTGTAACTACAAGTTCAGATGAAAAAGGCAGGATAAATGTTGTTGATTTAGTGGATGAAACTAAAAGAGTTTATCCAGTTGGAAGGCTCGATATAGATACTACTGGACTTGTTTTATTGACTAATGATGGGACTCTTGCAAATATTTTGATGCATCCAAAAAACAATATATATAAAACTTATATTGCAACAGTTGAAGGCAAACCTAATGCAAGAGAGCTCAATCTTTTGAGAAATGGGCTAAGTTTAAGAGATTTAAAAACCTCAAAAGCTAAAGTAAAAATTTTGAAAAATTTTGATAAGGATTCAATTGTTGAGATAAGTATTCACGAAGGAAAAAATCATCAGGTAAAAAGAATGTTTTCTTATATAGGTCATGAAGTAAAAAAACTAAAGAGAATTTCGATTGGAAAAATTGAATTAGGTAATTTGGAAATGGGAAATTATAGATATTTAAATAATGAAGAAGTTAAATATTTAAAGGCATTAAAATGATAGCAAAAGAAAAGTATTACGAAATTGTAGATGAAATTTTAAAAAATGATTTTAAAGGTAAATCAGCAGTAGATGCTACCATGGGTATGGGTAATGATACTGAAAAACTTTTAAAAGTTGTAGGTGAAAAGGGAAAAGTTTTTGCTTTTGATGTACAAGACCAGTCGATAAATTATTGTAAGGAAAAATTCAAAAATATAAGTAATTTAGAAATATTAAAAATAAGTCATGAGTTTATTGACATATTAGAAAATTTTGACTTGGCAATTTATAATTTGGGTTATCTACCAGGTTCTGATAAAAGTGTTACCACAATGGCGATTTCTACTGTTATTTCCTTAATGAAAGCTACACAATTAATTAATAAGGGTGGAATCATTATTGTTGTTTCATACTTGGGACATGAAAATTCAAAAGAAGAAAGGGACTCTTTGGAAAAATTTTTAAAATCATTAGATCAAAAAAAGTTTATTGTTGAAAAAAGAGAATTTTTCAATCAAATTAATAATCCACCTATAGTCTATGTTTTGGAGAAAAAATAATGAAAATAGCAGTAATAGGAGCAGGACCTTCTGGGATGATGGCAGCTTTTGCAGCGGCTTTAAATCATGAAGTTACTATTTTTGAAAAAAATGAAAAGCTTGGTAAAAAATTATATATAACAGGAAAAGGAAGATGCAATTTGACAAATTATGTCGATGCGTCTGATTTTTTTAAAAATGTTATTTCTAATAAAAAATTTGTATATTCATCAATCTATTCTCTTGACCCTTTTATGACCATGGATCTTTTTAACTCTTATGGTTTACAATTAAAAGTCGAAAGAGGTAATAGAGTTTTTCCAATGTCTGATAAAGCCTCTGATGTTATAAAAACTTATGAAAAAATGTTAAAAGATAGAAATGTAAAAATTTTCTTAAACACTTTATGCAAAACCATAGATAAAAAAGATAAATTTATTATTAATGGTAAGTATAGTTTTGATAAAGTTATTATAGCTACTGGTGGAATATCTTATAAAGAAACTGGTTCAACAGGTGATGGATATATCTTTGCAGAAAAATTTAATATTAAATCAAAGCAAAGGAAACAAGCACTGTGTGGAGCTTTAACAAATGAACCTTTGGATTTAAGTGGTTTATCATTAAAAAATGTTGAAGTCTTGGCTTTTTCTGAAGGAAAATTAATTGCTAAAGAGTTCGGTGAGATGTTATTTACCCATATAGGTGTTTCAGGTCCAATTATATTTACTTTATCTTCAAAAATAAATAGATTGTCAAAGGTAAAATTATATTTAGACCTAAAACCTGGTTTAACTTACGATGAATTGGATAAAAGAATATTGAGAGATTTTGATAAATTCCCCAATAAAGATATAAGAAATGCCTTGATAAATTTACTTCCAAGAGATTTAATTTTTTATGTTTTGAAAAAGTCGAATATCTCATCATATAAAAAAGTAAACCAAATTACAGGACAAGAGAGGGACAGGCTAAAAAGTTCAATAAAAAAATTTGACCTTGATTACAAATGTCTTGAAGATATAAATAGGGCTATAATTACAAGTGGGGGAATATCTGTTGATGAAATTAATCCTCATACAATGGAATCTAAAAAAGTTGAGGGACTTTACTTTGTTGGAGAAGTTTTAGATATAGATGCCTTGACAGGGGGTTTTAATATTCAACTTGCAAATTCAACTGCCTATCTGTGTGGTTCGAATATATAAGTAAAATTTGTCTTTAGATTTTCACACTAAAATTTTCAAATTAATAATTGGAGGAATATGATGCAAATTGCCATAGATGGACCTGCGGGCAGTGGTAAATCAACTGTAGCAAAAAAAATAGCTGAAAAATTAAATATTATTTATATAGACACAGGTGCTATGTATAGGGCTATAACATTAAAATTAAAGGATATTGACAAAAAATTCTATGAAGAAGCCTGTAACAATACAAATATTGAATTTATTAACAATAAAATATTTTTAGATGGTAAGGATGTAAGTTCACAAATTAGAAGTGAAGAAATTTCAAAATTAACATCAGACATTTCAAAAATTGATTTTGTTAGAAAAAAACTTGTTTCAATCCAAAAAGAAATTGCTGATAAAAATTCTGTAGTTATGGAAGGAAGAGATATAACTACTGTAGTTCTTCCTGATGCAGATTATAAATTTTATTTAAATGCCAGTCCTGAAATTAGAGCAAAGAGAAGGACTCTACAATTAAAAGAAAAAGGGTTAAATGCTGATTATAAGGAAATTATAAGAGATATAAAAAAACGCGATAATAATGATATTAAAAGGGAAAATTCTCCCTTAAAAGTTGCAGATGATGCAATTGTAATAGACTCTTCAAATTTAACTGCGGAAGAATCCATAGAAAAAATATTATCTTACATAAGGTGAAATATGTATAGGTTTTTAAAAATTATTTTATATGTTGTATTTAAACTTCTTTATAGAGTTGAAATAGTTGGAATAGAAAATATACCCAAAGAAAATAATTTAATAGTAGCAGGCAATCACAAGAGCAATTTGGATCCAGTTTTTGTTTCCGTATTTTTTAAAAGACATGTATATTGGATGGCTAAGAAAGAATTATTTAATAATAAATTATTTGGAGCATTTTTAAAAAAACTCGGAGCTTTTCCCGTTGCCAGGGAAGAAGTAGATATTAAAGCAATTAAAACTAGCCTTAGGCATATAAAAAACGGTCAAGTTTTAGGTATTTTTCCTGAGGGTACAAGAGTAAAGAAAAAAAATTTAGATATCATTAAACAGGGGACTGCTTTGATAGCACACAAATCTAAGGCTTTAATTCTTCCTTTATATATTGATGGTAATTATATTCCATTTAAGAAAATGAAACTAATATATAGAAAACCTGTTGATTTATCTTCACTAGGAAAAATAAAAAATGAAGAATATGAATTAATATCAAAAGATATTATGAGAAGGGTTTATGGTGATAAAGAAATTGGAAATTTACCTAGCTGATTATGCTGGATTTTGTGGCGGTGTTAAAAGAGCATGTAAACTTGCTTTTGCTGCAGCTGATGATGGTGTTTACTGTCTTGGAGATATAGTCCATAACGAAGTCGTAATAAATGATCTAAAAGAAAAAAAAGTTAAGACAATTGAAAATACACAGGTATATAATTCTAAGGTAATTATTAGAAGCCATGGTGTACCCAAAGAAGATTTAGAAAAATTAAGATATAATAATAATGAAATAATTGATTGTGTTTGTCCAAAAGTTAAGAAAATATATAATATAGTGGAAAAATATTTTAAAAAAGGTTATAATATTATAATTGTAGGTGATGAAAATCACCCTGAAGTTAAGGGAATAAATTCTTATTGCAATAACGAAGCTATAATATTTAACAAAGAAGAAGATTTGAAAGTACCTGTAGGTAAAACAATAGTGGTTTCTCAATCTACAAGTAATGAAAAAGTCTTTGATTATTTAACAAATCTTATAAAAAACATTTCAAAATCTGAAATTTTAGTTTATAATACTATATGTGATGCAACTTTTAATAGGCAAAATAGCATTAGAAAGCTTGCAAAAATTGTAGATGCTGTTATTGTATTGGGAGGAAAAAAATCTTCAAATACAAAAAAATTAGCAGAAGTAGCTAAGGAAAGTTGCAAAAATGTTTTTTTAATTCAGTCAATAAAAGATATTGATATAAATATATTAAAAAAATTTAATAAAATTGGTATTACCGCCGGGGCATCCACACCGGATAAGGTAATCAAGGAGGCTGTTAGTAGTATGGAAAATTTTGACAAAGGTGAGATGATGGAAGCCATAGATAATTCTTTCAAAAGAATTAAGAAAGGCGAAATCGTAACAGGAGAAGTATTGTATGTAACTGATAATGAAGTCATGGTAAATCTAGGATATAGGTCAGATGGAATTATCTCAAAAGAAGAGTTATCTAAGAATACTGATGCAAAACCTTCTGATTTGTATAAGCAAGGCGATGAAATCGAAGTTTTCGTTTTAAAAATGGATGACGGAGATGGAAATGTTGTGCTTTCAGCAAGAAGAGTTGAAGACATGAAAGTTTGGGATGAAATTGAAGAATCATACAATAATCATGAAATAGTTACTGCCAAGGTAATTAACCAAGTAAAAGGTGGTTTAACTGCTAGTTTAGATGGTATCTCTGCATTTATTCCTGCATCTCATGTGACTGTAAAGTTCCAAAGAGATTTAAGCAAGTTTGTCGGAGATGATTTTCAATGTGAAATCATTGATTTTGACAAAAGAAAAAGAAGAATTGTTCTTTCAAGAAAAAATGTATTAATGCGTGAACTTGAAGAAAAGAGAAGTCAAATTTTTGAATCTCTACACATTGGAGATGTAATTGAAGGAACTGTACAAAGACTTACAAATTTTGGAGCATTCGTTGATATCGGAGGCATTGACGGTTTAGTTCATATTTCTGAATTATCTTGGAATAGAGTTAAGCATCCTTCAGAAGTTGTTAGTGCTGGAGATAAAGTAAAAGTTCAAGTTTTAAGTCTTGATGAAGAAAAAGACAGAATTGCTTTAGGATTAAAACAAACTACTGAAAAGCCTTGGGATAAATTTATAAACGCTGTTAAAGTTGGAGATGTTGTAAAGGGTAAAGTTGTAAATATTCTTGATTTTGGTGCTTTTGTAAGACTTGAAGAAGGTGTTGATGGATTACTTCATGTTTCTCAAATTTGTAGAGAACATATTGAAAAGCCACAAGATAGACTTGAAATAGGTCAAGAAGTTGAAGTTAAGGTAATTGAAATTGACCAAGAAAATAAGAAAATTTCTTTATCTATTAAGGCTTTACTAGAACCTATTGAAGATGACGAAAATAAAGAAAAGACTGAAAAACCAAAGGTTAAAAAAGAAAGACCAAGAAGACCTAAGGAAAATAGAGTTAAAAAACAAATTCAAGAACCTAAGGAAGATGAATTTAATACAACTATAGGTGATTTACTAGGATTCTCTATTGGAGATTCATCTTTTGATGTTGTTGCTAGCGAAGAAGAAAATAAAGAAGAATCTTCTGATGTTGAAGAAACAACTGAAAGTGAAGAATCCACCACAAATGAAAATGAACAAGTAGAAGTAAAAGAAGAAGATAATAATTCTGAAGAATAATTTATTATAGAAGTAGATGCTACGCTAAGTCGCAGCATCTATTTTTATAAAATAATTAATAATTATAAATTTTATCTCAATTTTGTGATATTATTATTTAAGGTGATACAATGATTTTTTCTGCCTTAATATTTTCAATAATATTAATTTATTTGTCCAAGGGGTCATTTAAAAATATTTTAAATTTTAATTATCAAAAAATAGAAGTTGCTCTATGTGGAATTTTGATAATTTTTTTAATTAATTTTTTTACTATATATGATTTTTCATCTATAAGTGATTTTTTTGTAAAAAAATATTTTTATTTTACTATTTTGGCTTTATTTTTTATCATTATTTCTTTATTATTTAATTATAAGGTTCGAGGAATGATTGTTATAGCTTTTGGACTTTTTTGTAACACACTTCCGATTATCTTTAATGGTAAGATGCCAGTTTCATTGAGTGCATTGTCAAAAATTAATAATGATAAAGTTTTTCGTATAATATCAGAAGGATTATCTTTAAGTCATGGAGTTTTTGAAAATCCAAAACTTTATATTTTATCTGATATATTCCCGATAAATCCTATTTTTGGGCAAGGTAAAGTATTAAGTATTGGAGATTTTATTGTTTCTATTGGAGTAATTCTTTCTTTATATAAAATATCAAGGAGGTAATATGCACAATTTAAATAATTATTTAGCTTTTTTAAATTTGAGAGATATTATTGATATAGCAATTGTTGCAATTTTAATTTACTTTATCTTGAATTTAATAAGAAATACAAGGGCAGAGCAAGTTTTTAAGGGAATAATTATTTTACTTGCTTTTATGCTGATTTCTCAATTCTTTCAACTGTACACAGTAAATTGGATTTTTTCAAAATTAATTACAGGTGGACTTTTGGCACTAATTATAGTTTTTCAACCTGAGTTAAGAAGAGGTTTGGAATTTTTAGGTAGAACGTCCACAATAAAAAATAATTTTGGTCCAGAATCAGATAAAATTCCAGCAACAGTTTCTGAAATATGTAAGGCGGTTGCATCTCTTTCAAGACAAAAAATTGGTGCCTTAATAATAATTGAAAAAAAAGTCGGTCTTACTGAAATTATAGAAACTGGAACTGCTATTAATGGAAATGTTTCAAGTGGTCTTTTGATAAATATATTTATTCCTAACACACCACTTCATGATGGTGCCGTTATTATTAAGGGAAACATAATTTTGGCTGCTGCTTGTTTTTTGCCTTTAAGCGATAATAAGTCAATTTCTAAAGAATTAGGTACAAGACACAGAGCTGGCATTGGTATTTCTGAAAAAAGTGACTGTTTATCAATTATGGTTTCTGAAGAAACGGGTTCAATTTCTACAGCTGAAGATGGAGCTATTTCAAGGTATTTGGATATAGATACACTGGAATCAAAGCTATTAGAAATCTATAGCCCACAATTAGAAAACGAAAGTCCCTTATTAAAGAAGTTAAGGAAATGGAGCGAAGGTAATGAAAAGTAACAACAGAAGAGAATGGATGTTTAGAATTTTATCTTTGCTTTTTGCAATACTTCTTTGGGCATATGTTAGAAATGAATCTAATGTCTTAGAAATTAAAACTATAAGAAATGTTCCGGTAACTTATGAAGGTATGGATGATTTGAAGGATAGAGGATATATAATTATCTCTCCTAAAGAAACAAAAATAAATGTTACTGTGGAAGCTTATTCTAACACTATGCCTTATGTAAAAGATTCTATTTCAGCTAAAGTGGATTTAAAAGATTATAAGGATGGAGAATTTTCTCTTCCAATTAGTGTAAGTTCTATTCAGTCAGATGTAAAAATTAAAAGATTTGACCAAACTACTATTCCATTTAAAATTGACAAAAGGTCAAGTCAAACTTTTTATGCAAATATAAAAGCCTTAGGAAAGCCTGCTGATGATTATTCTTTAGGTAAAATAGCAGATTCTGAGAGAGTGACTATTTCGGGAGCATCAACTTATGTCAGTCAAATAGAAAAAGTCGAAGCTATTGTTAATGTAGCAAATTTAAAAAAGACTGATTATGTGAAAGCTGATGTAAAAGCATTTGATGCTGATGGTAGTGAAATTGATAATTTAACTATTGAACCCTCAACAATTCAAGTTGAAGTACCTATTTTAAAATCTAAGTCAGTACCTATAAAGCTTAATATTGTTGGTGATATTCCAAAGAATGTTAATTTAGACAAATTTTTCGTTGAGCCAGAAACAGTCACCATAATTGGTAATTCTGATTTAATTGATAGTATAGATCAAATCGAATCTAAAGAAATAACTTTAGATCAAATCAGAGAAGGTTCTAACACAATAAGTCTAATCCTACCAAAAAATATATCACTTGTTGATCCAAAACTTACTTTTAAGGTTATAGACGGTGATAATCAGCTTGGTAATAATGGTAAAAATTTAGTCATAAAAAAAGATAATATTAATTTGTTAAACACTGATGCAAAATTTTCCTATAATATCTCTTTTGATAGTGATATTATATTAAAATATAACGGACAAACTGATAGAGATTTAACAACTGATGAACTTAATTTAAATGTTGATTTAAAGGATGCTAAGAATTCTGGAGAATATCCATTAAATTATGTTTTACCGCAAGGTTTCAATTTAGTCAGCATAAATCCCAAAGTCGTACACATTGATATAAAAGAAAAATAAGTAGGAGGGTATATGAAATTTTTTGGAGAAGGATTAACTTTTGATGATATTTTATTAATGCCGGCAAAATCTAGTGTTCTGCCTAACCAAGTAGATTTAACTACAAATTTAACAAGAAAGATTAAATTAAATATTCCTTTGATGTCTGCTGGTATGGATACAGTTACTGAATATAGAATGTCTATTGCTATGGCAAGAGAAGGCGGCATAGGTATTATACACAAAAATATGTCCATTCAAGAGCAAGCTCTTGAAGTTGATAAGGTTAAAAGAAGTGAGCATGGCGTAATTACTGACCCATTTTCTTTATCTAAAAACCATACTATTGGCGATGCTTCTGAATTAATGGAAAGATATAAAATTTCTGGAGTTCCAATTATTGATGACAAAGGTAGATTAGAAGGAATAATAACTAATAGGGATATAAGGTTTGAAACTGATAATAAGAGGAAAATTAAGGAAGTTATGACTTCTGAAAATCTTATTACAGGCACCCCAGGAATTTCTTTAGAAGAAGCTTTGAAAATTCTAAAGGGACATAAAATTGAAAAATTGCCTTTAGTGGATAAAAATAATATCTTAAAGGGATTAATAACTATTAAAGATATAGAAAAACATGAACAATATCCACATTCAGCAAGAGATGAATCTGGAAGACTCCTTGCAGGCGCAGCAGTTGGTGTAACAAAAGATGTACTCGAAAGAGTTGAAGCTTTAAATAAATCTAAGGCTGATGTAATTGTTATTGATACTGCTCATGGTCAATCTACAGGTGTTCTTGCTACAATTAGAGAAATTAAATCTGCTTTTCCTGATATTCAATTAATAGCTGGTAATGTTGCAACATATCAAGGTACTGTTGATTTAATAAAAGCTGGTGCGGATTGTGTTAAGATAGGTATAGGACCTGGTTCAATTTGTACAACAAGAGTTGTAACAGGTATTGGTGTTCCTCAAGTAACAGCAATTATGGAAGCAGCAAAAGCCGCTAAGGAATATGATATTCCTATTATAGCTGATGGTGGTATAAAATATTCTGGTGATGTAACTAAGGCTCTTGCCGCTGGCGGTAATGCTGTTATGATGGGTTCATTATTTGCTGGTACTGAAGAATCACCAGGAGAAGAATTATATGTTGAAGGTAGAAAATTTAAAACATATAGAGGTATGGGCTCACTAGGTGCAATGTCTTCAGGATCCTCTGATAGATATTTCCAATCAGAAACTAAAAAATATGTTCCTGAAGGTGTAGAAGGTCGTGTACCTTTTAAAGGTAAAGTTGGAGATATTATTTACCAGTTAATTGGTGGTGTTAAATCAGGTATGGGTTATTGTGGAGCAGCTAACTTAGAAGCTTTAAGAGAAAATACTCAATTTGTTAAAGTTACTCAAGCTTCATTACAAGAAAATCATCCTCATAATATTACAATAACTAGAGAAGCACCCAACTATAGTGTAAAGTAATAAAAGAAATTTCACTTATTTATTAAATATTTAAAACTTTTATAAATGATGTTTTAAAGTATTTTTAAATAATATAATTTTGAATTTAATTTTTTTATTTATATAACTCATAAGTTCTAATTATTGAATTTATGAGTTTTTTTCTTTATAATAAAATTGAGAAGGTGAGATAAATGGCTGTTAAAATATTATTAGTAGAAGATGAAGAACCTATTAGAAAGTTCGTTAAAATAAATTTAGAAAGAGAAGGATATACAGTCTTTGAAGCTGGAAGTGGAGAAGAAGGTATTGACATAGCTAGGAGTAAGCAACCTCAAATAGTTGTACTGGATATAATGTTGCCGGGAGTTGATGGTTTTGCAGTTTGTAAAGTTTTAAGAAAAGAATTCCCAAACTTGGGAATAATAATGCTTACTGCTAAGGCTGAAGATTATGATAAAATAATGGGCCTTCAATATGGGACTGATGATTATTTAACTAAACCTTTTAACCCTACAGAGCTAACTTTAAGGATAAAATCTTTAGAGAGAAGGCTTGAACCGGAAGAAGAAATCGATGAAAATTACATTATACAAGAACCTTTTAAGCTAGATTACTATCAAAGAAAATTTTATAAGAATGATGAGGAAATTGAGCTTACCCCAACTGAATATCAAATTATGAAAATATTTATGGAAAATCCAAAAAAGGCTATGAATAGAGATGAAATTTTAAAAATAGTTTGGGGCAATGATTTTATTGGCGATTCAAAAATTGTTGATGTAAATATTAGAAGATTGAGGGCAAAAATTGAAGAAAATCCCGCAAAACCTGAATATATAGAAACGGTATGGGGTTTAGGTTATAGATGGCAAGGTGAATAATTGAAAAATAGAATTGGTAAGAGACTTGTAAAAAGTTACTTATTATTGATTATTACAACAATTGTTATATTAGATATATTTTTGCTGATAGGTTTTAAAACATTCTATTACACAAGTGTAGAAAATGAATTAAAAAGTAGGTTATCTTTTTCTCTTAACTTTTACAACAGGAATTATTCGGATAAAAATTTAGAGGATATAATTTTAGAAGATAATGATATTTTATGGACATATACGAATGCAGAAGTACAAATTTTAACACCAAAAGGAAATATTATAATAGATTCAATAGGCGCAATCTCAAAAGAACCTATTAATTCTCAGGATTTTTTACTCGCAAAATCTGGAACTATGAAAGCTTGGGTTGGGAAATGTGCCACAACAAAGGGTCTTGTAATGGCTATAACAGGACCTATTATTAATAATTCTGGAAAAACTATTGGATACTTAAGATTTATCGCTTCTATGGAAGAAGCTAACTTAGCTATATTAAAAACTATGTTAACACTTGTAGTATTTTCCATTGTGCTTTCTATTATTACAGCTATTGTTTCAATTTTGATATCCCGTTCCATAGTTAGACCAATAACAGATTTAACTGAAGTTGCTAGAAAGATGGCAGATGGACAGTATAAGATTAAGGCTAGAAATTGGGAAGATGATGAGATTGGCGAACTTGCTAAAACTTTAAATACTATGTCAGAGGAAATTCTTAAGAAGGAGCAAATAAAAAACGATTTTATTTCTTCCATATCTCATGAGTTGAGAACTCCATTGACTTCAATAAAGGGTTGGGCTGTAGTTTTAAAAGATTCTAAAGGTCAGGAAGATATTATGTCAGAAGGCTTAACTATAATCGAAAATGAGAGTGATAGATTATCAAAAATGGTTGAGGAACTCCTTGATTTTTCAAGGTTTATTTCAGGCAGAATGTCTTTAGAAAAAGAATTATTTGATATTGGACAAACAGTCAGAGATGTTTGTAAACAAATGAAGCCTAGAGCCAATTCAAATAAAATTGATTTTCAAACTGAACTTTTAGAAACTCCATGTGTAACAATAGGTGATGAAAATAGAATTAAACAGTTATTAATTAATATTGTAGATAATGCGATAAAATTCACTTCAGAAAATGGTTGGGTAAAGGTTCAATCATTTGATGAGAATAACAACTTTGTAATTCTTGTTTCTGATAATGGTTGTGGCATGAACAAAAAAGATTTAGAACATGTTAAGGAAAAATTCTATAAGGGCAAACATTCTAAGAGTCATTCAGGACTTGGACTTTCCATATCTGATGAAATAGTTAAATTGCACAACGGAAGCCTTGATATTTTTTCTGAATTAAATATAGGGACAACTGTGAAAATTACTATACCAATAATTAAGGAGGAAAAAGCAGAATGAAAAAGTTATTTTTAATTTTTATTTTACTCCTCTTAAGTGCTTGTTCAATTATCAATACTGATCGTACAAGTATTCAGACTCCCGAGGTGGCAAAGCCTCCTATTTACGGGAAATGGACTATAAGTAAATATATTAATACCTACAAGACAAATGATGATAATTTTCAATATAAAGATATTATTGGTAGTGATGTTCTTTTCGCTAGTGATGAAGCTATGGTTAGTGGTGATTACATTATTAATCCTTCTTATAGGACAAAAAGGGTTAATGTTGATGAATATTTATATAAAAAATATAATCTAAACTATAAAAATTTAAATATTGAAAATAAAGATGCTTTTGCTATTTCTTTAAAACAAAAAGATTTTACTAATTATGAAATTATAAAGGTTTCAGATGATACTGCCTTTATTATAAGGAACAACTTCATCTTTCAAATCTCTAAAACAGATGATGATTTAACTGAAGATCAGCTAAAAGTTGATATAAGTAGAAATAGGGAGGATAGCTCAGGATTAACTATTGAAAATTTAAGCGATAAAGCTGACATTGGTTTAATGCTTGGTCTTAAAGAACCAAATCAATCAAAACTACCATCTTTCAACTATAAAACTTTATATATTAAGTTTTATCCTGAAGGAGTAGAAAATGTCTATGAAAGTCCAAATATTTTATTACCTAGAAAAGATGGCTTTTATCAAGTTGAAATTCAAAGAGTTTCAAAAAAAGATGAAATTTCTGATAATCTTTTGATTAAAAAAAGAGTAGATCCTCTAAATGATAGGCAAGCAAAGGAAAAAATCTATCAAATTGAAGACAATAATATTTTAAAAAATATAAATTTTATCTCTGAAGATATTATTAATATTGAAAATATAAGCGTTGAAAAAAATTTAAGAAAATTAAGGATATATGACATTAATAACATTGAAAAGAAAGAGCCTCTACAAATTGCTTACTTTATTAGTTCTGATGACAATAAAGAATTAATAAAAGAAACTAATGATAAATTAAAAGATAATGATAATATTGGAATATATAGAGAAAATGGTTATTGGAAGTTGAAAGGAAGAAATAACTCATCTAATGGAGATTTTATTAAGGATTTTGACTTAAATATTGTTTTGCCTAATTCAATAAATAAGTATAATGTTTTAAATATTCCTATGACTGATTTAAAGAAATTTAATTCTAAAATAAAAGATGCTTTTATTTCTCCAGATAATAAATATTTAATTACATTGGAAAATACTATGTTAAAGATATATAATATAGGAAATGGAAATATAATTTCTAATGCTATTTTTGAAAGAGAGATTGGTCAAGACACAAGTGTCATCATGAGTCAATGGTCAATGGGTAGATATTCGAAATTATGGCAAAAAGAAATAACTAGAAAAAATTAAGAGGTGTGAAGTGGGACAAATTAAAGAACTGATTATATCAAACAGTGATTATTTAGCACTTACTATAGGGACAATAATTTTAGGTGTAATATTTACTTTTATAGCAAATTTTATGGCTAAAGAATTAAAGTTTGTAAAATATATTCCAGGTTTGGTACTATTTTTTATTGGTATGTTTTCAATATTTTTAGTTACAGATAAATTATTTGAAAAATCTAGTCTAGATAATTTAATTATTTTTGTGACAGGAGTTTCATCAGGCTTGATATCTTTGATATTTGCTTTGATAATTGGCATCTGTTCATCAAGCAAAAATAGATATAGGAGAAATGACAGGAGATAGTCATTTCTCTTTTTCTTTCATTAGACTTGTTATGTCTATCTGCCCGCCAATAATTTTAAGCTTTTTAGCTCTAGATTGCCTTTTAACTAATATTTCATATTTTAAAGCCTGAGATTTATCTTTAAGTTTATATGTATATAAAAACTTTACTGGTAGGCGAGCTCTAGTATATTTAGATGCTAATCCCTTATTATGCTTTTCAAGTCTTTTTTCTAGATTATTTGTAATCCCAGTGTATAAACTTTTATCTGCACACTCTAAAATATATAAATAATAGCTATCGTTCTTTTTCATAATTTATAACTTCCTTGATAATAGAATAATCAAATCCTCTAGCTAATAAAAATCTAATAACCTTATTTAGATTTTCAAAAGAATAATCATTATTAGCTTTTTTTAAAAATAACTCATGAGCATTATTGTATTCAAGTTCATCATCAATTTCAGCAGATGCTTTTTCAATTATATTTTTTGATATTCCCTTTTCAAATAGGCTATATTTGATTTTTTTACTGCCATGCTTTTTTAATATTTGAGCGTCATGTATATAGGATACAGCGTAAGAATAGTCATCTAAAAATCCTTTTTCTGTGAGTAAATCAATTGTTTTTTCTATGTTATCATTAGATATTTTTTTTCTAAATAAATAATCTTTAATCTGCTTAGAACTTTTCATATTAGAAAGATATCTGCAGGCTAAAATAAAGGCTCGAGTAAGTTGGTCTTGTTCATATAAACTATTATCGAAGTCATCAGAAACTTCAAGTCCCTTATATAAATTAAATTTAACTAGACTATCCTCAACAATACTTACGCTTTTACCATTATTAAATTCAACTAAAAATTCATTTTTCTTATAAGTAATTTTATTAATAATCATAACTATATATTAGTTTAACAGAAAATTAAGATTAAAAAAACTAAGAATAGTCATAAGTCTTGAAAATTATGTAAAAATTAAATATAATCAGAATGGTTAAAATTCACTTAAATAATTTAAAAATGGTAATAATTGCCTAAAAAGTATATAATATAGTTAGTTTTATTAGGAGTTGGAATATGTTTGAATTAATTTCTCAAGTTTTGAAATACGTATTTATAATTATTATTTATCTTTTTATTTTCAGTATTTTAAGACTGATGTATCTTGATATTAGGCAAATGGGTACAAGAGGCACGTCCCTTGAGAATTCTTATTTAAAAGTTGTGAATAGACTAGATTCACTTTCTTTCAAAATGCAGGAGTATTATTTATTAGGTGGTAGCGTAACTTTAGGAAGGTCATCTAAAAATGATATAGTTATTAAAGATAAATTTGTGAGTAAAAATCATCTGAATATAACTGAAAGAAATGGAATTTTTTATTTAGAAGATTTAAATTCAGCTAATGGAACCTATTTAAATGGAGAAAAAGTTTATGCTGGAACTTTGATCGAGCTTCAAAATGGTGACAAAATAGGTGTTGGGTTTATTCAATTTATATTTGTTGAAAATAGGTAAAAAGGTGAAATATGATAAATTTTTTGCTTAAAAATAGAAGACCAGGAAATCTTCTTCTTATTTTTGAACTCTTATCTATATTTCTATTATTCTTTTATAATAATAAACATATAGATAGGTATATTGCAATTTTATTTGTTGGTTTAGTTTTAATTATATACATTTCAAATTTAGTTTTAAGTAGGGTTTCTACTGGAGATAATTATATATTTTTAATAGTATCAATGCTTATGACTATAGGTATTGTAACTATATATAGAATATCACCAACTTTAGGGTTAAGACAATTAGTGTGGGCTCTTATAGGTATTTTAACTTTTTACTTAACATACTTTGTTATTAGGGTAATGAGACGACTTGAAAATTTAACAACTCTTTATTTAGGCTTTTCAATTTTATTTTTTCTTTTAACATTAATTTTTGGTAAGGAATTACATGGTTCAAAAAACTGGATTGTATTTGGCAATGATGCGTTTTCAATCCAACTATCGGAAATAACAAAAATACTTGTAATGTTTTTAATTGCATCTTTTTATACAAAATTTCAAGATAAATTGGAAAGAAATGGTTTTAAACATTCATCATATTATTTGATGATTGTCATGTATGTATTTATAGGATTTTTGTTCCTACAAAAAGATTTAGGTACTGCAGTTGTATTTATGGGCATTTATACTTGCTTGCAATTCGTATATGATAAAGATAGAACTTCACTTATAGTTAATATTTGCCTTATGATTTTTGGGGCTATTGTATCCTATTTCTTATTTTCACATGTAAGAACAAGGGTAACTATTTGGTTAAGCCCACTTGGAGCTATAAAGGGAAGAGCAGGTCAGGTAACAGAAGCTTTGTTTGCCATAGGTGAGGGAGGATTCTTTGGTTCTGGCATTGGTTTAGGTTATCCATCTCTAGTTGGCGTTAATGAATCAGATTTTATTTTTTCGGTTATATGTGAAGAAATGGGTGTATTTATGGGAATAGGTATAATTATGCTATTTATGCTCTTAATATATAGAGCCGTAAAAATTGCCCTTAATCAAGAATTTATTTTCTATAGAATTTTAGCGTTGGCAGTAGCAATACTTTTTGCAATTCATGCTTTTTTAAATATAGGAGGGGTTATAAAATTAATACCAATGACAGGTTTAACCTTGCCCTTTGTATCATATGGAGGTAGTGCTATGATTTCTAGTTTTGTAGCTTTGGGTATTTTACAGTTTACTGGAGAAGATATTTCTTATTTATATTCTAGGAGTTCAAATAATGAAAACAAGTGAAAATAAAAGAATACTTGTGCTTTTAATTTTTTTAATAATTCTTTTATTAGCACCAATTGTATACTTAACATATTTTACAATTTTTAAAGCTCAAGATGCTATAAAAAATCCTGCCAACAAAAGACCTATGATGGCTGAAAATGCAGTAAAAAGAGGAAATATTTATGATAGAGATGGTAATGTCTTAGCTTATTCTACGGGCGAAAAATTTCAATATCAAAGAGTTTACAATTACCCTGTAATATACTCTCATATTGTGGGATATTCAAATAAAATTGTTTCAAAATATGGCATTGAAAAAGAATACAATAGTTACCTTCTCGGAAAAGAAGGGTCTAAATTATTAAAAACCTTTAAGTCAATTTTCAATAAAAAATTAGATTTAAATATGGGCGATTCTTTAATACTTACAACAAACACAGAGCTTCAAAAGAAAACAAGGTCAGTATTAGGGGAAAATAATGAAAAAGGTTCAGTTGTAATAATGAATCCAAAAAACGGTGAAATATTATCCATGGTTTCACTTCCAGATTTTAACTCTCAAAATATTGCTCAAGATATGGCACAAATAAATAAAAATAACAACGGAGCTTTGTTTAACAATTCAACATTAGGAAAATTTGCACCTGGTTCTGTTTTTAAAATTGTAAGTGCTGATGCTATTCTTGAATCAGGTATCAGCCAAAACTATAATGATAAGGGTACAGAAAAAATTGATAATGGTCGTGAGTTTAAAAATTCAACTGGAAAAGCATATGGAAGGATTAATTTAAAAACAGCTTTTACACATTCAGTTAATACTTACTTTGTAAGAAAAACTGTTGATGTAGGTTTGGATATATATTCAAATGTTTGTCAAAAATTTATGATTAATAAAAAGGTTGACTTTGATTTACCTTTAGAAACTTCAACGTGGGATTATAATCGCCAGGGTTTTGATAAAACAGCTCTAGGATCTGCAGGTATAGGTCACGATAATATACTGGTAACACCTCTTGAAATGTGTATGATAACTTCTGCCATTGCAAATGATGGAGTTATGATGAAACCTCATTTAGTTAAGGCTATAAATGGCAGCGATGGTAAAAATATTTTAATAAATAATCCTGAAGTATTATCAGAATGTACTTCTAAAGAAAATGCTAACATTATTAAAAATATGATGGTTAATGTTGTTAATAATGGTACTGGTACAGAAGCCTATGTAAAGGGTTATCAAGTCGCAGGAAAAACAGGTACGGCTCAACTAAATATTCAAGAAGGAACAAATAATGCTTGGTTTGTTGGTTTTGCTCCTGCAAATGACCCTAAGATTGCCATTGCCGTTGTAATTCCAAATGTTTCAGATTATGGTGGAGAAGTAGCAGCACCAATAGCTAGAAAATTAATAAAATTTGCTCTTGATAATATTGATTTTGATCAGTGAGGTATTTATGATTAATGGTAATTTTGTAACAGCCTTTATAGCTGCTGCCGGAATGGGAAAAAGAATGAATACTCCAATTAATAAACAATTTTTGTCTATTGAAGGAGTTCCGATTTTAGCTCATACTATAAAAAAAATAGAAGCTTCAAAATACGTTGATTTCATTTTGCTTATTATAAAAAGCTCCGATTTAAATTATTTAAGTCAAATAATTTCAAAGTACAAAATCAATACGAATTACAAGATATGCTATGGAGGAAATGAAAGGCAAGACTCTATAAATAATGGTTTAATGAATATGCCAAAGTCAACAGATATAATCCTAACCCATGATGGTGCCAGACCTTTTGTATGTGTGGAAAAAATTGATCAGGCAATAGAGAGCGTTTTTGAAACTGGGGCTTGCACCCTAGCAAATAAAGTCAAGGACACTATAAAGGTTTCATACGATGGTAAAAATGCTGATTATACACCGAATAGGGCACTTTTATGGCAAGTCCAAACTCCTCAAGTTTTTTTGGCTGATGTTTTAAAAAGTGCTTATAGGCAAGCCTACAGCGAGGGATATTATGGAACTGATGACTGTTCACTTGTTGAAAAAACTGGCAGAAAAATTAAACTGATTGACAATTCATATGATAATATAAAGATTACAACAAAAGAAGATTTAATTTTTGCAAAAGCAATTTTAAGAAAGAAGGATTTATGAGAGTAGGACTCGGTTTTGATGTTCATAAATTAGTAAATGATAGAGATTTAATTATTGGTGGTATTAAAATACCTCATAAACTTGGACTTTTGGGTCATTCTGATGCTGATGTTCTTATACACGCTATAATGGATTCTATATTAGGCGCTATGGCAAAAAGAGATATAGGATACCATTTCCCAGACACTGACAATAAATATAAAAATATAGACTCAAAAATTTTACTTTCTAAAGTTTATGATTTAATGGTAGAAGAAAATTATAAAATTATAAATATAGATTGTGTAGTTTCAGCACAAAAACCTAAACTTGCACCATATATTGATAGTATGAGAAAAGTTATTGCTGAAATTTTAAATACACAAATAGAAAACATATCTATTAAGGCTACAACAACTGAAGGCTTAGGTTATGTCGGTGAGGAATTAGGAATATCGGCACAAGCAGTTGCTTTAATTGAAAAGGAGAAATAAAGTTGAAATTATTTATTGATACTGCAAATTTAGAAGAAATAAGAGAGATTAATTCTTGGGGTGTGGTGGACGGAGTTACGACTAATCCATCCCTCATTGCAAAAAATGGTGGTATTGTAAAAGAAGTGTATAAGGAAATATTATCTATTGTTCAAGGACCTGTATCATTAGAGGTTAATAGTGATGATTATAAAGCTATGATAGAAGAGGCGAGAGATCTTTCTAAGCTGGGTAAAAATGTTGTAATAAAAATACCCATTACTGAAGAAGGACTTAAGGCATGCTCTATTCTTTCTAAAGAAAAAATAAGGGTTAATATAACTCTTGTATTTTCTGCAAGTCAAGCACTTTTAGCTGCAAGAAGCGGAGCTTCATTTGTAAGCCCATTTGTTGGCAGGCTAGATGATATTGGACAAGATGGTATTTCTTTAATAAGGGATATTGCAACAATATTTAAAGAACATCAAATTACTACACAAATAATTGCTGCTAGCATTAGATCAGTCGACCATGTTAAAAAAGCAGCATTAGTTGGAGCAGATATCTCTACTGTTCCATTTAAAATTTTTAAAGAAATGATAGTACATGATTTGACAGATAAAGGTATTACTAAATTTAAAGAAGATTATAATAAAGTATATAAAAAAGGAGAGTAAAAATGGATAGAAATTTAGCACTTAATTTAGCAAGAGTTACAGAAGCTGCAGCTTTAAGTGCCGGCAAATGGCTTGGAAAAGGCGATAAAAATGGTGCCGACGGAGCAGCAGTTGATGCAATGAGAAGAATGTTTGATACAGTTGAAATTGACGGAACTGTTGTTATAGGAGAAGGGGAAATTGACGAAGCACCTATGCTATACATAGGCGAAAAGATTGGCACAAAAAGTGGTGAAGAACAAGTAGATATTGCTGTTGACCCAATTGATGGCACAAATTCTGTAGCTGCTGGCGGCACAAATTCTATTGCAGTTCTTGCAGTTGCTCCAAAGGGATGTCTTCTAAATGCACCCGATATATATATGGATAAAATAGCTTGCGGACCTAAGGCAAAGGGGGCAATAAAACTTGATGATTCTCCAACCGAAAATATCAAAAGAGTTGCTGAAAAATTAAATAAAAATATTGATGAAATCACAGTGGCGATTCTTGATAGACCAAGACACGAAAAAATTATCAAAGAAATTAGAAAATTAGGAGCAAGAATCAAAAAAGTTTCTGATGGTGATATTGTTACTGCTATTGAATGTTGTTTTGAAGAATCAGGTGTAGATTTAATTATGGGTAGAGGTGGTGCCCCAGAAGGAGTAATCGCTGCTGCTGCGTTAAAATGTTTAGGCGGAGATTTCCAAGGCAGACTTCATCCAACTGATGAAAAACAAGAGGCAAGATGTAAAGATTTGCATTCTGATTTAAATAAGGTTTATGAAATAGATGATTTGGTTAAGGGAAATGAAGTTATTTTTTCTGTAACAGGAATTTCCAAGGGTGAAATATTAGATGGAGTAAAATATTATGAAAATAATATTGCTACAACTGAGTCTTTGGTATTAAGATTACCAAGTGGCACTCAAAGATTTATTAAGTCAACTCATAGACTAGATTTAAAACCTGATTATGCAAAATAGAGTGGAATTTTATGGCGAATGAAAACAAAAATTCAATTACCTTAAAAAATAAACCAATAAATGATTTAAAAAATATTGCTTTGTCAATGGGGTTAAAGGATGACGAATCTTTTAACCGCACTGACTATTATAATTATATTGTTTACGGAACTAAGCCTAAAATTAAGTCTTATACAAAAAAAGATCTAATAAATCTTAGTATCAAAGATTTGAGAGAAATTGCAAATGAGCTAGATATAGCTTCATCATATAAATATAAAAAAGAACCTTTAATTGAGCTTATTGTTGAAAAATATAAAAATTCAGATCTTGATACTGATTCAGATTTAACTAGCAAAACAACAGTTGAATTAAGAGAGATTGCAAAAGAACTTAACATATCAAAACCATACTTATATAAAAAAGACCAATTAATTAAAGTTATTGAAGAAAAATATGAAGAAAATTTAGAATATAAAGATGATATTTATTCTGAGGACCAAGATGATAAGGATAAAGAACTTTATACTCCAGATGAAAATTTAGAAGAAGATATAGAAGATAATGAACTAGAAGATGAAATAGATAAAATTGAAGAATCTCATGCTAAAAAATTCGGTATTGAATTAGATGAAATCTCTAATAATGCGACTGAGGCAGTTGGCAAGATGGATGACGCTAAGTATGTATGTGGTATTCTAGAACTTCATCAAGATGGATATGGTTTTTTGAGAGTTAGTAACTTTTTACCATCAGAAGGCGATATTTATGTTTCCCCATCTCAAATTAGAAGATTTAGACTTAGAAATGGAGATAAAATTCTTGGTATTGTAAGACCCTCAAAAGATGGAGAATCTTATAATGGTTTAATTTATATCAATGAAGTTAATGACAAAAAACCGAATCTTGCTACAAATAGACCATATTTTGAAAATTTGACACCAATCTATCCAAGAGAAAAAATAAAAATGGAGTTTGATCCTAAAGACATTGCAACAAGAGTTATTGATTTGATTTGCCCAGTAGGTAAAGGGCAGAGAGGTCTTATTGTTTCTCCACCAAAATCAGGAAAAACAACATTATTAAAAAAAATAGCTAAGTCTATAGAAAAAAATTACCCTGAAATAGAATTATTTGTTTTGTTAATAGATGAAAGACCTGAAGAGGTCACAGATATGCAAAGATCTGTTAAGGGAAAAGTCGTTTATTCGACTTTTGATGAAACTCCTAAAAATCACACAAGAGTTGCGGAAATGGTGCTTGATAGGGCAAAAAGATTAGTTGAACAAGGAAAAGATGTTGTTATACTTTTAGATTCATTAACAAGACTTTCAAGAGCTTATAATTTGATAACTCCATCGTCAGGAAAAACATTATCAGGTGGTCTTGATCCCTTATCTTTACACAAGCCAAAAAGATTTTTTGGAGCCGCTAGAAATATCGAAGAGGGAGGTTCTCTAACCATACTTGCAACAGCTTTAGTTGAAACAGGATCACGCATGGATGATATTATTTTTGAAGAATTTAAAGGTACTGGCAATATGGAACTTCATCTAGATAGAAAATTGTCAGAAAAAAGAATTTTCCCTGCAATAGATATTTACAAGTCTGGAACTAGAAAAGAAGAACTTTTACTAAATCAAGATGAACTTAATTTTGCATTTAATATAAGAAATGCTATGTCCTATAATTCATCAAATGAAGTTACGGAAGTCTTACTTGATGAAATGACAAAAACAATAAATAATAAAACTTTTGTTAGGGATTCAAAAATAATTAAGAATTTATCTTAGACTTGTATTTTTTGTAAAATTATTATATAATACTAAGGTAATTTATTTGAATTTCAAACGTTCATATGATATAATACACAATCGTTAATAGATAGGGGGCTTAGAAATGAAAAAAGAAATTCACCCAGAATACAAAGAAGCAACAGTAACATGTGCTTGTGGTAACACTTTTAAAACTGGTTCTGTAAAAGAAAATCTTAAAGTTGAAGTTTGCTCAGAATGTCATCCATTCTTTACTGGTAAACAAAAATTTACTGATACTGGTGGAAGAATTGAAAAATTCAACAAAAAATATAAGAGGAATAATTAAGAGGTTAGCAGGCGCTAGCCTTTTTTAATACAAATATGAAAATTAAAGAAGCCCTATCTAAAGCCATTGTATATCTTAACGAAAGAAAATTTACAGACCCTCTTTATGAATCACGACTTATTCTTTCACTAATATTAGAAAAAGATATTTCATTTATTTATGCCTATTTAGATTTGGAACTTGAACCTAAAGATGAAGAAAAATTTTTCCAAATCCTAAAAATGCGACAATATGGACAACCTCTCCAATATATACTTGAAGAAACTTATTTCATGGGTAAGAAATTTAAGATAAATAGAGGAGTTCTTATACCCAGAAAAGAAACAGAAATTTCTGTGGAAGTAATTACAGATATTATTAAAAAAAACAAGTATAAAAGTTTTTTAGAAATTGGTTGTGGTAGTGGCATAGTTACAATAATGGTAAATTTATTGACTAATATAAATTGTAGCTGTCTTGATATTTCTGACTTAGCTATAGAAAATACTAAAACTAATATTAAAAATTTAGGGGCTAAGGTCCAAGTATTCAAGAGCAATTTATTTGAAAATGTCGAAGGAAAATTTGATATAATATATTCAAATCCACCCTATATAAAAACAGGTGAAATTAAAAATTTACAGGATGAAGTTAAAAATTTTGAACCCATCAGCGCCCTAGACGGTGGAGAGAGTGGACTTGAATTTTACAAAAAAATAATAAAACAATCAACAAATTATTTGAATGATAATGGTTTTCTCATATTTGAAATTGGTTACGACCAAAAAGATTCAATTGAAAATTTAATGAGTAAAGATTTTAATATATTTTTTAAAAAAGACCTACAGGGATATTACAGAGTAGCTGTAGGTAAAAGAAGGTGTTAATATGTACGAAAAATTATCTGTATTTGAAGATAGATATAATGAACTTGAAAAAAGTTTGATGGATATAAATGTTATTAATAATTCAAGCTTATATCAAAAGACAGCCATTGAGCATGCAGAACTTCAACCCATAGTAAGTAAATATAGGGAATATAAAAAAACTAAGGAAAATTTAAATGATTCTAAGGCATTGTTGGCAGAAAAATTAGATGATGATATGAAAGATTTAGTTAAAGACGATATTTCTACTAACGAAAAAAACTTAGAAAAAATTGAAGAGGATTTAAAAATATTATTGATTCCAAAAGACCCTAACGACAAGAAAAATGTTATGGTTGAAATTAGAGCTGGAGCTGGTGGGGATGAAGCTGCATTGTTTGCTGGGACCTTATTTAGACAATATGTTCGATACGCTGAAAGATGCGGATGGAAAGTAGATATTATATCCACAAATGAAATTGGAATTGGTGGTTACAAAGAAGTTGTATTTATGATAATAGGTAGGGGGGCATACTCTAGATTAAAATATGAATCTGGAGTTCACAGAGTTCAAAGAGTTCCCGAAACTGAAAGTGGTGGAAGAATTCATACTTCAACAGCAACAGTTGCCGTATTGCCTGAAGTTGAAGATGTTGAAGTTGAAATTGACCCAACAGAAATAAAATTTGATGTTTTTAGGGCATCAGGAAATGGGGGTCAATGCGTAAATACTACTGACTCTGCTGTAAGACTTACCCATATTCCTACAGGAATTGTAATATCATGTCAAGATGAAAAGTCACAGTTGATGAATAAAGAAAAAGCCATGAAACTTTTAAGGGCTAAACTTTATGATTTAAAAATTCAAGAACAAAATGAGAAAAATTCCGCTCAAAGACTTTCACAAGTAGGAACAGGAGATAGGTCAGAACGTATAAGAACCTATAATTATCCACAAGGAAGAGTTACAGACCACAGGATAAATTATACTACCCATCAGATTGATTCTATTAATGACGGAGAACTTGATGAGTTAATAGATGCATTAACAGCAGCCGACCAAATTAAAAAATTAGAAAATATAGATAAGAGTAAATAATTTATATACCAATAAGGAGGATATTATGAATTATTTTAGAAATTTAAATAAGGAAATTTATCTATATATAGAAAAAATATCAGATAATAAAAAGCTTGTGGAAAACTGGTATACAATATGCAGACTTTTACACAATATTTTATATTTGCCTTTTATATTTTTTGCTCCTCAATTTATAGGTCAAATTGTTAAAGGTTTTTTCCATAATAATTTTCCTACAGATCCTTCAATTATGGAATTAATTTATAGCAGAAGTTTTTATATAGATTTTTTAAAAGTACTTTTAACAATACTTCCACTTTTCTTATCTACTTATTTCAGAAAGTTGGCAAATAAACTGGATGAGTATTTAAATGGATATACTTTAAATTATTTTAAAGTAATAACAACAATAATATTTATAGGTGTATTTTTAGGCTTTATAATTTATAAAACAAAATAAGCTTATATAATATTGACTGCAAAATTTGAATTTCATCAATTTTCTTAATTGATATTTATAAATAAATAATGTATAATAACTTCATTGCTATCGTAGCTCAGTAGGTAGAGCACTACATTGGTAATGTAGAGGTCGGGGGTTCAAATCCCCCCGTTAGCTCCATTTTTTATTAATTTTGTCTTAGCTTGATGCTAAGGCTTTTTTGTTAACGAAAAAAATTTTAAAGCCGTTTTAATTATATTTATAGGGGGTTAGAAGAAACTTTTTAAAATCACTACTATTAATAAATTATTAAAAAGTTTCTTTAATGGGTAGAATTAACATAATAATTTTTTGGAGGTTCTTATGGAAATTAAAGCAATATCCGCATTTTCAGATAATTATATTTGGACTATAATAAAAAATAATAAGCTTATTTTTGTAGATACAGGTCAGGCTCAACCTGTTCTAGATTTTATAAAAGACAAAGAGCCGATAGCTATTCTACTAACCCACAAACATGATGATCATGTTGGAGGAGTTTTTGAAATAAAGAAAAAATATCCTGATATTAAAGTGTATGGTCCTGTTGAAACTCGTGATCTAAACGATATTACATTAAAAGATAATGATAATTTTCAATTATTAGGTGAGAATTTTAATGTTATAGAAACATCTGGTCATACTGATTATCATATTTCTTATCTAATGGGTGATAACTTATTTTGTGGAGATGCACTATTTTTAGCAGGTTGTGGCAGAGTTTTTACCGGTGATTATAAAAAAAGCTACGAATCTATGAAAAAATTTGCTAACCTTGATGATAATATTAACGTTTATGCTGGTCATGAGTATGGACTTTCAAACCTAAAATTTGTAAAATCAATTATGAACACTGAGCAAGTAATTAGGTCTTATGAGGAAGTTCTTAAGAAAAATAAAATAGGTCAAATAACTTTGCCATCTACTATTGGTCAAGAAAAGAAAATTAATCCCTTTATGATGGCAAAAAGTTTAGAAGAATTTATAAAACTAAGAAAGGAAAAAGATAATTTTTAATGGAATTAAATAATAAGATATATTCACCACAAACAGCTAGAGAAAAAACAAACTTTTCCATTATTATGTCTCTTGTAATAAATAACTTATATGAAGCAAGTGAGTTAATTGATAATGGGATTTGTAACTTTGTTGGAATTGGCAAAGCTGACTTAAAGAGGGAATTTGTTGTATGACTTTAAAATATAAAATTCAATCACTTTTTAATAAAATGTTTAAAATATCAAAGGTTAGCTTAATTCTAATAACTATAAATATTATAGTTTTTATGATAATGACCCTTTGCGGTGGAAGTCAAAATATAGATGTTCTTGTTAAATTTAATGCCATGAATAAAATTTTAGTCTACCAAGGTCAGTGGTGGAGATTAATTTGTCCTATTTTTATTCATATAGGCATTGCACATCTATTAATGAATATGTATTTTCTCTATATTGTTGGCTCAATTTTTGAAAACCTTTATGGTTCATTAAGATATTTAATTATTTATATAGCCTGTGGATTAATGGGAAATTTTGTTTCTTATGCCTTTAGTAATCCCTACACAATTAGTGCTGGAGCATCAACTTCTTTATATGGTCTTTTTGGTCTTGCAATTGGCTTAATGATTAGATATAAAGATGATAAAGTTTTAAGCTCTTTTGGCAAAAGTTTTTTATTTATAATTGTCGTTAACATTTTTTATTCTTTTCTAAATCCTTCTATTGGGGTGTTGGGTCATTTTGGAGGCTTATTAGGTGGATATCTTTGTTCAGGAATTTTTCCCGTTTTAAATAAAAAAATGCCAAAAAATAAAGTAGTTATTAATATTTGTGCATTTATTATAATATCTATTCTTTGTATTTTGTACGGAAACCTTAGTGTTAGATATGGATTAATGAAATAATTTTAGGAGATTGTTATGTTAAGATATGATATTGACGAAAAATATAAGTGGGATTTAGAAAAAATTTATGAAAATCTCAATGAATTTAAAAAAGATTATGAAGAAATAAAAAAAGGTATTGAAAAGCTTTGTAAATTTAATGGAAAAATCTGCCAATCAGCAAAAAGTTTAGAAGAATTTTTAAAATTAGATGAAAAGGTTGAAAGAAAGATAGAAAAGCTTTATGTTTATGCTTCTTTAAAATCTGATGAAAATACAAGAGAAACAGCAAATCAAGAATTAAAACAAGAGGCTATGAATTTATATTCTGAATTTATAGGAAAGTTATCTTTTGTAAAGTCGCATATACTTAAAGAAGATTATAAACTTATTGAAAAATACTTAGAAGAGAAAGAAAATTTAAAAATTTACAAGCATTATTTCAAAGATTTATTCAGAAATAAAAATCATATACTTTCGGACAAGGAAGAAAAAATTATAGCTTCCTATAATAAATTAGGTAAAGTTCCAGAAAATACTTATATGCTTTTTACTAATGCAGACTTGAAGTTTCCATATGTTTTGAAAGGTGATAAGAAAATTGAAATTACAAACGCTAATTTTACGCATTTGCAAGAAGATAAGGATAGAAATTTTAGAAAAGAAGTCTATGAAAAGTTCTATTCCACCTATAAACAATTCCAAGAAACATCTGCTAGCTTATTAAATGGAGAGCTTATAAATCACTACACACAAGCAAAACTTAGAAATTTTGAATCAAGTAGGCAAATGGCACTTTTTACTAATAATATTTCAGAAGATGTTTATGATAATCTTATTGGTGTAATTAATGACAATTTGGATATAAATAAAGACTATATTTCTCTTAGAAAAGAAATTTTAAATTTAAATGATTTAGCTTTTTACGATATTTATATGCCATTAGTATCTGATTATAATTTAAAATATTCTTTCGAAGAAGCAAAAGAAATTATTCTTGAAGCATTAAAGCCCCTTGGTAATGATTATATTAATAATGCAAGGCGTGGTTTCGAGTCAAGATGGTTTGATGTATGCCCAAATGAAGGTAAGAGGTCGGGAGCTTATTCTTCTGGTTCATATGATACTGAGCCTTATATACTTCTAAATTACAACAATACTCTTGATTCCTTATTTACGACAGTCCATGAATTAGGTCATTCAATGCATTCTTATTATACAAATACATCACAACCTTATATTTATAGTTCATATTCAATTTTTCTTGCAGAAATTGCTTCCACCACTAATGAACTTCTTCTTTTAAATTATATGTTGGATAATACTGAAAATAAAAAGGAAAAAGCATATCTTTTAAATCATTATGTTAATTCTTTTAAGTCTACTATTTTTAGGCAAGCAATGTTTGCAGAATTTGAACATAAAGCAAATCTTTTAGTTGGTCAGTCAAAACCTATAAATGGACAAATATTAGATGAAATATATAAAGACTTAAATATTAAATATTATGGAAAAGATATAAAAGTAGATGAGTACATTTCTTGTGAATGGACAAGAATTCCTCATTTTTATATGTTCTATTATGTATATCAATATGCAACAGGGTTTTCAAGTGCAGTAACTTTATCTAATAATATTCTCCATGGAAGTAAAAAAGATACAATTAATTACCTAGACTTCTTAAAAGCAGGCAACAGTGCTTATCCCCTTGAAATTTTAAAAAGAGCTGGTGTTGATATGACAAAGAAAGACGATTTACAAAAAGCCATGAATATTGCAAGGGAAAAACTTGATGAATTAAATAATATATTAAAATAAAAAACATGCTGATTTCAAAATTACTGAAGTCAGCTTTTTATTATTTTAAGCCAAAATAATGTTCTAATATTTGACAAAAGTGAAAGATAATCATATACTAAAATATTATAAGATAATTATGGAGGGTCTATGATTAGTATCAGAGAAATATTTAAAAATACAGAAAATTATATAGACAAAGAGATTGAAATTTGTGGATGGATTAAAACTAACAGAGGTTCAAAAAATTTTGGTTTTATTGAGCTTACTGATGGCACTAATTTTAATTCATTACAAGTCGTATATGGAAAGGAGCTTGGAAATTTTTCTGAAATTGAAAAATATACATTGAGCTCTTCTCTTATAATTAAGGGAAAATTAGTAGAATCCCCTGGGGCTAATCAGTCATTTGAACTTCAGGCTAAGGAAATTAAACTTATAGGCGCTGCAGATAATACTTATCCTCTACAAAAGAAAAGACACACAATGGAATATCTTAGAACGGTAAGTCATCTTCGCCCGCGTACAAATACTTTTAATGCAGTATTTAGGGTCAGATCATTAATTGCTTATGCAATTCATAAATTTTTCCAAGAAAGAGGTTTCGTTTATTTTCATGCACCAATTATAACTGCTTCTGATGCAGAAGGTGCTGGAGAAATGTTTCAAGTAACAACATTACCTTTAGAAGATGTACCTAAAAATGATGAGGGAAAAGTAGATTACAAAAAAGACTTTTTTGGTAAAGAAACTAACTTAACTGTTTCAGGTCAATTAGAAGATGAAGCTTTTGCTCTTGCTTTTGGCAATGTTTATACTTTTGGACCAACATTTAGAGCAGAAAATTCTAATACACCAAGGCATGCAGCAGAATTTTGGATGATAGAGCCTGAAATGGCATTTGCAGATTTAAATGTTAACATGGATGTGGCAGAAGCTATGTTAAAATATATCATCAGATATGTGCTTGAAAATGCCAAAGAGGAAATGAAATTCTTTAATAAGTTTATTGATAAAGACCTTTTAGCACGACTTGACAATGTGGTTTCAAATGAATTTGAAAGAATTACCTATACTCAAGCCATTGAAATATTAGAAAAGGCAAATAAAGAATTTAAATTCCCAGTTAAATGGGGAATAGACTTACAAACTGAACACGAAAGATATATCACAGAAGAAGTTTTCAAAAAACCAGTTTTTGTAACAAATTACCCAAAGGAAATAAAAGCTTTTTATATGACAGAAAACGATGATAAGAAGACAGTAGCAGCTATGGATTTACTTGTTCCTGGGGTTGGAGAAATAATAGGTGGTTCTCAAAGAGAACATAGAATTGAAATCTTAGAAAAGAAAATGAAAGATTTAAATATGAATATGGATGAATATGATTGGTATCTTGATTTGAGAAGATTTGGTACATGTATTCACTCAGGATATGGACTTGGATTTGAAAGAGCCGTTATGTATATTACAGGAATGAAAAATATTAGAGATGTTATACCATTTCCAAGAACAGTAGGGAATGCTAATTATTAAGGAGAATAGATGAAAGATTATAAACCAGAAGTTATTGAAAAAAAATGGCAAGATTATTGGGATGAACACCAAACATATAAGGCTTTAAATGATGATGATAGGGAAAAAATATATCTTTTAGTTGAATTTCCTTATCCATCAGGTCAAGGACTTCATGTTGGCCATCCTCGCCCTTACACAGCACTTGACATAGTTGCGAGAAAAAGACGTTATCAAGGATATAATGTTTTATTTCCTATGGGATGGGATGCTTTTGGACTACCAACGGAAAATTATGCTATAAAAAATAAAATTCATCCAGCAATTGTAACAAAACAAAACATTAAACATTTTAAAGAACAGCTTAAATCAATAGGCTTTTCCTTTGATTGGTCAAGAGAAATTAATACAACTGATCCTGAATATTATAAATGGACACAATGGATATTTTTACAATTATATAAACATGGCTTAGCATACAAAAAGGAAAGTCCAATAAACTGGTGTCCATCATGTAAAACTGGCTTAGCAAATGAAGAAGTTATTGGCGGTAAATGTGAAAGATGTAACACGGAAGTGGTAAGACGTGTAAAAAGTCAATGGATGCTTAAAATTACTGCCTATGCAGATAGACTTATTGATGATCTTGACGATGTGGATTACATTGAAAGGGTAAAGACTCAACAAAAAAATTGGATTGGAAGAAGTGAAGGGGCAAGTATACTTTTCCCCATCAAAGATTCTGATGAAAAACTTGAAGTTTTTACTACTAGACCAGATACAATATTTGGTGCAACTTACATGGTAATTGCACCTGAACATCCTTTACTTGAAAAATATAAGGATCGTATTATAAACCTTGATGAAATTAATGCATATAAAGAAGAAGTTGCAAAAAAATCTGATTTTGAAAGAACAGAACTTGCTAAGGATAAAACTGGTGTTGAAATTAAGGGATTAAAAGCAATAAATCCAATAAGTAAAAAAGAAATTCCTGTTTGGATTTCAGATTATGTTTTAATGTCTTACGGTACTGGAGCAATTATGGCTGTTCCTGCTCATGATACAAGAGATTATGACTTTGCTAAGAAATTTGGATTAGATATTGTAGAAGTTATTAAAGGTGGAGATATATCAAAAGAAGCATACACAGATACAAATAATGGTATATTAGTAAACTCAGAATTTTTAAATGGTCTTGAAGTTAAAGATGCTAAGGAAAAAATGATTAAATATTTGTTAGAAAACAATCTTGGTAATAAAAAAATTAATTTTAAATTAAGAGATTGGGTTTTTTCTAGACAAAGATATTGGGGAGAACCAATACCTATAGTACATTGTCCAAAGTGCGGTTTTGTACCTGTACCTGAAGACCAACTTCCATTGCTTTTACCAGAAGTTGAAAATTATGAGCCAACAGACGATGGAGAATCACCTTTAGCAAATATTAAAGAATTTGTAGAAACCACTTGTCCTAAATGTGGTTGTTCCGCACATAGAGAAACAGATACAATGCCTCAATGGGCAGGTTCATCTTGGTATTTCTTAAGATATGCAGATCCTCACAATAAAGATGCTTTGGCTTCAAAAGATGCTCTAAATTATTGGACCCCTGTAGATTGGTATAATGGTGGTATGGAACATACAACACTTCATTTACTATACTCTAGATTTTGGCATAAATTTTTATATGACATTGGCGTTGTTCCAACAAAAGAACCTTATGTAAAAAGAACATCTCATGGTATGATTTTAGGAGAAAATAACGAAAAAATGAGCAAATCTCGTGGTAATGTTGTTAATCCTGATGATATTGTTCATGATTATGGTGCAGATACCCTGAGAACTTATGAAATGTTTATTGGAGATTTCGAAAAACCTGTACCTTGGATGGAAACTGGTGTGCGTGGTTGCAGAAGGTTTTTGGATAGAGTTTGGAACTTATCAGATATTTTAGTTGATGGAGATAAATATTCTGAAAGTTTAGAAAAATTAATTCATAAGACAATCAAAAAAGTATCCTATGATTATGAAAATTTAAAGGCTAATACTGCTATTGCAGCTCTTATGAGTTTATTGAATGAATTTGTAGCTAATAAAAATATAACTAAAGCTGATTTTAGGACATTTCTTATGCTATTAAACCCAGTTGCTCCACATATTACTGAAGAATTGTGGGAACAAAATAATTTAGGCGGATTTTTAAACGAATCTTCATGGCCAGTTTATGATGAAGAAAAAACTATTGATAATATAGTTGAGATGCCCGTACAATTTAACGGAAAGCTAAGATTCACAATTGAAGTTTCTAAAGATGCTAATGTGGACCAAGCTCGTGAAATTGCAATGAAAAATGAAGCTTATGCTAAAAATATAAAAGATAAGAAAGTTATTAAAGAAATTTTTGTACCTGGAAAAATTTATAATATAGTTGTTAAGTAGTAGGTGATTTTATGAAAAGTATGACAGGTTATGGTTCCTATGAATCTCAAAGCGATAATTATCATTTAAAAATTGATATGAAATCTGTAAACAACAGGTATTGTGATATATTTATTAAATTGCCTGCCTTACTTTTTTCCTATGAAGACAAAATAAAAAGATTCATTAAAAAAGATGTTAAAAGGGGTAAAGTTGAGGTTTTTATTAAACTTAACAAATTAAGTAAAGACGATAATTCCTTTGATGTAGATTTACCTCTAGCAAAAAATTATTATAATGCCTCAAGGGATATTTCAAATTATTTAGGTCTTAATAATGATTTATCTATAAAAGATATTATTACTATGCCTGGAGTATTAGTTGAAAGTGAAGATAATGAGGTTTCTAAGGAGCTTGAAGATTTATTATTTACAACTTTAACAAAGACTTTAGAATCTTTTATTACTTCAAGATTAAGTGAAGGTCAAGCCATTAAGGAAGATTTTAAAACTAAACTATCAAGTATAAAAGATATAGTTGCAAAAGTTGAAGAACTTTCACCAATTTCCTTAAAGGAAAATGAAGAAAAATTAAAGAACAAATTAAATAATTATTTAGATGAAAGCGAAATTGATAGACAAAGAATAGCAACAGAATGTTTTTTGCTAGTAGATAAACTCTCTATTGATGAGGAAATCACTAGGCTAAAAATTCATCTAGATAGATTTAATCATATAATGAATTTAGAAGAAAGTATTGGTAGAAAATTGGACTTTTTATTGCAAGAAATAAATAGAGAAATAAATACTATTGGGTCGAAATCCAATAATATTGATATCTTAAATAATGTTGTTCTTGTTAAATCTGAAGTAGAAAGAATTAGAGAACAAGTCCAAAATATTGAGTAGATAAGTATAGAGGTGTAATTTGAGCGGCGGATTTTTATTGGTACTATCAGGTCCATCTGGAAGTGGTAAGGGAACTGTAAGTCAAGCAATAATGAAAGAAAATAAAGAAATTGTATTTTCAACTTCTGTTACTACAAGAACTCCAAGACCTGGAGAAGTTAACGGAGAAAATTACTTTTTTGTTAGTAAAACTAAATTTGAACAAATGGTTGAAAAAGATGAATTATTAGAGCATGCTTTTGTTCATACCAATTACTATGGAACACCCAAACAATTTGTTTTTGATCAGATTGAAAATGGGGAAATTGTACTACTTGAAATTGACGTTCAAGGTGCATTACAGATAAAAAAGAAATATAAGGAAGCTGTTTTTATATTCTTAATTCCACCAACTATGGAAGAATTAAGAAACAGATTAGTAAAAAGAGATACAGAGTCTGAGGAAGAGATTAATACAAGATTTAAAAATGCCTTTAAAGAACTTGATTTTGTAGGTGAATATGACTATTTTGTTATTAACGATAAAGTAAGTCAGGCTGTAATAGATATTGAAAATATTATAGCTGCTGAAAAATTAAGAGTAAAAAGACATAAGGATATTAAAAGTGAAGTTCTAAAAGAAAAGGAGAAGATTTAATGAATATACCTTCATTTAAAGAATTAATGGAAAAATCTGATTCAAGATATGAACTTTGTATGTTGGTTTCAAAAAGGTCCAGAAAATTAGTAGACGGTCAAAAAGCTTTAGTTGATACTGATATGAAAAAACCTGTTTCTGTCGCTTTAGAAGAAGTGATGGAAGGAAAAATAATTTTTGGTCAAGAAATGAGCGACAAAGAATATGAAGAAAAAATTGCAGTAGAAAGATTAGAATTAGAAGAAAAACTTAGAAATGAAATAAAGGATTCACCACAAGAAGAGGAATAATATGCTAAGAAATAAAAAGATTCTTCTAGGTGTTACAGGAGGGATTGCAGCTTATAAATCTCCATCCATTTGTTCGATTTTAAGAAAACAAGGAGCAGAGGTTAAAGTTATAATGACAGAAGCTGCAAAGAAATTTATAAGTCCATTAACTATGCAAACTATGTCAGGCAATATTTGTTATGATCAATTGTTTAATCAATTAACTAACATGGATGTGGGGCATATATCTTTAGCAAAATGGGCTGATATAATTGTAGTAGCTCCAGCGACTGCAAATATTATAGGAAAATTTGCAAACGGAATTTCAGATGACTTGCTGTCAACTGTTTTTATGGCATCAAGGTCTAAAGTTATAATTTCTCCAGCTATGAATACTTATATGTTAAATTCTCCTGCTAATCAAAAAAATATGAAGACTCTTAAAGATAGAGGCATTATTGTTTTAGATACAGAAAAAGATTTATTAGCTTGTAAAGATGTGGGCGAAGGTAAAATGCTATCTCCTAAAGAAATTGTTGATGAAATTGATACATGTTTAACTGCAAAAGATTTTGAAGGTAAAAATTTTGTAATTACTGCTGGTCCAACTATAGAACCTATAGATCCAGTTAGGTTTTTATCTAATCATTCTTCTGGTAAAATGGGTTATGCCATAGCTAGAAGAGCTAAAAAAAGAGGAGCTAATGTAACTTTAATTTCAGGTCCAACAAATATAGAAATACCAAAAGTGGATAATTTTGTAAGAATAAAGACCACTCAGGATATGTTTGACCAAGTTGGCAAGTATTTTGATAATGCTGATGTTTTAATTAAGGCCGCTGCTCCAGCAGATTACAAACCTAAATATTATAGCAAAGAGAAAATCAAGAAAAATTCTTCTTATGATTTAAATAACATTGAGTTAGAAAAAAATCCTGATATAGCTAAATATTATGGAAGTAAAAAATCTAAACAAATTATAGTAGGTTTTGCTGCAGAATCTACTAATATTTATGAGTATGCTAAGGAAAAATTAAATTCGAAAAATTTAGATATGATTGTTGTTAATAATATTGTTAGAGAAGGCGCTGGTTTCTCAGCAGATACTAATATTGCTAGTATTATTGATAAAAATTTAAAGATTGAAGACTTTAACATCATGACAAAAATAGAGCTTGCAGATAAGATTTTAAACAGAATAAGTAAATTATTTAGCTAGGTTATCCTAGCTATTTTAGTAGGTGAAAAAATGTACTGCGATATTTTTATAGAAAATAATTATAATAAAATTGATAATTTATATACCTATATAGTAGACCCTGATATTTATTTAAAAGCTGGCATGAGAGTTATGGTTTCCTTTGGAAATGGAACTAGAGTTGGAATAGTTATGAAAATTTATTCAACTTATAATGGTCCATATTTAAGTAAATTAAAAAATATCATAGATGTCCTTGATGCAGAACCTATTATTTCTGAAGATTTAATCAAGCTTGGTCTTTGGATGAAGGATAGATACCTTTTAGGTTACTCCAAGGCTTTTGCACCCTTACTTCCTCCTGGTGACTTAAAGAAAATAAAAAAATCTGTAAATATAAAAAAATATCCCTACGGTCAGGATCTTGAAGATTTAAAGAAAATAAATTTAGATAAATTATATGAAGATATGGATTCAAATATGAAGAATCTCTGCAATAAACTTTATAAAAAAGGAATTTTAAAGTTTTCATATCTCCCTATCACTAGTATTAAAATAAAAACTGAAAAATATTTGAAAAAATCCAATAATTTTTCTATGGAAAAACTTCAAGGATTAACAAAAAGACAAAGTCAAGCTGTGAATTATATAATAGAAAAAAAGGATGTTTCAAAAAAACTTTTGATGAAAGAATTAAAAATGTCTTCAACTCCAATAGAAGCTCTGATAAAAAAAGACTTAGTTACAGAATTTGATATGGAAGTAAAAAGCGATAAAAAATATATAGGTAAAGTTGGAACTAATCATACATTAAACGAAGAACAAAAAGATGCTATTAAAAGTATAGAAAGTACAAAAAAGGAAGTTTCTATATTATATGGTCTAACAGGAAGCGGAAAAACTGAAGTATATTTAAATTTGTCAAAAATAGCTTTAGATAGAGGTGAAGATGTTATAGTTCTTGTGCCTGAAATAGGACTAACATCTCAAATGATTGAAAGATTTAGGAATAAATTTCAAGATGATGTCGCAATTATCCACTCAAAACTATCAAAAGGTCAAAGATATGAAGAATACAGAAAAATACTTAATGGAGATGTGCATATAGTTGTGGGAGTTAGAAGTGCAGTTTTTGTTCCTTTTTCTAATTGTAGTCTTATAATAGTAGATGAGTTTCATGATTCATCATATACTTTTCATGATTCATTAAAATATGACACTATAGAAGTTGCCATAAAAAGAATGGAGAATAAGGGGAAAGTTGTTTTAGGCTCTGCAACACCAGATATTTCACATTTTTATTTGGCACAACAAGGAAAATATAACCTTAGCTGTTTAAGAAACAGAGCTTTTCATGGCTCTAGACTGCCTGATACAAAAATAATAGATATGAGAAAAGAACTATTGATGGGTAATTTATCTATTTTTTCAAGGGCTTTAAAAGACAAGATAAAGGAAAAGCTTGAGAAAAATGAACAAATAATTTTATTTTTGAATAGAAGGGGTTTTTCCAATTTTGTATCTTGCAGAACTTGCGGACATGTTATAAAATGTGATAATTGTGATATATCTATGACTTATCACAAAACAAATAATAGACTGATATGTCATTATTGCGGTTATACAAAAAGTCTTCCAAAAATTTGTCCTTCTTGCGGTTCAAAATATATTAAACAATTTGGATTAGGAACACAAAAGGTTGAAGAAGAAGTAAAAAAATTCTTCCCAAATGCAAGAATATTAAGAATGGATAAGGATACAACATCTAAAAAAGATTCTTATGAGAATTATTACCACATGATTAAAAATAAAGAAGTTGATGTTATTATAGGTACTCAGATGATATCCAAGGGTTTTGATTTTCCTGATGTTACCTTAGTTGGAGTGATTGCTTCTGACATATCTTTATATATATCTTCTTATAAATCAAGCGAGGATACATTCCAACTTATTACACAAGTTTCTGGCAGGGCTGGAAGATCTTATAAAAAAGGAGATGTAATTATTCAGTCATATAATCCCAAACATTATGCGATAATGTATGCAGCAGACAATTCATATGAAGGTTTTTATAAGGAAGAGTTAGAGGAGAGAAGGACTTTTCTTTATCCTCCTTTTTCTAAAATAATTAACCTTGAATTTTCATCAACCTATGAAAAATTAGCTATAAAATGGGCAAATGCATATTTATATAATATTGGAAAAATTATTGGAAATTTAGATGTTCAAGCAACAAAAATTATTAAACTTCCAAAAATAAAAAATGTGTATAGAATTCATTTTTCTTTGAAAGTTTGTCCACAAGATGAGCAAATGTTATTAAAAGTATTAAGAAGGGTAATAAATATCAGTAAGATTAATGATAAAAAGGATATAGATTTAAATATTAAATTTTAAGGTGATATAAATTGGCAATTAGAAATATTAGAACAGACGAAGATACAATATTAAGAAAAAAATCTAAAACAGTTGAAAATTTCAATGATAGATTAAAGGTTTTAGTTGATGATATGTTTGAAACAATGGATTCTGCTGATGGAGTTGGTCTTGCAGCTCCTCAAGTAGGTATGTTAAAAAGGCTTATAGTGGTTGATGATAGAGATGAAGAAAATCAACATAGATTTTATTTAATAAATCCAGTCATTACAAGAAAAGAAGGTAGTGAAGTTTGTCGAGAAGGTTGTCTTTCAATCCCAGGAAAACAAGGCGATGTAAAAAGAGCTACAGATATTGACGTAACTTACAATACTCTTGATGGTAAAGAAGAAAAAATAAATTGCAAAGATTTTTTAGCAAGAATTATACAACATGAAATTGATCACTTAGATGGAATACTATATACAGACAGGGCAGAAAAAATGTATAGAATAGTTCAAAAAGACGATAAATTAGAAGAGTTAGAAATATGAAAATAGTTTTTATGGGAACTCCTGATTTTGCAATTCCTACACTAGAAAAATTAAATGAAATTTCTGATGTAAGTCTGGTAGTAAGTCAGGTAGATAAAAAAAAGGGCAGGGGGAAAAAACTTTTACCTCCTCCTGTAAAGGAAGAAGCCATTAAACTTGGAATAGAAGTTTTTCAACCTGAAAATATTAATTCACCAACATCTATAGAAAAATTAAAAAATGTCCAGGCAGATATATTTGTTGTTGTTGCCTATGGTCAAATTTTAAGCAAAGAAGTTCTTCAAATACCAAAACTTTATTGTATTAATGTTCACGCTTCACTTTTACCTTCTTTGAGAGGTGCTGCCCCCATTAATAGAGCTATTATTGATGGCTTTGAAGAAAGTGGTATTTCAATTATGAAAATGGAAGAGGGACTTGATAGCGGTGATGTAGCCTTGCAAAAAAGCCTAGCAATAAAGGATAAAAATGCCTATGAGCTTGAAAATGCTCTAGCTAAAATGGGAGCTGAGTTGATTGAAGACTTCTTAATTAATTTAGATAATGGAAAAATTCAGTTCAAGGAACAAGACCATTCTAAAATGACATATGCAAAAAAAATCACTAAGTCAACTTTTAATATTGATTTTTCTAAGACTAGTGAGGAAATTTTAAATTTAATTAGAGGACTTGATCCTTATTATGGAGCTAGAGCTAAATATAAAGACGAAATTATTAAAATATTTAAAGCTTATAATTATGACTACATTGGAAGAGAAGAGCCTGGAACAATTTTAGATAATAATAAAAAATTGATAATTAAAACAGGTGATGGAGCAATTTCTGTTGAAGAGTTACAAATTCCTGGCAAAAAAAGGATGGATATAAAATCATTTCTTTTAGGTCACAATTTTGATAAAAACGAAAGGTTAGGATAATTATGTACTATTATGGTTTTGAATATTTTATTTATCTAGTTCCCGGTATTTTACTTGCACTTTATGCACAAGCTAAAATTTCATCTGCCTATGAAAAGTATGGTAGTATTAATTCAAAAATTAATATTAGTGGGGCTCAAGCTGCAAGAAAAATACTTGATGCTAGTGGTCTTTATGATGTTGAAATTAAAATGATTGGCGGTAGATTAACAGATAATTATAATCCTAGTAACAAAGTTTTAAGCTTATCTAAAGACGTTTATGAAAATACCTCTATAGCTTCAATTTCAATTGCAGCTCATGAAGTTGGTCATGCAATTCAGGATAAGATTGATTATAAACCTTTAAGATTTAGAGAATCTATTGTGCCTATGGCAAATTTAGGATCTAATCTATCTGTTTGGTTTATAATAATAGGCTGTTTTTTTTCATACTTTTTAACTCAGATTGGCGTGGCTCTATTCTTTTTTGCCGTATTGTTTCAAATAGTTACATTACCTGTAGAATTTGATGCATCTAGAAGGGCAAAGCTTGCAATTGAAGATGCTGGTTTTCTAGATCAGGAAGAAATGAAAGGTACAAAAGAAGTTTTAAGTGCTGCAGCTTTAACTTACGTAGGCGCAACACTAACGGCTATTGGTCAATTTTTAAGATTACTTGCTTTAACTAATGGTGGCAGAAGACGAAGATGAATAACATTAGACAAAAAGCACTCTTTATCATAGACAATGTTTATAATAAAGGTGCTTTTTTAGAAGAACAACTGAATATAATAAAACAATCTAATATATCTGATAGGGATTTTACCTTTGTTAAAAATATTACCACAGGTGTTATTAGAAATAGGACTTACTTAGATTATGTCATTAAAATCAACTCCAAAATCAGATTTAAAAAGATTCATAAAATAATTGCAATAATTTTAGAGATGGCGATATATCAATATTATTTTTTAGACAAAATACCGAATTATTCTATAGTTGATGAATCGGTAAAACTTGCTAAATTATATGGTAATAAAGGCTCATCATCCTTTGTAAATGCAATTTTAAGAAATATAGTAAGTAAAGATAAAGAAGTGGTAAAAATTGAGGATTCCATAGAAAACTTAAGTGTTTATTACTCTCATCCAAAATTTTATACTAAATATTTTTATGAGAATTACGGTGTAGAACTTACTAAAAATTTATTAAAGGCAAATAATCAAGAGTCGGATTTTGTAATTAGGGTAAACACTTTAAAAACAAAAAAAGATAATCTGTCTAAATTATTAAAAGATGAAAATTTCAATGTAAGAGATGGACTCGTAGCAGATTCTCTTATAATTGAAAATCCAAAAAATATTTTTGATACACAAGCGTTTAGAGAAGGATTTTTTTATGCTCAAGATTTTTCTTCAATTAAAGTATCACAAATTTTAAATCCTAGGAAATATTCCAAGATTTTGGATTTATGTGCAGCACCAGGCGGAAAAAGTACACATATTGGAGCTCTTTTAGAAAATACAGGTCAAATTGTAGCTTGTGACAAATCTTTGTACAAACTAGATTTAATAAAAGACAATGCAAAAAGATTAGGAGTAAGTAACATAAAAGTATCTATAAATGATGCAAGTAAGTATAATAATGATTTTGAAGATAAATTTGATTATTGCTTAGTTGATGCTCCTTGTTCTGCAATAGGATTATATAGAAAAAAACCAGATATTAAATGGAACAGAAGTCTTGATGATATCAAAAATTTAGCCCAAATACAAAAAATAATTATTAATAATGCTGGGAGATATGTAAAAAAAGGGGGAGTACTTATCTACTCAACTTGCTCTTTATCTTATAGTGAAAATGAAGGTGTTATTAAAGAATTTTTAGATAGAAACAAAAACTATAAAATTCTAACTATAGAGGGTAAGGATATTTTAAAATTATTTCCCTTTGATAATTATGATGGCTTTTCAATTTGCAAATTACAGAGATTATATTAGCATTTATAAAATTTATCTTTTTCTTATCAGATGAATTTGCTATAATACTATTTACAGGTGATGTAGTGATATTAAATTCAATGTATTTAGATGAATTAAAAGATTATCTAAGTTCTAAAGGTGAAAAATCTTTTAGAGCAAATCAACTTTATACTTTTTTTCATAAAAATAAAAGATGGGATATAGAAAATTCGAATTTATCTAAAAGCACCTTAAAAATTTTACAAAATGATGAAATTAATACTATTAAAATTCTAAAAATTTTTCATTCAAAATTAGACACCACTAAAAAATTTCTTTTTACTTTAGATGATTCAAACGTAATTGAAGGAGTTTTAATGAAGTATAATTTTGGTTATAGTCAATGTATTTCTACTCAAGTTGGTTGTAGAATGGGGTGTGCTTTCTGTGCTTCAACAAAAGATGGACTTTTTAGAAACTTGACACCGGCAGAAATGCTAAACCAAGTATATATAGTTGAAAATTATTTTGGAATAAATGTTAAGAATTTTATTTTGATGGGTTCGGGTGAGCCCTTAGACAATTTTGATAATGTTATTAAGTTTTTAAAGATTTTACATTCAAAAGAAGGTCATAACACTTCATATAGAAATATCACAATATCGACTTGTGGTGTAGTTGATGGTATATATAAATTGATTGATTCGGCTTTACCTATTAATCTTGCTGTGTCTTTGCATCAAACTAACGATTTGGAAAGGTCAAAAATAATGCCTATCAATAGAAAATATAATCTGAACAAGCTTAAGAAAGCTTTAGAAGATTATAATTTAAAAACTAAAAATAGAATTACTTTTGAATATACCCTAATCAAGGGTAAAAATGACACTTTGAAAAATGTAAATGAACTTAAAGATATGTTTCAAAATTTATTTTGTCATATAAATCTTATACCATTAAATCCTATTGAGGAATATAATGAACAAAGACCCAATAGACAAGATATAAATAAATTTAAAAGGCTTTTAGAGGATGCTTCATTTAATGTAACAGTTAGAAGAGAGCTGGGTTCAGATATTGATGCTTCCTGTGGTCAATTGAGAGCCAGTTTATTAAGAGGTGAATTCAATGATTGTTGTAGCTGCGACTAATGTGGGTAAACATAGAAAGAATAATGAAGATTCTTACTATGTTGACGAAAATAAGAAATTTTTTATCTTAGCTGATGGTATGGGAGGTCACTTGGCAGGCGAAACTGCTTCAGGTTTAGCAACCCAAATCCTCAGCAAGAATTTAAGTAGATTGGGTGAAAATCCAAAAGATTCTGAAATAATAGAAGAAATTAAAAAATCAATAAAAAATGCAAATGAAGAAATTTTTAATGAATCTAAAGATATTGAACAATATAGAGGTATGGGTACAACCTTGACTTTAGCATATATTAATAATGATGAATTGTTCTTTGCAAATATTGGAGATTCTAGAATTTATAAGATTAATAAAGCTTATAAAAAAATAGAGCAATTAACAAGAGATGATTCTTATGTAAATTATTTAATGGAAATTGGAGAAATTACTGAAGAAGAAGCAAAAGTTCATCCTAAAAAAAATGTACTCACAAAAGCATTAGGTACAAATGAAAAAATTGACTTTGAAATTTCTAAAATTAAGCTAGAAAAGTCTGATATAATATTGCTTTGTTCGGATGGTCTAACAAATATGGTATCTAATGATGATATTTTGAATTTAATTATTAAAAATGAACCCACAAAGGTTCATGAAATTCTTATTGATGAAGCTTTAAAAAATGGCGGAATAGATAATGTAACTTTAATCTTGGTATATAATGAGTAGGTGTTTAAATGATTAGTAAAGTTTTAGGAAAAAGATATGAAATTTTAGAAAAAATTGGCACCGGTGGTATGGGCAATGTATATAAAGCTCATGATAGAAGACTTGATAGAATAGTAGCAATAAAGATATTAAAGCTTGAATATAATGATGATAGTAATTTCATCAGAAAATTTAAGAGGGAATCTTTAGCCGCTGCAAGTATTTCACACCCTAATATTGTAAGTATATTTGATGTAGGCAGTGAAACAATTGATGATGATGTTGTTCATTATATTGTTATGGAATATATCGATGGTAAAACTCTAAAAGAGTTGATTAATGAAGATGGTAAACTACCGGAAAAAAGAGCTTTAAACTATGCCTTACAGATTGCCGAAGCTTTGAAAATGGCACATTCTAAACATATAGTCCACAGAGATATAAAATCTCAAAATATTATGGTGACTAAAGATGATAGGGTAAAAGTAACAGACTTTGGTATTGCAAGAGTTGCGGACAATACGACAGTTACTGCAACTAATGCTGTAATGGGAAGTGTTCATTATTTTTCACCTGAACAGGCTAGAGGGGCAAAGGTTGATAATAGAAGTGATATTTATTCTATGGGTATAGTTCTATATGAAATGCTTACTGGAACACTACCTTTTGATGCAGATAATCCTGTTTCAGTTGCTCTTATGCAGGTTCAAACTAATATGCCAAGACCCTCAGATAAAGTTAAAAGCCTTTCTCCAGGTGTTGATGATTTAGTTTTAAAAATGACTAGAAAAGATCCCAACAAAAGATATAAAGACGTTTATGATTTAATTAAGGATATAAAATCTATTCTAGTAAACGGAAGAGTTATAGAACCTTTATCTAATTATCAAAAAGAAGATTTAGATGCTACTGTTATTGAAAATCCTATTTACAAACCATCTAATGAGAAAAGATATATAAATAGAAGTAGCAGAGATTTTCCTAAAGATAAAGAAGTTATAAAAAAAGAACGTAAGAAGAAGAATTCTGCTGCACCAGCCATTTTAGGTGTTTTTTGTGCCATTATAATTATTTTCCTTTTGGCAAAAGTTGCACCAAAGGCTATAGCAGGTTTGAATAATAGAGATAAGGTACAAGAAGTTGAACTTGTAGATGTTGTTGGAGCTTTAAAAGGAGAAGCTGAAGCTAAACTTGATAGCCAAGGTCTAAAATATAAAATAACGACTACTGAAGATTCATCAAAAAAATCAGAAGAAGTTATTTCTCAAGACCCAGCGGCTGGAACTATAGTTGAAAAGGGTTCTACCATTAATCTTGTAATTAATTCTTTACCTGATGATGTTGAAATACCTCAAATGAAAAATTATACTTTGGAACTAGCTGAGGATAAACTTAATAATTTAGGTTTAGCAGTTGGTGAAGTGGAATATATATTTGATGAAGAAATTGAAAATGAAAAGATTATTTACACCGAACCTCAAGCAGGCGAGAAAGTGGCGAGAGGAGCTAAAGTTAAGATCTTCATTTCTAAGGGAAAAGATGATGAACCAGTAAAAATACCTTCTTCATATAAAGGTTTGTCACCTGAAGCCCCTAAGGCAGCTCTTGAAAAACTCGGACTTATTGTAAAGATAGAAGAAGGATATTCAGGCGATGTTGGAAAGGGTGAAATTTATAAAATTGATCCTGAACAAGGAACAGAGCTTGCAAAAGGTTCTACTGTAACTCTTTATGTATCTAAGGGACCACAAACAGAAGATATAGTTGATGAATCAGAAGAAAGTGATTCTAATAAAGGTAATAGGGAAGAACAAGATAGTGAAAATAATTCTTCAAATTCTGATGTAAAAACTTATTCTTATAAGATTAAAGTTCCTGACGATGGAAAAACTCATAATATAAAGGCTTATAGAGTTAAAAATTCTAAGGGCGAAGAAGTTAACCAAGACCCAATTTGGAATTACAATAGAGATCCCGGTTCTACAGATAATATAAAACTTATTGGCAAGGGTGTATATGAAATTTATATAGATGACCAATATGTTGGACAAGAAGTAGTGAAGTAATGCAGGGAAAAATTGTAAAACTTTTAGGCGGATTTTATTATATTAAAAGTGGGGATAAACTTATTGAAACTAGGGCTAGAGGAACTTTTAGATATGTAAAAGAGAGTCCTATAGTTGGAGATAATGTTGAATTTAATTATGATGATAATACACTGGGATATATTCAAAAAATATATCCCAGAAAAAATATACTGACAAGACCAAAGGTTGCAAATGTTGATTTAATTGTATTATTTATTCCTCTAAAAAATCCTGACTATAATTTAACACTTATTGATAAAACAATAGTTCAAATAGAAATGTCAAATATAGACATACTTATTGCCATAAATAAAGCGGATATAGATATTAATAAGGCTGAAAATTTACAAAAAATATATAATATTTGTGGTTTTAATACTATTCTAATTTCAGGAAAAACTGGATTAAATATTGATACCCTAAAAGAAAAATTAAAAGGAAAAACAGTGGCTTTTGCAGGAGTAAGCGGTGCTGGTAAGTCTACAATTTCATCATTAATTTTAGATAAAAAAATTGAAAGTGGCGAGGTTTCTCAAAAAACAGGCAGAGGAAAGCACACAACAAGACATACAGAGCTACATTACAATAGCGATTATTTTATATTTGATACACCCGGATTTTCTTCATTAGATATAAAGCTTGATAAAAAAGACCTATGTCATTATTTCAGGGAATTTGAAAATTATTTGGGTCAATGTAAATTTTTAAATTGCAATCATATTAATGAACCTGATTGTATGATAAAAAGAAAAGTTCAGGATGGAGAAATTCCAATCTCAAGGTACGAGAACTATAAATATTTATATCAAGAATTAAAAAATAAGGAGGAATATTAGTGTTAGCACCTTCAATATTATCAGCAGATTTCACAAATATTAGAGAAGATTTTAAAATTATGAATGAAGAAAAATGTGATTTCATTCATGTGGACATTATGGATGGAAACTACGTGCCAAATATATCCTTTGGTCCTGGAATTGTTAAACAATTAAGGACACTTACAGATATAAAATTTGATACACATTTAATGATTGAAAATCCTGAGAATTACATTAAAGATTTTGCCCAAAGTGGTAGTGATATCATTACAATTCATCCTTCAACAACTAAGCATCTAGATAGAACTTTAAATTTAATTAAGTCTTATGGTTTGAAATGTGGTATAGCACTAAATCCATCAGATGATTTAACGTGTTTAAAATATATTTTAAAAGATTTATACTTAGTTTTAATAATGAGCGTCAATCCTGGTTTTGGTGGACAATCTTTCATTGAAAATTCGCTATTAAAGATTAAGGATTTAAGAAATATTATAAAAGATAATTCCTATGATACTTTAATTGAAGTTGATGGAGGAGTTAAAATTGATAATGCTCAAAAAATTCTTGATGCAGGAGCAGATATTTTAGTTTCAGGTTCAGGAGTTTTTAAAGGCGATATTAGAAATAATATTAAGAAATTCAAAGAATTAATGTCATGAAAAAAGCATTATTAATTTCAGGAGGAAATAGGGTTTCAAAGAAGCTACTTGATAAGTATTTAGACAGATTCATTATAGTCGCCGACGGTGGCATGAAAATGCTAAGAGATTATGATATATTACCTAATCTAATAATCGGAGATATGGACTCTATAGATGATAAGGCTCTTAATTTTATAGAAAAAAATAATATAAAAAGAGAAATTTATCCAAGTCATAAAAATTTAACTGATACAGAAATTTGTTTAGAAAGATTAGTAGATTTAGCTTATGAAGATATAGTAATTACTGGTGCTTTAGGAAGTCGTTTTGACCATGAAATTGCAAATACATTCTTACTTATAGATCTATACAAAAAAAATATTATAGCAAAAATAGTAGATGATAATAACGAAATTTTTTACTTAGAAAAGGGAACTTATTATTTAAAAAAAGATGATAAGAAATATATTTCATTAATATCTTTAAGTAATCAAACTGTTTTTACAAGCGAAGGTTTGGAGTATGAAGTTAAAAATTTTACCATTTGTCGCAATAAACCAGGAGTCGGAGTTAGCAATGAAATAAAAGATGAAATTGGTAAAATAATAATCGAAAAAGGAAAAGTTTTATTAGTTAAATCAAAAGATTAATAAAATAAACTTGCATTATGTATCAAAAGTTGTTATAATAGTTTTTGCATTTAAATTAATAATTTATTGGGAGGTGTCTTATGGCTAAAAGATGTGATATTTGTGGAAAACAAAAAGTATTCGGAAATAAGGTCTCATTCTCTCACCATAAAAGCAATAGAAGCTGGGCTCCAAATATTAGAAGAGTTAAAGCTATAGTTAATGGAAGTACAAAAAGAATTAATATTTGTACAAGATGTTTGAGATCAAAAAAAGTTGAACGTGCAATCTAAAAAGGGGCTGGTTAGGTCCCTTTTTTATTTGTATTATATTTATAATATATTTACATTTTTTAAATTCATTTCATACTAATAACTTTTTTATATCTAATAAAATTCAATTGTAAATAATAGATAGTGTTATTAATTTCAATTTTCTGCTATAATAAATAGAGATATGAGGAGGTGCCCGAATGCCGGCAATTATTAATTCTGAACTTGGTAGTATTGTAATAGATAATAGTGTAATAGCAAATATTGCAGGAATTTCCGCTATGGAATCGTATGGAATAGTGGGAATGGCATCAAAAAATGCAGCTGATGGTATTTTTGAATTATTAAAATTTGAAAATCTTTCCAAGGGAATAAAAGTTAATACTGAAAATAATCAAATTAATATAGAACTTCATGTGGTATTGGAATATGGAGTTAAAATTTCCGTAGTAGGACAAAATATTATAGAAAGAGTTAAATTTAATATAGAAAATCTTACTGGCCTTACTATTGATAATATTGAAGTCCTTGTTGAAGGAATAAGATTGAAATAGTGGAGGGTAAATTGGAAACTAAAGTTATAAATGGTAATTTATTAAGAGAAATTTTTAAGGGAGCGGTTAATTATCTTATTTCTAAAAAAGAAGAAGTTAACACATTAAATGTTTTTCCGGTACCAGATGGAGATACAGGTACAAATATGAGCCTTACTGGGAAATCAGCCTTAAAACAAATTGAAAGCTTAGGTGATAATCCAAGTGTTTCTGATGTTGCTTTATTGGCTGCAAGAGGTGCGCTTATGGGAGCTAGAGGTAATTCAGGCGTAATTTTATCCCAATTTTTAAGAGGTCTTTCTGAAGGATTAAAAGATAAGGATGAAGCTAGTATTTCGGAGATGGCTCTTGCTTTCAAAAAAGCCTCTGATACTACTTATAAAGCAGTTATGAAACCAGTTGAAGGTACAATTTTAACTGTTGGTAGAGAAACAGCCGATTTCGCTTTAAAAGTACAAAATAGATATGATAATTTTGAAGAATTTTTAACAAATGTAATAGAAGCTGCTAATATTTCTTTAGACAAAACACCTGAAAAACTTGAAGTTTTAAAAGAAGCTGAAGTTGTTGATGCTGGAGGTAAGGGTCTTGTTGTTTTATTAGAGGGCGCTTTACTGGTTATTAAAGGTGAAAAAATTAGCAACTTAACTGAAGATGAAATACTAAAGAAAAAAGCTCAAAAAGAAATTGACTTTGGTCAAGCTGATACATCATTAAAATATGGATACTGTACTGAATTTGTCATCCATACTGACTCAGAAGATATTGCTGACTTACGCTCAAAGCTTTCACCTATAGGTGATTGCCTTCTAGTAGTTGGAGGTGGTGGAAGTGGAATAATAAAAGTTCATGTCCACACAAATCATCCTGGAAAAGCTCTAGAATATGCTTGCGAATTAGGTTTATTACAGGATATAAAGATTGATAATATGAGGTATCAACACAGAGAAATTCTTTTTGATGATAGTGAAGTTAAAAAGGCAAGAGAAAGAGAAGAAAAAATCTCAAAAAAACCTAAAGCTAATGGATTTTTAGCTGTTTCTATGGGTAATGGAATAAGCGAGCTTTTTAAATCCTTAGGAATTGATTTTATAGTAAGTGGAGGACAAACTATGAATCCATCTACTGAGGATATTTTAAAAGGTATTGAAGAAATTAACGCTGATAGAATTTATATTCTTCCAAATAATTCTAATATTATTTTAGCAGCAGAAGCTGCTCGTGATATTTCTACTAAGGATATAGTTGTAATTCCTTCTAAATCAATTCCACAAGGCGTTGCGGCTATGCTTGCATTTAATGAGTTAAAATCTAATGATGAAAATAAAGAGAATATGATTCAAGCATTACAAAGTGTTGTTGATGCTCAGGTAACTTATGCCGTTCGTGACACAACTATGGATGGTAAAGAAGTAAATAAAGGTGATTTTATCAGTATTTCCAACAAAAAATTACAAGCTTCTGGAAAAATTCTTGATGATGTAGTACTTGATACAATTGATAAAATGATGGATGAAGATAAAACCCTTATTACTTTATATTATGGTGTTGACATAAAGGATGAAGATGCTCAAAACCTTGATAAGAAATTAAGGGAGAAATATCCTGACTGTGATACTGAGTTAATAAAGGCCGAACAGCCAATTTACTATTATATAATTTCTCTTGATTAAATATTAAAGGAGCCTGAGGCTCCTTTTTTTAGAAGGTGAATCATGAATATTGATGATAATATTAAAAATTTAAAATCAGTAGGACCAAAAAGATTAAAACTACTTAATAATATTGGAATTTTTTCAATTAAAGATTTACTTTATTTTTATCCAAGAAGGTATGAAGACTCTTCTAAAATATTAAAATTATCAGAAGGTATCATAGGAGAAAAAGCTACTTTTAGATGTAGAATATTATCTTTACTTGATAATAGGAATATCAGAAGAGGATTAAGCATTACATCTTTTCTTATAGAAGATGATAGTGCTGAAGCCAAGCTAATTTTTTTTAACAATAGATTTATAAAAAATACAATAGATTTTGGTGAAACCTATTTGATTTATGGTAAATATGAAAGATTTAGAGGAAGAATTCAACTCACAAGTCCTGAAATTGAAAAGGTTGATAATATAAGAAATCTTGGAAGGATTAGAGGTATTTATAATCAAACAAAGGGATTAACAAATAATAATATAGATTATTTAATAGACCAAGTAATAGATAAAAATTTATTTGAAGAATGCATTCCTAATGACTTGATAAAAAAATACTCCTTAATTGATAAAAATAGAGCTATAAAAAATATTCACAGACCTGAAAATAGAAAATCCTACGCTCTATCAAAGCAAAGGCTTGTCTATGAAGAATTATTATTTTTTGAACTTTCAATATTAAGTATGCAAAATAAGAATAATTCCTCACATGGTATAAAATTTAACATTCCTAATAAAATTTATGAATTTATAAATAACCTACCCTACAAATTAACATCCGGTCAGGAGAAAGTTCTTAAAGATATAACAGGTGATATGCAAAATGGAAAATCTGTTAATAGGCTTATTCAAGGAGATGTAGGAAGTGGAAAAACTATTGTATCTATAATTTTATCCCTAGTAGCTGTTTTAAACGGATATCAATGTGCTATTATGGCACCAACTGAAATTTTAGCAAAGCAACATTTTGAAAATTTTAACAGTTTATTAGAAGCTTATGGAGTTAGAATTAAATTACTTGTAGGTTCAACTTCAAGTAAAGTTAAGAAAGAAATTTTGACAAATACAGCAAATGGCATGATTGATATTTTAATAGGCACACATTCTCTAATAGAAGATGATGTAAAATTTTTTAATTTAGGACTCAATGTTATTGATGAACAACATAGATTTGGAGTAATTCAAAGAAGTAAATTAAGATATAAAAATGATAAGGCATGTAATATAATTATGAGTGCTACTCCAATACCGAGAACCCTATCGCTAATACTTTATGCAGACCTTGATATATCAATTATTGATACAATGCCAGGAGGCAGAAAAAATATTAAAACTCTTGCTATTAATAGTTCACAAGTAAATGAAGCCTTAACTTTTATAGAAAAAGAATTAAATGCTGGTCACCAAGCATATGTAATATGCTCATTGATCGAGGATAATGAAGATTTTGAAAATTTAGAGTCAGTTGAAAAAGTTTTTAAAGATTTAAAGAAATTTTTTAAAAATTATAAACTTGCCTTACTTCATGGCAGGCTTTCAACTGATGAAAAAAACAAAGTTATGGAGGATTTTAAAAATAGGAAAATTGATTTAATCGTTTCTACTACAGTAATTGAAGTTGGGATAAATGTGGCTAATGCTACTGTAATGATGATTTATAATGCTGAAAGATTTGGATTATCAACCTTGCATCAACTTAGAGGCAGAGTTGGTAGAGGAGATGCTCAAAGTTACTGTATATTATTTAATAATTCAAAAAGTGAAATATCTTGGAGAAGAATGAAAATAATGACCGATTCAACAGATGGATTTTATATTGCTAATAAAGATTTGGAATTGAGAGGTTTTGGAGATATTTTGGGTGTAAGACAATCTGGTATTCCAAATCTAAGACTTGCAAATCCATTAAAAGACCAAAAAATACTTTCTTATGCGTCAACTGATGCGAAAAATATTTTAAAAGAAGATATAGATCTAACAGGTAAATATAAAAATCTCAAAAAATTTGTTGATGAGTTCCAAGAAAATATGTAGAATATTCTTCTAATAAACTCATAAATATCCCATCAAAGACTTTTTAATTTTAAAGTATTATGTTAAAATAATACTTAATTGGAGGACTTATGAGAATTATAGGTGGAGATTGTAGAGGTATAAAACTTTCAGCCCCTTTGGGATTAAATACAAGACCTACTCTTGATAGAATAAGAGAAAGCCTTTTTAACATTTTAGGTCAATATTTTAATGGAGGAACCGTTCTAGATTTATTTGCTGGTAGCGGTTGTAATGGTCTTGAATTTTTATCAAGAGGTGTTGATTTTTCCTATTTTGTGGATAATTCATCTCAAAGCTATAATGTAATTACTTCAAATATAGAAAAGTGTAGGCTTAAAGATAAGTCAAAAGTATTAAAAATGGATTATAAAAAAGCTTTAGAATCTTTTTTATCTGAAACTTTTTCTTATATATATATGGATCCTCCATTTATGAAAAGAGATTATTATATAGATTCAATTAATTTAATAAAAGAAAACAGATTATTAAAAAAAGATGGTCTTTTAATAATAGAGCATAAGACTGATGATACTTTTGAATTACCTGAGGGTTTCTCAGAAATAAAAAACAAAAAATATGGAAACACAAGCCTATCAATATGGAGTTTTGTAAATGAAAGTAATATATGCGGGTAGTTTTGATCCTGTAACTAATGGTCACTTAGATATTATTGAAAGGGCAAAATCTATTTTTGGTCACGTAATTGTAGCTGTACTTGACAATGTCAGCAAAAAATCATTATTTACAACGGAGGAAAGGCTATACTTACTTAAAGAAGTTTTAAAAGATGATGAAAATATTGAAATTGATTCATTTAGTGGACTTCTTGTAGATTATGCAAAAAAGAAAAATTGTAAAGTTATAGTTAGAGGCTTGAGATCAGCTTCTGATTATTTAAGTGAATACACTCTTGCCATGGCAAATATGCATTATAAAGATGGGGTAGAGACAGTATTTTTATTAGGGTCAAATGAAAAATTATTTGTAAGTTCATCTCTTGCAAAAGAAGTTGCAACATTTGATGGAGATTTAACTTTATTCGTACCGGATATTGTTGGAAAAGCGATGAAAGATAAATTACTTAGGAGGTAAATTATGACTTTAACAAATTTAGTTGATGAATTAGAAGATCTTGTAGAAACTGCAAGTCAAATACCACTAACAGGAAAAGTTATGGTAGATAGGCAAGAATTTATGGAAATATTAAATGACATAAAGGCACAGATGCCTGGAGAAATATCTCAAGCACAAAAGATTTATCAAGACAAAGATAATATTATAAATGGAGCACATGACGAAGCGGATAAAATTTTATCAGCAGCACGCTCACATGCAGAAAAAGTCATTGATGAAAATGAATTGGTAATACAAGCTAAAGATAAGGCAGAACAAATTTTAACTCAAGCTAATAAAGAATCTAATGAAATTAGAGAAAGAGTTAGAGATTATGCAGATAGTTTATTGGAAAATACCCAATCTAACTTGGCAGAAATTATAAAAAAATTAAACGAAAATAGACAAGAATTAAGAGGATAATTTATCCTCTTAATTTTTTTTGACATAAGGACTTTTTGTAAAATCCTCATTCATAATTGAATTTTTTAAATTATAAATATTAGTAGCTTTACATTCAATATTCATAAGCTCTTTTAAAACCCCACTAGATTTATCGTAATTTTCTTTAAATTTTATTATTTTCTCATTTTTAATTAAATTTAAAATTTCTCTTCCTCTGTCATCCATAGCTAAAACTCTAATATAATCTACATTTAGTGCATTTTTTACTATATCCCTTTTTATATCCAGCAATATCTCTATCATAAGTCTTTTTATCCTAGAAGATGTATATCTCTTAGAATTCACCTTATTGATAAAATCGTAAACGTTACAAGCATTCAAATTATTAAAAATTCTATTTTCAAGACCCTTTTCATAGTCCATATAAGAATCATAATCTATCCTATAAGTTAAAATCTTAAATTTAAATAAATCATATAAATCATCTAAAAAATGCAAGTCTTTAAAATTATTTGAACCGTATGGTATAAAAGTTGAAATATCTTTTTTGTCATATAAAAGCTTTCTAATAAAAGAAGATGAAGAAAATTTACCAGAGTAAGATAAATCATTATGATAAGTTTTTTTTCTCAATATACCGCAAAAAGAAAAATCTGCCCTTAATTTTTCAATTGCCCTTATATATTCTATAGCTAATTTATTATTAGGTTTATTTAAAACATTTTTTTCTTCTTCATTCAAAAAATCAAAGGACATTTCCATTGCCTTCAAATATGAATAACCCTTTTTAATATTTGATTCTAATTTTGATTTATCGAAATTATTTATAATTTTATTATTTATTTCTTCTAAAAACCTATAGTCATTTTCACAGCCAAAATATAGTTTATCAATAATACCTAAGGACTTTAATACTGATATACCACCTAATGAAAAATTTTTAGCACTTGAAGATGAATAAATTGTAGGCAGTTCTAGTACAAGACTTACACCCATATCAACAGCAATTCTAGCTCTAGAAAATTTTGAAATAACAGAGGGTTCTCCTCTTTGTGTAAAATTTGATGACATAATTGCAACAATATATGGAGAGAAAGTTTTTTTTATCTCATTTATTTGAAAAAGATGGCCCCAATGAAAAGGGTTATATTCACAAATTAAGCCTGCTATTTGCATTTTTACCTCCAATTTATTGACTTAAGATTTCAAATGATATAATATAATTATGTTAATTATACAATAATTTTTTATAAAATTAAAATTAGGAGGAAGCATGAAGATATTAGTTATTAATTGCGGTTCTTCATCTTTAAAGTATCAGCTAATTGATATGACTGATGAATCAATAATGGCAAAAGGTCTTGTTGAAAGAATCGGTATTGAAGGTGCAAGAATTAAGCATGAAACTATAGGCAAAGAAAAAAAAGTTACTGAGTGTCCAATAGAGGATCACAAAAAAGCGTTAAAATTAGTTATGGACTCTTTAATTGATGCAGAATATGGTGCAATAAAATCTTTAGATGAAATTGCTGCAGTTGGTCACAGAGTTGTCCATGGAGGAGAAAGTTTCTCTAAATCAGTTATTATCGACGAAGATGTTATGAAAGCTATTGAAGAAAATGTTGAAATAGCACCACTTCATAACCCACCGAATATAATGGGTATAAGAGCATGTCAAAAGTTATTGCCTAACATTAAACAGGTAGTAGTTTTTGATACAGCATACCATCAAACTATGCCAGATGAATCCTATATTTATGCTCTTCCTTATGAATACTATGAAAAATATAAGGTTAGACGTTATGGATTCCACGGAACAAGTCACGCCTACGTTGCACATAGAGCTGCAGAAATGTTAGATATTGACTTTGATAAAGTTAATTTAATAACTTGCCATTTAGGAAATGGAGCCAGCCTTACAGCCATTAAGGGCGGAAAAAGTATAGATACTTCAATGGGATTTACTCCACTTGAAGGATTAATTATGGGAACTAGAAGTGGAGATTTAGATCCAGCAATTCTACCTTATATAATGCAAAAGGAAAATCTAAATTCTGACGAAATGAATAATGTTTTAAATAAGAACTCAGGAGTATATGGTATTTCTGGTGTATCTTCAGATTTTAGAGATATTGAAGAAGCTCAAGAAAAAGGAAATAAAAGAGCAGACCTTGCACTTAGAGCTTATGCTCACAGAGTAAGAAAATATATAGGTGCATATTTTACAGAACTTGACCATGTTGATGGTATTGTATTTACTGCAGGTCTTGGTGAAAATTCTCCTGAAATGAGAGAGTCAATTTGTAAAGGTCTTGAAATTTTAGGAATTAAAATAGATACACAAAAAAATAACGTCAGAGGAAAAGATACTGTAATTTCTACGGATGATTCAAAAGTTAAGGTACTTGTTATTCCTACTAATGAAGAATTAATGATTGCAAGAGATACTTTAAAATTAGTAAAATAATTAGTAAAACTGCTATTAGAACTTGACAATTTAAATTTTATTTTATATAATAACTTGCATGTAATTTTGAGGTGAGAAAAATGTTATTAGATTTATCTAACTTTCTATCGGAAGAGCTTGACGAATATTCCTTTAGTGGAAATTTAGAGTCAACCAATTCTTCTTTTGAGGTCGATGATTTAAATTTAATCTTTCCGATTTATTACAAAGGAAAAATAACAAATCTTATATCAGGATATGAATTAAATTTACAAATTACTTATAAATTTAAGACACATTGTGATAGGTGTTTAAAGGAAATAGTTGCTGAAATTCAAACTCCTTATAAGGGATATTATTATAAAGACAAAAGTCTTTATGATGAAGATAGTGTTGAAGATTATTTCCAAATACAAGAACAAGCAATTAATTTAGATGAAATTATTATTTCACTAGTTATTATGTCAAAACCCTATAAAGTTTTGTGCAAAGAAGATTGTAAGGGACTGTGTCCTATATGTGGGACAAATATTAATGAAAATACTTGTGAATGTTCAAAAAAAATAACAGAGCAAAGTATAGACCCTCGTTTTGCAAAACTCAAGGATTTATTTAAAAATGAGGAGGTGTGATAATGGCTGTACCAAAGAGAAAAACTTCAAAACAAAGAAAAAATAAGAGAAGAGCATCTTCTTATGTTTTAAACAAAGCTACTTTTATTGAATGTCCTAACTGTCACGAAATGAAATTGCCTCATAGAATTTGTCCAGAATGTGGATACTATGATGGTAAGGAAGTTATTAAAATTGAAGAAGCAAATTAAGATATTTTAATGAGAAATATTAGCATGGTTAAAAGCCATGCTTTTTTATTTGAAATTCAAATTTAGTAATACAAATATATAAAGTTTGGTACTATTTTAATATAATCAACTATTTGTTGTAATTAAATTAACAATTGAAATTAATATGAAAATTTTACTAATACTAAAAATATTAAAATTTTTTTCATAAAATATATAATTGCTAAATTTCACTACTTATGATATACTTTTAAACGATAATAATAACACACATTCTCTGATGGTTGAAGAGTTGCATTATGTCCTTTTGCCACAAGATGAGAATGGAGGATTAAACGGAGGTAAAAATGTCAGTTATATCAATGAAAAGTTTATTAGAAGCTGGGGTTCACTTCGGTCATCAAACTAGAAGATGGAACCCAAAGATGAGCAAATTCATCTTCACAGAAAGAAATGGAATCTATATTATAGATTTACAAAAAACAGTTAAGAAAATCGAAGAAGCTTATGATTTTGCAAGAGAAATTTCTGCAAATGGTGGCAAAATTTTGTTTGTAGGTACAAAAAAACAAGCACAAGATGCTATTGAAAAAGAAGCTAAAAAGTGTGAAATGCCTTTTATCAACCAAAGATGGTTAGGAGGCTTATTAACAAACTATAAAACTATCAGAAAAAGAATTGATAGACTCTTCAAATTAATTGAAATGGAAGATGATGGTACTTTTGATGTTCTTCCAAAGAAAGAAGTTATTCAACTTATCCATGAAAGAGAAAGACTTGAAAAATTCTTAGGTGGAATTAAAGATATGGATAAAATGCCAGATGCTCTTTATATAGTTGATCCTAAGAAAGAAAAAATAGCTGTAAAAGAAGCTCATATTCTAGGCATCCCTGTAATTGGTATCGTTGATACAAATTGTGATCCAGATGAACTTGATTTCCCAATACCAGGTAATGATGATGCAATAAGAGCTGTTAAGCTAATAACTGAAACTATTGCAAATGCAGTGTTAGAAGGAAAACAAGGCACTCAAAATGTTGTAGAAGATGACGAAGAAAATTTGGACACAGAAGAAAATGTTCCTAGTGAAGAAGTTAATATAGAAGAAGCTTTAGATACAGATGTGCCACAAGCTGAAGATGAATCAGCTGAAAAACAAGAAGAAGAATAATATTTAGGAAGTTCTAAAGCATATTTTGGAACTTCCTTTTTTAAAGAATAAAGGAGTGAATAATATGAAAATAAGTGCCTCTTTAATTAAAGAACTTAGAGAAAAAACTGGTGCTGGAATGATGGATTGTAAGAAAGCCTTAGCGGAAACTGATGGTAATATGGATAAAGCATTTGATTATTTGAGAGAAAAAGGACTTTCTTCAGTTGCAAAAAAATCTTCAAGAATTACATCTGAAGGTTTAGTTGATTCATACATTCATGGTGGAAGAATTGGCGTGTTAATTGAAGTAAATTCAGAAACAGATTTCGTTGCTAAAAATGATGAATTTAAGAGATTCGTTAGAGATATGGCTATGCAAGTAGCTGCTGTAAACCCTAAATATATCAGCCGTGAGGAAGTTCCTGAAGAAGAACTTGCACATGAAAAGGAAGTTCTTACTGAACAAGCTCGTCAAGAAGGAAAACCTGAAAAAATTATTGAAAAGATGGTTGAAGGTAGACTTGAAAAATTCTATGAAGAAATTGTTCTTTTAGATCAAAAGTTTATCAAAGATTCAGACAAAAAAGTAAAAGATATTTTAAATGATCTTATAGCTAAAATAGGAGAAAACATTAAAATTAGAAGATTTGTTAGATTTGAAGTTGGAGAAGGATTAGAAAAGAAAAATGAAGATTTTGCTGAAGAAGTAGCAAAACAAATGGGTCAAAACTAGGTGGTATCTTGCCTCAGTATAATAGAATAGTTTTAAAATTATCAGGCGAAGCCATGGCTGGAAAGCAAGGCGTCGGAATAGATTTAGATGTTATTAATAAGATAGCTAATCAGGTCAAGAAAATTCATGATTTAGGAGTAGAAACAGGTATTGTTGTAGGTGGTGGAAACTTCTGGCGTGGTAGAGATGCACAAACTATAGACAGAGCCACTTCCGATTATATGGGAATGCTTGGAACTATTATGAACGCTTTAGCATTGCAAGATGCTTTGGAAAAATTAGATGTAAACACAAGATGTCAAACTGCAATTGAAATGAAAGCTGTTGCAGAACCATATATTAGAAGACGTGCTATTAGACATTTGGAAAAAGGTAGAGTGGTAATATTTTCTGCTGGAGTCGGAAATCCATTCTTTTCAACAGATACTGCTGCAGCCCTAAGAGCGGCTGAAATAGATGCCGATGTAATACTTCTTGCTAAAAAAGGAGTAGATGGCATATATGATTCTGACCCTAAATTTAATAAAGATGCGAAGAAATATGATAGCCTAAGTTATCAAGAAATTCTAAATAAAAATTTAAAAATAATGGATGCAACTGCAACCTCTTTATGTATGGATAACAAAATTCCTTTGATAGTCTTTGGTATTGATAAGGAAGATTCAATGTATGATGTTGTTTGTGGTAAATTTTTAGGTACAGTTGTTTCTTAGGAGGAAATTATGATTAACGATTTGAAAAAATCCAGCGAAGAAAAGATGAAAAAGACCATAAGTTCTTTAAAAGAAGATTTTCAAAGTATAAGGGCTGGTCGTGCTAATACATCACTTCTTGATAAAATTACAGTTGATTATTACGGACAACAAAGCCCCATAAATCAAGTAGCCGGTCTATCAGCTCCTGAACCGAGAATGCTTATGATTTCACCTTGGGACCCAAAATTAATTCCTGAAATTGAAAAATCTATTTTAAAATCAGATTTAGGTATAACTCCTTCTAACGATGGAAAAGTTATCAGGTTAATTATTCCACAACTTACTGAGGAAAGAAGAAAAGACCTTACAAAAGTTGTAGGAAAGAATTCTGAAGCTGCTAAAATTGCTATCAGAAATATTAGAAGAGATGCAATGGATGAAATCAAAAAGGCTGAAAAATCTAAAGAGATAACTGAAGATGATAGAAAGAGTAATGAAGAAGAAATACAAAAATTAACTGATAAATATATTGAAGAAATTGATAAAATAACTAAGGCAAAAGAAATCGAATTAATGGAAATTTAATAAATAAGGGGCTGTTTAGTCAGCCCTTTTTTATTTTATTCGAAGAGGTATTATGAGTTTTTATGATGTGATTAATTTAGATAATATTCCCAAACATATAGGAATTATTATGGATGGTAATGGCAGATGGGCAAAATCAAAAAATTTACCACGATCTTTCGGTCATAAGGCTGGAAGTGATAGAGTAATTGATATAGTTGAGGCGTCCTATGAACTTGGTGTTAAATCTTTGAGTCTATACGCTTTTTCCACCGAAAATTGGAAAAGGCCAAGAGATGAAATATCAAAATTGATGGAACTTATTAAATATTATATCAGGACTCAATTAGCAAAAATTAATAAAAATAATGTTAGGATTAATGTTTTTGGTGATATTGAACCTTTACCTGAATCTGTAAAAAAAGAAATTCTTATGGCCGTCGAAAAAACTAAAAATAATGATAAAATGAACCTTAATATTTGCCTAAACTACGGAGGGCAAGATGAGATTTTAAGAGCTTGTAAAAATATTTCAAAAGATGTTTTGGATGGTAAAATTACTACTGAGGATATAAATAAAGAGATTTTTGATTCTTATCTTTATAGTAAAGGACAAGATAGTCTTGACTTATTAATTAGACCTAGTGGTGAATTAAGGGTTTCCAACTTTATGCTTTGGCAGTTAGCTTATGCTGAATTTTATTTTTCAAATATTTTATGGCCCGATTTTACAAAAGAGGAACTTTATAAAGCGATTTACTCTTATCAAAATAGGGATAGAAGGTATGGTGGACTTTGATGAAAGATTTAACAAAAAGACTAATAACAGCAATAGTAGGAGTAATTATCCTTATTGGAGTTTTATTACTTGGAATAAAAGCTGTTAAAGTAGCTGTTTTTATTGTAACTTTAGAGATTATAAGAGAGCTTTATAACGCTTTTTATAAATTAGAAATAAGAATTAGTCTTCCAATTTTATATTTATCATCCTTGATAACTTTTTTATTTTCTTATTTTAATTATAATATTATATTTCCTTTGATTATAACTTTTCTTATAAACGGATTTTTCTCTATTATATTAATTAAATATTCAACAAGGGATATGGTATATACCATTTTTTCTTATTTTTACGGAGTATTTTTTATTAATCTCTTAGCTTATGTTAATGAAATTTCTTTTTTAATTTCTGCTTTTATAATTGCATTTTCAACTGATACTTTCGCTTATATTATTGGGTCGAAATTTGGAAAACATAAACTAATTGAAAGAATAAGCCCTCATAAATCAGTAGAGGGAGCAATAGGAGGAAGTATATTTTCTGTAATAGTTACAGGGTTTTATTTTTATTTTGTGAAGACTCATTATATTAATTTTGATATTGATATTTCAGTTCTTATTATAATTTTATTAGCATCTATCTCTGGACAATTTGGAGATTTATTTGCTTCAAAAATTAAAAGAGAAACAGGTATTAAAGATTTTTCTCAAATATTACCAGGGCACGGAGGATTTTTAGACAGATTTGACTCATTAATATTTGTTTGTCCTTTCGTATATTTCTTATACTATTTTATATCTTAAGGAGGTTTTATGTCAGCACTTATAGGTTCAATTATTGTTTTCCTTTTAGTTGTATTATTACATGAATTTGGTCACTTTTCAGTTGCAAAATTAGTAGGAATTAAGGTTAACGAATTTTCTGTCGGAATGGGTCCAAAAATATTTCAAAAAACAAAGGGAGAAACAAAATATTCTCTAAGAGCTTTACCTATAGGAGGATATGTTGCAATGGAAGGCGAGGATGAAGAATCTTTTGACCCTAGATCATTTAATAATGTTTCTGTATTTAAAAGAATGGCAGTGGTCCTAGCTGGTGTAACAATGAATTTTATTCTTGCCATTTTTTGTTTTTTCATACTCTTTTATTTTATTGGCTTTGGTTCAAATATTATAGACACTGTAATTAAGGACTCTCCTGCTGATGCAGCAGGCTTAACTAAGGGAGATAAAATTGTTGGAGTAAATTATGTCAGAACTGACAATTTGAATGATATAGTCGAAGAAATTTCAAAAAACAATGGTAAAGAATTAAATCTTAATATTTTACGAAATAATGAAAGTATAAATAAAAAAATAATGCCAAAATTTTCTAAAGAAGAAAATAGATATATAATTGGCTTTTCTTCCACTAGACAAAGATCCTTCCTTGGCTCTTTTTCTTTAGCTTTTAAACAAACAGGTGATGTTGTAAAAGCAATTTTTTCTGTATTTTCTTTAATTAGGGATGGAAAATTCACATCTGATATGATTTCTGGACCTATTGGGGTAATTTCAATTATAGGTCAAGAAACTTCAAAAGGATTTCTGTATTTAGTTCAAATTCTTGCAATCATTTCTGCAAATTTAGGTGTTATGAACTTAATTCCAATACCTGGGCTAGATGGTGGAAAGTTTTTTTTATTAATTATTGAATCAATTAGAGGTAAGGCAATAAGCGAAAAACTTGAAATGAAATTAACGATGATAGGCTATGGGATTTTATTAACATTGATGATTTATGTTACAATTTTTAATGATTTAGGAAGGCTATTTAAATGACAATAAATAGAAAAAAAACAAGACAGGTAAAAGTGGGCAATGTTTATATAGGTGGGGATGCACCCATATCTGTTCAATCTATGACAAATACAATAACAAAAGATATAGATAGTACAGTTAAACAAATTAAAAAATTAGAGGATGCAGGTTGCGATATAATTCGTTTTGCAGTAAATGATTTAGATGATGCCAAAGCTATTGGACCTATTAAAGAAAGGATCAATATTCCTACTATTTCAGATATTCAATATGACTATAAACTTGCCTTAGCAGCATGCGAAAACAATATTGATGGAATGAGAATTAATCCTGGAAATATTGGAGCTAAATGGAAAGTAAGAGAAGTAGTTGAAGCTTGTAAAGATAAGGGAATTTCCATAAGAATAGGAGTAAATTCAGGTTCAATTAAACAAGAATTTTTGGATAAATACAAAGGTGTAAATGAAAATTCTATAGTTTATAGTGCTTTAGATGAAATTGAAACTTTGGAATCATTAAACTTTACTGATATTAAAGTTTCTTTAAAGGCATCAAATGTAAATTTATCATTGGACTCTTACAGAAAATTTTCAGAAATTTCTGATTACCCTCTACATCTTGGGATTACAGAAGCAGGTCCTCCACCAATTGGTATTATAAAATCTTCTATAGGAATAGGAAGCCTTTTAGCAGAGGGCATTGGCGATACTATAAGAGTATCATTGACTGCTGATCCTATCTATGAAGTTAAAGTTGGTAAAGAAATTTTAAAATCTCTCGGACTTAGGAATGAAGGAATAGATTTAATTTCTTGTCCAACTTGTGCAAGAACAAAAGTTAATTTAATAGATATTGTGAATAAAGCTCAAAAAAGACTTGATTCTTTAGATATGAATTTAAAAGTTGCTATGATGGGATGTGCTGTTAATGGCCCCGGTGAAGCAAGAGAAGCTGATATAGGAATTGCTTGCGGAAATAAAAGTGGTTTAATTTTTAAAAAAGGGAAAATAATAAAAAAATGTCCTGAAGATGAGCTTTTAAACCAATTATTTATGGAAATTGATAAAATGAAAGATTAATTTTCTAAAAAATAAGGCTATTTTTTGTTATAATTATATAAATAGCTTTATTTTTTTGTTTTTTTGAGGTGAGATTTTGGATTTAAAAATAATTTTAGATAAATTAAATGTAAAGTATGATGAAAATTTATCAGCAAAAATAAAAAGTGTAAAATATAAAAAATCCAGCAAAGAAATTTTTATTGAAATTGACTCAAATGAAGATTTAGAAAGTTATCTGAATAATCAAATTGAACAAGCGTTGAGAGAATATTTCGATTCATCTACCATTCATTTGTCATATAATAAAATTTCTAATCCTTACATAGATGAATATGACTTAATAACTAAGGAAATTACAAATTACAATCCTTCTTCTTCTAGCTGGTTAAATGATATGAGTATAAAGATTGATAAAGACCATTTACAAGTGGATATTTTGTGTCCAAGTGATGAAGTTTATCACTCATTGATTTCTAATGGACTATCAAAAATTTTACAAGATAAACTAATTTTATTTGATGACTATAAAATCAACTTTGTTAAGAATATCAATAAAGAACCAGATAAAGAATTATTTATAAATAAATTTGAAGAAGAAGAAAAAAATATCTGTAAGTTAACTGAACTTAAACCAACTGAACAAAGTAAAAAAATTGATAATATAAAAAGTGATGATAATAAATATATTTATAAATCCGGCAGATTTAAACTTGGTGATTATACAAAACTTATAGATATGTCGATTAATAATCCTAATATGACCTTTGAAGCAGATATATTTAAAATTGAATATAGGGAATTGAAAAATTGCATACTAGCTAGTTTTTCTGTTACAGATTATTCATATTCTTTATTATGTAAGGCTTTCTTAAAAGATAAAGAAATAGAAAAATTTCAAAATGAATTTAACAATGGTGATCATGTCTTAATTGGTGGTCAATTATCTTATGATACCTTTTCAAAATGTGATACCCTTATGATAAGATACATGGAAAAAACAGAAAAAGAAATGCCTAAAGATACCGCACAAGAAAAAAGAGTCGAACTCAGGGTTCACACTAAAATGAGCCAAATGAATGGAGTCACAAGTTTTTCGGATTTTGCAAAACGTGCTAAAAGTTTTGGTCATAAAGCAATAGCCATCACCGATGTGAGTGATGTACAAGGTTTCCCTGAAGCCATGGATGCAAGTAAAGACTTTGATATTAAAGTAATCTATGGTCTTGATGCAAATTTTGTTGATGATGAAGAAGATATTGTTATAAATTATAATGAAAATAAATCCTACAATACTTACGTGGTATTTGATATAGAAACAACAGGTCTATCTCCCATAAGAGATAAAATTACTGAAATTGGTGCTGTAAAAATAGTTGATGGTATAATTACAGAAAGATTTTCACAATTGATCAATCCACAAATGCTAATTCCGGAAAAAGTCCAAGAACTTACCAGAATAACAAATGCTCTAGTTGAAAATGAACCAACTATAGAAGAAGTTGCCCCAAAATTTTATGATTTCATTAAAGATAGCGTTCTTGTTGCACATAACGCAAAATTTGATACTGCTTTTATAAGAAGAGTATTTAAAGAAAATGATTTAGATTTTATTAATCCAATCTTAGATACCTTAAGCTTTGCAAGAGCAACAGTTAAAGATACTAAAAAATTTAACTTAGCTACATTGTGTAAAAAATTTGGTGTATCTTTGGTGGGAGCCCATAGGGCTGTTAATGATGCTGAAGCAACAGCACACCTATTTATAAAGCTTATAAATAAAATTTTTGATCCTAAGCATATAGATTTTAATAAATTAAATTCTTTAAAGTCTCAGATTGAACCAGAAATCTTATTTGAATCTTCTCTTTCAATACTTACAAAAAATGAAGAAGGGTTAAAAAATTTATATAAATTAGTTTCAGATAGTCATATGAATTACTTCAACAGGGTTGCAAAGGTCCCTAGAAGTCTGATTAATAAATATAGAAAAGGTCTTCTGATAGGTTCTGGTGATGAAAGCGGCGAGATATTTAATGCATTTTTTAGAAATTTAGAAATAGATGAAGTAGAAAAAATTGCTAGTTTCTATGATTATTTAGAAATTCAAACTATTGATAATTTTATTCCATCTTTATTACGTAATAAGCTTACAAGAGAAGATATTATTGAAATTAACAAAAAAATTTGCAAAGTTGGTGAAAATTTAGGTATTCCAGTTATAGCAACTTCCAATTGCTTTTATTTAGATGAAAAAGATGATTTGGTTAGAAGAATCATTTTAAATGGAAAAGTTGGAGTTCCTGATTACAATGCAAAAATCAAGCAAAAGTTATATTTTAGATCTACAGATCTTATGCTTGAAGAATTTTCATATTTGGGTGCAGATAAAGCGATGGAAGTGGTTGTTACAAATACAAACTTAATAAATGATTCCATTGACAATGTAAAACCAATACCTGATGGTAAATATCCACCAGTAATTGAGGGCTCGGAAGAAACTCTAAAAAATATTACTTACAAAAAGGCTCATGAAATATATGGGGATCCTTTGCCTCAAATAGTTGAAGCTAGATTAAAAAAAGAACTTGACTCAATAATTTCAAACGGATATGCAGTTTTATATATAATCGCCCAAAAACTTGTTAAAAAATCTAATGATGATGGTTATTTAGTTGGCTCAAGAGGTTCAGTTGGTTCTTCTTTTGCTGCACATATGGCTGATATAACTGAAGTTAATCCATTACCAGCTCATTATATATGTCCACAATGTAAATATAGTGAATTTATGGAAGATCCTACAATTGGTTCAGGGGTGGACTTAGCCGATAAAAATTGTCCTAAGTGTGGTCATAAATTAAATAAAAATGGTCATAATATTCCTTTTGAAGTTTTTCTTGGTTTTTATGGAGATAAAGAACCTGATATAGATCTGAATTTTGCTGGAGAATATCAACCGAATGCTCATAAATACACAGAGGAACTTTTCGGCAAGGGCTATGTTTTTAGAGCAGGAACAATTGGTAAAGTTGCATACAAGACTGCTTACGGATATGTCAAGAAATTTTTTGAAAATCAAGAAGATATATCTCAAACAGAAGTAGATAGATTAACCATAGAAGCTACAGGAGTTAAAAGAACAAGCGGACAACATCCAGGAGGAGTTATGATTTGTCCAAAATCAAAAGATATTTTTGACTTTACTCCTATACAATATCCGGCTGATGATAAATCCTCAGGGGTTATAACAACTCACTTTGACTATAACTTCATTCATGGAAAGATACTTAAGCTTGATATACTCGGTCATGATGGACCTACTATAATAAAAATGCTTGAAGATTTTATAGGAATAGATACATCAAAAATACCGCTTGATGATAAAGATACCCTATCTTTATTTTCAAGTGGTGAAAAATTAAATCTCGATAAAAATATCTTTGATGTTAGTACGGGAACATTAGGTATTCCAGAATTTGGTACTGGCTTTGTAAGACAAATGCTTATAGACACTAAGCCAAAAAACTTTGCAGAACTTGTAAGAATATCAGGTTTATCCCATGGAACTGATGTATGGTTAGGAAATGCAGCAGATCTTGTTTCTTCAGGTCAGGCAAGCTTATCAGAAGTTATTTGTACAAGGGAGGATATAATGCTTTATTTAATAGCTGCAGGTGCAGAGAATAAAATGGCTTTTGATACAATGGAAAAAGTTAGAAAGGGTAAAGGACTAACTGACGAACAAATAAAAATAATGAATAATCTAAAATTACCTCCTTGGTATATAGATTCTTGTTTGAAAATTAAATATATGTTCCCAAAGGCTCACGCTGTAGCGTATGTTATGTTATCTTTTAGAATAGCATATTGTAAATTGAATTATCCATTAGCGTTTTATGCCACCTACTTCACTATAAAACTTTCAGACTTTGTAGGAGAGGTAATTATTAATGGACCAGAAGCTATAAAGGCTCAAATTGACTTTATTAATAATAAAGAAACCCCAAGTTCAAAGGAGCAAACTCAAATGCCTATATATGAAGTTGCATTAGAAATGTATTCAAGAGGACTTGAATTTTTACCAGTAGATATTTATAAGTCAAAAGCTCAGGAATTTACAATTGAAGATAAAAAAATCCGTATGCCGCTAAGAGCCCTAACTGGAGTAGGGGAACAAGCTGCTAAAAATATTATAGAAGCAAGAAATGATGGGCAATTTTTGTCTAAAGAAGACTTATTAAAAAGAGCTAAAGTTGGTAAATCGTTACTCAATATTTTTGAAATAAATAATGTAATAAAAGATATGGATGATACCAACCAAATATCAATGTTTAATATGTTTTAACTTGCATTTGTAGCTATTTGTGATATAATTAAATAAAGTATGTAAGAAAGTAAGTTAGAGAGTGGGGTTCCCACTCTTTGTTTTTTACTTGGAGGTGCCTATGGATAAAAAATCATTTAAAAATCAAATTTTTAAAATAGCACAAGTTTCTGCTGAAGAATTAGGATACGAAATTGTAGATATTGAATATCAAAAAGGCAATAAACATGATTTGCTTTCTATTTTTATTTTTAAAAAAGAAGGAATTGACCTTGATGACTGTACTAAAATGAGTCACAATATAGAGAAAAATTTGGATAATTTAGAAATATTAACAAGACCTTATTACCTTGAAATTTCTTCGCCTGGGCTTGATAGACCAATTAAAACTAAAGATGATTATAGAAGAAATTTAGAAAATGAGGTTGAGGTAAAGCTTTACGGACCTTACAATGGCAAAAAAGAGTACGTTGGAATTTTAAAAGATTATAATGAGCATAATGTTATTATTTGTGTTGAAAATGACAATATTGAAATTCCTATAAAAAATATTTCGTCAATGAAACAAGTTATAAAGTTTTAACGGAGGAGAAGATGAATCAAGAGTTTATAGAAGCATTAAATGAAATAGAAAAAGAAAAAGGAATATCCAAAGACATAATTTTTGATGCCTTAGAACAAGCTTTGGTTTCTTCCTATAAAAAAAATTACGGAACTTCACAAAATGTAATTGTAAAAATGGATAGAGAAACTGGGGAAATAAAACTTTTTGCCTACAAAAATATAGTGGAAGAAGTAGAAAACCCAGAAATTGAAATCAGCCTTGAAGATGCAAAAAAAATTGATATTAATTTTAAGCTTGGAGATAATTACACTAAGGAAATTTACCCAAAAAATTTTGGAAGAATCGCTGCACAAACAGCAAAACAAGTTGTTATTCAAAGAATTAAAGATGCAGAACGTGATGTGATATTTGAAGATTTTACAAAAAAGGAAAGAGAATTATTAACCGGTCTTGTTCAAAGGTCAAATCATGGTAATGTATATGTAGATTTAGGCAAAACAGAAGGAATTTTACTTCCTAATGAACAAATTAAAGGTGAAAGTTATAAGCATGGTGATAGGTATAAGATGCTTCTTTTGGAAGTGAAAAAGTCTTCAAAGGGGCCTCAGGTTATCTTATCTAGATCCCATCCTGATTTAATCAAAAGATTGTTTGAACTTGAAGTGCCTGAAATAAATGAGGGTATTGTTGAAATTTATTCAATTTCTCGTGAAGCTGGTTCTAGAACTAAAATAGCTGTTTTTTCTCTAGATCCAGAAGTTGATCCATTAGGAGCCTGCGTTGGTTATAAGGGACAAAGAGTAAATGCAATAGTAGATGAATTAAGTAACGAAAAAATTGATATTGTTATTTATCAAAAAGATCCACAAGAATTCATCGCAAATTCTTTAAGTCCATCAAAAGTTGAAAAAGTTTTTATTAATGAAGATGACAAATCTGCTTTAGCGATTGTCCCAGATTATCAACTTTCTCTAGCAATAGGTAAAGAGGGACAAAATGTAAGACTTGCTGCTAAGCTAACAGGATGGAAAATAGATATTAAATCTATGAGTCAATATGAAGAGTATTTAGAAGAAGAAAACATAACCGAAGAAGAATTGGAAAAGAGATTTTCTGAAAAAAAAGAAAGTGACCTATCTGAATCAGATTCACTTGATTCTTATGATAACTCAAATGAAGAAAACAGTGAAGATTTAGAGGTTGAAAAAAATGAAGATACTTTAAAGTCTAATGAAAATATTGAAGAAGTTTCTGATAATAATATAAATAATGAAATAACTGAAGATTTTGAAAATGATATTGAATCAAATGATATAGACTAAGAAAGGAAAATAAATTATTAATTAATTTTTAAATGGAGAATTATGGTAAAAACAAGAAAAATACCTATGCGTACTTGTATAGGTTGTAGAGAACAAAAACCAAAAAAAGAATTAATTAGAGTTGTAAGAAATAAAGAAAACCAAATCTTTATAGATTTGACGGGAAAGGCAAATGGTAGAGGTGCATATTTATGTAGAAGCAAAGACTGTCTGGATAAAGCTATTAAATCTAAAGCTTTAAACAGAGCATTTTCTACAGAGATTGACAAAGAAACTTATGAAAAGCTAAAAGAGTCAATATAATAAATATCATCTTTTAAGGAGGTGTTCTATTTGTCAAATATAAGAGTACACGCGCTGGCAAAAGAAATTGGGATTACAAGTAAAGAACTTTTAATAAAATTAAAAGAACTTAATATCGAAGCAAAAAATCACATGTCTACTATTGACGAAAAAGATGAAGAAAAAGTTAGAAAACTCTATTCAAAGGGCACTAAAAAATACGATAGCAAGGTAAAGGAAAGTAAAAATATAGACAAGAAATCTCACAAGAATCAAAATATGAAAAAGGATTCTCATAAAGAAAAAATTGATCACACATCAAAAAGTAATAATTTTAATAAAAAACATAAGATAAGTAACGACACTACTGATGATGAAGATATTTTAAAACACAAAAGAAATATAAATCAAAAAAATCTTCATAAAAATAAAAAAAATAATGCCAACGAGCAAGAAGAAAAAAAAGAATACAAACCTAAAGACTTAAGCAAAAAAAAGCCAAAGAAGAAGCAAAAAAATAAAGATAAATCTCATGATCATAGTGAAGAAGGACCTATTAAAATCAAAGTTCCTTTAACTGTAAAAGATTTTGCAGAAAAAACTAATCAAGGAATAAGTGCAGTAATGACAAAATTAATTGGCTTAGGGGTAATGGCTAATCAAAATCAATCAATAGATGAGGATACCTGTATTCTTCTTGCTGATGAATTAAATGTTCAAATAGAAATTGATAAAGACGATGAATCTGAAATCACGATAGAAGAAAAATTTGGTCTGTTAAAAGAAGATAAAGAAAGAGACTTAAAACTTAGAGCTCCGGTTGTTACTGTAATGGGTCACGTTGACCATGGTAAGACATCCTTACTTGATGTAATTAGAAAATCACATGTTACTGCTCAAGAAGCAGGCGGAATAACCCAACATATAGGTGCTTATACAGTAAATTTGAAAGGTAAAAAAATCACCTTCCTTGATACTCCAGGTCACGAAGCTTTCACTTCCATGAGACTAAGAGGAGCTCAAACTACTGATATTGCAGTTCTTGTTGTTGCTGCAGATGATGGTGTAATGCCTCAAACTGTAGAGGCTATATCTCACGCAAAGTCAGCAGATGTTCCTATAATTGTAGCCATCACAAAAGTGGATAAACCTGATGCAAATCCAGAAAGGGTAAAGCAAGAGCTCATGAACTATAACTTAGTTTCTGAAGAATGGGGCGGCTCAACAATTATGGTTGCTGTTTCATCAAAAACCAAAGAGGGAATTGATGAGCTTTTGGAAATGATTTTACTTGTTGCAGAAATGCAAGAATTAAAGGCTAATCCTAATAGGCTTGCAGTGGGTAATATCATTGAAGCTAATCTTGATAAATCAAAAGGTCCAATGGCAACTGTTTTAGTAAAAAATGGAACTTTAAGATCTGGCGATTATGTTGTTTCAGGTGTGTGCTATGGTAGAGTTAGAGCAATGGTTGATGACAAACATAGAAAAATAAAAAAAGCTGGTCCTTCTATGCCTGCTGTTATTTTAGGACTCAGTGATGTTCCAAACGCTGGCGATTTAATTTATGCAGTAAAGGATGATAAGACAGCAAAAACTATATCAGAAAAAAATGCTGAGCTTGCGAGAGACGAAAGATTAAGTAATACAAATAAAATCAGTCTTGAAAATTTATTTGCAAAAATAAAAGAAGATGAAATGAAAGAACTTAACCTTGTTGTAAAAGCAGATGTAAAAGGTTCTGTAGAAGCGTTGATACAATCTTTACTTAAGCTTTCAAATGATGAAGTTAAGATTTCAATAGTTCACTCAGGTGTTGGCGGAATAAATGAATCTGATGTTACTTTGGCATCTGCTTCTAATGCTATTGTGTTAGGATTTAATGTAAGACCTAATATAAATGCAATAGATTTAGCAAAGAATGAAGAAGTCGAAATCAGGACATATAGGGTAATATATGATATTCTTAACGATATCGAAAAAGCAGTTAAAGGTATGCTTGAACCAACTATTGTAGAAGAAATAATGGGTAGGTGTGAAATTAGACAAATATTCAAACTTCCAACAAATAATATTGTAGCTGGTGTTTATGTATTGAGTGGAAAAATACTAAGGAATTCAAAAGTTAAGGTTTTAAGAGATGATGTTGTAATTCACGAAGGAGATATTTCATCACTTAAGAGATTCAAGGATGATGTTAAGGAATTACCAACAAGCTATGAAGGTGGCTTAATGATTGACGGATTTAATGATGTTAAAGAAGGAGATTTATTAGAATCTTTCATTCTTAAAGAAGTTAAAAAGGATTAACATGGATAATAAAAGAATAAATAAAATATCCGAAGAAGTAAAAAGATGCCTTATGGATATTGTACAAAATAAAATAAAAGACCCAAGAATACCTACTTTAACAAGCATATCTCATGTTGAAGTTACAAGAGATTTATCTTTTGCAAAAGTATATGTTTCAATATTTGCTGATGATATTAAAAAGCAAAAGGCTTTACAAGGTTTAGAAAGTGCCAAAGGTTTTATAAAAAAAGAATTAGCCAGAGAAGTTAAATTGAGAGTCATGCCTGAACTAATTTTTATTAATGATGATTCCATTGAAAAAGGATTAAAAATGGATAAGCTTATTGATGAGGTTAATCATGGTAAAAAATTTTAATGAATATATTAAAATTCTAGAAGAAAAGATAAATAAGGCTAATACAATTGCCATAGCTAGTCATATGAACCCAGATGGAGATAATTTGGGTTCAAAGCTATGCCTGTATATACTTTTTAAAAATTTAAATAAGGAAGTTTACGTAATTGAAAATGACCAAGTACCAACCGCAGAAAAATTTTTACCTGGTGTTGAACATCTTGTTGATTCAGATACTTTAGAAGATAAAAAAATTGATTTAATGATAGTTACTGATTGTGGTGATATAGAAAGAATAGGTCGTGCTGAATCAATTTTTAAAAAAGCTGATTTTACCGTAAATATTGACCATCATGAAACTAATGTTGAATTCGCTGATCTAAATTTAGTTGATAGAAATGCTCCTGCTGTTTGTGAATTTTTATATTTAATTTTAAAACAAATGAATTTTAGTATTGATAAGGATATGGCAACTTGTTTATATACTGGAATTTCAACAGATACAGGTTCTTTTAAGTATGATTCTATAAGACCATTAACTTTTGAAGTAGCAATAGAACTTTTAAAAATTGGTATAGATATAAACAAAATTACTGTAAATTTATACCAACGTCGCTCAAAAGAAAAAACGGAACTTCTTATTAGAGCATTGAATAATATAAGATATTATGAGAATAACAAAATTGGACTTGTAAGTATTAATGAAAAAGATATTTTTGAAACTGGGGCTAGAAAGTCAGATTCTGATGGTATAGTAGAATTTGTAAGGGATATAGATGGTATTGAGCTTTCTATTTTTATAAACGAAAAAAAAGACTACTACAAATTATCTACAAGGTCAAAAACCTATGTAGATTGCACAAAAATAGCTAAAGTTTTTGGTGGTGGCGGTCATATTCATGCAGCAGGAGCAACTTTATATAAAAAAGATTATCCAAATCTTTGTGATGCTATAAATAAAATAATTGATTTAAGCTCTAATGAAATTTGATATGGATGGAATTTTATTAATTAATAAAAAAAAGGGTATAACTTCCCATGATGTTATATCTATTGTTAGAAAAAAATTAAATATTAAAAAAGTTGGTCATTGTGGTACACTTGACCCGATGGCAACAGGCTTACTTATTATTTTAATAGGTAAGGCTACTAAACTTTCAGATTATATAATGAAAAATAGAAAAACTTATTTAGCCAAAGTAAAACTTGGTCTTCTAACCGATTCCTATGATATAACTGGAAATATATTAGAAAATCAAGATTTTACAGTAGATAAAGATAAATTGATTGAAGTTTTGAAATCATTTGTTGGCGAAGTAAAACAGATACCACCTATGTATAGTGCAATAAAAGTAAATGGTAAAAAACTATATGAATATGCTAGAAAAGGCATTGAAGTTAAAAGGAAAGAAAGACTTGTGAAAATTTACTCAATGGAGCTTTTAGATTTTAATGGCAAGGACGAATTTGTTATTAATTGTGATGTTTCAAGCGGAACATATATTAGAACCTTGGCTTTTGATATAGGTAGAAAGTTAAATACCTACGGAACTTTACTAGAACTACAAAGAAATAGCATTTCTAATTTTAATTTAAATGAGTGTTTAAATATAGATGATATTGAATCAATAGACCTAGAAGAACTCCATAGTAGGATAATTCCAATGGAAAAAGCCCTTTTAAATTTTGAAAAATTTTCATATCCAAGTGATTTTTATGATAAACTATTAAATGGTATAAAATTTCAGACAGAAAAGGATTTTGAAGACAAAATTTTCAGACTTTATTGTAGAGATGAATTTATAGGATTAGGTAGGATGGAAGTTGATAATGGAAGAAATTATATGGCTTTATTTAAAAAGCTTATCAGGTGAGAAATGATAGTTATTGAAATTGATTTAAATTATGTAGCTGAAAAAAATTCTATAATTGCCTTGGGAAACTTTGATGGGGTGCACAAAGGTCATAGAAAATTATTGGAAAGCACTGTCAAAATAGCTAAAGAAAAGAAATTTAAATCTGCTGTGTTAGGTTTTAAATCACATAGTTCCAATATGTATTCTGAAAATAAAAAAAAGATCCTAACAACAAACACAAGTAAGTTTAAGATTTTTTCAGACTTAGGAATAGATATAGTCTATCTTATTGATTTTAGCAAAGAATTTATGTCTATGTCACCTATGGAATTTCTGAAAGACTTCTTACAGGAAAAATTAAAAGTTAAGGGTCTTGTCGTTGGATATGATTACACATTTGCATATAAAAAAGCGGGTGATGTTAATTATTTAAAAGAACACTCATATCTTTTCAATTGGCTGGATATAATAGAAGAACAAACTTGGCAAGGACAAGCCATATCATCATCACTGATAAGAAAATTAATCTCTGAGGGGGAAATCAAAGAAGCAAACTTCCTATTAGATAGTAATTTTACTGTTATGGGAAAAGTTATCCATAATAAAGGTTTGGGTCAAAAAATGGGTTATCCAACAGCTAATTTAGAACTCTGCGACAATTATATAATTCCTAGATATGGAGTATATGATACAGATATTATTGTTGATGGTAAAAAGTATAAAGCTGCTACAAGTGTAGGAACTAATCCAACTGTTGAGGACGATGGAATAAAGATAGAAGCTCACATTTTAGATTTTAATGATAATATCTATGGAAAAACTGTTGAATTAATTTTTCTTGATTTCATCAGACCCGAATTAGTATTTAAAAATATTGATGAGTTGTTTATGCAAATTAACTTAGATGTTAAGAAAGTTCAAGAAAGATAAATCTTTACATTTACTAACACTTTTGATATTATATATAAATAAGTTATTTACCTTTTCGTGGTTAATCGTTCCTCGGCGATTTACTAGGCTAAGGTTAATTAATTATAGGAGGAAATATGTTAAACAAAGAAGAAAAAATCGAAATTATTAATGAGTACAAGGCTCATGAAGGAGATACTGGTTCTCCAGAAGTACAAATTGCTATTCTTACAAAAAGAATAAACGACCTTAATGAACATTTAAGATATCATAAGAAAGACCACCATTCAAGAAGAGGACTTTTGAAAATGGTCGGTAAAAGAAGAAATCTTTTAAGATACCTTAAAGATAAAGATATTGAAAGATATCGTAAGTTAATAGAAAGACTAAATATTAGAGGATAAAAAGAGCGGGGTATCCGCTCTTTATTTTTAGAGGAGGAGTTATGGAGAAAATATATACCATGGAGCTGGCTGGCACTGAATTAAAAGTTACTGTTGGTAAAGTAGCTGAACAAGCTAACGGCGAATGTCTAGTACAATATGGTGATACTGTTGTCCTCGTTACTGCTACTTCTTCGAAAGAACCTAGAGAAGGGATAGATTTCTTTCCTCTAAGTGTTGATTATGAAGAAAAAATGTATGCAGTTGGTAAAATTCCAGGAGGATTTATTAAAAGAGAAGGAAGACCGAGTGAAAAAGCAACTTTAACAGCCAGACTTATTGATCGTCCATTAAGACCTCTTTTTCCAGAAGGATATAGAAATGATGTTCAGATTGTAGCCACTGTATTAAGTGTTGACCAAGACCATATACCGGATATTCCTGCAATGATTGGTTCATCAATAGCACTATGTTTATCTGATATTCCTTTTGACGGTCCTACAGGTTCAGTTCAAGTAGGACTTGTTGATGGAGAATATGTAATAAACCCCAATCAAGAACAAAGAGAAAAAACTGATATAAATCTGATGCTTTCTGGAACAAGTTCTGCAATAATGATGGTTGAAGCAGGAGCAAATATTGTTTCAGAAGAACAAATGCTAAATGCAATTTTAACTGGCCACGAAGCAATCAAAGAGATATGTCATTTTATCGACAGTATAGTAAGTGAAATAGGAAAAGAAAAATCCAAGTATATCCTATTTAAACCTGACCAAGAAATTGTTGATAAGGTAAAAGATTTTGGTACTGATATACTTGTAAATGCAATTCGTCAAAAAGACAAAGTTGTAAGAGAAAAATTGACTGACCAAGCAAAAGATGAAATCAGACAACATTTTGAAGATTTAATGGAAGAAAATTCAAAAGATGTGGAAGCAGCCATTGAAGAAATTGAAGTAACAGAAGTTAGAAGGGGAATAATAGAAGAAGATAGAAGACCTGATGGAAGAAAATTAGAAGAAATTAGACATTTATCTTCAGAAGTAGGATTACTTCCAAGAGCACATGGAAGCGGATTATTTACTAGAGGACAAACTCAAGTTTTATCAGTAACAGCTTTAGGTGCATTATCTGAAGAGCAAACTATAGATGGTCTAGGTGATGATAAACCTAAACATTATATTCACCATTACAATTTCCCAGGTTTTTCTGTAGGAGATACTAAGCCTTCAAGAAGCCCAGGAAGACGTGAAATTGGTCACGGAGCCTTAGCTGAAAGAGCTCTTATACCAGTTATTCCATCAATAGAAGAATTTCCCTATACAATAAGAGTTGTATCTGAAGTTTTATCTTCAAATGGTTCATCTTCACAAGCTTCAGTTTGTGGGTCAACATTATCACTCATGGATGCAGGCGTGCCTATTAAAGCTCCTGTTGCTGGTATTGCAATGGGTCTTATAGAAGAACATGGAGTAACAAAAATTTTAACAGATATTCAAGGACTTGAAGATCACTTCGGTGATATGGACTTTAAAGTTGCTGGTACAAGAGAAGGTATAACAGCAATTCAAATGGATATCAAAGTTGAAGGTATAAAAAAAGAAATTTTAGAGGTTGCTCTTGAAAGAGCTAAAGTAGCAAGACTCGAAATTTTAGACCATTTAAAAACTACTATTGATAAACCAAGAGATCACTTATCAAAATACGCTCCAATTATTCATATTATATTGATTGACCCAAATAAAATTGGTGATGTCATAGGAGCAGGCGGAAAAACAATTAATAAAATTATTGAACAAACAGGCGTTAAAATTGATATAGATGATGATGGTAAAGTTTCAGTATTATCCGAAGATGCCGAAAAAGCCAAAGAAGCAATTTATATAATAGAAAGTATTATAAAGGAAGTTGAAGTTGGTGATGAGTATCTAGGCAAAGTTAAAAAAATCATGAAATTTGGTGCTTTTGTTGAGCTTAAAAAAGGAACAGAAGGTCTGCTTCATATTTCAGAAATTGCTCATGAAAGAACTAGAGAAGTCGGAGATGTATTACATGTAGGTGATCAGGTAAAAGTAAAAGTCATTGAAATAAATGATGAGAACGGAAAAATTTCTCTTTCCAGAAAAGTTCTCTTACCTAAACCGAAAAGAACTGAAAAAAATAACGACCACTTCACTGAAAATCCAAAAGAAAAATCTCAATATAGTGAAGATGAAACAAAAGAAATTTAAATATTAAAATATTAATCGCATTTTATGATGCGATTTTTTTACAGGAGGATTATGAAAATAAAAATTATAAATAAAAGTAAACATCCACTACCTCAGTACCAAACACAAGGTTCAAGTGGAATGGATTTAAGAGCAAATTTAGATAAAAAAATTATATTAAAATCTCTTGAAAGAACCCTTGTACCTACTGGTATTTATATAGAATTGCCACAAGGATACGAAGCTCAAATTAGAGCAAGAAGCGGTTTAGCATTAAAAAAAGGTCTATCATTACCTAATGGTATTGGAACAATTGACTCAGACTACAGGGGAGAATTAAAAATTATTTTTGTTAATCTAGGAAAAGAAGATATAGAAATAAATGATGGTGATAGAATTGCCCAAATGGTAATTATGAAAATTGAAAGACCAGAAATTGAAGAAGTGGAGATATTAGGTGACACCGAAAGAAGTAAAGGTGGTTTTGGTCATACAGGTCTTTGATGTTCTTAAATTATTAAGCTTGTGATATAATATTAAAGAGGTGTAACAGTGGATAAAAAGAAGAAAATTCTTAAAAAAAATAAAGTTAAAGCACCAAATACTAAGACTGTCGGTGAGCCTAAGAGTGAAATATTCGGTCTATTTCTAATGGTTATAGGAATAATTTTTTTCATATCCATATTTTCAGACAAAATGGGAATTATTGGACGACTCGTATATAAATTTCTATCTGTACTTTTAGGCTCAGCAAATTATATTTTTCCCTTATTACTAATATTTTGGGGAATTCTCTATAATATTACTGCTACAAAACTATATACTAAAAGATATATTATTTGTAGTTTAATTATTTATTTCTCAATATTAATTTTATTAGATGCTTCAAAGGAATTAGATTTAACACTTGTTGATAGAATAAATAGATCTATTGAGTATATGTCTATTGCAAGAAGTGGAGGAATTATAGGGGCTATATTAGGATTTTTTTCATACAAATTATTAGGTTCATTAGGAACTTATATTTTTGTTGGTATTATAATTTTGGTTAACTTATATATTATGCTTAGGACAAATATTGACCAAATAATAATGGCTTATGAGGATTTATCAGATTATTTGGAAGATAGGAAAAAAATTCTAGCAGAAAAGAAAATAAAAAGAGAGAATGATAAATCAAATAAGGTTGAAGAAAAAGAACTCAAAAAAAGTCAGAAAGAAGATAAAAAACTAAAAATCTTAGATAATTTTAAAATCAAAAAAGACAATCTTTTAGAAGATAATAAAACAAAAGAAAATAAAGATTTTATTATTAAGGAATATAAAACTACAAATATTAATAATACTCAAGAAAACAATTCAAATATACAAGAATCAAGTTCTGAAGAATTAACTGAAAAAGATAAAGAAGAGTTTAAAAATATTGATCAAGAACTTCCTGATGAAACTTATATTTATCCGGATATTTCTCTACTTAATATAAATGAATCAAACAATACAATGTCTAATCAGGAGATTATAAAAAATGGTAAAATTATCGAAAAAACTCTTGATAACTTTAATATGGATTGTCAAATTACTTCTATTAATAAAGGACCTGTAATTACTTGTTATGAACTAAAACCAGCTCCTGGAATAAAATTATCTAGAATTGTAAGTTTATCAGATAATATTTCTATGGCATTGGGCTCTTCTGATATAAGAATTGAAGCTCCTATTCCTGGCAAGACAGTTGTAGGTATTGAAGTTGCAAATAAATTTAAAGATTCTGTTGGATTGAGAGAAATTTTGGAATCTTCTGAATTTGTTAATTCAAAATCTGATGTCCCGCTAACCTTAGGTAAGGACGTTGAAGGCAATATTATCGTTGAATCAATTTCTGATATGCCTCATTTATTAATTGCTGGGGCAACAGGTTCAGGAAAATCAGTTTGCATAAATACAATTATAACTAATATTTTATACAAATCTTCACCGAATGATGTTAGGCTTATGCTTATTGACCCTAAAGTTGTAGAACTCAGTGTTTACAATGGTATCCCTCATCTACTTATACCTGTTGTTACAAATCCAAAAAAAGCTGGATATGCTTTAAATTGGGCGGTAGATGAAATGGAAAGAAGATATAAACTTTTTGCTGAGGCTCAAGTTAGAGATATAAAGGGATATAATAAGAAAAAAATCAAGGAAGGTAAAATTTCTGAGAAAATTCCAAAGATAGTTATTATTGTTGATGAATTAGCTGATTTAATGATGGTTTCTTCTAATGAAATTGAAGACTATATAGCTAGACTTGCACAAATGGCTAGAGCTTGTGGTATGCATTTAATACTAGCGACTCAAAGACCAAGTGTTGATGTTATAACTGGTACTATAAAGGCTAATATCCCTTCTAGAATTGCTTTTGCTGTTTCTTCTGCCGTTGATTCTAGAACCATACTTGATATGAGCGGAGCTGAAAAACTATTAGGTAGGGGAGATATGCTATTTTACCCATCATCATACTCTAAACCAAAAAGAATTCAAGGCGCATTTATTAGTGATGAAGAAGTAGAAAGATTAGTAGATTTTGTTAAATTAAATAATGAGAATTCTGAAATCAATAAACAAAGCCTAATAGCAAGTCAAATAAATAATAAAGAAAAAGATGACAATGTAGATTTAGATCCCTTGTTTGCTGATGCAATTAATTATGTTTTAGGAGATGAACAAGCATCAATTTCCTACTTACAAAGAAAATTAAAAGTTGGTTATTCAAGAGCGGCAAGAATAGTTGACCAAATGGAAGAACTTGGAATAATAGGACCTCATGAAGGCTCAAAACCAAGAAAACTTTTAAAAACCAAGGAAGAAATAGATGATCTATTAGGTGATGATAATGAATAGTGTTAAAATTGTAACTCTAGGTTGCTCAAAAAATGAAGTTGACTCTTCTTGTATGATGTCTATCCTTGACAAGAATAGATATTCAGTTGAAAATGACCCACAAAAAGCTGATATAATTATTGTAAACACTTGTGGATTTATTGATGCAGCTAAAGAGGAGTCCATTGATACAATTCTACAAATGGCAAAATATAAAGAAACTGGTTCTTGCAAAAAAATGATTTTATCAGGCTGTTTAGCTCAAAGATATCCTGAAGAGCTTTTAAAAGAAATACCTGAAGCTGATGGAATTATAGGAACAGGAAACATCAGTCAAATAAATGACATTTTAGATAGGTCTATAGATGGAGAAAGAGTTATAAAAGTTGATAATATAAATTCACCTTATCTAGAAGGAATAAAGAAAGAAAAGGTAAATATTACTGAATATGTCAAAATATCAGAAGGCTGTAATAATAATTGCTCTTATTGTATTATTCCAAAACTACGTGGTAAAAATAGGTCAAGGAGAATAGAAGATATTTATGAAGAAGTATCTTATCTAGCCAAAAATGGTGCTAGAGAAATTATACTTATAGCTCAGAACACGACTGATTATGGTATTGACTTGTATGGAAGATATTCTCTTTCAAAACTTATTAAAGAAATATCTAAGATAAATGATATAAAATGGATTCGAGTTATATACCTTTATCCCGACCATTTTACTGATGAACTTATTAATGAATTCATTAATAATGATAAATTAGTAAAATATGTCGACATCCCTTTGCAACATTATAGCGACCATGTCTTAAAACTCATGGATAGACACACAGATAAAGAACACATTAAAAATCTCATTGAAAAATTAAGGAAAATAAAAGGGCTTGTAATCAGAACAACATTTATAGTGGGTTTTCCTGGTGAAAGTGAAGAGGATTTCAATATATTAAGAGAGTTTATAAATACCTATAAATTTGATAAGTTAGGTGTTTTCACTTATTCTAGAGAAGAATCAACAAAAGCAAATAATCTTAATGAACAAATAGATGAAGATGTTAAAGAATATAGACGAGATATAATAATGGAAGACCAATTAAAGATATCAGAAAAACTCTTAGAAGATAAAATTGGTCAAGTTTTACAAGTTTTAATTGAGGAAAAAATTGAAGATAATTTATATGCTGGAAGGTCTTATCTTGATAGTCCAGACATTGATGGAGTTATTTATGTTAATTCAAATAAAAACTTATCAATAAATAGTTTTATTAATGTAAAAGTTACATCTTCAATGGAATATGATTTAATAGGAGATGCTGTATGAATTTGCCAAATAAATTAACTTTTATAAGAATATTAATGGTACCAATTTTTATTGTATTTATGTATTTAAATTTTAAAAGTTCTAGATTGGTAGCTACTTTTATTTTCTGTCTTGCTTCTTTTACTGATTATTTAGATGGGCACATAGCTAGAAAAAATAATTTGGTTACAAATTTCGGTAAATTTGCGGACCCACTTGCTGATAAAATTTTAGTTTGTGCTGCACTTATTGTATTAACATCTATAGGAACAATTCCTGCTATAGGAGTAATTATCATAGAAGCAAGAGAGTTTGCCGTTTCTGGGCTTAGAATAATAGCAGCATCAGAAAATATAACAATAGCTGCTAGTAAATTAGGAAAATTCAAAACCGTTTCACAACTTATTTCTATAATTTTACTTTTATCTAATATTGAATCATTATATAAATTCGGAATTATTTTGTTTTATTTCGCAGTGCTTATGACAATAGTTTCTGGTATTGATTACTTTATTAAAAATAAAAAAGTTTTAGATTTGAATAATATTTAGAGGTGTGTATGAAAGCTGAAATAATTACTGTAGGAACTGAACTACTTATAGGCTCAATTTTAAATACTAATGCAAAATTTTTATCTGAAAGATTAATTGATTTAGGAGTCGATGTTGTAAGACAAGTGTCTGTTGCTGATGATATGAATTCAATAATTAAAGAACTTAATATTTCTTTGAATGAGGCAGATTTGATATTTCTCTGCGGTGGTCTTGGACCTACTAATGATGACTTAACAAGGGAAGCCTTGGCTAAATTTTTAAATAAAAAAATTTATATTGATAAAGATGCTAAAGAAAAATTAGTGTTAAGATTTGAAAAAATTAATAAAAAAATGACAGATAATAACATTAAACAGGTAAGTCTTATAGAAGGTTCCAAAAAACTTGATAATAATTGGGGTCTTGCTCTAGGAGAGGTTAATGATTATAATGGCAAAAAAATATTTTTATTTCCCGGACCTCCAAAAGAATTTGAACCCATGGTTGATGCTTATCTAGCACAAAATATTCATGAAAATCAAAAAATTATTGTTAGGTCTTTAAATGTTATTGGACTAGGAGAGTCTTTAACTGAAGATAGAATAAGGAAATTGAATTTAGAAAATAAATATATTTCAATCAACACTTTTGCTCATTTTACTCAGACTGAAATTAAACTTATAGCTAAGGGTGAGGATTATGAATATATTTCAAATATAATGTCTAATAGTATAGAAAAATTATATGATGAATTTAAAGACCATATTTATTCTGATAATAACCAAAGCGTTGAAGAAGTCTTGGTAAAAAGATTGATGGACAAAAATTTAACTATATCCTTTGCTGAATCTATTACTGGAGGTCTTTTAGCTGCATCTATTACTGATGTAGCTGGTTCATCAAAGATTTTATCTTCATCTTATGTAACCTACTCTAATGATTCTAAAATTAAGAACTTAGGAGTAAGAAAAGAAACTTTAGATAAATATGGTGCCATAAGTGAACAAACAGCTCTTGAGATGGCTTGTGGATTAAAAAATAAGACTAATTCAAGCGTGTGTGTTTCTACTACAGGCGAAGCTGGACCAGAGCCTTCTGAAACAGATATAGGAAATGTTTTTATATGTATTTATTTCTCTGAAGATAATTATCAGCTAAAACATTTTTATTTCCCAGGAAATAGAGAGAGAGTAAGAAATAGAACAGTAAGTCAAGTTTTATCAAATTTGTTGTACTTAATTAATAAAGAATAGGAGTTATTATGAACGATAATTTAGAAAAGAAAGAAGCCCTAGATAAGGTATTAGCGACCATAGAAAAACAATATGGTGAAGGCTCAATAATGAAGCTTGGTCAAGATGCTAAACTCAATATAGACTCAATTCCAACTGGAGCCTTAGCTTTAGATATAGCTTTAGGTATTGGCGGAATACCAAAGGGAAGAATAATTGAAATTTACGGACCTGAATCATCAGGTAAAACTACTATTGCTCTGCATATTGTAGCTGAATCTCAAAAATTAGGCGGTAATGCAGCTTTTATAGATGCAGAACATGCACTTGATCCGGGTTATGCTAAAAAATTAGGTGTAGACGTTGAAAATCTTATTATTTCTCAACCTGACACAGGAGAACAAGCCCTTGAAATAACTGAAGCTTTAGTACGTTCTAATGCAGTTGATATTGTTGTAATTGACTCTGTTGCAGCCCTAGTTCCTAAAACAGAGATTGATGGAGAAATGGGTCAAGCAACTATAGGTCTACAAGCAAGACTTATGTCTCAAGCTTTGAGAAAATTAACTGGTGCTATAAATAAATCAAAAGCAGCTGTAATATTTATCAATCAATTAAGGGAAAAAGTTGGGGTTATATATGGAAATCCTGAAACAACAACAGGAGGTAGAGCTCTTAAATTCTATTCTACAATAAGACTTGATGTCAGAAGAATTGAAATTATTAAAAAGGGAGATTCCCCCATTGGTAGCCGTGTACGTGTAAAAGTTGTTAAAAATAAAGTTGCACCTCCATTTAAAGAAGCTGAAGTTGATATCATGTATGGGACTGGAATATCAAAAACAGGAAATATTTTGGATGTAGCTGCAGATATGGGAATCGTGAAAAAAGCTGGTTCATGGTATTCCTACAATGATGAAAAACTTGGGCAAGGTAGAGAAAAATCAAAAGATTTCCTTGATTCTAATCCTAATTTACTTAAAGAAATTGAAAATAAAGTTAGAGATACTTTAAAAGATGATTCAGATGATATTTCAGTTAAAGAAAATGGAGATAATTAGACTAATAATAATTAAGTGAGAAGTGATTAATTGAAGCTTTTATATTTTACGGATACCCATATAAGAGGAACAAATCCCAAAAATAGACTTGACAATTTTTACCAAACTTTAAAAAATAAATTTCATGAAGTCATAGAAATAGCAAAATATGAAAATGTTGATTATATTCTCCATGGAGGAGATTTATTCGATAGACCAGATCCTTCAGTATCCATAGTAAGTGATTTTGCTAAAATATTTAATGAATTTAGGGTTCCAATATATATAGTAAGTGGTAACCATGATATTTTTGGACATAATCCATCTACATTGGATAGAACTATGCTGGGACTTTTATGTAATTTAGGTATTCTTAATTTAGTAAATGATAGGAAAATAATTTTAGAAAAAGACATAAAGGTACAGTTAACTGCAGCTCCTTATGTTTATTCCATGGATTCTAAAGAAAACATTAAAAACTATATTGTTAAGGAAAAGGATAAAACTTGTAAATATGCCATTCATTTAACCCATGGTTTTTTAATTGATAAACCTTTCTTAAAAGAAGTATCTCATACCCTAATATCAGATATTAAGGATACTTGTGCTGATATTACATTTGGTGCTCATTATCATTATGGATTTCCTACACAAGTAATTGATGGTAAATATTTTATAAATCCTGGTGCTTTAGTAAGAATATCCAATTCTATGGCAGAAATGAATAGAAAACCTAAAGTTAACATTATTGAATTATCAGATGAAATTATGGTTAAAGATGTATATTTGAAAACTGCTAAACCTGGAAATGAAGTCTTAGATAGAAGTGAAATGGAAAGGCATAAGTTCAAGGGGATGAAAATTAATGAATTTAAAGAAATAATAGATTCATCCATAAGTTTAAACAATACTGATATTTTTTCTCTGCTAAACTCTATTGCTAAGATGGATTCAATTGGTGCAGATGTAATTAATGAAGCTTTTAAAAGGGTTGAAAAAGCACAAATGTCAGGAGCTAAATATACATGATTTATATTACAAAAGTTCATTTGGAAAATTTCCAATCACATAAAAACACCTCTTTGGAATTTGATAGGGGACTTAATGTTATACTGGGGAATTCTGATTCTGGTAAAACTGCTATTTTGAGGGCAATAAAATGGGCTTTGTATAATGAACCTCAAGGGGATTATTTCATTATGCAAGGGCAAAATCAAGTTCTAGTAGAAATAGAATTTTCTAATGGAGCAATAATAAAAAGATTAAAGTCATCATCTAAAAATGACTATTATTTGAAACTGCCAAACCAAGAAGAACAAAAATTTGAAGCCTTTGGTCGTTCTGTTCCACAAGAAATTATTAATATTACTGGTATGTATAAAATGTCGTTAAATGATGATAAAACTAGTATTTTAAATATAGCTGACCAATTAGAGGGACCATTTTTACTTAATCAAGTACCTTCAGTAAGAGCAAGTGCAATTGGACGACTCATATCTGTAAACTATATTGATGACGCTTTAAGAGATACAGTAAGAGAAAATAAAACAGTTAATACTAATATAAGAAATTTAGAAAAATCAAAAACTGAGCTTGAAGAAGAAATTGCTAAGTTTGATTATTTAAAGGATTTAGAAAAGAAATATGAAGAACTTAAATCTATACGTGATGAAATTTCTATTAAAGAAGATAAATTAAAGTTATATAAAAAGCTTAGTTATTCTTTTAAAGAAATCAACAATGAAATTAATTCAATAAATATTGATATATCTAAATTACCAGATTTAGAATTGCTAAGTAGTATAGTTACAGAATTAGTAACATTAAATTTCAAAAATAATTATTATATAAACTTCAATGACAAGCTTAATAAGTTAGATATGAGCATAAAAAATGCCAATGTTTACTTAAATAATTTTAAAGATTTTTCAAGTTTAGAAGATATTAAAGATAACCTTAATGAATGTGTAACAGATTTTAATAGGTTAAATGCTATAAATTTAGAATATATGAATTTATCCAATGAAATAACTGAAAAAAGTAATTTTGTTAACTCATTAGTAAGCTTTTTAAATGTTGACTACACATATAATGAATTAATTGACAAACTTAAATTACTCAATAATTTGAAAAATTTATTAGTATCAAATAATAATATTGATAGTGCTATTTCTAAGGGAGAAATATATCTAAATAAATTTAACAATTTAGATGTATTACAATCTGTAGTTAATAAATTGCTTACTAAGAAAGAATTATTAAGTAAATTAGATGATGCTTGTAACAGATATCAATTACTTGAAAATGCTATACACAAAGAGGAAGATTTTATTAAAGAATCAGAAAAAAACATAAAAATAATATCTAAAGATTATTCAGATATTATTTATAAAGCTGGAATATGCCCATTTTGTTTTAATACAATAACTGACGATTCTATGAAACATATAAATAAACATCTTTTGGAGGATTAAATGAATTACGAAGACCAATTAAATAATTTAAAAAAACAGTTAGATAGAGCAAAAGATTTGAAATACAAAGCTGATGCTAGACTAGAAAGTTTAAAAAGTCAAAGAGCAGAATTATTAAAAGAAATAGAAAAAGAGGGCATAAAGCCTGAAGACTTATCTATGGAAATAGAAAAACTTGAAAAAGAAATTGTAGATCTATTCCAAAAAGCAGACTCTATGATGCCAAAGGTATAAAATGAATTTAGAAGAATTAAATAAAAAATTGGAGCAAATAAATTCAAAATTAAATATAGAAAAAGGAAAGCTGCAAGTTATTAGTCAAAACTTTGAAAATACAAAAAAAGAATTGGATAAAGAAATAAAATATGAAGATCTTTTAACTAAAGTAATTTTATTATTTCAAAAAACAGCAACTTACGCCAGAGAACAATCAAAAAGACAAGTAGAAGACTTAGTGACTAGATGCTTACAATTTATTTTTGAAACTGATATTGAATTTTTAATTGAACTTTCTGAAAAACGCTCAGTTCCAAATGCAGAATTTTATGTGAGAAGTAATTATGATGAAGGATATAGTATTATAACAAAGCCAGAACTTGAAAGGGGAGGTGGAGTTGTAGACATAATTTCCATAGCTCTAAGAATAGCTTTTATTCAACTACATAAACCTGTTTTGCAGGGACCAATAATTTTAGATGAACCAGGAAAACATGTTAGCGAGGACTATATTTTTAACTTAGGAGATTTTCTAAGTAAATCTAGCTCATTATTTAAAAGACAAATAATTATGGTTACACATAATGCTCATCTTGCACAAATATGCGATAAATCCTATTCAGTTGACATCAAAAATGGTGTGAGCTGTGTAGAGGAGATTAATGAAAATATTTAAAAACAAATTATTCAAATAAAGTTTTAAAAGATTAATTAGTGCTTGACTTTAATACAAGAAATTGTTAGTATGATATTGATAGTTGTTATACGTACAATAAAACTTTATTATTTGATAAAATATTTACATTTGATTAGGAGGATATCATGAAATATAATTCAAAAATTAAAAGTAAACAAACTGATGGTTTATTTGAAGCTATTCTTGAATTAGATAATATGGAAGAATGCTACAGATTTTTTGAAGATATTTGTACCGTTAAAGAAATTAAAGCTATATCTCAAAGATTAGAAGTAGTTAAATTATTAATTAAAGAAAAAACATATCATGAAATTGAAAGCGAAACTGGAGCATCTACAGCAACAATATCTAGAATAAACAGATCTTTAAATTATGGTGCTGATGGTTATAAAATAGTTTTAGAAAAACTTGGCTTACTAAATGATAAGGACAAAGAATAATCTTTATTTTTAATTAAACCATAAAAGGGCTTATTATCTTATAAGCCCTTTTATAATATATTGAATTTTTTAACCCTTTTTTACAAGTTTCTGTAAAAATTCATTAGTACTTTTGATATTTATTGTCGAAAAATCTTGATATATGACCAATCCTAATTTATTACTGGGATGTCTTTTTATATTAATCCTTTTCGTATAATCAACAAGTACATTATTAGAATCTCCGAAAGAAGAATACTTTGCTGCTAATGCAGCACAGGCATTGAGAACATCAATTGGTGGATTATCGCCTTTATTTTTTAAGATTACATGAGAACCTGGTCCTTCTTTAACGTGAAACCAGTAATCATCCTTATTAGCAAATTTTAATGTCAAATAATCATTTTGCTTGTTATTTTTACCAAGGAATATATTGTAACCATCCATCTCAAACTCTAAAAAGTTTTTTGTATTTGATTTAGACTTGTTTTTTAAATTTCTTTTATTATTTTTAATTAAGCCTTGGTTTTGCATCTCTTCTTTTAAGTCTTCTATATCATCTAAACTTTCCATCAGGCTTATATTTAATAACAATGATTCTAAATAGGATATTAAAGCCTTATCATCTTCAATTTGTTTGTATAAAATCCCTGCAGCTTTTTTCAATTTTGAATATTTTTTATAATATCTATTGGCATTTTGTTGAGCATTTAATTTTATATCTAGAGGTATTTCAATTTCATTCATATTATCATAATAATTTGAACATCTAAGAGTTTTGTCTCCGGGTTTTATATTATGAAAGTTTGAAGAAATTAAATCAGCATAAACTTTATATCTATCCCTATCTAAGGCTTCATTTAATTCTTGTGCCTGAAATTCTAATTTTCTTTTGGTTCTTTTTATACTCAGCCTAATAATCTTTTGATAATTCGATGTTAAAGAATTAATCCTATTATCCACTTGCTTATGAGCATAAAATTCATCTAAAAGCTCATTAATTGAAGAAACTTTGATTTTTTCATTATCGTTATAAAACTTCAAATCTATGGAGTAGAAATCTGAAAATTTTTCATTTTTTAAAATTTTAATCGGTTGAAATTTACATTTTTTTATAGATTCAAAAATTTCATAAAAACTTTTTTCTATCATATTAATATCATTTTCGCTATATGACAAGAAAGCTCTATCCATATCAATACCACTTCTATAGCTTAATTCCATTACCATTTGTGGGCTAATACCGGTATAAGTATTCATCAAAAATCTTTTTAGATTTAAATTTTTATCAGCATTTAATATTCTTGATTTTAAATCATATTCATCCCTAGGGTCTAATCCTTTAGATATATCTATTGGATTATAAATAGCTCCTGGAACAATTTCTCTTACTCTTGACTTATTAAAATTAATCCTTTTTAAACTATCTAGTATTTTAGAGTCCTTATTCACTAAAATTATGTTAGAATATTTACCCATAATCTCAAGTATCAAAGATTTATCTTCAAGTAATCCTAATTCATCTTTTGAAGAAAAATCAAATTTTATAATCCTATCCATTTTATATTGAGTGATTTGATTTAAAATACTTCCTTCTAAATGTTTTCTAAGCAACATACAAAATGCTGGAGGATTGCTTGGATTATCAATAATATTTTCTGTTAAATGAACTCTAGGATAATTTCCAGATGCCGACAACAACAATTTATACTTTATTCTTGAAGCTCTTATATTTATAAGAATCTCATCTTTTGAAGGTTGGTAAATTTTATCTATTTTACCATTTACTAATTTATTATTTAATTCATACACTAGGCATGCACAAACGCTACCGTCTAAAGACATATAATCACCATAGTTAATTATAACATAAATATTTCATTGTTTTATAGTGTTAAAAATAGTATAATTAACTAAACTAATTAAGAAGGGGAAAGGTGGTATAATTTGGAAATTAAGGAAAATTTAAAAAAAGTCGACTTTGAAATTTTTTCCGCTATAGAAAAAGAAACTAAGAGGCAAAGAGAACATGTTGAATTAATAGCATCAGAAAACTTTGTTTCAGAAGCTGTTTTAGAGGCTATAGGCTCTACACCAACAAATAAATATTCTGAAGGATATCCAGATAAGCGCTATTATGCTGGTTGTGAACATATAGATACTATTGAAACTTTGGCAATAGAAAGACTAAAAAAACTATTTAATGCCGAACATGCAAATGTACAACCACACTCTGGCTCAAATGCAAATTTAATTGTTTATTCAGCTCTTCTAAAACCAGGCGATAAAGTTATGGGAATGAATCTTGACGAAGGAGGTCACTTAAGCCATGGAAGTCCAGTAAACTTTTCTGGAAAATTTTATAATTTCACATCCTATGGTTTAAATCCTGAAACTGAAAGAATTGACTATGATGCTTTCTATAAATTAGCAAAAGAGGTAAAACCAAAACTAATTGTAGCTGGAGCTTCAGCTTATCCAAGAAAAATAGATTTTTCTAAATTTAGAGAAATAGCTGATGCGGTGGGTGCTTATCTGATGGTAGATATGGCTCATATTGCTGGACTCGTTGCTGCAGGTTTTCATATGAATCCTTGTCCATATGCTGATTTTGTAACCTCCACCACTCATAAGACACTTAGAGGACCTAGAGGTGGAATTATCTTAACTAATAACGAGAATAAAAAACTGTTAGATAAATCTGTTTTTCCAGGCTTCCAAGGTGGACCACTTGAAAATATAATAGCTGCCAAAGCGGTATGCTTTAAAGAAGCATTAGAACCCTCCTTTAAAGTTTACATTGAACAAATTATTAAAAATGCACAAAAAATGGGAGATGTATTACAAGAAGGTGGCATAAGACTTGTATCAGGAGGAACTGACAACCATTTACTACTTTTAGACGTTAGAAACTTAAATTTAACAGGCAAAGAAGCAGAAAAGTTATTGTCAGAAGTAAATATTACTACAAATAAAAATGCTATTCCAAACGACCCTCAAAAACCAATGGTAACCAGCGGTATTAGAATTGGTACACCTGCCATTACTACAAGAGGAATGAAAGAAAATGATGTTGAAAAAATTGCATTATTAATGATAGATGCCCTAAAACAAAAGCGAGATGCACAAACAATTAAATCTGAAGTTTTAGAAATTTTAAAATCTTTTCCTTTATATGAAAATTAAATCTATAGAGATAAGGCATAAGTCTTATCTCTATTTTAATAGGTATATATAAATATATGTTTGAACGTATATTCGTACATATGTTTTAATGTTCTTATATGAAAATTTTCCTAATTTTTCCTAATAATGAAACAAATATATAAATTAAGTTATTTTATTAAAAAATGGTTAATTTATGAATTTAAGATGATTTGTGTAATTGGTCATTAAAATTAATAAATTCAACAAATAATATTTATTTAATCTATAAATAGTTTCAGTACATAAATATAGAATATATTTTTTCGTATTTAAACAAATTTATATAATATAAAGAATAAAAGGTTTGAATTAATTATAGTTATATATTAGATCTAAGAAAAAATCTCGAATTTAATTTAACTGTGTATGATTATAAAATTAAAATTTTCCTTAAAAAGATTTACTAGCATAGAATTACTGCATAAACAATAAATATGATTAATATTTATAATATATCTATCTATAAGGTATAATCAAAGGCTTTGAGATATTAAAAAATTATAAAATAATACAAAAATAGTCACAAAATTATTATTTTGTGACTATTTTTTACTCTCGCCTTTATTCAATATAAAGGATAATTTTCTTTGTTTTTAATATCTTATACTTTTTATAATATACAAAATATATTCCTATATACTAAGAAATAATGTTTTATCAAACAATAGACAAAGACTTTCTATGAATTAAATAAAATATAATTAATATAATTTAGAACATGACCTATTGTTAACTGTTTTCACCCTTAGATATATTTAAGATATCTATTTTTTAAATATATCTTAAGTCTATAAAATAGCACAATATTTTTTTATAACTAATAATTTTTATTACATATAAAGATTTGACTTTTCACCGACTAAAGCTTTATCTTCCCTATCATTTTTATCAGTATTTTTAAATAATTCATCAAGAGAATTTTTACTAGCATTTGAACTTTTATTTCCATCTGTATTTTTTTCAATATTTTTGTCTATATCTTTTGGCTTATTTTTAAAAGAGCCTTCAATATATACATTATTGTCTTTCCAGTTAACTTTTAATCCCATAGCTTCAGAAATAAATCTAATAGGAACATATGTCCTTCCATCATATAATATTGGTGCAGCATCTGTTTCTATAACTTCTTTACCGCTATTTTCATGAAAAGTAGCTTGTTTTTCACCAATATTCATTTTTATCAATTTTGTTCCGACACCGCCTATAAGTATTCCTTGCTTATTGGTTTGTGCTTCAGTATAAAATTGAATATAGGCTCCTAACTCTTCTGTTATATATCTGATAGGTACCATTACCCTATTATTAGTTTTATCAAAATAAGCTTTGCCATAAGTTTCTGGAATAGCTTTTATTTGGTTATTAATATAAATATCTATTTTTGTATTGCTAGCTTCCTTAGGAAGTTTACCAGCCGCAAAAACACTTGAACTTGTAATAGTTACAATTGATAGCGTAAATACAAGTAATTTCTTTTTTAAATTCATTATATTTCTCCTTTATTTTCGTCTTCAATTATATTAGACAGAGGATTTTGTTCCACTGTATTTTTTAACATAGCATCATTAACGTGAGTATAAATCTGTGTAGTTGTTATAGATTCATGACCTAAAATTTCTTGCAAGGACTTTATATCAGCATTTCCATACTGATACATTAAAGTAGCTGCAGTATGTCTTAATTTATGAACAGTATATTTGTTTGGATCTAGCCCTGAATTTCTGATATGTTTTTCAATCATATGTTGGATAGACCTGTTAGACATTCTCTTTTTTCTCATACTTATAAAAAGTGCATCTGTTGAAACCTTTGGTCTATGCTTTAAATAATTTTTTATAGAATAGATACAAGCATTATTTAAATAAATTTGTCTCTCTTTATTGCCCTTGCCTAATACTCTTATCATCTCATCCTTTATAGATGAAATATTAATTTGACTAAGTTCAGAAAGTCTCATACCACAATTTAAAAATAAAGTGCATATACAGTAATCTCTAGTCATATAAAAATCATTTTCTTTAGAATTTTCAATAGTCTTTAATAAATTAATAGCTTGGTCTAAATTCAAATATATAGGTAAAGATTTTTCAATTTTAGGGAGATCCACACTCTCACTAGGATTAACCTTTAAAAGGTCTATTTTATTTGTTAAATAATCAAAAAAAGCCCTTACTGCAGAAATTTTTCTATACTTTGACTTATTTGAAAGTTTTCTTTCTTTATCAAGGTATGAAATATAAGCATAAATATCTTGTTTATTTATAGCTTTTAATAAATCCTCATCAACCTTATCAATATCAACTCCATCTAAAGATTTGACATTATCATAAAAATTAGTTTTTCTTATTATCATATATCTAAGAAAAATTCTTAAATCATAATAATATTCTTTAATAGTATTTTGAGAATGTCCCTTAGAAGAAGATAGATAATCTAAAAAATCATCTAAAATATTTGATTTAATCATAATTCTCCTAAAAAAACCTGACTTTTATAGTCAGGTTTATATTATTTTGCATATTCAACTGCTCTTGTTTCTCTAATGACATTAACCTTAATTTGTCCCGGAAAATCAAGTTCTGCCTCAATTTTCTTAACAATATTTCTAGCAGTTATTGTTATTTCAGCCTCAGAAATTTCTTGAGGTTTTACGATAATTCTAATTTCTCTACCAGCTTGAACTGCATAAGATTTTTCTATTCCTTGGAATGAATTAGCAATTTCTTCAAGCTTTTCAAGTCTTTGAATATAAGCTTCAACAGTTTCACGTCTTGCTCCGGGTCTTGCAGCTGAAATAGCATCAGCTGACTGAACAAGAATAGATTCAACGCATATAGGTTCAACATCTCCATGATGAGATTCTATAGCATTAATAACTTTTTCAGGCTCATTATATTTACGAGCAATTTCGACACCAAGTTCAACGTGAGTTGCGTTAATATTATGGTCAATACTCTTACCTATATCATGCAACAATCCGCCTCTTCTAGCTAGCTTAACATCTGCACCTATTTCTGCTGCTAAAATTCCAGCAATTTGTGAAACTTCCACAGAATGCTTAAGGTTATTTTGTCCATAGCTTGTTCTATATTTTAGTCTGCCAAGGTACTTAATAATTTCAGGATGCAATCCATGAACACCAGCATCATAAGCTGCTTGTTCTCCAGATTCTTTAATTATTGTCTCTACTTCTTCTTGAGCTTTATTTACAGCTTCCTCAATACGTGACGGATGAATTCTACCATCGTTAACAAGTTTTTCCAAGGCAACTCTAGCAACCTCACGTCTAACTGGATCGAAGCAAGATAAAACTACTGCTTCTGGTGTATCATCAATTATTAAGTCAACACCTGTTAAAGATTCAATTGCTCTGATATTTCTACCTTCCCTACCAATTATTCTACCTTTCATTTCATCATTAGGTAGATTAACAACGGAAACTGTTGTTTCAGTAACCTGGTCTGCAGCTACTCTTTGAATAGCTGTTGCAATTACATCTCTTGCATACTTATTTGATTCATCCTTAATTCTTTGTTCATTTTCTTTAATAATTAAAGCTGATTCCTGAGTTATTTGGCTTTCTAATTGGCTAAGAAGAATTTTTTTACCTTCTTCAGCAGTTAAGCCTGCAACTTTTTGAAGTTCTTCTTCTCTCTGAGCGATAAGTTTTTCAGCAGTTTCTTCCTTTTCCTTAAGACTTTCAAGTTTTTGTGACAATTTCTCATCTTTTTTATCAACTTGATTAGATTTTCTTTCAATCTGTTCTTCTCTATTAAGCACTCTAGATTCTAATTGCTTAAGTTCAGCCTTCTGACTATTTATTTTCTTTTCTTCAGAAGCTCTAATTTTTTGGATTTCATCTTTAGCTTCAACTAAAAGTTCTTTTTTCTTAGTTTGTGCTTCATGTTCTGCTTCAAAAATTATCTTTTTAGAAAGTTCCTCAGCATTATTTATTTTACCTTCTGAAATATATTTTCTAATAGCATAGCCAACGCCTATGCCAATTATAGCAAAAATTATCATTAATAAAATATATAATAGCAATTTTAACACCTCCTATATTTAGTTTTCATGTTTCAATTTAAAAAAATCAAATTAATTATCAGTAAAATTTATTTACTCCTTATATTTTATAACTTTTAACGCTATAAGTCAATTTAATAAAATTTATCATGATAAAATATAAAAGAAGATACTAATAAATAGTACCTTCTAAAATCATTCATATAGTGGTATTGCTAATTTATAACCAGGATAAATTTTCGAATTATCCAGCTTATTTATTCTTTTTATCTCTTTAATAAAACTCGATTTATTATCGTAATCATAATTATTTGCTATAGTCCATAAAGTTTCCCCTGACACTACTGTATGAATTGCAAAAGTTATATTTTCATCTTTATTATCAATATTCTCAACTTTCTTTAACATAACTCCTGAAAAAAAAGTACATATAAAGATTAATAAAAGAAAAATTCTTCTTAAATTTAATTTAAATCTTTTTTTATTTCTCTTATAAACATAATTTCTTTGCATATTCCCACCTCTTATATTATAATAGAATTAACGTTTTAAACTTTAGTTTCAAACATTCTGTACAAACATATTGCATAAACATTTAATCTAAATATATGTTCTAAACATATGTTACAATAAACTTTATCTAATGTCAATAGTTTTTATATAAATAAACTATTGTTTGAAATAAACATATAAGTATGATATTATCATAATAATGAATTATAGGGGGTTACCATGTACGAAGATTTAAACCAAAGAGAACTTGCAATCTTATTTTTTATAAAAAAAGAAATTGAAAGAAAGGGATATCCACCGACTGTAAGAGAAATATGTCAAGGAGTTGGAATCAAAAGTACTTCCACAGTATACTATGCCCTTGAAAAATTAGAAAATAAAAGTTATATAAGAAAAGATCCATCAAAGACAAGGGCCATTGAAATTATTGACCAAAATGATGGAATTTTAACTAGTAAAAAAAAGACTATAGATATTCCTATATTAGGCAAAGTTACAGCAGGTATTCCAATCTTAGCTGTTGAAAATTTAGAAGATACTATGCCTTTATCATCTGATTTTGTAAGAGATAGAGATTTATTTATATTAAAAGTTAGCGGAGAAAGTATGATTAATGTTGGAATACTTGATGGTGATTATGTAATAATACAAAGAACCAATTACGCTGAAAGTGGCGACAAAGTTTTAGCTCTTATTAATGATGAAGCAACTATAAAAACATTTTATAAAGAAAAAGATGGGTTTAGGCTACAACCAGAAAATGATTTTATGAAACCAATACATGTCAAAGACCTTAAAATTTTAGGAACTATAGTTGGACTTTACAGAAAATATTAATAATTATTTTAAGAATCCCCACCTAATGATAAAATCTCATCAGATGGGGGTTTATATTAATATGCAAAAAATTCTTTTAAAATTAATTTTATATTTTATTTATTTAATTTTTACTAGCCCTTCCCTACTTAAATTATTTAATACATTTATCAGGGCTATTTTTCCGTGATAATAAGTGAGTCCTCCTTGAAAATATACATAATATGGTGGGCGCATAGGTCCATCAGCCGAAAGTTCTATTGAAGATCCTTCAATAAAGCCTCCGGCTGCCATTATTACCTTATCATTATATCCTGGCATATCCCATGGTTTAGGTGTATATATACTATCAACGGGAGATGAGAATTGTATAAACTTACAAAATTCTTCTAATATTTTCGGATTATCTAATTTTATAGCACTTATTATGTCACTTCTCTTATCTTTTGTTGATGGTATTACATCAAATCCCATTTCTTCAAAACATTTCGAGAATAACAAAGCAATTTTTAGGGCATCCTCTACTATTTTTGGAGCAATAAATAGACCTTGTAGAATTTGCCTTGTCATTCCAAAAGTTAATCCACAATCTTTACCAATTCCTGGTGCAGTTAATAAAGATGCTGCTGATTCAATTAATTCTTTTTTACCAACCACATATCCTCCTGAGTAAGCAAGTCCTCCTCCAGGATTTTTTATTAATGAGCCTGCCATTATATCTATATCTAAATATGAAGGCTCTTCTAAACATGTAAATTCTCCGTAACAATTATCTACAAATATATAAACATCTTTTTTTATTTGCCTAATTTTTTTTACTGCTTGTTCAATTTCTTCTATAGTGAAGGCTCTTCTATCACTGTAACCTGTGGAACGTTGAATCATAACAAGTTTAGTATTATCTTTAACATAATCTTTAAACGAATCTAAATCAATTTTTCCATCAATCAAAGGAACATGAGAATATTCAACACCCATATTTATTAAAGACCTTTTATTATTTCCATTAATTCCTATTACTTTAAGCAAGGTATCATATGGCTTTCCAGTTAATGATAGCAAATGATCACCCTTTGAAACAATTGATGAAATCGCTAATGTTATGGCATGAGTACCATTTACAATATTTGGTCTTACAAGTGCATCTTGACATTTGAAAATTTTGCTATAAATTTCTTCTACCTTATCTCTACCTATATCTCCATAACCATAACCAGTAGTCCAGTTAAAATCAGTAGCTTGAAGTTTGGCTTCCTGCATTGATTTTAAAATTTTAACTTGATTATGCATGGCTATATCAGAAAATTCACTAAAATTATCTTTCAACTGGTCTTGACATGAATTTACAAAATCAATAACCTTTTTATCTATATCATATTCTTTTTTTAAAATATCATAATAATTATTCAATTCTATCTCCTACAAATTTAAAAATTTGATTCAAAATATCTTCATCTTCCCTATTAAACCATCTTATTCTCTTATCTCTTCTAAACCATGTTAGCTGCCTTTTAGCATAGTGGCGAGAGTTCTTTTTAATATCCTCTGCCATCTGATTGTAAGAAATTTCTCCTTTTAGATAAGAAATAACTTCCTTATAACCAATTGCTTTTAGAGATTGACTTTCTTCACTTAATCCACTATCAAGTAATTTTTCAACTTCATTTACTAGGCCTTTTTCTAACATTACATCTACCCTATTGTCTATTTTCTTATATAGTTTTTGCCTATCCATGTTAAGACCTAAGAAAATCAAATCATATTCATTGTTTTCACTTCTGAAATTATTGTCTTTTTTCCCACCATTAAAAATAATTTCAATAGCTCTAATTATTCTATTTCTATTATTGGAATCAATAAGTAGTGCTGTTTCTTTATCAAGTTTCAATAACTTATCATATAAATATTGCGTTCCATGAATTTCAGCTTCTTTATTTAATTTTTCTCTAAGCTTGGGGTCATTAGAAGTAGTTGAAAAATCCAAATTATAAACAAGAGAATTAATATAAAGCCCTGTTCCCCCAACTACAAGAGGGATAATATTTTTTTTATTTAATTGACTAATAATTTTTTTTGCTCTTAGCTGAAAATCTGCAACTGAAAAATTCTCATCTGCCTCAATAATATCAATCATATAATGTTTAATATTATTATCTTCTGATACAATTTTGTCAGTACCAATATCAAGCCCCTTGTAAATTTGCATAGAGTCAGCCGATATAATCTGGCAATTGAATTTACGAGCGATCTCCAAAGAAATTTTAGTTTTGCCAACTCCTGTGGGACCAGTTAAAATAATTAATTTTTCCATTTCATTCCCTTAAAAATAATTTTGCAATAGTAGTTTTCTTTATATCTATAATTGTTGGTCTGCCATGAGGACAGGTATATGGATTTTCACAATGAATTAAAGAATTTATAAGCTCTTTAACTTCCATATTTGATAGTGTATCTCCTGCTTTTACTGCCTTTAGACAAGCTCTTTTCATAACCTTCCACATATCAGCCTGATAATTGGAATATATTTTATCATCTAATGAATCTATTATATCTCTTATGAAACTAACATATGTTGGAAATCCAAATATCATTGGAACTTCCCTTAAGATTATAGAATTCTCACCAAAAGAGTCAATAGAAAAGCCTAAGTCTTTGAAAAGATGAAAATTTTTTTCAATTTTCATATACTCGCTTGCGTTTAATTCAATAATTTCTGGTTTTAACAAAACTTGAGAATTAATATTACTATTCAAATACTGTTTCTTATATTTTTCATACATTACTCTTTCATGTGCAGCATGCTGATCAATTAGATAAATGAGATCCTTATTTTTGTTTTCTAAAATAATAAAAGTATCAAACAAAATACCAACAATTCTCGTATTAATTAAATTACTATCTATGACTTCTTTGTCGTTTAGAAAAGAATCTTCTTGAAACTGTTCTAAGCTAGAAATATAATCGTTATTAAAATCCTCCGTTTTATCCTCAATATTATCTATGTCGTTGTTATTATCTGCATTTTCTTCATACACATCAAAAGGTTGATAATTTTCATGAAAACTTTGACTATCTATATCAAATTCTTTTATATAATTATCACTTAGTTCATAAGTAGGCTCTTTAAAATTTATTAAATTATCATTTGATTTATCGTCAAATATATCGAAAACATTCAAATTTACTTTTGGTTCGTCTTCTATTTCTCTTATAGACCTGTTAGGATATAAAACTTCCTCAACCATTTCACATAAAATTGCTATCAGATTATTTTCATTAGATAGTTTAACCTCATGTTTTTTAGGATGGATATTAACATCAATTAAGCTTGAATTAATATCAATAAACAAAATAAAAACAGGAAATCTGTTCAAAGGAATTAAAGATTTATATACTTTTTCTATTTCTCTTGATATTTCTCTATTAGTCACATACCTACCATTAATATAAATATATTGGTGATTTCTAGAAGACCTAAATAATTTATTATTAGAAAAATATGCTCTTATTTTATAATTTTCACTAGAGAAACTATTTTCTATTAAATTAGTTGCTATTTCTCTGCCTAAAACATTGAGTATATGATTTTTATAATTTGAATTTTTATATGAATTTAATAAAGTCTTTCCATCTCTTATATAAGATATTGATACTTGAGGGTTTCCTAAAGCAATCTTTTGTATAACATCAAAAATTAAGTTGAATTCAACATTGTCAGCCCTTAAAAATTTTTTCCTAACAGGAGTATTATAAAAAATATCTTCAACGTAAAATGTTGAACCATGCGGCATACCAACATTACTCTGTTCAATAATTTTACCATTTTCAATTTTTGTTGAAGTTCCCGCCAAATCTTCGGAATTTTTTGTTAACAACCTAATTTTTGCAATACTTGATATACTTGCTAAAGCTTCCCCTCTAAAGCCTAAAGTAGTTAATTCTTCAAGGTCTTCAATTTTTGAAAGTTTTGAAGTTGAATGTCTCATAAATGCAAGTTCAATTTCATCAGCTTTAAATCCACAACCATCATCAGTAATTCTAATAAAATCAGTTGGTGAATTTTTTACTTCAACTGTGATATTTTTTGCTCCAGCATCAATAGAGTTTTCTAAGAGTTCTTTAACAACAGATGCAGGATTTTCTATTATTTCTCCAGCAGAAATTTTAGAAATAGTATTATCGTCTAACAAAACAATTGACATTTAAATCTCCTTTGATTTTTCTATTATTTCATTTAATATTTTAAAAGCATCCATGGGTGAAAGATTATTTATATCAATATTTTTAACTTTTTCGATAAATTTGTCTTTTTTTATATCAAAAATAGACTTTTGTTCAAAGTTATCAATTTTGAAATTTTTATTTAATTTATTTTTGCTCTTATTATTTTCTAAAGAATTAAGTATGTCCCAGGCTCTTTTTATAATAAAATCATCAATTCCTGCAAGTTTTGCAACATCAATTCCATAAGAATGATTTGAAGGTCCATTAATAATCTTTCTTAAAAAAATGATATCTTCCTCTTCCTTTTTTACTGCTATAGATAAGTTTGAAATAGATGGGTACTTTTCTTCTAGAGAACAGAGTTCATGGTAATGTGTGGCGAACAAGGTTTTTGCTTTTAGGTTAGTTGCTATATATTCAAGAATAGCATAGGCTATTGAAAGTCCATCATATGTTGATGTTCCTCTGCCAACTTCGTCTAATATTAATAAAGAGTTTTTACTTGCGTTATCAATAATATTAGCTACTTCTTTCATCTCAACCATAAAAGTAGACTGACCCATAGCAAGGTTATCAGAGGCGCCTATCCTTGTAAAAATTCTATCTAAAACACTAATATTTGCATATTCACATGGTACAAATGAACCAATATGAGCCATTATTGTAATAAGAGCAACCTGACGCATATAAGTAGATTTACCCGCCATATTAGGACCTGTGATTATATGAATTAAATTTTTATCGAGGTCTAAATACGTATCATTTGGCACAAAAAGCTCATCCTTATAATTTTCTTCAACTATTGGATGTCTACCTTTTTTAATATCAATTAGTCCTTCTTTATTTAATAGAGGTCTTTTGTAGTTATTTCTTCTTGAAACTTCTGATAATGAAACCAAAACATCAATAGCAGATATAATCTTTGATAAATTTTGAAATTTTATAATATTTTCCAGCAAAAAGTTTTTTAATTCACTTAAAATCTTACTTTGCAATCTCAAAGCCTCATCTTTAGAAACTAGGAGTTTTGATTCCATTTCTTTTAGTTCTACTGAAAAATATCTTTCACTTCCTACTAAAGTTTGCTTTCTAATATAATCACTAGGAATTTGACTTATATTAGACTTAGTAACCTCAATAAAATATCCTAATATTTTATTATATTTAATTCTAAGATTTTTAATTCCAGTCTTCTCTTTTTCTTTCTTTTCAAAATTTAATATCCAATCTTTTCCTTCTTCTTTAGCTGAAAAAAGTTCATCTAGTTCTAAAGAATATCCTTTTTTTATTACCCTTTCATCTTCAATTATTGCTGGAGGATCATCAATAATTATCTGGTCAATTTTTTCAGAGATAAAAGCTAAATTCTCGATTTTAACAGATAGATTTTTTAAGTTATTATTATTTTTACCTAAAAGTTTCTTTATTTCAAAGGATAGATTAATAGTTTCCTTTATGGAATTAATTTCCTTAGGATTTAATGTTTTGTTAGAAATTTTAAGGCTTAATCTTTCAATGTCATATATATTTTTAAGTCTGTCTTTTATATCTTCAGTAACTAATAAATCACTATTGAAATCTTCTATATGATTTAACCTATCTTCTATTCTGTCAATATTTGTCAATGGACTAGAAAGCCATTTCTTGAGAAGTCTTGAGCCCATTGACGTTTTACACTTATCTAAAATTTCAAGAAGTGAACCTTTTTTGTTATTAGTATTAAGACCCCTTAATAGTTCTAAGGTTCTTTTTGAATTTTCATCTAAAACTAAATTTTTATAATAATCATAATGATTAAAATTATTTATGTGATTAAGATGGATTTTTTGAGTTTTGAATAGGTAATCTAAAAGTATTTTAATAGCAATATTATCTGATAAGTTTTTTTCATTAAATTTTTTTTGACCAAGATCAGTTAGGTTTTCACATACCAGTTTCCCAATATCAATATTAACAATATCAGTATTCTTGTAATTAGTTATAAAAAAATTATTAGCTAAAAATTTATTTAATGTTTTATCTATATCTTCATTTACAAGTATTTCAGAAGGCATTATCCTATAAATTTCATCACGAACGCTACTAAATAATGATTCTTCATCAAGAAAAGTTCTATAAGTATAATAAAGTTCACCCGTAGAAAAATCTGTATATGCAATATACATATCATATTTTTTTAGATATACTGCCATTAAATAATTATTTTCGTCACTTTTTAAAAAGTCACTATCAGTAAAAGTCCCTGGAGTAATAATTTTTGTAACTTGCCTTTTAACTAAACCTTTTGCAAGTTTAGGATCTTCTACTTGGTCGCATATTGTAACCTTATATCCCTTATTTATCAGTTTAGAAATATAAGTATGAGCAACATGATAAGGAATACCACACATTGGTGCTTTTTGAGCAAAACCAGCATCTCTTTTTGTCAGAGCAATTTCTAGCTCTTTAGAAGCCAATATTGCATCATCAAAAAACATTTCAAAAAAATCTCCTAACCTAAAAAATAATATAGAATCAGGATATTTTTTCTTAGTTTCTAAATACTGTAGCATCATCGGCGTAGGTTTATTGTTATTCAACTTTCACACCTTCCATAGCAAAAGAATTAACAGAAGTGATTTTTACATTCACAATCTTACCAATATCTTCAGCAGACCCATTAAAATTAACTAATTTAAACTCATCATTTCTTCCTGAAATTTTTCTTGAATCTTTTTTAGAAATATCTTCTCCCAAAACTTTAACAGTTTTATTAATAAATTTCTTGTTTTTTTCGTATTGAATGGGATATAAAATATCAAGAAGTTTTTGAAATCTTTCGTGTTTTATTTTGTCAGGAACTTGATTTAGACTTTTAGCTGCGGGGGTACCACTTCTCATTGAATAAAGAAAAGTAAAGGAAGTATCATATTCCACTCTTTTTACAAGATCAAGAGTTTCCTCAAAATCTTCTTCAGTTTCTCCTGGAAAACCCACCATAATATCAGTAGAAAGTGCAATATCAGGATTTACTTGTCTAATTTTATCTATTTTTCTTAAATAATCCTCTTTAGTATACTTTCTGTTCATTAGCTTTAATATTCTTGAAGAACCAGCTTGCACAGGAAGATGCAAAAAATTACACAAGTGGTCTAAATCCCTAAATGCATATATCAATTCATCAGAAATATCTTTTGGATGAGAGGTCATAAATCTTATTCTTTCGACACCCTTAATATCATTAATTCTATATAATAATTGTGCAAAAGTAGTCTTATTCTCTAATCCCCTACCATAAGAATTTACATTTTGTCCTAAAAGAGTTATTTCTTTTGAACCTTTATCTATTAGTGATTTTATTTCATCAACAATTTCATCAGCTTCCCTGCTCTTTTCTCTTCCCCTTGTATAAGGAACTATACAAAAAGTGCAGAAATTATTGCATCCATACATTATATTTACATAGGATTTGTAAGAATATAATCTATTTGCACCCAAATTATTATCTAAGTCTAAATACTTATTTTGTATATCCATTGAAAGTTTTTGACCATTATAAGACTTATACAGAAGTTCAGGTAACTTCCAGATGTTATTTGTTCCAAAAATTATATCGACATTTTCAAACTTTTCTATAACATAATCTCTTGAAGCTTGTCTTTGCATCATACATCCACAAACTGCAACTTTTAAATTTTTATTAGTTGTCTTTAAATGCTTAAGGCTTCCTAACTGACCATAAACTTTATCTTCAGCACTATGTCTAACTGAGCAGGTATTTAAAATAACTAGATCGGCTTCATTCTCGTCTTCTATTAGTTTGTATCCCATTTTTTCAAGGAGCCATTTTATTTTTTCTGAATCATGTTCGTTCATTTGACATCCATGAGTAATTACTTTAGCCTTTAGAGAATTTTCACTAATTTCCTCCATTTTTCTTATATATTCATTTACACTATCTTGTGAAGTCTTTATTAAATCTATATTTGAATTCAAAATATCCCTCATTTCATAATACTTAATTATACCATAAAGGCTTAAAAAAAGAGAGAACTTTAAGTTCTCTGCCTACAATTTTAAAAATTTTCATTTAAATATCTTGCAACATATACACCACAAGCTGAAGCCTGAGATAATGAATGAGTGGCTCCTCCACCATCTCCCACAACAAATAGACCTTTTTGTGTCGTTTCAAAATTATTATCAGTTTGTACTTTTGAATTGTAAAATTTAACTTCTACTCCATATAAAAGGGTATCATCGTTTGCCGTACCAGGAGCAATTTTATCTAAAGCATAAATCATTTCAATTATTGAATCAAGCTGCCTTTTCGGAATAACAAGAGATAAATCACCGGCTGTTGCCTGTAAGGTTGGGACTGTAAAACACTTATCCATTCTTCTTTTGTCACTGCGACGTCCTTTTACCAGATCGCCAAATCTCTGTAACAAAACTCCTCCACCAAGCATATTAGATAGTCTAGCTATAGACTCACCATACCCATTAGAATCTTTAAAAGGTTCTGTAAACTTATTGGAAACCAGTAATGCAAAATTCGTGTTTTCAGATTGCAATTTTTTATCAGCATAAGCGTGACCATTTACGGTAATAATTCCATTTGTATTTTCTGCAACAACTTGTCCATAAGGATTCATACAAAAAGTTCTAACTAAATCATTGTAACCCTTAGTTTGATAGACTATTTTAGATTCATACACTGCATCAGTAATATGTTTAAAAACTTCAGCAGGTAGTTCTACTCTAACTCCAATATCCACTTGATTAGAAAACAAACCAATATTGAAATTCTTACAAATTTTAGAAATCCATTTAGAACCAGACCTACCTGAAGCTAAAATTAGCTTTTTAGATGAATAAACCTGACCCTTATCAGTTGATACTAAATATTTACCATCTTTATAAGATATATCTGTTGCCAATGTCTTAAATAGCATGGTAACATTATTTTTGGTGTAAGAAAATATTTTTTCTAATATTTTTACATTTCTATCTGTACCAAAGTGACGAACTTTTGCATCCAATAAATGTAGGTCATTTTTTAAAGCAAGAGTTTTTAAATTAGAATTAGATGTTGAATACAATTTTGATTCTCCTTCATCGAAAGAACACAAGACACTATCAACATATTCCATTAATTCAATAGATTTTTCTCTGCCTAAATATTTATGCATTTCACCGCCAAAATTTGTAGTTATATTATACTTACCATCGGATAAGGTACCTGCACCCCCGTAACCATTCATAATGTTACAGGGTACACAACCTATACAAGTTTTAACCCTTCCAGTCTTAATGGGACAAACTCTATTGAAAATATCATTTCCCTTATCTATAACTAAAATCTTTAACTTACTTTTCAATTTTGTAAATTCATAAGATGCAAAGACACCACTTGCACCATTACCAATTATAATAATATCAAAATCATTCATACTACATCCTCTTAACCAAAATATTTATCTAATAAATTTAAAACATAATCATATAAGGCTTTAGATGAGTTTCTAAAAGGTTTTATCCTATTTATAACCATATCTTTACTAATACCAGCCTCTTTCCATGTTCCACCATTATTGTAATAATTTAAAAAAATAGGTAAAATTCTATCAATAAGATTAGCAAATTTACTTTCTTCAGTTTTTGCTTCTTCAAACTCATCGTAGAGATTTCTATAGAAAACAGCCTTTTTTCCACTTAATATAGAAAATATTCTATCAGCAGCCTTCTGTTCTCTTTCGTATTTTGTTTTATAGCCTAAAGTATCATAAGCAAAAGTATCATCTGCATCAATTTCTACTAAATCATGTACCAAAAGCATTCTTATCACTTTATTCTTATCAATATCATTATCTGCATAATCTTCTAAAATCATGGAAGAAATAGCCACATAAAAACTATGCTCAGCATCATTTTCTCTTCTGTCATTAGATAGGTTTATGCTTCTCCTAAAAATAGATTTCATTTTGTCTACTTCCAAAATAAAATCTAAATCATTTCCTAAATCTTTCATATTCTACCCCTACCTCAAGCTATATTTTAACATAGATTACAATTTATTATAAATATTTTATAAAAAAAATCTGCCGCTAATAGCGACAGATTTAATAAATAAAAATTATTTCCAAAAATCTAATTCTTCTGTAATTCCAATATCTTTATAGTGGAATACGGGATTTTTGCCAGAATCTTTTTGTTTTTCGTAGTCTTCTAAACAATCAATAGCCTTCTTACCTAATATTAATATTGTTGGTAAGTTTATTATAGCCATAATACCCATTAATAAATCAGAAATATTCCATGCAAGATCAGCTTCTTGAACTGTTCCGAATAAAATAATTACCGCAGCTAATATTCTGTAACAAACCATGAATTTTTTACTTGGCTCTTTTCCATTAATGTATGCAAGATTTGTATCTACATAGAATAGATTTCCGATAAGAGTTGTAAATGCAAATAACACTAAAGAAAATACAATAAAGTGATATCCATATCTACCTAAGAAAGTTGACAATGCTTCTTGAACATATGGTGCACCACTTAATTCTTCTGTAGGTGCTACTCCTGAAGATAGACACATAAAAGCTGTGGCTGTACATATTAATAATGTATCTATAAATACAGATAACATTTGTACCAAACCTTGTTTTACAGGGTGGGATACATCTGCTGAAGCTGCAGCATTAGGTGCAGAACCAATACCTGCTTCGTTAGAATACAAACCTCTCTTAATACCATACATCATAGAAGAACCTGCAATGGAACCAAAAATTGCCTTAAAGTTGAAAGCATCAGAGAAAATTTTTGAAAATACTGTTGGTATATAAGTGATATTAAGTATAATCATGACTATGGCAACTAATATATATATAACTCCCATAATTGGTACCAAAGTTGAAGCAAATTGAATAATTCTTTTTCCTCCCCCTAAGATACAATATGCTGTTACAAGAGCTAATACAATACCAATAATCCAAGGTGTAACATTTGGCTTATAGAAATCATAAGCTTTAAATGCAGTTTGTAAATTAAAAGCTGCAAGCATGTTAAATCCAACAGCATATGTTAATATTAAAGATATAGAGAAAATAATACCTAAAGTTCTATTTTTTAAAGCTGTTTCAATATAATAGGATGGTCCACCGTAGCTATTGCCATCTTTATCACGTCTTTTATAAATTTGTGCTAGTGTAGATTCAATAAATGCTGATGCTCCACCAATTATAGCAACAATCCACATCCAAAATACTGCTCCGTATCCTCCCAGACAGATAGCTGTGGATACACCAACAATATTTCCTGTACCAACTCTTGAAGCAGTAGAAACCATTAAAGCTTGAAAAGATGAAACTGAACCTTCCTTATCTGGTTTTTCTAAAACAACACGTATTGATTCTTTAAAAAGTCTTCCTTGTAAAAATCCTGTTCTAATTGTAAAATATAGACCAATCGCTAATAATAAAATAATTAAAATTGGATAATATATCCATCCGTTAATTGGTTCAATTATAGAATTTAATAAATTTACCATATATAACCTCCTTTGATTTTAATAAATATTTAAATTTAAATCCTTTGAAATAGATTCCAGCATCCTTGTGCCCACATAAGAATTTCCGTGGGAATCAAGTCCTGGACAATAAACTCCTATTCCATATCCAGCTTTTGAGGCGGTAACAATTCCACCACCAACCCCACTTTTAGCAGGTAAACCTATTCTAATGGCAAAGTCGCCGGAATAATCATAAGTTCCACAAGTAGCCATGAGTGTCCTTATAATTAAAGCATGTTCTTTTTTTAAAATTTGATTACCTGACATGTCCTTACCATCTCTTGATAATATAAAAGATAAATTAGATAAATCATGAGCATCTACTAAAATGGAACATGATTTGAAATATGTGTTTAGTAAATCATCGACATTGATATTCTTATCTATTATGTCTGAATTTAATAACATATAAGTTAAAGCTCTATTTGCGAAAGCACTAGAATTTTCGGAATTATATATACTTCTGCTATAATCAAGCTTATCATTTCCAATAATATCTCTTGTGCGGTTTAAAATTAAATCAAATGTATTATTGCCATATTTTTTTTGCAATAGTGAACAAGCAACTATAGCACCCGCATTAATAAAAGGGTTTACCGGTATATTTTTATTAGATAATTCCAATTCTATAATACTATTGAAAGGCTTTGAAGATGGTTTTACACCTATATATTGTTTGATGTAATCAAACTCATGGTTTTCCAAAACACATAGATAGATAATAATTTTAACTATACTTTGTATAGAAAATTTATATCTACTAGAGCCTATTTCATATAACTTGCCATCAGGAGAAATTAGAGAGCAACCTGCCTTCGTTTTATCTTCTTTTGCAAGCTCTGGTATATAATTTGCTGGAAGACCTGCGTCAGTATATGTAATAGCGTAATCATATGCTTTGGTTAAAACTTTATTTAAATCCAATTATTTCACCTCCTTAAAGATAATTACAAGCTAATTGTACTCTATAAGCTTTAATATAACAAGATATTTTTTTATTTACAAATATTATCTATTAATATTTATAAATAAAAAAATCCATAAACCCCAAAAGAATTTATGGATATATATAACTTATTAATTTTTACTAGCTTTTTCGAAAACTCCAAAAACTGTAGGATTTCCACCTTTCACCATAATTTTACCCTTGGCAATAACCATATCAATATCCAAAGTTTTCTCATCTAACAAACATAAATCAGCATCATAATTTTTTTCAATCTTGCCTTTATTTTTTAATTTTAAAATCTTTGCAGGATTTACAGTTATAGCTCTAATAGCTTTTTCTAAAGGAATATTTTCTTCAAAAACGCACGCTTTTATTGATTCAAGTAAGCATGAAGATGTTCCAATTCCAATTCCCTTATAATTACCCTTATTATCAAACATAGGAAAAGAACCTTGCCCATCTGAAGTTAAGGTGAAATTATCTTCACTTATTCCTTCTTCAAGAACTCTTTTTATTGCTTTAGAAACTTTCACTTCACCATATAACTTTTCCCACAAATCAGGGTCTGAATTACCTGTAAAATCAATTATTCCACCTTTTTTTGCAAATTTAATACCTTCCTCAAATAAATATGCATTTCTATTTATATGAGTTGGCCAAAATTGACTTATTGGTATTTCAGTCTTTTCCACAACTTCATTTATTAGATCCAAGCATCTTTTACCATCACCTAAATGAACATTAGTTATGCCTGCTTTACCAGAAAGTATGCCTCCGACTCTTGTGTCTGCAACAGTCTTTACAAACTCATCAAAACTTGGTTGAGATGACCTATGGTCTGATAAAGCAATTTCACCTATCCCAATTATTTTATCAATAGCCATAATGTCATTAATTAAATTTTCAGTTAAAGTTTTTATGGGAAGTCTATAGTTACCATCAAAAACAAATGTAGTTATTCCTTCCTCTTCTAATGCTCTTGCTTTGGATAAAAGAGCATTCATATCTCTTCCAACACCATCTGTTCCTAATACGCCAACTACTGTTGTAACCCCAGCTTTTGTTAATATACTTAGTGTAGCTTCAGGAGTTCTGTTAGAAAAACCTCCCTCTCCTCCTCCGCCAAGTATATGAACGTGACCATCAATAAATCCTGGAACAAGAATTTTACCTTTACAATTAATTTCTTCAACATCAAATATACTATTAGAAGAAATTTCAATTTTATCATCAATGGCTATTATCTTATCATTAACAATTAAAACATCTTTTTTTCCCAATTTATCAGGATTATATACGGTAGCATTTCTTATTATTTTAAACATTTTATCACCTTATTGAAATCCTATAGCCATTGCTATACAAATGAACGTGATTCCTATAATCATGAAAAATCCCTGCATCTTAACTTGAAACTTAAACCATTTACCCCAATCAATGCCAGCAACTCCTAAAACTCCTATTAAACTTGCGCTTACTGGTGTAAATGCATCAACAAATCCTGCTCCCAATTGATAGCATAATACTGCAACTTGTCTAGAAATACCGACTATATCAGCTAAAGGTGCCATGATTGGCATTGTCAAAGCTGCTTGTCCTGAATTAGATGTAACAACAAGGTTAAATAGACTTTGGAAAATATACATTCCAATAGCTGCTATAGTTTTTGGAACTCCATTTAATAGATTTCCGACATTATATAATATAGTATTCAAAGTTGAAGGAATATTTGCATCAGAACCACCCAAAATTAATAAGATTCCCTTAGCCATACCTACAACCATAGCAGTTCCTGCTAAATCAGCTACTCCATTTTGAAAAGCCTGAGCCATTGAATTTGTAGTCATATCATTTAACTTAAAAATAATAGCAATAAATCCAGCTACAAGTCCCATAACAAAAAACTGTGAAGCTATTTCAGGTATATAATAGCCTTTTGAAGTAACACCCCAAATTATCCATATAAGCCCTAACAGAAGTTCTAATAATATTAACTTATGTCCTAATTTAAATTCCTTTTCTTCTTCACTCAAATTTTCATTGGAAATTCTAAAATGTGCATCTTTTTCATGCATTGGAGAAAGACTAGGATTTTTTCTAATCTTCTCTGCATATCTCATTGTATAAGCAGCCGCTAATATTGTTGTTACAAACCACATAACCAAACGAAATCTCGCCCCAGATAATACAGGAACTCCAGCTATACCTTGAGCTATGGCAACAGAAAAGGGACTCATCCATGAAACAGCATTACCTACTTGACTAGCAACATAAGTAACAGTTACAGCAACTATTGAGTCATAACCTAAAGCTATAACGAAAGGAACCATAATCATAGAAAATGGTATAACTTCTTCTGCCATACCAAAAGTTGCTCCACCTAATGAAAAAAGTATAAAAAACATTGGTATAGCCATTCTTTCAAAGCCTTTAGCCTTAGATATAAAAGCATAGATTCCCGCATCTACTGCACCAGTTTTCATTATAATACCGAATGCTCCACCCACAACAAGTATAAGTGCAGCAACACCAACTGCGGTACCATATTTATCTCCTGAAACTAAACCTTCAAACACATAATTTAAAACACCAAAACCGCCAAAATCTTCAGTTCCCCATAATCTTGCAGTTTTATGAAGCTTAGAACTTGTATCGTATATTTTATCTCCATAAATAGAATATAAAACATCATCAGTTATACCTGCTTCAGAAAGTGCATCAATATCAAGTTCATCTTTGCCAATAAGTTCGCCAGCTTTTTGGGAATCAATTCCCAACTCTTGTACTTTTACATTATCATTTAAAAGTTCTGGCAATTTACTCTTTATAAATTCATCATTTAAGGGATATGAATATCTGAAAGTACCTTCAATTAATACAGTTTTGGTTTTTGTATCACCATTTGCATCTGTGTACTCAATATCGTGAGTAGAAAACTTTCCTGCTGGAACTAAAAAAGTCAGAATCCATGAAAAAATAACTACACAAAAGATAATTGCATATGTATGCGGAGTTCTTAACTTTGTCAAATCTCTATTCTTTTTCATTAAATCACTCCTTTACAATAAAATGAATAGGATAACATTTTTATTAAATTATAGCAAATTTTTCCTAAAATTACTAAATATATATTTAATTGAATAATTCTTTATAATCATCATTTCTAGTAGATAAAAAAATTAAGATGTAAATTTAAAAGATAAATACTTATTTAAATAAATTAACATTATAGAATATGTTTAAATAGAATTTTAAAAGATTATCTATAAATAGGTGCTATTTAAAGCTTTAAAATTACTTTGATAATATCATAATTTCAAAAAAATAATATTATCTTGAGAAAAAATTCAATTATAGATATAATTAATCGTTAGGAGGTATTATGGAAATATTATTACAAGGTATAATTAATTTACAAGTAAATCAGATAATTATGTTTATTATTGGAGGGTTATTAATTTATTTAGCTATAGGTAAAGAATATGAGCCTTCCTTATTATTACCCATCGGTTTTGGTGCAATAATTTGCAATATACCCTTTTCATCAGCAATTGGTGATGAAGGTTTTTTGACAATATTATATAATATGGGAATTGCAACTGAACTTTTTCCTGTCTTAATTTTTATCGCCGTTGGAGCTATGATAGATTTTAAACCTTTAATCTCAAGTCCATTTATGTTATTTTTTGGAGCTGCCGCTCAATTTGGTATTTTTTCAACTATGCTTTTTGCCTTATCTACAGGTAGATTCACTTTACCAGAAGCAGCATCAATTGGTATTATTGGAGCCGCAGATGGACCTACTTCAATTTATGTAGCAAAAACTTTTGCTCAAAATTATTTAGCTCCCATTTCTGTTGCTGCATATTCTTATATGTCTTTGGTACCAATTATTCAACCACCTGTTATCAAACTATTAACTACAAAAAATGAAAGAAAAATTAGAATGAAGTACACAAGTGTTGAAGTTCCAAAAATTGTAGAAATTTTATTTCCAATTTTTATAACAATAATTGCAGGAGTTTTAGCTCCAATGTCTGTAGCTTTGATAGGTGCTTTAATGTTTGGTAATTTAATTAGAGTCTGTGGTGTTTTAGAAAGACTTTCACTTTTTGCCCAAGATGGACTAGCAAATTTAGTAACTATTTTATTAGGCATAACTATTGGTGGAACTATGAAAGCTGAAGCCTTTTTAAATATAAACACTTTAATGATAATGGCAATGGGACTTGTTGCATTTATATTCGATACTGCCGGAGGAGTTATTTTTGCAAAAATTCTTAATTTATTTTTAAAACATAAGATTAATCCTATGATAGGTGCGGCTGGTATTTCTGCTTTTCCAATGTCTGGTAGAGTTGTTCAGCAACTCGCTACTAAAGAAGACCCCACAAACTTTATTCTTATGCAAGCAATGAGTGCAAATGTTGCTGGTCAATTAGGATCTGTTGTTGCTGGCTCCATGATTTTAGCACTTGTTCCAATGATAATGAGGTGATTAAATGTATATGGATTTAATGAAACAAGGATTTGAAGTTGCCTTTCTAGGATTAGGTGGAGTTTTTCTTGTATTAATATTATTTTATCTTTGCACAAAGCTCATGCTTAAAATTTTTACAAAAAAGGATAGTTAAATGAAAATTGGGGTATTATCAGACACGCATGGGTCCTTAGTACAAACTAAAAAAGCTTTGGATGCTTTAGGAAAATGTGATTTATATATTCATTTAGGTGATGTACTTTATCATGGTCCAAGAAATCCTTTGTTTAAATCATACAATCCACAAGAATTAGGATTTTTTTTAAGGGATAAAGAAATTACTTATATTAAGGGTAACTGTGATAGCGATGTTGATTGCATGTATACTGGTAAAGATATAAGCAAAAAAGAAAGATTTTTTAATTTGGGAAAATTAAAAATTTATGCCGTTCACGGATATGAAGAATCTTTAGAAGAAAGAATAGAAAGAGCAAGAAAATTAGGGGCGAATGTGCTTTTATTCGGTCATAGTCATATTAAAATGCTAAAAGAGGATAAGGGACTAGTAATAGTAAATCCTGGTTCAACTTCTTTACCGAAAGATGGAAGTCCGTCCTGTGCTTTATATGATAACGGAAAATGGAAGTTAATTCAATTAAGTGAAGATTATAAATAGTAATAAAGTTTTTAATTAAAAGTAAAGGTCTTAATATGTTGAAACATTAAGACCTTTTTATTATTAAATAAACTTATTAAGCTATTGTTATTTATTATAAAATGAAATTTTTTATTAGAGAAAGATCAAAGATATATAAAATAAATAATTTATTTGATTTTATCAATAAATTTTTTAAATCTGATAGGAAATTCGTCTTTAAATTCCATTTTTTGATTTGTAATAGGATGATTAAAAATTAGCTTATATGAATGTAACATCTGTTTATCAATCTTAAAGCTATTTTTTCTCCCATAAATAATATCACCAAGAACAGGATAACCAATATATGCCATATGAACTCTTATTTGATGGGTTCTTCCTGTTAAAAGATTTATATTTAAAAGGGAATACTCTTGAAATTCCTTAAGTTTTTTATATTTGGTAATGGCTTGTTTTGAATTTTTATAAACTACTGCCATCTTCTTTCTATCATTTGGGTTTCTACCTATCGGCTCTGCTATAATTCCACTTTCTGGGGTTTTACCATGAACAATAGCTAAATAATATTTTTTAATTTGTGAATTTTTAAATTGGTCTACTAAATTTATATGAGCCTGATTATTTTTTGCTATTATCATTAACCCTGAAGTATTTTTATCAAGTCTGTGTACAATTCCAGGCCTTAAAGGGTCCAAATTTGAAAGTTGGTTTTTAAATTTATATAAAAGTCCATTAACAAGCGTGCCACTACTATTTCCTGCCCCTATATGAACTACTAAATCCTGAGGCTTAGAAATTACAGCAATATACTCATCTTCATAAATAACATTAAAATCAATTTTTTCGGCAAAAGGTTTATTATCTTTTGGATACTCAAGACTTATTACATCATCCTCAGAAAGTTTATAACCAGCCTTAACATTTTTTTTATTTACAAGGACTTTTTCATTATCAATCAAATTTTTAATTTGTGAACGTGAAAGGTCAACAAGTTTTGCTAAATATACGTCAAGTCTTTGCCCAAAATTTTCCTTGTCAACTTTAAAAGTGTCCATTAATTACCCTTTCTTTCGTAATAAATACTATATAGAAAAGCCAAAATACATCCACAAACAATAAAAGCATCAGCAAAATTGAAAACTGCAAAGGAATATCCAAAAATATTAGTGCTTATAAAATCAACTACATACCCTAATCTGATTCTATCAATAAAGTTTCCGATAATTCCGCCTATCACCAAAGCACTAGCTAACTTAGCAAGTGTTGACATTATACCGTAGTATTTTATTAAAAAAATAAAAATTAAAATTAAACTTACTATAGTAATTATTGTGAAAAAAATTCTGGCATCTTTTAATATGCCAAAGGCAGCCCCAGTATTTTCTGTATATATAAACCACATAAAATTATCTATAATAGTTAAATTCAAACCATCATATAGATATTTTACTACTAAAAATTTTGAAAATTGGTCAATCATTATAAAAATAATTGATAGTAACGCTACAAACATCCTTCCTCCGCTATTTTGGTATTTTTATCTGACAAAGATACTTATCTTTTTTTGTTGTTTTAAGAATTTTATGAAAAATAATTCTACCATATTTTTTAACTGATATTACATCTGATTCTTTTAATTTATATGATACTTTATTTTCAGGTGTAAAATTTACTTTCACTAAGTCTTTAGAAATAATATCATTAATTTTTGATCTAGAAAGATTTAGTGCTTGTGATAAAAATGTATCAAGCCTCAAAGACGATGTAACAATATCCTTATAAAAATATTCTTTTATTGGTAAAACATCTGTTGATTCTTTCAAACATACCTTAACATTATAATTAGAAATTTTTTCCAAATTATAAAGAATAAAATCCTTAATTTCAATTTTAACAAAAAAATAAGTGAATTCTTTTCCAATTAAAATATCACCTATTTTTCTTCTATCTATTCCCAAACCTATGAGCGAACCTAAAACATCTTTGTGCTTGATCCCAACAATAGTGGGAAACTTCATCGCACAAATAGATTCACTTTTTGGTCCATGCAAAAATGAGGGATACATATTAACTACTCCATATTCATAATCATCATATCCCCCATCAAAAGAATAACCTATATCAAGTGAGTTTAAAATACTTTTTGCTAAACTCAATTCATGTGGATTTAAAAAATCGCTTGAATTATCAATGTAAGATTTAAGTACAACAAAAGCTTTATCTAAAACTTTTTTCAATTGATATAAATCATCTGAATTATTAATGTTATTTAAAAGATTTTCCTTATTTAATTTTACCAAGGAAACATACCATTGTTCTTTAAAGTTTCCTTTAACCCATCAATTTCAACATTACTTGGTGCTAAAATAAAGATGTCTTTATTTACTTTTTGAATACTTCCATCTAAAGCATAGATAGCTCCATTAACAAAGTCAAATATTTGTCTTTTTACATCGGTATCTAATTGTTCAAAATTTAAAACAATAGCTTTTCTTTGTCTTAAATCATCAACAATTAAAGGAGATTCATCATAAGATAAAGGTTCTTGAACTGTAATTACAAGCCCTAGTGTAGAAGATGTCTTTGTTTTAGTAGAGCGTTTATAATTTGTACTTTCAATAGGTGCTCTATCTTCATGTGTTTCTGGTTCTTCTTGATAATCATCTTGATAATCATCATAATAAGCTTCGTCATCTGCGAACCCAAATATTCTCTTTAGCTTATCAACTGTTTTTTCTGCCATAAATATCCTCCTAATTAATAGATTCTTTTCCCAAAGATTTTTGTGCCAATTCTTACCATATTTGAGCCCTCTTCTATGGCTATTTGATAATCTGAACTCATACCCATTGATAAGTAATCCATTCTGACACTAGATATATTTTCTTTAATGATTTTTTCTTTCATTTCAAACATTTTTCTGAAGAGTCTTCTCAAATATTGTTTATCATCAGTATTTGGAGCTATTGCCATAAGTCCTCTTATGGATATATGCTTGAAATCCATTAAATTATAAATAAATTTAAGAGTATCCTCATATGCTATTCCGCTTTTTTGTTCCTCATTGCCTATATTAATCTGTATAAGGCAATTAACTTCAATACCATCTGAGCCTGCTCTTTTATCAATTTCCTTAGCCAACTTCAATGTATCTAAGGATTGAATCATATATACTCTATTATATATATATTTTACTTTATTTGTTTGTAAATTGCCAATCATATGATAATTTACAATTGGACCGAGTTCATCAATCTTTGATTTTAATTCTTGTACTCTATTTTCGCCAATATCTGTTATCCCCAAATCAATGGCTTCTCTTATAACATCAGTTTCATGATTTTTAGTTACAGCTATTAAATTCACATCTTCATTTGTCAAAGAATGCCTTTTAGCCTTTTCTATTTCTTCCATAACAAATTTCAGATTATCTTTAACTGACATAAGCCCTCCTGACTCAATTTAAAATACGAGATTCATCAACTGTTCTTGGACTTAAAACAACAGCATCATTAATAGTCAATGTTTTATAAGTCTTATCTGCGACTTCTATTAATGATTGCTTGTTTCCTCTGTTAATAAAAACTTTATCAGCCTCTTCTCTTATTATATCAACTGGAACAAATTTAACAAGTCCCTTTATTTCTTGTACATATATACCCATTAAATTATTTCTCTGTATAAGACAAGACTTTGGTATAATATAGCCCCTTGTTTTATCAACAATGATTTTACCTTCATGAATTCTCTTATTATAAATATTATCTATGGAGTCATCTAATGATATTAAGATTGTTGCATTCTTTTGACTTCTGATAATATTTAATACCTTCCCATTAAGTATATCTAAATTATTAATTTTTATTTTAATATTATCTCCTTTTTTATAATTATTTATAAGAGATGCCTTTTGAATTTTAGCTACCACTTCATAAGTAAAATTATCTATTAGTTTAAACATAGGATAGTCTTTTTTTACTTTCAATTTTAAATTATTTTTCTCTACTTTAAAATTTTTATCCAAGTAATCATATGTGAATTTTGAAAACTTATCTGGAGAAAAATAATCTTCAAGTCCATCTATTTCATAAGACACTATCCCAGTAAATTCAGCCCTATAAGAGATATTATATTTTGAAATCTCTTTCTCTAAAGAATCCCTTTTACTTAATAGTTTTTCCTTAGACATACCTAAATATTCTTTTAAATCAGAAATACTAAATGTATTAGTAGCATCCATATCTAGGGCATTAATTTTTTCTGTAGCCCCCTGGAAGTTTTTATTTAAAATATCTTTTTGTATATCTCTATCAAAATTAACTTTTTCACTAACTTCTTCATTTGAATCTTTATTTTTTAAAGCAGCTTTAACTTTTTGCAACTCATCTCTTAAATTTGAAACATCCTCCATAAGATTAATGCTTGCTATTTCATAGCCAACAGCAACCTTTTGACCTTCGCTGGCATTAAAAATTGCAATTCCATCTCCGCCTGCTTTATAAACTTTTTCATTTAAAACATTATAAAAAGTCGTATCTATGTCATTTTCATAAGTGGTTAAAGTTGGAAATACAGTATTGTATGACTTGTAGGTTTTACCTTTAATAATTTTTATAAAAAAACCAAGTATTAATACAAGTACAATAAAAATTAGTATACTTTTACCAACCTTTTTTTTATTTTTCACTTTTTTTTTATTCAAAACTACCACCTAAAGTATTACTAATAATAGATAATTATAACATAAATGAGTATTTTTTAACATTATTCAAAAAAAATTTGCTCAATTTCTTCTTTTTTCTTTCTTGTCATTAAAATATTTACCGCTTCTTTTGGGTCTTTATTATTATATAGGACTTGATACAAGCTTTGACTTATCGGCATTTCTATTTGATACTTTTTTGCAAGTTCATAACAAGATTTTGTGGTTTTTATACCTTCCACTACTTGACCAACTTCTTTTATAGCCTGGTCTATAGATTTACCTTGACCAATTAAAATTCCAGCTCTTCTATTTCTTGAGTGCATAGAAGTACAAGTTACAATCAAATCTCCCATACCAGTAAGACCATTAAAAGTATGTGGATTTGCCCCTAAGGCTAATCCCATTTTACTCATTTCATACATTCCTCTAGTCATTAAAGCTGCTTTTGTATTATCACCAAATCCCAAACCATCGCTAATTCCAGCAGCCAATGCAATAATATTTTTTAAAGCTCCACCAATTTCAACTCCAATTAAATCGGTATTTGTATAAATCCTAAAGGTATCAGTGGAAAATTCCTCTTGAATAATATTTGCATAATGAGAATCTAGTGAAGCTGCTACAACAGTTGTAGGAATATCAAAGCCAACTTCTTCTGCATGAGACGGACCCGACAAGGCAACAAAAGGATTTTCAGGTAAAATTTCCTTACAAACTTGCGAAATTCTATCTAAAGTATCAACTTCTATACCTTTTGATAAATTAACAATTATTACATCCTTATCAATAAAATTTTTCAATGAACTTAAGAGGCTTCTAATTGCAGAAGTCGGTACTGCTAAGACTATAATTTCAGCCCCTTTTACAGAATCTTTTAAATTATTATAAATAGAGATAGTTTTTTCAAACTTTGCTCCAGGTAAATATTTTGAATTTTCTTTATTTTTTTCTATATCTTTACATACTTCTATATTTCTAATATAAAAACTTACTTTATGTCCCTTGTTGGAAATAAGCCTTGCCATAGCCGTCCCCCAAGAGCCACCACCAGCAACTGTAATATTCATTTCTTACCTCCAATTTTATTTTCATTTCCATTGATCAATCGTATAATGTTCGACTTATGCCTAAAAATACCCATAAGACAAATTAATATAACAAAAATATTTGATAAGTTAGAAAATTTTCCAAAAACAATATAGAAAATAACAGAACTTATAAAAAATAATATCGATCCTAAAGAAACATATTTAGTAATTAATACTGTAGATAGCCAAATTAGGTATGGAATTATTGTTAATTTGACAGAAATGGCGGCAAAAGTCCCTAAAGTCATTGCCATTCCCTTTCCACCTTTAAAATTCATATATACTGGAAAATCATGACCAAGTATGCCACAAAACACTGCATAAAATATTAATTCTTGACCAAAAAATTTTTTAATAACAAGGACCAAAATTATACCTTTTAAAAAATCTATAAAAAAAGTTCCTAATCCTCCACCTACACCTAAAACTCTAAAAGCATTAGTAGTACCAGCATTACCAGAACCTGCATTTCTAACATCTTTTCCTAGAAATAACTTCCCAATAATAAAGCTTCCAGATATACTACCTATCAGATAAGATATAAGAAAAATCAATCCATATTTCATGCTTTTTCGCCACGATTTTTTAAATCTAAGATTATTGGTGTTCCTGTAAAAGAGAATGCTTCTCTTATTTGATTTTCCAAATATCTCATATAAGAAAAATGAAATAATTTTGAGTCATTTACGGACAATAAAAATCTTGGTGGTCTTACAGAAACTTGTGAGCCATAATATAGCTTTCCACGTCTTCCCTTGTCAGAAGGAGGTTGATTGTTTAATACAGACCTATTTAATATATCATTTAATACACCTGTTTGAATTCTATGATTATAATTATTATGAACAAGTTCAATCAAGCCTAACAATTCTTCAACTCTTGTACCTTTCATAGCAGAAATAAAAATAATTGGTGCGTAAGATAAAAATGGAAGCTCTCTTCTCACATCTGCTTCAAAATTTTTCATTGTGTAAGTATCTTTTTCTATAGCATCCCATTTATTGACACAAATAATCATTGCCTTATTGTTATCATGTGCAAAGCCAGCAATTTTTGAATCTTGTTCAGATATTCCCTCAGTAGCATCTACTAAAAGAAGGCAAACAGATGACCTTTCAATAGCTGTTAATGTCCTTATAACAGAATATCTTTCAATACTTTCCTTAATCTTTTTTCTTTTTCTTAATCCTGCAGTGTCAACAAAAATATATTCGTTGTCTTTATAAATTATTTTAGTATCTATAGCATCTCTTGTTGTACCGGCTATATTTGTTACAATTGATCTTTCTTCCTTGGATAAATAATTAAAAAGTGATGATTTACCAACATTTGGTTTTCCTATTATTGAAACCCTTATAAGATCATCCTCTTTATCTGCAACATATTTATCAATAGATTTTGTTACCTCGTCTAATAGATCTCCTAGACCAGTACCTTGTTCAGAACTTACTAAATATGGTTCACCAAGACCTAACTCAAAAAAATCATATATATTTTCTTTAGTTTTTTTTGCATCACATTTATTAACTGCAAGTAATACTTTCTTCTTCGATTTTCTTAAATAATTTGCAATTTCTCTATCTGTTGGACTTACACCCTCAATTCCATCAGTTAAAAAAATAATTACTTGACTTGTTTCAACAGCAATATCGACTTGTGCTTTTATACTTGACATAAAAATATCTTCATCTTTAAGATCCAATCCGCCTGTATCCACAAGTAAAAAAGAGTAATCAAGCCAAGAAGCTGTTTGATAAATCCTATCTCTTGTTACTCCAGGAGTATCTTCAGTGATGGAGATTTTCTTTCCCAATATTTTATTAAATAATGTAGACTTGCCAACATTTGGCTTTCCTATAATTGAAACTACGGGTATTTCCATGTAATCACCCCTTTAAATTTATTATAACAAAGAGATTAATTAGATTCAATTTACTTTTTAAAAGTCAATAAAATTATGTTAAAATAATGTCAATTGTGATTGTGAATGTTATAATAGCAAAGGAGGTTAAAATATGACAAATGAAATTAATGACAAACAGAGCGTAAAAAACTTAATGAATTTAGCTATTTACGCAGGAAGTTTACTAATTTCTAATGGAGCAGAATCATATAGAGCTGAAGATACTGTTGAAAGAATGGTTTCAAGCACACATGCACCTGATAATGTTGATTGTTATGCCCTACCAACCGCTATATTCTTATCTGTTATTTATAAGGGTGAGAATATTTCTATATTCAAGAAAATTAAAGTATCTGATACAAATATGAAAAAAATTGATATGATAAATGCTTTTTCTAGAAGCTTTGTCAAAAACAATTATAATTTAGATGAGGCATATGAATATCTGAAAAAAATCGAAAACTATAAAGAAAATAAAGGAAAAGAAGTTTTGGCAGGTGCTATAGCAACTTCTTTCTTCACTGCTCTTTTCGGTGGAAAAAGTAGTGAATTTATATCTTCATTTTTTATAGGGGCAATTATATCGTACTTCATTATGAATTTCTCAAAATTTAAACTTTCATTTTTTATAAATAATGTTGTTTCGGCTGCACTTACGTCTATTTTAGCTATAATATCAGTTTATTTAGGTCTAGGTAAAGATTTCGACAAAATAATAATAGGAGTAATTATGTTAATTGTCCCTGGCCTTGCTATTACAAATGCCTTAAGAGATATAATGAGTGGTGAATTTATAACGGGAGCAATAACCCTAGTTAAGGCTGTTTTTATCGCATTAGCCATAGCGATAGGCGTTGGTATTGGTCTTAAGCTTATGAGAGGTATAGTATGAAATATTATATAATACAGTTTTTTTTAGCAACTTTTGCCACCTTGGGCTTTACAATGTACTATAAAGTACCTAAAAAAACTATAGTAACAACTTGTATTGTCAGTGGGTTGATGTGGGTCCTTTACGAATATAATCTTAAAACTACACACTCATATTTAAAAAGCGGTTTTATCGCATCTTTTGCCATAGGAATTTCAGCTGAAATATGCGCATATTTTTATAAAAAACCCGCTACTTTATTTTCACTACCTTGTTTGATACCAATAGTTCCTGGTGCTGGTATGTACTATATTATGTATTATTTTATCGAAAATGATTATGAACAAATGAACACAAATTTAATTCAGACACTCTTGGTTGCGGCTGCATTATCAATGGGCATTGTTTTTTCACAGGCAGCAGCAAAGTTTATAAAAAAGATTTATAGAAGATATAAAGAATTAAAAAATAAGGGAGCTTTATAAAGCTCCCAATATATTTTTTATTATGCTTGTACCAGCAACAATGGTCCCTATAGATGATCCTAAATTCGCTGCTATAACAATTAATAGTGCTTTTAAAAATTTATTAGATAAAATTCCCTTAAGTGAAAAGATATCTTTTGGCACATTGTTTACATCTTCAACAGTTGGTTTTCTAATTGAAGCTTCAACTAAGCCTGCAAACCACCCACAAGCTAAAAATGGGTTTAATGAAGTAAATGGTGCAGCGATAAAAGCTGTCAATATACTCAAAGGATGCCCCAATGAAATAGCTGTAAATAAGGCTGCTAAAACAGAATTATAAATAAACCAGGATTTAATCTGATCAATTCCAGTATTAACATTTTTTGTAAAACCATAAATTATAAGTAATGTAATAGCAATAGGAATTATCCACGGAATAATTTTTGAAGAAGTCGTCTTTGGTGGAACTTCATCTAATTCGTTAATATCATATTCGTTGAAAATTTCTTTCTCTACTCCAAGACTGTGAGCAGCCCCTAATATTGCAAGAATCTTTTTGCCCTTAGCATTTTTTATTTTATATGCTAGATACTTATCCCTTTCATGAAGTAGGACTTGAGCAATTTGTGGATATTCCTTACCCATATCAATTACAACATTTTCTAAATTTTCTCTTTTTATCAATTCTTCCAAATCCTCTTCAGAAATATCTTCGCTTTCATCTTTTGCAAAAATCATAGAAAAAATGAATCTACACTTTTCTTTAAATTTCATTTTTCTCCAAATTCTAATAAAAGTAGTTTTAATATTTCTATCTGCAAGAACTAAATTTTTGTTCAATTCATTAGCAGATTTTATACCTTGCATCATTTCTGCACCTGGTCTTGTCTTTAATTTTTTAGCAATATTTGCCTGATATGCACTTAAAACTAAATTGACAATAAGTAAAGTAACTTTTTTATCTTTAATTACATCAATTATATTGGTATTTTTCCAAGCTTTTGGATTTGTAATATTCTTATATCTATCCTTATCAAGTTCTACACAAATAGAATCCGGATTAAATTCTTCAATAGTTTCTTTAACTAGCTTTACACTTTCTGTTGAAACATGTGCAGTTGGTATTAAGACAATTTCTTTGTCTTTATATTTTAGATTAATTAAATTTTCTTTCATTTTCGCCTCACTTTAGATATTTTAGCATATTTTTATCTAAACAGTTAATAAAATTAAATAATAAACCCACCTTTAATTAATAATTTACAAGGTAGGTTAAAAATAAGTCACTTGCTAATAAAAAGACCATATCTTTAACAAAAAATTGATAAAGATATAGTCAAAAACAATTATCGGCTTACTTGATTATCAATATAAAAGCTATTCCCCTTTGAATCGTAATAATTTACTCTATATTCTTTATTTTCTTTTACATTAGACATTAGTTTTATGCCATTATCATCTTCTAAAATCCTCTCATTTTGTAAATCAGAAGTCTTCAAAAACAATAGATGACTAGCACTTGTATTTAATATATCATAAGAAAAAACTCCAAGAAGATCAACATCTTTTAAATCAGGTTCATCAATAGCTTTATTATTTTTTAATACTCTTATTTTTCCTTCTAAGTCTTGCGTAAAATTAGAACCCTTATTATTAAAATTTATTATTCTTAGATTATTAAATAAGTTTAAATATTTACTCTCACCAACTAATATTTCATAAGCTTCATTATTTATATTATTTAAATCAGTATAATCTTTTAAAAGTTTAGCTTTAACAAGGTAATTACTACCTTCATCAAGATAATTTAAAACTCCAATGTATTTTAAAATGTTAGTATTGTGTTTTGAAATCTTTAGATTTAGATTATTATTGAAAGTATATTCCAAATATATTGGCAAAAAATTAAGATTACTAACTATTTGCTCATCATTTAAATTATTTGATATAAACAAAGAATTCAATGGGCTAATAGTTTGAGTAAGATTGCCAACATTATTTAAATATAAATTACTATTAACATTTTTAATATCTAGATAATTAATATTGGTCTTAAGTTCATCAATTTTATCCTTATTTGCTATTACATTAAAATTATTTAATTCTGTTTTTAAATTTTCTATTTGAATATTCTTATTAGATAAAATCTCTTTATTGTCATTAATGTTAGAATCAATTTTGTCTATTTTTAAATCAATTTCTTTAATTTGCTTATTCATAGAAAAAGTAGATTTAGGATTATTTACAAAATTGTTATAGGAAAGATATAGTAAAAAACCACTTACTAAAACAATAAAAATATTAACAATATAAGTTAAGGATCTTTTCATAATTACTCCAATGAATTCAGGATGCCTAAATTCCCATAATAAGTTTTCATTAATTCATAAATATTATTTTTCAAATATTCAAGATTTTCTGAATTCAGATCACCTAATTTATAGGAAAGGTCTTCCATTTTTTTACATAAATTTTCTAAATTCACTACCGAAGCATATAATTCATATATAGGTATATTTTCATTTTCAGAAAAAAACTTAAGAGCTGACGAATAATAGGCATATATAAATAAATATAAATTTAAATCCTTCTTATCAGCATTCTTATTTTTTAAATAAAAGATGGCACCATCATTTGCTTCATCAATAAATTTATTGATTTTTAAATCATTTACAATATCCTTATACTGTTCGTAGTTAATATCTTCAGATAATGAAGTAAAATTACTCATAGTTGAATCAAAAATTTCATTTGTATATATACTACCATCATAATATTTATGGTAATTTTTAACTAGCTTTCTTAAATTATCAAGAATATCTTTATTTTCATTTTTCTTTAACATAGAAAAATTTCTTAACTCTTCTTCTTGAGATAGATTATAATCGTATCCAAATTTTTCTTGAAATTCACCAGATAAGTTATCATAAGTTTCTTTAGCAGTGTTGAGATTATATTTAATTTTATTTAACTCTTCAGTTTTTTTATTATATTCTTCTTTTTTTGACCTCAGAATATCCTCTTTATCATAAGCTCTCTTATTCATAAAAACAGTGAGTAAGTTAATTAATAAAGTCAACATAAAGAAAAATAGAAGAGGTTTAATATATTTATTTTTTTCCATATGTTATCTATGCTCTATATTTTCTTGCACTTACATAATTATCTCTAACTGACATATGTTTTTTATCATAAAGACTAATAAACTTATATGCCGTAAGCATAAAGACTAAACCAATCAAAAATGAATAAACATCATAGTTTTTTAAATTAGTTTTTGAAAGAAAATAATATGAAATACAAGTTCCTATAAATAAAAACAAAAGCGGTAATCCATAAACTAATAGAAAATAACCTAGAACATTTCGGGAATTAATGTGCACTTCAACTACATCTCCCTCTTTAGCATCAATAAGATTGTTAACTTTAACTATTTCTGTTTTACTTTCGGCACACGCTGCATGACAAGATGCACAAGAAACCCCACAAGGACTTTCTCTAGATACTTCAACATACATATAACCATCTACAATACTTTTAACTATTCCAAGTTTTTCCATTAAATCACCTTTTATTCTATAACTTTTATATGGACTTCCTCAAGCTGTTTTTCACTTAATTCTGTTGGTGCTTCAGTTAATAAACAAGTTGCAGATTGAGTCTTAGGAAATGCAATGACATCTCTGATATTTTCTGCACCTGTAAATAACATTGTAAGTCTATCAAGTCCATAAGCTAAACCACCGTGTGGTGGTGCTCCATATTTAAACGCTTCAAGCAAAAATCCAAACTTTTCTTTTGCATCTTCATCAGTAAATCCAAGTGCTTTAAACATTTTCTTTTGAATTTCTTGGTCATTAATTCTTATAGAACCCCCGCCCATTTCATCTCCATTTATAACTATATCATAGGCCTTAGCTCTAGCTTTTTCAGGATTAGAAAGAATTATATCAAGATCTTCATCTTTTGGTGATGTGAAGGGATGGTGTTTTGCTACATACCTTTTTTCATCTTCATCATATTCAAATAATGGGAAATCTGTTATCCATAGCATTTCATAAGAATTTTTATCTATAAGATCTAAATCCCTAGCTATTTTATTTCTCAAATTACCTAAAGAATCATAAACGACTTGGTCCTTACCAGCTACAATTAATATTAAATCTCCTTTTTCAGCTTGGAAAGCTTGAACAATTTTATTTAAAATTTCTTCAGAAACAAATTTCTTAATTGAAGAATCAATTTCGTCCTCTACTTTTACTTGTACAAGACCCTTAGCTTTAAAGTCTTTAACAAATTCTTCAAGTTTTTTTATTTTCTTCTTAGAATATTTTTCAGCTCCATTTTTTACGTTTATACCTCTGACACTGCCATCTTTAACAACTTCTTCAAAAACATTAAAACCTGAATCTTTTACTATATCGCTGATATCTTTTAATTCCATTCCAAATCTAAGATCTGGTTTATCAACCCCAAATCTATCCATAGCTTCACTGTATTTCATTCTCCTCAAAGGAAGTTTAATGTCAATATCTAGCATTTCCTTGAAAAGTTTTTGTAAGAATTTTTCATTTATAGACATAACATCATCTTCAGTTACAAAACTAAGTTCCATATCTATTTGTGTAAATTCAGGTTGTCTATTTGCTCTTAAGTCTTCATCTCTAAAACATTTTGTTATTTGTATATACCTGTCAAGACCTGAAACCATTAAAAGTTGTTTCATTAATTGAGGTGATTGAGGTAGGGCATAAAATTTTCCGGAATTTACACGAGAAGGCACCAAATAATCTCTAGCTCCTTCAGGAGTAGGCTTTGTAAGCATTGGTGTTTCGACTTCTATAAATCCATTATCATAGAAGAAGTCACGGGTAATTTTATAAATTTTTGACCTCAATTTTAAATTTCTAAGCATGCTTGGTTTTCTTAAATCAAGAGTCCTATATTTAAGTCTCATATTTTCAGCTACATTATCATTATCTTTAACATAGATTGGTGGAACCTGTGATTCATTAAGTATTTTAATTTCACTAGCTAAAACTTCAATTTTTCCTGTAGGAATCTTATCGTTAATTGAAGATCTCATTCTCACTATACCCTTAACAGCGATTACATATTCATTGTGAAGTTTAGTCGCCTTATTAATTACTTCTTCTGGTGAAGTTTCGTTTACTACGACTTGGCAAATTCCTTCTCTATCTCTTAAATCTATGAAAATTATTGAGCCTAGACTTCTCGCTCTTTGAACCCAGCCCATTAGTATAACTTCAGAATCAATATCGTTTTCTCTCAAGTCACCACAGTAATTTGTCCTTTTTAAATTGCCCATTGCTTCTTGCATAATTACCTCCAAAATAAAAGCTCCTGTCATCAGGAGCCATTTTTATATTCTATGTCCCTAAGTAATAACTTATAATGACATTTAATTCATATTAATATATTTAATTATAACTTAAAATATACTATCTTTCAATATTAACAAGTTCTATTGTCAATTCTTTTAGTAAAGTCTTTGATATTTGTTACTAAATTATTTTCTAACAGATATTTTTCTACAAACTTTGCACCCTTATCCATACCCTGACAACCTGCTAATAATACAATATCTCCAGATTGAGCCTTTTTTAAAATATTGTTAATCCCATCTTTTAGTTCATTAAAATATACAGTTTCAATATTATTATTTTTTAAAACTTCAGCATATACTGCCTTTTCCTCTTGGGTCACTTTATCCTTTTGTTTAACTGTATCTTCACTAAAAGTTGTAAAAAGTGTACTAGCTTTTAATTTTTTTAACCAAAAACATAATCTTTCATCAACTGCTCTATTAAGTTCAACCCCTCTATTACCTCTTATTGCATATAAAATATGAAGATTTTTATAATTCATTTGACTTAAAGTTGTCATAGTTACATCAATATTTTTTTCATTAGCAAAATGGTCATCTAAAACCTTAAATTTTTCATCATATATAAGTTCGAATCTTCTTTCTACACCCTTAAAATTTTTGAGAGCATTTAAAATTATATTCTTATCTACTTGTAAAATTAAAGCTAAAGATATAGCAATTACACCATTCATAACAGAAGCATATCCAACGCTACCCATTTCAACTTCAAAACTTTGTTTTTTTAAATTAATTTCTTTTATATCCCTGTTAACATGAAACATAAATTTCCCAAAACCCGTGGATAAATCAAGTTTAGAAATACCAAAATCTGAATCCAAATTCTCCATTGAAAAAGTCAGAACACTCGCTTTAGTCTTTTCTTTCAAACTAGCTATATATTCGTTATCCATATTTAAAAGGGCAAAAGAACCTTTTTTAGCATTCAAAATTATCTTTGATTTGTCCCTAAAATAATTTTCAAAAGAACCATGTTGGTCTATATGCTCTCTACTTAAATTTCCAAAAGATACTATGTCGAAATCAATGTTATTTACTCTTAGCATCTGTTGAGCTGATGAAGAAACTTCCATAACTACATGACTAATATTTTTATCAAGCATTTCTTTAAAATATTTTTGAAGTTCTAAAGATTCTGGAGTTGTCAGAATAGATGGAATATTTACATCAGCAAATTTTGTATAAACAGTGCCAATAATACCTGTATTAATTTTATTTTCACTTAAAATTTTTTTAAGCATAAAGGATGTTGTAGTCTTTCCATTTGTTGCTGTTATCCCAATAACTTTTAAATCTTTTGAGGGGTTTTTATAAAAATTTTTAGCTAAATCAGCAAGACTTTTTCTAGTGTTATCAACTTTTATTTGAGGTATATAAACCTCTTTAAAATCTTCAACAACAGCTACAATAGCCCCATGATTTTTAGCATTTTTTATATATTTATGACCATCGGTAATTTTACCTTTAATAGCTACGAAAAGCCCACTAGCTTCAATATTTTTACTATTATAAGACATATTAGTGATTTCTGTATCTAAATCAATATTCCCTCTAATGTCAATTATGTCTATGTCTTTTAAAATTTCTCTTAACTTCAAATTACTCGTCCTTTTTTTCTATTAAACTCGATTTCATTAAAATTATATCATTAATTCTATTAATATAATCATTTAAACTTTTATAATTGAAAGTTCTCTTAAAATTATGATTTTTATCCATAATTTTACTTGATGATGATATACCAAAACCTAAAATATCTTCTATTTCCTCCATGGAAATAACATTATACTTACAAATATGTCCTTTTTTTGCATATCCTATATTTTCTCCAGAAAGTGCCATCCTTTTTTGCCTATATAAATAATATGGGAAATAATTATTTTCTTCCATAAATTTCTTTGAAAATTCCATAACGTCCCAATAATCCTTGTCGTTAATAAAATTTTCATCGTATAGTCTTGAACCTTTTTTTAATGATAAGGTGTGGATAGTAATATTATCAGGTTCTAAATCATTAACTTTTTTTATTGAATTAATTATGCTATCCCTGTTTTCTCCCGGTAATCCAACTATCAAGTCCATATTTATTGTTTTGAAATTGTGATTTCTAGCTTCTTCATACCAAAAATCAAAGTTTGTGTTATCCCTATTTAAATTTCTTATAATTTCTTTATTAAAAGATTGAGGATTAATTGAAATTCTGTCAACTCCTTTTTCTTTTAACATTCTTAATAAATCCGAAGAAAAAGTATCAGTTCTACCACATTCTACTGTAAATTCATCTGCAAAACCATAATCCTTATATACTTCATCAATAATCTTCTCAAGCCTTTTCCATCCAATTGAAGATGGAGTGCCTCCTCCAATATATATAGTTTTTGGATTTTTATTATAATAATTCTTTAATGACGATAGCTCTTTTAATAAAGCCTCAATATAAATATCTATTTTTTCTTCATCTATTACCATTGCATCAAATGAACAATAGGAACATCTGCTGGGACAAAAAGGAATATGAATATAAATTGAATAACTATCTATTGAAGAATTCTCAACTATTTCTCTTTGATTATCATAAATCTCAGATAAAATATTTATATCAGCTTGTCTTAGAAGATAATCCTCTTTTAATATTCTTTGACACGCTTCTAAATTGTTATCTTTTCTTATTTTTCTATAAAGCTTTAAAGGTCTTACTCCTGTTAGTATACCAAAAGACTTGTCATAATTAACAATTCCATCAAAATATATCAAGATAATTTTTTTTATGACCTTTAGCAATGAATGTTTTTCTGCATATTTTAATTTATAAATTTTTTCTTGATTACTATATTTTATAGTAAAAATACATATTTGATTTATAAATTCAATATCAAAAAAAATTTCCTCAATCTCAAAATTTTGAGGAAATTTAAAAATTAAGAAATCGTTTAATAACTTTTTAAACTTTTTATCTTGGCAATTTATACTTATCATAGCCTTTTTAAATATGGATTGTAATTTAGTTCATATTCAATTGAAGTTTCTGGTCCATGTCCAGGCAAAACAATTGTATTTTTATCAAGTAAAGTTAATTTTTTAAGAGAATTCATTAAGTCTAATCCCGAAGATTCTGGAAAATCGTATCTGCCTATAGAACCGAGAAAAAGTGTGTCCCCTGAAAATAAAATATTATCAAGTTTATAACAAACCCCTCCTCCTGTGTGGCCAGGAGTTTCTATTACTTTAAATGAATCATCAGAAAATTTAATATCATTTCCTTCTTTAACAAAATAATCAGCTTTTGCTCCATTAACACTCATTCCGTAAAGACTTGCCGAATTTTTATTTGGTTTTTCTAACATATCTTTATCTTTATTATGAATATATACAGAAATACCATACTTATCTTTCAAATCTTTTACAGCACCTATATGGTCAATATGACCATGTGTCAATAGTATATATAAAGGCTTTAATTTCTCTTTTTCAATAGTATCTATTATTCTTTGACTTTCATAACCCGGATCAATGATTACACATTCATTTTCCTTATTATAAACAATATAACAATTTTCTTGTAAGGGTCCAACAGTTAATCTGATAATTTTCTTATCCATATTAAAACTCCTTTTCTGAATCAAGTAAAATTGTAACAGGACCGTCATTTATTAATGAAACATCCATATCTGCACCAAACTTACCATGCTCAACCTTAATATTATTTTTCTTTGATTCCTCAATAAATTTTTCGTAATAATAAGTTGCTTCTTCAGATTTAGCTGCTTGAACATATGAAGGTCTATTACCCTTTCTAGCATCTCCATAAAGTGTGAATTGGCTTACAATCAATAAATCATAGCCTAAATCAAGTAAAGATTTATTCATAACCCCATTTTCATCATCGAATATTCTCAAATTATAAACTTTTCTTTGTATATATAAAAAGTCTTCATCCTTATCTCCAACTTTTACACCTAGTAAAACTAAAAGTCCCTTATTTATAGAACCTATCAATTCACCATCTACACTAACATTAGCTTCTTTAACTCTTTGAACAACTGCTCTCATTTAATCACGCTTTCATTCTATAAACATCAAAAACATTCTTGACTCTTTTTAACTTCTCAATAATTCCTTCAAGTTCATCAATATTTGTAATTTCAAGTATTACATCAACAATTGCATCTCCATCTCTTGTTGAGCGAGCATTTAAACTTGTCATATTAAGCTTAGCTTCATTAATTCTATTTGCGACATCACCGATTACATTAGGTTTATCAAGTGCCCTAACTTCAATAGCAGCTTCGTAACTGTTCGCTTCATCTTTTTGCCATGAAACTTGAACAATTCTAGACTCCTCAACATTATTATTAACATTTGGACAATCAGCTCTGTGAACTGAAATTCCTCTACCTATTGTTATATATCCAATAATGTCATCTCCGGGAACTGGAGTACAACATTTAGCAATTCTTACCTTAACTCCGTCTACTCCCTTAACATCAATGCCACTTTTTTGTACCTTTCTTTTAGACTTTACAATATTTTTTATAGGTTTTTTATTGAATCTGTTATATATATCAATAAGCTTTGCAGTGACTTGACTTAATTTTACAGTTCCAAAACCTAAAGCTGCATATAAATCATCAATTGTTGAAACATTCAACTTAGCCCTAACTTCATCTATCCATTCATCTTTCAAAAATTCATTGACATTATAATTAAGTCTTTTTGCTTCTTTTTCTAATATATCTTTACCCTTTTCAATATTTTTATCTCTATCTTTAATTTTAAAATATTGTGATATCTTCTTTTTAGCTTGATTTGATTTAACAATATTTAGCCAATCTAGTGACGGACCAGAATTTGAGTTTGTAATTATATCAACGATATTACCTGAGGATAACTTATAACTCAAAGGAACAATTCTACCATTAACCTTAGCGCCAACGCAAGTATTACCAACTTGTGTGTGAATTCTATAAGCAAAATCAATTGGTGTTGAACCTTCAGGAAGATTAATAACATCTCCCTTTGGAGAGAATACAAAAACTTCATCAGCAAAGAAATCTACTTTCAAGGTATCCATAAAATCGTTGGGATCATTTAAGTCCTTTTGCCATTCCATCAATTGTCTTAACCAAGTTAAATTTTCATCAAAACTTGTAGTTTTTGTTTGCCCAGTTTTGTATTTCCAATGGGCAGCTATACCATATTCAGCAGTTTGATGCATTTGATATGTTCTTATTTGAACTTCAAAGGTTTCACCATTATTGTCAATTACAGTAGTGTGTAAAGATTGATAATTATTTGGTTTAGGCATAGCAATATAATCTTTAAATCTACCAGGAATTGGCTTCCATAAGGTATGAACTACACCTAAGGCACCATAACAATCTTTAATATCATTTGTTAAAATTCTCACTGCTGATAGGTCATATATTTCATCAAAAACCTTGCCTTTTACCTTCATTTTTTTATATATAGAATAAAAATTTTTAGGTCTACCATTTATTTCACATTTTATTCCAACTCTCTCAAGATTAACTTTCAAGGTATCAATAATAGAATTTATAAGCTCTTCTCTTTCTTTTCTTCTCTTGTTAACCATATCTACTAGCTTATAATATTCATCTGGATCTAAATATCTTAAAGATAAGTCTTCAAGTTCCCATTTAACCCTGCTCATACCAAGTCTATCAGCAATTGGAGCATAAATCTCCAAAGTTTCTGTCGCTTTTTCAATTTTTTTGGCTTCAGTCATATATTCGAGAGTTCTCATATTATGAAGTCTATCTGCAAGCTTTACGATGATAACCCTTATATCTTTTGCCATGGCAAGAACCATCTTACGAATATTTTCAGCCTGTTTTTCAGCCTTGCTTTTATAATTTAATTTTTTTAGTTTTGTAACACCATCAACAAGCTCTGCTATTTCCTTGCCAAATTTTTTTTCAATATCCTCATAAGTTACAGAAGTGTCTTCTATGGTATCGTGCAAAAGTCCAGCTATAATCGTCGCTGAATCCATATTCATATCTGCTAAGATCATTGCAACATGAAGAGGATGGATTATATAATCCTCTCCTGAATTTCTCTTTTGACCCTGATGATTAACTTTTGCCAATTCATAGGCACTTCTAATTTCAGCTTCATCAACATTAGGATTATATGTTTTTATTTTTTCAATTAAATCGTCTATTGTCATCTTTCTCACCGTTTACTCTGTAACTTTTTAACCTTAGTTCAATACTAGAATTACCCCTAAAGTTATTTACATCTATAGAATATATTACATCTATTTTAATATTTTTATTTGATTTTTGCAAAAGCCCAGTTACAGCCTCTTGACCATAAGCCTTTTTTAAATCTTTTAGAAATTCATTGGAATCTTTAAACAGTAAGGCATTTTGAAAAACTCCACTATCTTCCAGCATTAATTTAATAACATTCTTATTAGTACCAAAAATTGCAATATCTGTTATTTTTAAATTCCTACTTCCAAAAAGTGGTTTCTCATTATCCGTACCAAAGGGCTTTAATTTATTTAAATCTTGAATTAACTTCATATTAATCTGTGGAAAATTAAGAGGATAATCAATATAAATCTTCTTAGTCAAATCATCTCTTGTTAATTTTGCATTTTTATTTAAATTTAAATTAAAATTATTGAAGTTTTCTTTTTTTATTGAAAGACCACATGCCATTTTATGCCCTCCGAAAGCTTCAAGTTCATCTCTAAATACATTTACCTCTTCAAACATATTATATTCATCAATACTTCTTCCAGAACCTTTTATAATTCCATTAGAATCAGTTAGAACAATTGTTGGCCTATAAAATTTTTCCTTTATTCTACCAGCTATTATTCCAACAATAGACTCATTAATATTGGGAACATAAATTAATAAAATAGGATATTTTTTCAAAAGTTCCTGTTCTTTTATGATTTTTATTGCCTTTATATATCCATCATTCGTGTAATTTTGTCTTTGATTATTAATAGACCTTATTTCTTTTGCTTTCTCGATTGCAGAGTTGTAATCTTTCTCTAAAAGGAGTTCTACTGCTTCTTTAGCGGTTTTTAATCTGCCACAAGCATTTAAAGTTGGGCCAATAATAAATCCAATATGATAAACATCTATATCTTCTTTTTTTATATCACAAGCACTTATTAATGCATTTAACCCGACATCTTGCACATTTTTTAATGCTTCAAGTCCATAATGTATAAGAATTCTATTTTCATCTTTTAAAGGCATTACATCACAAACTGTTGCAAGTGCAACATAGGCTAAAAAGTCATCATAGACTTCCTGTTCTTCCTTGCCTTTTATTAAATACAAATAAGATATTAATTTAAAAGCTACACAAGCACCACAAATATCTTTAAAAGGGTATTTTGAATCAGATACCTTAGGGTCAATAAGACCATTAGCATCAGGTAATTTTTCTTGTAAAACACCTTCAATTAAAACCTTAGCAGGTTCATGATGGTCAGTAACAATTACATCTATACCTAAATTTCTAGCATACTTAACAGGTTCAAAGGCCGCTATACCATTATCACAAGTTATAATTAGAGATATATCATCTTCCTTTGCCCTATCTATGATTTTATTATTAATACCATATCCATCTAAAACTCTATTAGGAATGTCATATGAAACTTTAGCTCCTATTTTCTTCAATCCACAATATAAAATATATGTAGAAGTTATTCCATCAACATCATAGTCACCAACTATTCTAATATTAGAGCCTTTGGTTATATGACTAATAATAATATTTGCACTCTTAACCATATCCTTTAGAAAAATTGGAGAATGAATATTAGATAGGTCTGGTTTTAAAAATTTTTCCAATTCCTCATCAGATTTTATTCCCCTATTTAACAATATTCTATATAAAATTTTATTTAATCCATATTTTTCATATGAAAGTTCATAATCCTTACTATTTTTTATAAACCATTTTTCCATCTAACCACCATAATATATGAGTATATCATAATTTGTAATCCATTAAAACGATAGATAAATCAAAATATTAATCTTCATTATCTAATGTGAAAAAAATCATCTCACAAGGATTAAAAGTTCTTAATATAAATTTAGAACCCATGCCAGAAGTAATATATAAAATGCTTTGTCTTATTTTATAAAATCCCTTAGAGTATTTGGGAAATAAATTAAAGTATGGGTCAATAAATGCGCCGATAAAAGGTAATCTCACCTGTCCTCCGTGCAGGTGACCTGACAAAACAAGATCAAAATTTTTATCTTCATTATAGATAAAATCTAAAGGATCATGAATTAACAAAATATTATACTTATCATTTAAACACTTCAAATTGCTAGTTTTTCCATTATAAAATTTGCCATTTATGTTAATATCACCACGAATAGCATTTTTGTTATCAAATAGTTTTACATGGTATTTATTTAAAATATCAAAAAATAAACTACAATTTTCGTTTTCTTCCTCGTGATTACCACTAACAAAAAATACTTCAGATGAAAATATTTTTAAAAAATCCTCCATCTTGGAAAAATCTTTAGGGCGAGTAGACCTGTTTATAAAATCTCCAGTTAGAAAAACAAAATCTGCTTGAAATTTATTAATATGTCTTTCTAGTGACTTAAGATTAATAAAAGGATTTAAGTGATAATCAGAAATTTGTATAAATTTTACTTTCTTGTGTACTTTTTCACTTTTTATTTTAATATTATGTATTTTATAATATTTATTTTCATATATTGAATAAATAAATATTATAAAAATTACTGATAAAATTTTCATTTATTTAATCTATTTAAAGCTTTCAAAACTTTATCCTTTAGCTCGTTTAAATCCCCTCTATTATCTAAGATAATATCAGCATACTTTCTTTTTTCCTCCATACTCATTTGTGAAGAAATTTTTATATTTGCATAATCATAAGATATGTTATCTCTAGACATAAGCCTTCTAATTTGAGTTTCTTTATCAGCATAAACTAACCATATTTCATCGAAATTCATACCATAAGACTTTGTCCCATTTTCTATCAATAAAGGAATATCAACAAAAACTATTTTTTCTCTTTTATATTCTTCTATTTTCTCAGAAATTCTTTTATATATTAATGGGTGAGTTATTGAATCTAACAAATCCCTTTTTTCTCTATCATTAAAAATTATGCTAGCTAAGGCACTTCTATCTAAAACTCCCTCAGAATATAGATTTTCTCCAAAATATGATTTTATCTCTTCTATAACTTCTCTTTCGTTAATAATATCTCTTGAAATAATATCAGAATCTATAACTTTGTAATATAGTTGCTTCAAAAAATTAGTAACTTGTGATTTTCCCGAAGCAATCGAACCTGTTATTGCAATTATTTTACTTTGTTTCATATAGACTTTTTCCTGTTTTCATTGAAACACTCAGAGGAACCTTCATTATTAAAGCATTATCCATTACATCTTTCATAATTTCACAAACCTCAGCCACTTCTTCATCTGGAGCATCAACAACTAATTCATCGTGAATCTGTAAAATTAATTTTGCTTTCAAATTTTCCTTTTTAAGTTCCTTATATACTCCAACCATTGCAATCTTTATTATATCTGCTGCTGTACCTTGAATTGGAGTGTTTAATGCAATTCTTTCTCCAAAAGATCTTATATTAAAATTTTTTGCTTTAAGTTCAGGAATGTACCTTCTTCTGTGAAGCAAAGTTTCAACATAACCTTTTTCTGTTCCTACATGAATGATATCATTCATATATTTTTTTATTCCTTGAAAATGTCCCAAATAGTTATCAATATAAGTTTTTGCTTCTTTCCTTGGAATATTAAGATTTTGTGATAGACCATAATCACTTATACCATAAACAATTCCAAAATTAACTGCTTTTGCCATACTTCTCAATTCATCTGAAACTTCATCATAGGGAGTATGAAATACTTCTGAAGCTGTCTTTCTATGAATATCAAGACCATCAGCAAATGCGTTAATCATATAAGTATCATTAGAAAGAGAAGCTAAAACTCTTAATTCAATTTGTGAATAATCACTATCTACAAGACTTGAACCTTCAGAAGATAAAAGAGCTTTCCTGATCAGTCTACCCTCATGAGTTTTTATAGGAATATTTTGTAAATTTGGCTCAGTAGAGGAAATTCTTCCAGTAGATGTTACTGTTTGATTAAATCTGGAATGAATTCTGCCAGTCTTTTTATTAATAACATCTCTTAACCCATCAATATAAGTATTTTTAATTTTACTGATTTTTCTATACTCTAAAATATTGTCAATAATTAGCGACTTTCCTCTTAACTTTTCAAGAACATCAGCAGAAGTTGAGTATCCTGTTTTAGTCTTTTTAATTACAGGCAAATCCATTTTTTCAAATAATATTTTTCCCAATTGTTTAGGAGAGTTAATATTAAATTGCTCGTCTGCATCCTTATAAATATTAAATTCTAGATCATTAATCCTTTCTTTGATTTTCTCATCAATTTCATTTAATATATTAACATCTGTTCTAATACCAACAATCTCCATATTTGCTAATACCTCTATTAGAGGTAACTCAACATTTACATAAAGATCTTTCATGCCTTCTGCTTCTATTTTTTGCATTTGAAGAGGACTAATTGTATAAACCATGTTTAAAATGTAAGAAAAATAAGAATTTAAATCACCCTCATCAATTTCTTGGAATTTCTTTTTTTTCACACCTTTACCCAAAAGTTCCTCTTCACTCTTATAAGCCTTATTGAAATACCTGCTTGCAAGGTGGTCAATCTCATAATTAGATTCAGTAGAATTTAAGAGATATTCAGCAATCATAGAGTCGTGGCAATAATTTTTTAAGTCAATTTTATTATATTGAAGTACAATAATATCTTCTTTTAAATCATAACCGAGTTTTTCTATGCTATCATCTTCCCAAAGAGCTTTTAAATTCGACAAATTATCTTTATTATAGTCAATTACGCTGGTATTATAACCCTTTGGTAAAATTGCAATTTTAAATGGATCTATACCCTCATAAATTTTTCCATCACTAATAAATTTAAAAGCAAAAGATTTACTGGTCTTAATATTTTCTATAATATCATCAATAGAATCATTAGAAATTTGGAAAAATGTATCAGCAATTTCCTCTGTTTTTTCCTTTTGATACTTTTCAGGCAATCTTTTTAAAATAGAATTAAATTCAAAATCCCTGTATAGTTTAGATAAATTTTCATAATCATATTCCTTAATTTTTAAATCAGAAAGACCAACGGGCAAATCTATATTCCTAACAATAGTACCTAATTTTTTACTCATAAAAGCTTGAACTTTATTTTCTTCCAAATTTTCTTTAAGTTTTTTCCCAGAAATTTCGCTTAAATGATTATAAAGATTTTCTATAGTGGAGTACTCTTTAATAAGTTTTAAACCAGTTTTAGGTCCAATACCAGGAACGCCAGGAATGTTATCAGAACTATCACCCATTAAGCCTTTAAGATCTATAAATTCCTGTGGACTAATACCGTAATCATCATTTATACTTTGCAAATTCACAACTTCAAGTTCAGTAATACCCTTCCTTGTCATCAAAACATTGGTATTATCATCTACAAGTTGATAATAATCCTTATCTCCTGTTAATAGATAAGATTTATAACCTTCTTTAGACGCTATAAGAGATAAAGTTCCTGCAATATCATCAGCTTCATAAACAGGTGAATCAAGAACAACAATATTCATATATTTTAAAATATCTCTAACTAATGGAAATTGCTGTTCTAATTCATTAGGTGTCTTTTGCCTTGTACCTTTATAATCTTTATAAAGCTCGCTTCTAAAAGTTTTACCTTTTCTATCAAAACATACAACTATATGACTCGGTTTAACTCGCTCAATAGCATTTTCAAGCATCATAACAAATCCATATATAGCATTAGTATAAATACCTCTTTTTGTTTTTAATAAAGGAAGAGCATAAAAAGCCCTAAAAAACAAAGAAGAACCATCTATAATTAAAAAAATATTTTTGCTCATAAATCCCCCATATTAAATATATATTCTTGCCTTAAATTATAACTCAAAAATACGAATAAAAAAACCAGATGATATTGATAACAATTTAAATCCTATAAACAAATTAATTAAAATATTTTATTAATATTAAATAAGAAAATAAAATAATGAGAAATTTAAATTAATAAAATGACAATAAAAGAAAATAAAGAAAAGCTAAAAAATAGAAAACAATGCAAAAAAAATCACGGTCATGTAAAAACTAGACCGTGCAAATTTAGTGGTGCCGAAGGGGGGACTCGAACCCCCACGATGTTTCCAACGTCAGATTTTGAGTCTGATGCGTCTGCCAATTCCGCCACTTCGGCAAAATATTCATAAGAATATGTGGTGCAGAAGAAGGGACTTGAACCCTCACGCAAAAGCTTGCACATGCCCCTCAAACATGCCTGTCTGCCTATTCCAGCACTTCTGCAAAAGGGTTAAAAAAAGAAACCCTTCAAACTATAAAATTGTGGCGCGCCATGGAGGATTCGAACCCCTGACCTTTTGGTCCGTAGCCAAACGCTCTATCCAGCTGAGCTAATGGCGCATAATAAAAAAATGGAGCGGATGACGAGATTCGAACTCGCGACCCTCGCCTTGGCAAGGCGATGCTCTACCACTGAGCCACATCCGCATACATATATTTTATACAATTATTAAACAAATGTAAAGTAAAAATTACAAATTTTTTATGGAGCTGGTGAGAGGACTTGAACCCCCAACCTACTGATTACAAGTCAGTTGCTCTACCAATTGAGCTACACCAGCAAATATTAAAATTTGGAGCCGGCAAGAGGACTTGAACCCCCAACCTACTGATTACGATTCAGTTGCTCTACCAATTGAGCTATGCCGGCCAATGACCGACAATTAAGCCACTAGTCTGGTGTATAAGCAAAAGACTAATTAAATAAACTTAAGTAAACATAGTTAAAAATTTGGCGACCCGGATCGGGCTCGAACCGACGACCTCCAGCGTGACAGGCTGGCATTCTAACCAGCTGAACTACCGGGCCACACATAGTTTTATTTAGCACT
>QWCQ01000101.1_pt1 | contig 177763 bp, 178 predicted proteins | sample 1972701 | NCBI WGS metagenome assembly QWCQ01 (sample SAMN09866704, study PRJNA288562) | Human gut metagenome isolate pre4_stool, whole genome shotgun sequencing...
TCAGAAGAAAACAAAATGGATGCCACCTACTTTGTTTAGGTTAGCATCCATGAATGTAAACTAAATATTAACGTGTCCAGTTTTCTGGGTACACATCACTAGTGGGAGCTCTTTTTTTGTGGATTGTATAATGGCAATAAAAAAAACAAGTAGCACTTCACTACTTGTTCATTGAATATTATATTGGTGCCGAAGGCGGGGGTCGAACCCGCACGGTATTGCTACCGCAGGATTTTGAGTCCTGTACGTCTGCCAATTCCATCACTTCGGCTTACCTATATATCTTAACATAATTTAAAGCAAAAATCAAGAAAAATATCTGCTTTAAGTAAATTTAATCCAAAATAAATAAGGCTCCAATCAAGGAGCCTCACTTATATTAGTCTTCAATGCCTAATTTTTTGAATATTAACTTATAACCATCAGCACCATAGTTAAGTGATCTGTTGATTCTTGATATAGTTGCTGTTGAAGCGCCTGTTGCTACTTCGATTTCGTTGTAAGTTTTGTTTTCTTTAAGTTGTTTTGCTACTTCAAGTCTTTGAGCTATTGCTTGAATTTCTTTGATAGTACAGATGTCTTCAAAGAATCTGTAGCATTCTTCCATTGTTTCTAGCGATAAGATTGCTTCGAAGAAGCCATCAGTTTGTTCGCTTTTTAATTTTGAACTGTAAGCCATTTCCATTCCTCCCTATATATTTCTTTTTTAGAATAATCCTACTATCTCACCTGATGGTAGTATGTCGATCTTGTCTGCTGCTGGTACCTTTGGTAGGCCTGGCATAGTCATTATGCTGCCAGTAAGTGCTATCAAGAAGCCAGCACCGTTTGATACTTTTACTTCTCTTACTACTATGTGGAAGCCTTCAGGTCTTGCAAGTAAGTCTGGGTTGTCTGATAATGAATATTGTGTCTTAGCAACGCAGATAGGCATCTTGTCTAAACCTAATTTTTCTAGGTTTTTGATGTTCTTAGTTGCTGGTACAGTAAATTCTACTCCGTCAGCTCCGTATACTTCTTTAGCGATGATTTCTAATTTTTCTTTGATTGATAGATTTACATCATATAGTGGTTTGAAGTCAGCTTTGTCTTCGTCGCATACTTTAACTACTTTCTTAGCAAGTTCAAGTGCGCCGTCGCCACCCTTTGTAAATACTTCAGTTAATGCGCATTCAACACCCATTGCAGCAAGTTTTTCTTCCATGAACTTAATTTCATTTTCAGTATCACTTGGGAATCTATTGATTGCTACAACTGGTGGTAAACCAAATTTCTTGATGTTTTCTATGTGTTTTTCAAGGTTTGCAAAGCCTTTTTCAAGTGCTTGTAAATCTTCTTTATCGTAGTCTTCCTTATTAGCTCCACCGTGATGTTTTAGAGCTCTGATTGTTGCAACGATAACTGCTGCTGATGGTTTTAGTTCGCCAAATCTACATTTGATATCTAGGAACTTTTCTGCACCAAGGTCAGCGCCGAAACCTGCTTCAGTAACTGTGTAATCAGCTAGTTTCATACCAAGTTTAGTTGCCATGATCGAGTTACATCCGTGAGCGATATTAGCAAATGGTCCACCGTGGATAAGTGCTGGAGTATTTTCAAGTGTTTGAACAAGGTTTGGCATGATAGCATCTTTCATTAATAATGTTACTGCGCCTTGTGCGTTTATGTCCTTAACGTAAACTGGTGATCCGTCACGTCTGTAAGCGATTATAACTCTTGATACTCTTTCTTTAAAGTTTTCAAGACTAGTTGATAGACATAGTATAGCCATGATTTCTGAAGCTACTGTTATGTCAAAACCGTCTTCTCTAGGGTAACCATTAGGTTTTCCACCTAGACCAACTATTACGTTTCTTAAAGCTCTGTCGTTTAAGTCAACACATCTCTTCCAAACAACTCTTCTAGCGTCGATGCCTTGTTCATTTCCTTGGTGGATGTGGTTATCAAGCATAGCTGAGATTAAGTTATTTGCTGATGTTATTGCGTGGAAGTCTCCTGTGAAGTGTAAGTTGATATCAGCCATAGGAACTACTTGTGCGTAGCCACCGCCTGCTGCTCCACCCTTAACTCCAAATGATGGTCCTAATGATGGTTCTCTTAGAGCTGAGATAGCTTTTTTGCCTAATTTGTTTAAAGCCATAGATAAACCGATGTTAACAGTTGTCTTACCTTCACCTGCTGGTGTTGGGTTGATAGCTGTAACTAAGATAAGTTTACCATCTTTTTTATCTTTTAGCTTATCAAAAACTCTTAGGTCTACCTTAGCTTTGTAGTGACCATATTGTATTAAGTCCTCATCATCAATATTTAAATTAGCTGCAATTTCTGTTATGTCTTTCATTTTTGCTTCTTGAGCAATTTGTACGTCTGTTTTCATTTGTACCTCCTTATAACTTTATATGAAACGTAGATTTAATTTTATACTCTACAGTATTATATATACCACATTTAATAGTTTAATAAACTAATTTATACTATAAATATATATCTTAATACAAATAATACTGAAAGCACCCACATAAGTGGAGAAACTTCTTTTGTTTTGCCAGCAACTGTTTTTAATAAAGTGTAGCTGATCATACCGAAGAAGATACCTTCAGCAATGCTATATGCAAATGGCATCATAGCTATTGTTAAGAATGCTGGGATTGCTTCTGTATAATCTCTAAAGTCTATGTCCATGATAGGTTCCATCATAAACATGCCAACTGTGATAAGTGCTGGTGCTGTTGCTGCTGATGGTACTAGTGTAAATATTGGTGCGATGAATAATGCTAGTAAGAACATAACTGCTGTTGTTAATGATGTTAAACCAGTTCTTCCGCCTTCTGCTACACCTGCTGATGATTCAACAAATGTAGTTACTGTTGAAGTACCTAGCATTGAGCCAACTACTGTACCTACTGAGTCGGCGAAGAAAGCCTTGCTAACTCTAGGAAGTTTACCATCTTTATCAAGCATATTTGATTTTGATGCAACACCTGCTAGTGTACCAACTGTATCGAACATATCTACGAATAAGAATGTTAGTACCGCCATAAACATTTGTGTTGAGAACACTTGTGAAAAATCAAATTTAAATGCTATTGGTTCTACAGATGGTGGTAGTGAGAATACTTTGAATCCTTCTGGTATTGTTGTTATACCCATTGGGATGCCTATAATTGTTGTAATTATGATTCCTAATAATAATGCGCCTTTAACTTTTCTTATTACTAGTATAAATGTTATTACTAAGCCGATAAGTGCTAGTAGTGCTGTGCCTTCTGTGATATTTCCAAGTCCTAGAATTGTTCCTTCAGGATGAACTATAATGCCTGATCCTGATAGACCTATTAGTGATATGAATAAACCTATACCTACTGAAACTGCTTTCTTTAATGTTAATGGTATAGCATCAAAAATTACTTCTCTTCCCTTAAATAATGATAGAGCGATAAATATAATACCTTCTATCAATACTGCAGTTAGAGCAAATTCCCAAGAAAGTCCTTGATTAGCTACTACTGAATAAGCGAAGTATGCATTTAGTCCCATGCCTGGTGCTAAGGCAAATGGATACTTAGCGTATAACGCCATGATTAAGGTAGCAATTGCAGCTGATAATGCTGTTGCTGTAAATACTGCGTTTTGATCCATGCCTGTTGAGCTTAAAATAATTGGGTTTACTACTAGGATGTATGCCATAGTCATAAATGTAGTTATACCGGCAATTATTTCAGTTTTTGTGTTAGTGCCATGTTTTTTTAGTTCAAAAAACTTCTCCATTTCTTTTACCTCCTAATGTCTAAAATGTCTCATATGAGTGAATATCATTGCTATATTGTGTTCGTTGCAGCACTTTATAACGTCTTCATCAGCTACTGATCCGCCTGGTTGAATGATGGCTGTAACGCCTTGTTTAGCTAGTAATTCAACTGAGTCTGTGAATGGGAAGAAAGCATCTGATGCAAGCACTGCTCCTTTTGCTTTGTCTCCTGCCATCTTAACTGATCTTTCTACTGTGAAGAATCTATTGACGCTGCCTAGACCTATGCCGACTGTAGCTGAGTCTTTTGCAAGTAATGTTGCGTTTGACTTGCAGTTCTTAACGACTTTCCAGCCAAATTTAAGGTCTTCTATTTCTTTTTCTGTTGGTTTTCTATCTGTAACGCATTCAAAATCTTCGAAAAGTTCTGTGTCTCTGTCTTGAAGTATCATTCCAGATAGAACTTTCTTCATGTCTTTCGATGTGTATTCGTTATTAGTAATATTATCTATTGTTAATATTCTTCTGTTTTTCTTCTTATCTGTTAGTATCTTAAAAGCTTCTTCTGAATATGATGGAGCCATGATTACTTCTAGGAAGATGTTTCTCATCTCTTCAGCTGTTTCGGCGTCTATCTCTCTATTGGATGCTATGATGCCGCCAAAGATTGATTGATCGTCGCAGTCGCGAGCCTTTCTAAATGCTTCTGCTATAGTATCTGCTGAGCCAACGCCACATGGGTTAGTGTGTTTAACTGCAACTATAGTTGGTCTTTCAGTAAACATCTTTAATGTTTCAAGTGCACCATTGGCATCGTTAATATTATTAAATGATAATTCCTTGCCATGTAATTGCTTAGCTGATACTAAAGAACCTTCTTCAACTTTTGATTCCTTATAGAAAGCTGCGTTTTGATGAGGGTTTTCACCATATCTAAGTGAGCTAATCTTCTTATAGCCCTTTGTATAGTACTCAGGAAATTCAATTTCTTGTTTTTTATTGAAGTACTCAGCGATTAGTGAATCGTAATAAGCTGTGTAGTTAAATACCTTTCCAGCTAGATACTCTCTTGTCTTAAGAGATGTTTCTTTATTTTCTTTTAGCTCTTTAAGTACTAAATCAAAATCACTTGGGTCCATGATAACTGTCACAAACTTATAGTTTTTAGCAGCCGCTCTTATCATAGATGGTCCACCTATATCTATCTTTTCGATAATCTCTTCATGTGTTTTACTTGGATCATTAACATATTCTTCAAATGGATATAGATTGTTAACTATGATGTCGATGTCTGATATATCCATCTTTTTGATAAATTCTTTATCTTCTTCAAGATCTCTTCTATAAAGAATACCACAGTGGATATATGGGTTAAGTGTCTTTACCCTGCCATCTAAACATTCTGGAAAATTAGTTACTTCAGTAACTTCTTCTACTTTTAAGCCAGCGTCTATGAGCTTTTTATATGTTCCACCAGTTGAAATTATGCCGTAGCCTAGATTTTCTAGTTCTTTTGCAAATTCAACTATGCCTGTTTTGTCATAAACACTAATCAATGCTTTTTTCATCAATTTTGCCTCCTATAATTTTATCTATCGCTTCAATCAAAATTTTGTGCTCTATCTCATTTAAAATCTTCTTCTGCAAAGATTCTGCCGTTTCGTCTTCATCCAGCTTGATTTTTCTTTGTATAATTATCTTGCCTGTATCAGTACCTTCATCAACGAAGTGCACAGTCGCGCCAGAGTATTCGTCTCCTGACTTAATAACGCTCTCATGAACCTTAATGCCCCAAAAACCATCGCCGCAATGCTTTGGTATTAGTGAAGGATGTATGTTGATGATTTTGCCTCTATACTTTTCTATAAATTCATGCGATAGAATCTTTAAGTATCCTGCAAGTACGATTAAATCTGGCTCGTACTTATCTAAAACTTCCACTATAGCGTGATTAAACTCATCGCTATCGGCATATTTTTTAATACTAAAGTAGTAGGAGTCAATACCATTGTCCTTGGCTCTTTCTAATGCATAGGCTGCTTTTCTATCACTTATAAGGCAAACTATCTCAGCATCAAGCCTCTTTTCATTAACTGCATCGATTATGGCTTGAAAATTAGTACCAGAACCAGATGCTAGAACGGCTATTTTAAATTTAGACATATCTTTTCCTTAGTTTCTTTTTCTTCTATATGACCTAAGATAACATAGTCTTCGCCGTGCTTCTTAAGAAGCTCTTCAGTTTTTGCTAAATCGTCCTTAGATACTGCAAATACCATGCCTATGCCCATATTGAATGTGCCGAACATCTCTTCAATGTGTACGTCTGCCCAGTTCATAAGATATTTAAATATTGCTGGTATTTCATAATCTTTTAGATCAATAACAGCTGTGTAGCCGTCTTTAATCATTCTAGGAATGTTTTCGTAGAAGCCGCCGCCTGTTATATGCGAAATCGCCTTAACATCTACGTGTTCGATGATATCCATCATTGGATCATAATAAATTCTTGTTGGTGTAAGTAAAACATTTAGTAAAGTATCATCAAGTCCATCGTACTTTTTGTTTACATCAACTTTATCATTATCAAAAATAATTTTTCTTACTAGCGAAAAACCATTCGAGTGAACGCCGCTTGATCTTAAACCGATGATAACGTCACCGTCTTCAATCTTTGAGCCATCTATAATCTTGTCTTCATTAACTACGCCCACAGCAAAACCTGCTATATCGTACTCGCCTTCTGCGTAGAAGCCTGGCATCTCAGCTGTTTCTCCGCCTATAAGCGCAGCATGGCTCATCTTGCATCCCTCAGCAACACCTGATACTATCTCAGCCATCTTTTCAGGGATAAGCTTTGATGAAGCGATGTAGTCTAGGAAGAATAATGGCTCAGCGCCTTGGCAAATGATGTCATTGACACACATTGCCACAGCATCTATACCGATGGTGTCGTGCTTATCTAGTATAAATGCTAGCTTAAGCTTAGTTCCCACGCCATCTGTACCGCTTACTAATACTGGTTTATCGTACTTATTTAAGTCTAATTTAAATAAACCGGAAAAGTTTCCTATATCGTTTAAAACTCCGTCTCTGTTTGTAGATTTGATAAGGTTTTTGATAAGTTTTACCTCTTCATAACCCTTAGTCTTATCTACACCAGCGTCTTTATATGTTAATCCCATAACGCTACCTACTTATTAAGCTCTGCATCGATTTTAACGATGTCATCTCTCATTTGTACCTTGTAGTCTTCAAGTTTCTTAGCAAGTTCATCGTATTTGATAGCTAAGATTTGTACAGCTAGTATTGCAGCATTTTCAGCGCCATTAACAGCAACTGTAGCTACTGGAACGCCCTTAGGCATTTGAACTATTGAAAGAAGTGAATCAAGTCCATCCATTAAAGAGCTCTTTACTGGAACTCCTATAACTGGCAGAGTACTAAGTCCTGCTATGACTCCTCCTAAGTGTGCAGCCTTACCTGCAAATGTTATGATTGCCTCGATACCATTTTTTTTTGCGTTTTTAGCAAAATCAAATGCTACTTCTGGTGTTCTGTGAGCTGAGATAACTCTTGTCTCATACTCAACCCCAAAATCATCAAGTACTTTTTGTGATTTTTCAACAACCTCTTTATCAGAGATGCTGCCCATTACTAATGCAACTTTCATATAATAACACTCCTTTAATTAAAATATTTTAAATATTCCTCATTTATATAAAATTTTAGGTCCTCGCTTCTAACGTAGTGAGATCCTATATTGGAACTGCCCACCTCATCCTTGTAATAATACAAGATTATGGAATTATCCACGATGTAATAATTTTTGATATTATTTCTAATGCTGTTCTTTTCTTCTTCAGTCTTAGTTAAATCCTCAAGTATCGTTTCTCTAACATTTTGTTCTTTCTTGATTAAGTCTTCGAAGCTAATCTCTTCAGCGCTATTAAAATTGAAGGTCTTTGTGTAGAATTTGCTCGAAGTACTATCATCGTTGTAGACGCTATTGATGTAGAAGCATAGTGATACCAAGCTCTCGTCCGATCTAGCAATATCGTATGTGAAGTACATTTTCTTAAGCTTGCCATCGTTCTTTGCTTTTTCAACTTGCTCGTCAACAAATTTCTTGATTTGCTCGTTAATATTATTTCTATAAGCTCTCTTAACGTCTTCAGTACTGAAAAATACTGGATAAGCAAGACTATATTTCGCTTCGTTCACTATACCAGTCTTTATACCATCTATGGCGTTTCTTATATATATAGTGTCAGCAACGATAAATGTATCGTAGTCAAGTAGATAATATAGAACGTCTATAGGTAGATACATCTTCATATCTATAAGCATAGGTGCATAGTCAAGCTCAATTCTGTTCTTATTTGACGTTGTATAGATCTTCGAACCAAGCTTTACCTTTATGTTCTTGATACCTTTTTTGAAATAGCAAGACTTGTCCTCGCCGTTCCAATAGATGTCGAAGTTTAGCTTTGTAAATACCTCTCTTGCCGGTATGAATAAAGCCTTTGCTGCGCCCTTCTTGCCTTCTACTTCTAGAACTTTATCTTCTAAATCGGAGTTAACAAGGCCTGATATTTTATTTATTTTTGATTCTTCAATGTTTTTTGCATTTGATTCTTCAATGTTTTTTGCATAAGAAGTAAAACTCATCAAAAACATTAGAGCAGATAAAAGTATTAATAAAAGCTTTTTCATCATACCACCTCTAAATTATTATACCACAAAAGACAAGCTACATTCAAGTAGTACTTTAACAAATGTAAAAAATCCCTATACATATGCGTATAGGGATAGATTTATTTTATCAAAGTTTTCAATTCGTCTATGCTCAAAGTTAAATTCTCTTTGCTCTTAAGGTCTCTTACTGATAATTTCTTATTATCAAGCTCCTCTTGTCCTAGGAAAATGATGTAGTCAAAGCTATAGCTTTCTGCAAAATCAAATATCTTCTTCATCTTCATCTTGGAGTAAAGGACTTCTGAGTGAACGCCTAGCTCGTGTAGTTCATTTAACACGCTTATGGCGTAGCTCATATCTATATCAAGTGGAGCTACTAAGAATGATTTTTCTTCGCTATCAAATTTAGGAAGTATGTTCTTTTCACTTAATTGGAAGAACAATCTTGTTAGACCGATGGATATGCCAACGCCAGGAAGCTCTCTTTTTGAGTAGAACTGAGTAAGATTTTCGTAGCTACCGCCGCCAGCGACACTACCAAGCTCCTTGTAGTCATCAAGAACAGTTTCGATTACAGTTGATGTGTAGTAGTCAAGCCCTCTTTGTAATTTAAGAGTGAATTTATAATTACTTTCATCAACATTAAATAATTTGATATTCTCTAAAACTTCTTTCATCTCAGTAAGACCTTTTAAGAAAGTTTCGTTATCTATGCCAAGTCCTTCCAAGTACTTGATAGTTTCTTCATTACTTCCTTCAAACTCAATAAGAGCAATAATCTCTTTAACAGCATCAGCCTTTATACCTTGATTAAGAAGCAGCTCTTCAAGGCTTTCTCTGCCTATCTTGTCGTACTTATCAAGTGCTCGAACAGCCTCTACAGTATCTTCAACGCCTTGGCTCTTTAAGAAGCCATTCATAATATTTCTATTGTTAATCATTATAGTGAATCTATCAAAACCAAACTTTTTAAATATAATGCTTATGATTTTAACAAGCTCTGCATCGTAGAACTTCGAAAGCTTTTCGTCGCCTATGATGTCGCAGTCACATTGGTAAAACTCTCTGTATCTACCCTTTTGGTTCCTCTCACCTCTATAAACCTTGGCGATTTGATACCTCTTAAACGGAAACTTTAGCTCGTGCTCGTGCATGCTCACGTATCTTGCAAGAGGCACAGTCAAGTCAAAGCGCAAAGACGTATCAGTCGAAGTATTTGCAATATTATAAATTTGTTTTTCAGTTTCGCCGCCGCCTTTAGCAAGAAGTATCTCAGTCTTCTCCAAAGCAGGCGTATCTATAGGTAAAAAAGAGAAAAGTTCATAAGTTTCTCTAATTATGTCCTTCATCTTATTAAAAATCAATTGCTCATGAGGTAAAAGTTCCATAGTACCCGGCAATATCGATGGTTTTACTAGCATATTAATCCTCCATTATCATCAAAGTTCCTACATCAAATATATCATATTCCGTTAAATAAATCAATTCTTTATTGATTTCTCGTGCAAATTCTTCAAGACGAAACCTATTTGCCTCGTCCTTGATAAGACCAGTTAAAAATATCTTATCACGCGCATAGCCACTCGCGCCGCCTATAAAGCCATAGTCGTAGTCCTTAATCTTTACAAGACCTTTATCTAGAAGTCTGGACTTGTAGCCAAGATTCTTTATTATTTCACATAAATATTTATCGTCCATCACAAAATATTCGCTTCCTATGTCGATTACAGAGCACTTAACATAGCCTTGAGATGAGTTTATGGTCTTGCCTTCATCAAAACGATTCATTATCGCATCAGCGCATGAATTTTTCTTGCAAATCAAGTGCTCGCCCACACAAAGCGCATTGAACTTCACATCGCCTGGATACTTTTCAAGAGGATCTTCATTTGCATTAATCACATTTATCTTAGTAGCTTTAAAAACCTCATTATAATACTCAAAAGACTCGCTGCTTGTAACTAGAGTCTCCTCATCGTACTTAAAAAGCGACATATCAGGATGAGTCGCGACCGCCCCTTTCAAAATTTTACTCTCAAACGATGGATAGGCTCTTATATTAAATTCACTAAGCTTATCACGAAGAATATCGTAGTAAGCCTTGTCGACTATAGCAATCATTCATATCACCCGAGTTAATTATATCACAAAAAGCATTTTAGGCGCAAAAAAAGAAGCGTGCTTTAAACACGCTTCAAGTTTGTGGAGGCGGCAACCAGATTTGAACTGGTGGTCAAGGTTTTGCAGACCTGTGCCTTACCACTTGGCTATGCCGCCAAAAAAATGGAGCGGAAAACGAGATTCGAACTCGCGACCCTCGCCTTGGCAAGGCGATGCTCTACCACTGAGCCATTTCCGCACATGGTGCCCAGAGCCGGGATCGAACCAGCCACACGTAGATTTTCAGTCTACTGCTCTACCGACTGAGCTATCTGGGCACACTAGTCAGTTCATACTGACTAGTCTATGATACTATAAATTGATTTAATTGTCAAGGCTTTTTTTATATTTATTTAATATTTTATAAATATTATAAAGCCATGTTCTTTATCATACCAAAGGACATAAGTAGTGTTGCTCCTGCCATGATTAGCCAAACAAGCACATTAAAGGCTAGTGGCAAGTATGAGAATTTCTTCGGCTCTTCTACGTCCAACGTGCAGTCTGTCTCTTCTGTTACTTCTTTTGTCTTCATCTTTGATAAAACTCTATATAACACAAAGATTATGACTATAGCTATGAGCACCATAAACACGCCTTGTAAAAGGCTGATATCTAAATCGGCCTCACCTAGCGTAATCATCTTCATATCGTTTACTGCGCCCTCGGCAATATCCTTTTGGAATATACTAAGTATAACTGAGCAAGTGTTAAATGTGAAGTGGCCAAGCATTGACGAGTAAAGCGAATTAGTTTTTTCATTTAATACTGAAAATACATATCCTAATATGAATGGTGCTACTATGTTGAATGGATTCACATGCATTAGCATAAATAGTAGTGCTGTGTAAAAGTATGTGAATTTTCTTCCCTTTGCTCTCTTAGCTGGTGCGCTTAGTAAGCCTCTTACGAAGAACTCTTCGCAGATGGCTGGAAGTACTCCTATAATCAAAACGCTGTATATGCTCATTAGTCCGCCTGATTTGACATTGATTTGAGGCACTCTTACCTCGCCAAATAGGCTATAGAACTTGATTAAAAGTGTTGAGCTTATACCAACTAGTGGATAAACTAAAAGTGTTAGTAGAACTGATATAAGCGCTTCTTTTCCAGTGATTTTATTTAGTCTAAAGTATCTTTTGAAATTAACTTTCTTTTGCTTTACATAAACTAAGACTGGAACTAAGAGTATCAGCACTTCACCTGCGAATAAACCTAGGTAAAGGTCTACTGTTTGAAGCATTGAACCTAGGAAGATGTATGCAAGGAAAAGCAGTGTGTAAAGCCAAGAAGCTTTGTTTATGTCTATGCCAGTTTTGTTTAATCTATTTTCTTTATACATATCCCACCTACTTTAATTCTTCTAATCTTGTTAGTGTCTTATCTAATAGCTCCTTATAATTATCTAGCTTTTCTCTTTCTTTGTCAACAACATCCTTAGGTGCCTTGCTAACAAATTTTTCATTTGATAGCTTCTTTTCAAGTCTTTCAACTTCAAAATCTAACTTTTCTTTTTCTTCTTTAAGTCTTTGTTTTTCTTTTTCAAAATCTATTAACTCATTTAATGGGAAGAAAATTTCCGCATTTGTCATCATTATCGATGTAAAATCTTTATTGATGGCGTCTTTATTATCAAGTATAGTGATCTTGTCTATATGCTCAAGGTCTTTGAAGTAGTTAGCGCTGTCAGTATAAAGCTTACCTGCTGCTTCATCGTTTGGATAAACTAGCATTGAGAAGTGCTTTGATGGCTCTATGTTCATATCTGTCTTCATCTTTCTAATTGCCTTGATAGCACTCTTAATTAGTTCTAAATCATTTAGCTCTTCTTCATAATATTTTATATCCTTTGGCCAATCGCTGATGATTAGTGGAGTCTTTCTATTTGGTAGGTAGCTCCAAATCTCTTCAGTGATAAATGGCATAAATGGATGAAGTATCTTTAATATATTTTCTAAGATATATAAAATAACGTTTTGCGCATTTATATTGTCTCTATCATATAATCTTGTCTTAACAAGTTCTATATACCAGTCGCAGAAGTCTTCCCAAATGAAGTCTTGTACTTTAGCAGCTGCTATACCTATCTCGTATTTATCAAGGTTATTGTTGATTTCGTCTACAACAGTTTTTAGTCTTGAGATGATCCATTTATCTTCTCTTTCTAATTTGTCGTAGTCAATACTATAGTCATCTCTATCATCAAGGTTCATAAGAACAAATCTTGATGCGTTCCATAGTTTATTAGCAAAATTTCTTTGTGGTTCAACTTTTTTAACGCTATATTTAATGTCATTACCAGGAGCGTTATTTGTGATTAATGAGTATCTTAGCGCATCGGCGCCATATTCACTAATAACTTGTAGTGGATCTATGCCGTTGCCAAGTGATTTACTCATCTTTCTGCCTTGTACGTCTCTGATAAGACCTGTTAATAAAACGTCTTTGAATGGTACTTCGCCTGTTTGTTCAAGGGATGAGAATATCATTCTACTAACCCAGAAGAAAATTATGTCATAGCCTGTTACTAGTAAATCTGTTGGGAAGAATCTCTTGTAATCATCTGTGTCTGTGTCTGGCCAGCCAAGTGTTGAGAACGGCCAAAGAGCTGATGAGAACCATGTGTCAAGTGTGTCTTCATCTTGTCTTAGATGAGTAGATCCACACTTATCACACTTTTCTGGTTTTTCCTTACTAACGATGTACTCGCCACAGTCTTCACAGTAATAAACAGGAATTCTATGTCCCCACCATAGTTGACGTGATATACACCAGTCTCTGATGTTTTCAAGCCAGTTTTCATATATCTTTCCAAATCTTTCTGGAATGATGTTTACTTTATTTTCTCTATATGCTTCAAGGGCTTTTTTAGCCATCTCTTCCATCTTAACGAACCATTGAAGTGAAGCTAGCGGCTCGATGATGGTATTGCATCTTTCGCAATGACCAACAGAGTTTTCGTGTTTCTCTACCTTTACTAATAGGCCTTGTTCATCAAGGTCTTTGATGATTCTCTCTCTTGCTTCATATCTATCAAGACCCTTATAAGCGTAAGCATTTTCATTCATCTTAGCGTCTTCGTCTATGACGATAAGTTGACCAAGATCGTGTCTAGCACCTACTTCGAAGTCGTTAGGGTCGTGTGATGGCGTAATCTTAACGCAGCCAGTACCAAAGGATGAATCAACGTATTCATCAGCAATAACAGGTATTTGTCTATCTGTTAGAGGCAAGTCAAGAGTTTTGCCAACTAAATCAGTATATCTCTCATCATCTGGATTAACAGCTACTGCTAAGTCCCCTAAAAGTGTTTCAGGTCTAGTTGTTGCAATAGTTACAAAGCCTGTTTTGTCTGAATATGGGTACTTTATATACCACATCTTTCCCTCTTGTGGCTCGTGAATAACTTCTGTATCGGATATAGCTGTATGACAGTGTGGGCACCAGTTAACTATCCTCATGCCTCTATAGATATAGTCTTTTTTGTATAATCTTTCAAATACTTCATAAACAGCCTTTGTTAAGTGCTCGTCAAGCGTAAAGCTATCGCGTGACCAATCGCATGATGAACCAAGCTTCTTTAGCTGTTCTTTGATGTTGCCGCCGTACTTATGAGTCCAGTCCCAAGCTTCTTCTAAGAACTCTTCTCTTGTTAAATCGCTCTTCTTAACGCATTCTTTTCTAAGCTTTTCAACTACTTTTGCTTCTGTTGAAATGGACGCGTGGTCAGTTCCAGGTAGCCAAAGTGCGTTGTAGCCTTGCATTCTCTTGTATCTGATAACAATATCTTGTATAGTGCCATTAAGCGCATGACCAAGGTGAAGGTTACCTGTTACATTTGGTGGCGGCATGATGATGGTAAAGGATTCTTTACTATCATCAGTACTTGGCTTAAAATACTCATTGTCCATCCAAAATTTATAAATATTATCTTCAAATTCTGCTGGATTATATGATTTCTCTAAATTTTTCATAATTCCTCCTGAGTAAAGTTTATATTATACCTCCATGATTACTGGAAGTATCATAGGATTTCTTTTCATAGTTTGATATATATACTTTTTCAAACTGTCTCTGATAGCATTTTTAATGCTTGACCAGTCTTTAATGTTTCTTCTTTGGCAATCTTCTATGGCTAAAACAACTTTTTTCTTTGCTTCTTCCATAAGATCATCAGCTTCTCTGACATAGACAAAGCCTCTGGATATGATGTCTGGTCCCGCTATAGTTGAGCCGTCTTCTTTACTTAATGTCAATACGACTATGATCAAACCGTCTTCAGATAAGTGCTTTCTATCTCTTAAAACGATATTACCAACGTCGCCAACGCCAAGACCATCGACCAAGACATTGCCTGAAGTAACCTCATCAACGATTTCAGCCTTTCTCTTATCAAGTTCAAGCACTTCACCGTTATTCATGATGAAGATGTTCTTAGGGTTCATGCCCATGCTCTCAGCGAGTTGCGCGTGTAACTTAAGATGTCTTTGTTCGCCATGAACTGGTATGAAATATCTTGGCTTAAGTAGTGAATGTATTAGCTTAAGCTCTTCTTGACAAGCGTGACCTGAAACGTGTATTTCGCCAAGTGATTCATAAATAACTTTTGCATCAAGCTCTATAAGCTTGTTAATTACCTTTGATACAGCATTTTCATTGCCTGGTATCGGATGAGCTGAAAGTATAATTAAGTCATTTGGTGTAAGCTGAATTTTTCTGTGCTCATTGTAGGCAATCCTTGTAAGTGCACTCATTGGCTCGCCTTGTGAACCAGTTGTTATGATACAAATCTCGCTATCATCATACTTGTTCATCTTATTTATATCAATTATACTTGAGTCTTTAACTCTTAAGTAGCCCAAATCCTTAGCGACTTTGACGTTATTTATCATGGACCTGCCTGATAAAACTATTTTTCTGCCGTGTTTTTCAGCCGCTTCTATAATTTGCTGAATTCTTTGCATATTTGATGCAAATGTCGCAACTATGATTCTATTCTCAGTATATTCGTGGAAAATAGTTCTAAATGTCTCTCCGACTACTCTTTCACTTAGAGTGTAGCCTTTTCTTTCAACGTTTGTACTTTCTGCCAATAGGCAAAGCACACCTTTATCTCCTAGCTCAGCAAATCTATTTAAATCGTTCACTCCACCCATAATTGGTGTAAAGTCAATTTTAAAGTCACCTGTGTGAACTATAACGCCTGCAGGTGTGTGAAATGCTAGTGCTGCTGAGTCAGGAATACTATGGCATTGTCTAATGAATTCGACAACAATTTTTCCTAATCTAACCTTATCGTTAAAGTTTACCACATGCATTTTAGGTTTTAAGTTGTGTTCCTTTAACTTATTTTCTAAGAGTCCTAAAGTTAGTCTAGTACCGTAAATAGGTACATTTATCTTCTTTAAGACGTATGGTATTGCTCCTATGTGGTCCTCGTGACCATGCGTTAGGACTATACCTTTAATTCTCTCCTTATTTTTTTCTAAATATGTGATATCTGGAATTACGATATCCACGCCCAGCATCTCGTCCTCTGGAAATGTCATACCGCAATCGCATATAACTATATCATTATCACATTCAATAAGAGTAATATTCTTTCCGATCTCATTCAGACCACCCAGCGGGATGATCCTTAGTTTGTTACTCTTTAACATCGTCTCCTCCTTTTATTTATTTGTTTTATCTAATTCTTCATAGGCTTCTTGAGCTTCTCTTAGCTCCTCGTCGTCTAAGCCTGTGAATACTAAATTCCCTTCATTATCTTCACTATACTTCATTATATAGTAATCTTTGTCCTCTTCGCTTTCATACATTACTACATACTTGTCAGTATCAATCTCAAAAGTAGCTTCGACGATAAGTTCTATCTCATTATCATCATCGTCATGAAGCAGTATTTTATTCTCCATTTTTTCCCCTTTGCATATCTAAATATGTTCTTAAAATATAATTTGCCGCGATTGAGTCAACATACTTTTTTCTGTTTTCTCTACGCACATTCGTATCAATTAAAACTCTTGTCGCACTAACTGTTGTCAGTCTCTCATCAACATAGACTACTTCTATGTCATCAAGATTTTTCTTCATAAAATCCATGTACTTCTTTACTTTTTTTGCTTGTGGTCCAAGGCTTCCATCCATGTTCTTAGGAAGACCAACAACCAAAGTCTTTACGCCGTACTGATCAATAATTTCTTTTAACTTGTCTCTATCTTCTAATTTTGAAGTTCTAAATATAGTGTTTAGCGTTGTGACTATAATTTGCAATTCATCTGAAATTGCAAGTCCTACCGTTTTATCGCCAACGTCTAAAGCTAAAATTCTTTCCATAATTTCACCTAAAAATAATAGGGGTTATAAGCCCCTATTAATCATTTCAAATAATCAACGAGTATTGCCTCCAAAAGCTCATCTCTTTCCATTTGTATAATCATCGATCTAGCATCATTGTAACTTGTTATATATGTTGGATCGCCTGATAAAATGTAACCTATGATTTGGTTGATGGGGTTGTATCCCTTAGCTTCTAGAGCCTCACAAACCTTATTTAATATTTCTTTTGGTGATTGAACTGTTTCCTTTTGAATATTAAATTTCATTGTCTCATCAAATTTCTTATCCATGCTATCACCTCTAAATATAGTATATCATAAAAAACTTATGTCTTCAATAATAATTTATTTCTTATTATAATTAGCTTAAAATCTCTTTAAGTTTTTCTTCTGCTTTTAATTCAAAATCTTTAAGCTTATCTGAGTTGCCGCCGCCTGCTTGAGCCATGTCATCTCTTCCGCCGCCCTTAGCATCTAGTAGTGGCGCAATGTTCCTCATCAAGATATTTGCAGTAACTACCTTGCTTACAATGTCCTTTGTAAGTGTTATGATGAATGAAGTCTTTCCGTTTATGTCCGCAGCTACCATAACTATACCTGATTTGACTTTGTCCTTAAGCTTATCGCCTGCTTGTCTTAACTCGTTCATATTATCAGCTTCAATCACGCTGATGATATAGTTAACGCCGTTAATGTTTTTAACTTCGCTGTCAAGATTTTTAAGCTCAGCATTTTGTATTTTGTTCTTTAAATCTTTTATTTCTTTTTCTCTATCTTTTAAGTCGCTAATTGTTTGTTCAGACTTATTGATAAGGTCTTCTTTATTAGTTTTGAATGTTTCACTAAGTTTATCTAGTTCAGCTTCATTATCATTTAGGTATTTGTAAGTATTTCTTCCTGTTAGAGCTTCGATTCTTCTAACGCCTGCAGCTATACCAGTTTCTTGAACTATCTTAAATAGTCCTACTTCTGAAGTGTTCTTAACGTGAGTACCACCGCATAGTTCCATTGAGAAGTCGCCAACTTTAACTACTCTTACTAAGTCTCCGTATTTATCTTCAAATAGACCTGTTGCACCCATCTTTTTAGACTCTTCTAAGCTAACTACAGATGTATTTACATCTATGGCATCAAAAATGCTTTCATTAACAATGTTTTCTACTTGTTTAATTTCATCAGCTGTCATTGCTTGGAAATGAGTAAAGTCAAATCTAAGTCTAGTTGGGCTAACTAAGGAGCCTGCTTGATTAACGTGAGTGCCAAGAACCATCTTTAGTGCCTTGTGAAGTAAGTGAGTTGCTGTATGGTTCTTGCGTGTGTCTTGTCTAAGCTTGTAATCAATCTCAGCGTCTAGCTTGTCGCCTGTTTTTAATTCTCCAGACTCAACTTCAACTTCATGAAGCACAAGACCTGTCTTAGTCTTCTTTGTGTCAATTACCTTTAAGATAGCCTTATCATTTTTAAGTGTACCGACGTCGCCAACTTGTCCACCTGATTGACCGTAGAATGGTGTCTTGTCAAGTATAACTATGGCCTTGTCGCCTTCCTTGATTGAATCTACTAAGTTTTTATCTACAACTATGGCATTTACTTTGGCGTCTTCATTCACATTGTGTTCGTAGCCAATAAATTCATTCTTGTAATTTTCATAAATATCTAGATTTAAGTCACTGTTCCAGCCAGAGTCTTCGATGTGAGCATTTTCCTTTGCTCTAAGCTTTTGTTCTTGCATGTTCTTATTAAACTCTTCTTCATCTACAGAAATTCCATTCTCTTCAAGAATTTCCTTAGTTATATCGAATGGGAAGCCGTAAGTATCATACAAAATGAAAGCTTTTTCGCCGGATAGGCTAGTTTTGCCTTCTTTTTTAAGCTCATCAATATATGAGTTTAAGATGTTCATACCTTGATTGATAGTTTCTTCAAACTTAGCTTCTTCGGCGCTTATAATCTTGATTATAGTTTCTCTATTTTGAGCTAGTTCTGTATAGTGATATGACCAGCCATCAATAACTTTTTCTACAAGATCAGCTAAGAATGGTCTGTCTATGCCAAGAAGCTTACCGTGTCTGATTGCACGTCTGATAATTTTTCTAAGTACATAGCCTCTTGACTCATTTGATGGTATGATGCCATCCGAAACCATAAATGTCATGCTTCTTACGTGGTCAGCGATTATTCTTATAGATATATCATCTTTTTCATTTGTTTTATACTTTTTATTTGCTAATCTTTCTATCTCTTCAATTATGCTTCTGATTTCTTTTATGTCGAAGATTGAGTGAACGCCTTGCATAACGCACGCCATTCTTTCAAGACCCATGCCTGTATCAATGTTTGGATGACTTAGTGGCTCGTACTCGTCTTTCGATTTTCTATCAAATTGAGTAAATACAAGGTTCCAAACTTCGATTAGTCTTTCATTATCAACGCCATCATTGAAGTCTTTTAAAGTACCGTAGCTTTCTCCTCTATCGTAGAAGATTTCAGTACATGGACCTGATGGACCAGTTTCAAGCTCCCAGAAGTTATCTTCTTTGCCAAGTCTTACTAATCTCTTTGGATCTTGACCTTCCTTAACCCATAGGTCAAAGGCTTCGTCGTCATCCTTGAATACTGTGATCCATAGCTTTTCTGGTTCTATTTCAAAAACTTCAGTAAGTAAAGTCCACGCCCAATGAATTGCTTCTTTTTTGAAGTAGTCTCCAAAAGAGAAGTTTCCTAGCATTTCAAAGAAAGTTCCGTGTCTATCAGTTTTACCAACATTGTCGATATCGCCTGTTCTGATACACTTTTGGCAAGTAGTCATCCTCTTAGATGGAGCGCTTAACTCGCCTGTAAAGAACTTTTTAAGTGGTGCCATGCCCGCACCTATTAACAATAATGATTTATCATCCTTAGGTATTAGCGAAAAACTTTTTTCAGCTAAGTGACCTTGCTCTTTAAAGAAATTTAAATATTCATCTCTTATTTCGTCCAAAGATAAATGTTTCATGTATACACCTCTAATTATTTTTATTTACAACATATTCATTATACACCGTTTTGATAACAAGTGCAATAGGTACCGACAGTATCATACCTAAAAATCCGAATAGCGCCGCTCCTAGTATAAGTAGGAATAAAACGACTATTGGATGGAAGCCCGTTTCCTTTGATAATATCTTCGGTCCCACTATATTATTTTCTACCCATTGAATTAATATATATAGAACAAAGATCCAAAGTGCTTTGATTGGGCTGTCTATAAAGGCAAAGACAAAGGCTGGAATAAGGCCCATAAGCGGTCCAACATATGGCACTATATCTGCAACACATGTGATTATACCTATAACAAAGGAGAATTCTACTCCCAAGGCTAAAAGCATAATAAAGGTTGCAAAACCAACGAATATCGCCATCTTAATCTTGCCTATGATATATTTAGTCATATCATTATGAATATTTGAGAATAGCCTTATTAACCTTTCTTTTCTCACTTCTGGTATCATGTCTTTGAACTTTTCCTTAATTTTGTCCTTATCTTTCAAGAAGTAAAAGGCAAATATTGGTGTCAAGACAAGTGAAAATACAAAGCTCATGACATTCTTTGCAGAATTAACAAGTAAATTCCCCGCATTTGCTGTCTGTTTTTTGTATATTTTCGAGATATTATCAATTATAAGTTCGTTATCAAGATTTATTCCTTTGAAAAGCTCATATTGATTAAAGAAATCATTGATAGATTCAAGTGTTTGTTTGTAATACTCAGGGAATTTAATTATAAGATTTTTAATATCAGAAATAGTCTTAGGAAAGACAGTAAAGCCTAAGATTAAAAATATAAGAATAACTATTAAAAAAACAGTCAAAATCGCAAGATTATCCGATATCTTAAGTCTCTTACGCACACTTTTAACCATAGGGTTTAAAAAGTACGCAAGCATTGCCGCGACTAGTATAGATAGCGTGATTGTCCTTACCATAAGGAAGTTTTTGTATATGTATATGAAGAATAGTACCGCTAAAACTGTTATTATAAACTTAATTATTACAGTCTTAGAGAATATAAGTCTCTCGCCCTCATCGAGGTGTTTATTACCGATATTAACAAGATAATATATGCCTAAAGCTAATATAATTATCTGCAAACCAAGGAGGATACCATTTAAGGCTCCTCCTTGATTTATCAAATTAATTATGTTCTCGTTAATAGTATTTGCTAAAAAACCCATCTTCTTAGTCTAGTTCTACATGATCATGATCATGTAAATCATCTTTTGGTGGTTCGTAATTTTCAAGACCTTTTACCTTATGGCCAGTTTTTTCTTGATAGTCATAAAGCGCTGCCTTGATAGCTTCTTCAGCAAGTACTGAGCAGTGCATCTTGATTGGTGGAAGTCCATCTAAGTTTTCAGCTACTTCTTTGTTTGATAAATTTATAGCTTCGTTTATGGACTTGCCCTTGATAAGTTCTGTAGCCATAGATGATGATGCGATAGCAGTACCACAGCCGTAAGTCTTAAACTTAACATCTGTAATTATATCATTTTCATCTATCTTTAGGTACATCCTCATGATGTCGCCGCATTTTGCGTTACCAACTTCGCCAACACCGCTTGGGTTTTCCATCTCTCCTACATTTCTTGGATGCATAAAGTGATCCATAACTTTTTCAGAATATAACATTATATTTCTCCTTTCGCAATTGCCTCATCATATAGAGGTGACATTTGTCTTAATCTTTCAATAATCTTTACTAGGCTGTCTACAACGTAGTCTACATCTTCATCTGTAATTTCTTCTGAGAATGTTAGTCTTAAAGATCCGTGAGCAATTTCGTGTGGTAAGCCTATTGCAAGTAGTACATGTGATGGATCAAGTGAGCCAGATGCACATGCAGAACCTGTTGAACCAGCTATGCCCATAGCGTCAAGCATTAGTAGAAGCGCTTCGCCTTCAACGTACTTGAAGCAGAATGAAGCATTGCCTGGTAGTCTTCTTTCTGGATCTTTGCTACCGTTATATAGTGTGTATGGAATTTTTTCCATAATTTCTTTAACTATTCTATCTCTTTTATCTCTTAAATGATTATTATGCTTTTCAAAATTGTCATATAATAATTCTATAGCTTTAGCAAGACCTATAATTTCTGCAGTATTTTCAGTTCCTGCTCTTCTCTTTCTTTCTTGTCCGCCGCCATGAATTAAGTTGTCAATATTCACGCCTTTTCTAATGTATAAAGCGCCTATACCCTTTGGTCCGTATAGCTTATGGCCCGATAAACTCATCATGTCTATGCCTAGCTCTTCTACGTCTATCCTAACATTACCAACTGCTTGAACAGCATCTGTGTGGAATAGTGCGTTGTGTTTGTGAGCTATAGCAGCTGCTTCTTTAATCGGCTGTATAGTTCCTATCTCGTTATTAGCAAACATTATACTAACTAAGATAGTATCGTCTCTCATAGCATTTTCAAGTTCATTAAGGTCAATGAAGCCTCCTTCATCAACGCTTAAGTATGTTACTTCAAAACCTTCCTTTTCAAGGAATTTGCATGTATTAAGTATAGCCGGATGCTCAATCGCAGTCGTAATTATGTGTTTACCCTTGTCCTCGTACTTAAATGCAGTTCCCTTTAAAGCCCAGTTGTCAGACTCTGAGCCACAGCTTGTAAAATATATTTCATCTGCTTTGCAGTTAAAGTATGATGCTATCTTCTCCCTTGCTTCTACCACATCTTTTTTCACTTCAGTTGCTAGTGAATAAAGACTTGATGCATTATAATACTTTTCATCAAAGTATGGTAGCATCGCATCTATAACTTCTTTTCTAACTTTTGTTGTTGCAGCGTTATCCAAATAAATAAAGCCCATCATAATCCCCCTTTATATATAATCATAAAAAGATAAAATATCCCTATTTTATCTAATATGTAATATGTATGTGATAATAAAATTATCTATGTAATATGATTGGCTTCTAATATGTATATGTTTGTATTCAATTGTATTCATATTATATTATATCTAAAACTATTTGTCAAGTCCATGCAAATGATTTTCTCTAGTATTAATATTTATTATATTTAAAGCACTTATAATAATATATTTATATCTAGCATATTGCTATATATGTTTTGAGCCAAGTACAATGAGCGTAATCCATTCATCATACATAATGTATATACCCAAAGTGCTTCTTTTATAAAACAAAAAATCTATTTGCTAAACAAAAAACAGAGTGATTTCTCACTCTGCTTCGTATAATAATATTGATTAAACTATTTTAATTTTTCTCTTAGCTTTTCAAGCATGTCTTTACTCATTGTGTCAAGATCGTATTTAGGCTTCCAGCCCCATTCTTCTCTTGCGCAGCTGTCGTCTAATGAGTTTGGCCATGAATCTGCAATTGCTTGTCTAACTGGGTCAACATTGTATGTCATAGTAAATTCTGGCATAAATTTTTGTATTGACCTTTTAATTTCTTCTGGTTCGAAGCTCATTGCGGCGATGTTGAATGCGTTTCTGTGTATTAGTTTTGATCCGTCTGCTTCAATAAGTTGAAGAACTGCATCTAGTGCGTCTGGCATATACATCATGTCCATGTATGTACCTTCTTTGATGAAGCATTCGTAAGAACCTTTTTTAATTGCGTCATAATAGATATCAACAGCGTAGTCAGTTGTTCCTCCACCTGGTAGTGTATCGTATGAGATGATACCAGGGAATCTAACTCCTCTTGTGTCAACGCCAAATCTTAAGTGGTAGTAGTCGCAAAGGTTTTCTCCAGCTACTTTAGTTACACCGTACATAGATGTTGGTCTTTGTAATGTTGTTTGAGGTGTTTTATCCTTTGGTGTTTCTGGTCCAAAACAAGCGATTGAGCTTGGTGTAAATACTTGGCATTCATTTTCTCTAGCAACTTCCAATACATTGTATAAGCCGCCCATGTTGATTTGCCAGCACTTTTGTGGTACCTTTTCACCAACTGCTGATAGAAGTGCTGCTAAGTGAACTATAGTGTTTACTTGATATTTATCGGCAACTTCTTTAATTCTCTTTCCATCTGTAACGTCAATTAATTCGAATGGACCTGCGTCTATGATGTCTTTTCTTTCAGGTAATTCTCTAACGTCTGATACAACAACATTGTCGTCGCCGTATTCTTTTCTAAATCTCTTTACAAGTTCAGAACCAATTTGTCCTAAAGCTCCAGTAACTAATACTTTTCTCATTTCTTCCTCCTATTTGTATGCAATTGCTTCTATTTCAATAAGCCCATTCTTTGGTAGAGTTGATACCTCTACGCAAGATCTTGCAGGTTTATGACTTGAGAAGTATTTTTCGTAAACGCCATTAACTTTTGAAAAATCTTTCATATCTTTTACAAAGATAGTTGTCTTAACTACGTCTTCTAATGTGAAGCCAGCTTCATTTAAAATTGCCTCTACATTTTTAATGGATTGTTCAGTAGCTTTTTCAATATCATCAGAAATTAACTCTCCTGTTTCAGGATTGATAGGTAGTTGACCTGATGTGAAACAAAATCTTTCAAAAGCTATTGCTTGTGAATATGGTCCTACAGCACCTGGTGCTTTTTTAGTGTCTACAGTTTTTAGACTCATTCTTATTCCTCACTTTCTATTTCTAAGTTTTTCCATAATCTTTCAAGATTATAGTATTCTCTATCGTCGCTTAAGAATATGTGAACGATTACGTCTTCATAATCCATGATTATCCAATTGCTTGTTGCTTTGCCTTCAACACGTCTTGGCAATACGCCTTGTACGGCAAGTTTTTCATCAACCTCGTCCATAATTGACTCAGCTTGTGATTTATTATTGGCTGAACAGATTACAAAATAATCAGCAATAGAGCTTCTATCTCCTATAAATATACTATCTATGTCAAAGCCCTTCTTCGCTTCAATTGCATTTTGAATTATTTCTAACTTTTCTTTAATTTCCAAAGATTATTCTCCTTTCAACTCCAATAATAATGAATTTCTTGTTTTTAATGATTGTGGGTGAACGTATAAGCCCTCTTCAAGTAAATAGCATAGGTTGTAGTTCACTGCTTCATACGCTGCCTTTGTAAGTCCTTCGTACTTAAACTCTCTTAGCTTTTCTGCCATAGAATATGTTCTTAAAGGCTCTGCAAAATCTGCATAAAACACAATCTTCTCTAAATCACTCATATTTTCTCTACCAAGTGCGTGATTTTTTATAGCTAAAAGCACTTCTTCATCCTCTATGCCATACTCATCTCTCGCTATATAGTAGCCGAGTAAAGCATGAAGCACTTTTATAGTGTGATTTAAGTCACCATCAATTATTATATCAAATTCTTTTGCCTTTTGCAATATCTTATCTGTATCTTTATATTTTGCACAGTCGTGTAAAAGTCCTGCGACTTTTGCCTTTTCTTCATCTACACCATAGTATTTTGCAAGCTCTACTGAAAAATTCATAACTGATAAAGAGTGCTCATACCTTGACGCCTTTACTTCGCTTTTTAGTTTTTCTTTAAACTTTTCAATATCATACATATAGCTTCTCATCCCTTATAAACTTTTCTACATCATCCCTGACAAGATACTTAATCGATTTGCCGTTCTTTATCATCTCTCGTATCATGCTTGATGATATCTCTACTCTTTTATTGTTTAAAACTTTTATATCGGTACCGTACTTTTCTTTGTACTCAGCTATCTTTATGCTTATAACCTCGTCCTCATCATCTCTTTTTAGTACAAGAATTTTATAATTTTTAAGTATCTCATCTATCTTGTACCACCAATCAAGATTCATAAGACTATCTGAGCCTATAAGTATGGTGATATCGTCATCACTTAGCTCTGAAATTTTTTCAAGGATTAAATAAAGTTTTCCTTCCAAATTATATTTCTTTTCTATGCTTGAGTAGGCAAATTTATCATTATCCTTAATCGCCATCTTTAACATTTTAAGTCTTGTATCAAAATCGAGTGTATCCTTGTAATATGGATTCATAGTCGGTATAAAGACTACCTTGTCAAAGCCCTCTTTATTGATGCAGTGCTCAGCCAATATCAAGTGGCCATTGTGAATGGGATTAAATGTGCCGCCAAAAATAAGTATCTTATTTTTCATCTTGCAAAAGTCTTGGTCTCTTTAGTGACTCTCTATATATTACAAATATTGAGCCAATTTGTTGAACGAACTCACAGTTAAGCTCTTCCATAAGAAAGGCTTGTGCTTCTTTTACATCTTCTGATGAATTATTTAAAACTCTGATCTTAACAATTTCATTCTTTTCTAAATAATCATCGATTTGATTGATAAACTCAGCTGAGATGCCTTCCTTGCCTATTTGAAATGTAGCTTTTAAATTTTGTGCGATTGATTTTAACTTTGCTCTTTCTTTTCCTGTCATAATATCACCTATCTATAATAATCAAACTCGAAGCCGCATACATCGACTGTATCTGAGTCTTCTAATCCAAGCTCTCTAAGCTCATCCATGATGCCTTCTTTTTCAAGGAATCTTTGGAAATATCTTAGTGAGTCTATATCGTCAGCATAAACGCCTGCTAAAACGTTTTCGACCTTAGTTCCTTCAACAAAGTAAATGCCATTGGACTTATATACATGAACTGGGATATCTGTATCCTCTTTTACGTATACTTCATCATCGAATGTTTCGTTAACATTTCTTGGCATGTCCTTAATGATGTCATATAGCTTATACTTAAGCATCTCAACGCCTTCAAGCGTTGCACTACTTGTAATAACGCTATCGTAGCCCATCTCTTTGAACTCGTTTTGAAGCTTTTCTAGCTCCTCTTTTTCATAAACTAAGTCCGCCTTATTTAATACGACTAATTGCTTTTTGTCTTTTAATTTTTCATTATAAGAAAATAATTCTTCGTTTATCTTTTTAAAATCTTCAATCGGGTTTTCTCTTTCAGATCTTGATGCATCAACAACGTGAGCAAGTACATTGGTCCTTTCTATATGCTTTAAGAAGCTATGACCAAGTCCAAGACCTTCGTGTGCCCCCTCTATAAGACCTGGTATATCAGCCGCAACAAAGCTGTTATTGTCCTTTGTTGTGACTACGCCAAGGTTTGGCTCAAGTGTTGTGAAGTGATAGTTAGCAATCTTTGGTTTTGCTCTTGATATCACCGATAAAAGCGATGATTTACCTACGTTTGGGTAGCCTATGAAGCCAACGTCTGCTATAAGCTTTAACTCAAGTATTACTTTTATCTCTTCACCTTTTTTACCAGGCTCTGCAAATGTTGGTGCCTGCCTTACAGAGTTTTTGAACTTTGCATTGCCTCTGCCGCCACGGCCGCCTTTGGCTATGATGACTTCGTCTCCATCGTTCTTTAAGTCCATAATAAGTCCCTTTGAATTATACTCCTTAACAAGTGTACCAACAGGAACTTTAAGGACTAAGTCCTCACCATCTTTACCATATTGCAATTTATTTTTGCCGTTTTCGCCATTATCAGCCTTAAATATTCTCTTATGTTTAAAATCTATTAGCGTTCTCATATTTGAGTCAGCTCTTAAAATGATGGATGCGCCCTTGCCTCCATCGCCGCCATAAGGTCCTCCAGCAGGTTCAAACTTTTCTCTTCTCCAGCCAACCATGCCGTCTCCACCCTTACCAGCTTTTAATTCTAATACTACCATGTCTAACACATTATCACCACCTTAATAAAAAAGGAACCGTGTACCGGTTCCTTAAAACTATGCTAAAACTTCTTTTGGATATACACTTACTTGTTTTCTTTTCTTGTCTTTTCTTTCGAATTTAACAACGCCATCAATCATAGCAAAAAGTGTATCGTCTTTTCCTCTACCGACATTATTACCGGGATGAATCTTTGTTCCTCTTTGTCTTACAAGAATGTTACCTGATAGAACGAATTGTCCGTCTCCACGCTTTGTTCCAAGCATTTTTGGCTTACTGTCTCTACCGTTTTTTGAAGAACCAAGTCCCTTTTTAGAGGAGAATAATTGTAAATTAATTTTTAACATTTCTTTACCTCCTTCACATACAAAGCCACTCTATCGGAGTGTTCCTTATATATATTTTTAACGCTTAGTAATAAAGACTTAAGTAGTATCTGACTTATGTAGTCCTTTTCAGGATCATCTGTCCTATACTTAAAACTTAATTTAACATCGTCTTTATCATCATCTTCATAAATTTCCACGAAGTATTCTTCGTTTTCATTTAATCCTGCTATTTCTTCTAAAGAATTGACTGTTGATATAGAAAGTGCTGAGAGACTTGCACAAACTATGCCATCTTCATGAGCGTAATTTGCATGTCCATCAAATTCAAATCCTAGTATCTTATCATCCTTTTTGAAAAAACTTACTGTAGTCATAACTAAGCTTCGATCTTAGTTACTTCTAATCTTGTAAATGGTTGTCTATGACCTTTTTTCTTTCTTTCGTTCTTTTTAGGTTTGTATTTGAATACAACAATCTTTTTAGATTTACCTTGTTTCAAAACTTTGCAAGTAACCTTAGCACCATCTACATAAGGTTTACCTACTTTATTATCCCCATCATTAGAGACGAAAAGTACAGTGTCTAAGCTAATTTCGTCGCCTTCGTTAGCTTCTAACTTTTCTACGTGGATTACATCGTTTTCTTTAACCATGTATTGCTTTCCACCTGTTTCTACAATTGCGTACAAGTCTAATACCTCCTCTAACTTAGTCTCGCCATCATTGGTGATCAACTTAAAACCAATTCTGAGCGGTTTACCTAACTATTATATCAGAAATGATGAAAATGTCAAGCTTTTTTTGAATAATATTTGATATTTTAGCTTTTTTTCTTATCAATCACTTCTTCATAGCCACAATTTGGACAAGTAATGATGTTTTCTTTGCTCTTTCTCTTGATTGTTCTGTACTTGCCACACTTAGGACATGGCTTTGAATAAACCTCATCAAAGGTAGCGAAGTCACAGTTTGGATAGTTTGAGCAGCCGTAAAAAATTCTGCCTGTCTTTGACTTCTTCTTAATTATATCATGTCCGCACTTAGGGCACATTGCTCCTGTCTTTTCAACGATTGGCTCAGTGTACTTACACTCAGGGAAGCCCGAGCAGCCTAGGAACTTGCCATATCTAGATCTCTTTACAAGCATAGTCTTTCCGCATAGCTTGCATTTAACGTCACTCACTTCATCTTTAAGCTCATAATCCTTTGCTTCCTTTTCAGCTCTTTCTACGTCCTTGATAAAGTCTTCGTAAAAGTCTGCTATTACATCCTTCCACTCGACCTTGCCAACTGCAATATCATCAAGTTTATTCTCTAGATAAGCCGTGAACTTCGCATCGACTATGGAGTTGAAATTCTCTTCCATAAGCTTAGTAACTGATATGCCAAGCTCTGTCGGTATAAACATCTTCTTTTCTATCTCAATATAATTACGATTGATCAGTGTCGATATAGTTGGCGAGTAAGTACTTGGTCTACCTATGCCAAGCTCTTCAAGCGCCTTAATCAAAGTCGCTTCTGTATAGTAGCTCTTAGGCTGAGTAAATTTCTTTTCGCCTTCTATCTTTTCTAGATCAACTTTGTCTTTTGCCTTAAGCTTGACATCTTTCTTCTCGTCAAACTTTTCATAAGAAGATACTTTTAAGAAACCATCAAACTTTAAGCTCTTGTAGTTTGATCTAAATATATATTTACCAGACGCAAAATCTATAGTCAAAGTATCAAATTTAGCGCTCGCCATTTGCGTCATTAAAAATCTTTGCCAGATTAATCTATAAAGCTTTAGTTCGTCCTGTGATAAGTACTTTGATATTTGACTTGGGTTTATGTTTATATTAACTGGTCTAATCGCTTCGTGCGCGTCTTGAGCGTTCTTTGACTTCTTTTGCGCATAATTATTCTTCTTGTGATATTCCTTGCCATATTGACTAAGAATATAGCTTTGAGCAGCGCTACAAGCTTCATCAGAAAGCCTTGTCGAGTCAGTTCTCATATATGTGATGAGACCTGTTTGTGAACCCCTGCCAATGTTGATGCCTTCGTATAGGCTTTGAGCCACTTTCATAGTCTTTGATGAGGAGAAATTTAATATCCTTGATGCATCTTGTTGAAGAGTACTTGTTGTATATGGCGGACTAGGCATTCTTGATGAAACAGATTTTTTGATGCTTCCACAAATATGATCAGCCGCCTTAATTTCTTTTACTATGGCGTTCTTCTCTTTTACGTTATGAACATCAAGTTTATTCACTTTGCCCTTGCCATCGCTTGTTCCGACGAGCTTTGCTTCGTACTCTTCATTTCCATGCTTATATAAAATCTTTAAGTTCCAGTACTCTTCAGGGACAAAGGCGTCTATCTCTCTTTTTCTATCAACTATAAGTTTAAGAGCACTCGATTGCACTCTACCTGCTGATAGGCCAGATCTAATCTTCTTCCATAGTATTGGGCTTATCTTGTAACCAACAATCCTATCAAGCACTCTTCTTGCTTGCTGAGCATCAACTAAGTCCATGTCAATGCCGCGTGGCTCTTCTATAGCCTTAGTTACAGCATTTTTAGTTATTTCATGAAACTCAATTCTGTCAAGCTCCTTTGGATCTATATCTAAAATATAAGCTAGGTGAAAGCTAATTGCCTCACCCTCTCTATCGGGGTCGGTTGCGAGATAAACTCTATCAGCTTTTTTAGCTAAATCCTTAAGCTCATTGATAATAGGTCCTTTTCCTCTTATATTAATATATTCTGGTTCAAAATTATTTTCTACATCAATCGCAAACCTACTCTTTGGTAGGTCTCTCAAATGTCCCTTCGAAGCAACTATCTTATAAGTCTTTGGCAAAAACCTCGATATGGTCTTCGCCTTCGTTGGGGACTCAACTATAATTAAATCCATCTTTCATCACCTTCTGTTCGCATAGTATGTTCTTTGTCCTTGACTCGTTATGACGCCCTTTAGCTCAAGTATTGTCAGTAGAGCCGATAAAGACGCGCTGTCAAGGCCCGCTTTTGCGAGTATTATCTCATAATTTACATCGCCGTTCTTTATTATATCATAAACTTTTCTTTCGCCATCACTTAAATCTAAATTTTCTTCTGCCATAGCTATGGAATTGTCCACCAGACTACTAGTTTCAATCAGATCATCGATGTTTGTGTATATGCCTGCTCCGTCCCTTATAAGCGTGTTGCAGCCCTCACTATTGGCTGAGAAGATGTTACCTGGCACGGCGTAGACGTCTCTTCCTTGCTCAAGCGCAAGTCTCGCTGTAATTAGTGAACCGCTCCTCTTTTGCGCCTCAACTACTATAACTAATTTAGATAAAGCGCTTATAATTCTATTTCTCACAGGAAAATTATATCTTAGTGGCTGCTCGCCAAGAGGAAACTCCGATATAACTGCTCCGTGATCCGCTATCTCTGCGTAGAGTCTTTCGTTGCGCCTTGGGTATATCTGATCAATACCATTACCAATAACGGCTATGGTTCTATTATCATTTTCAAGAGCTGTTTGATGTGCAATTGAGTCAATGCCAAGCGCAAGACCTGATATAATACAGATCTTCTTCATAGATAAATCTCTAGCAATCTCTTTGCAAGCGAGCTGGCCATAGCTTGTGGACTTCCTCGCACCAACTATGGCAACAGAGTTTTCATCGTCATCTATAATCTTTCCCTTGTAAAAGAGTAAATACGGTGGATCGTCTATAAAAAGCAGTCTGCTCGGAAAATCCTCATCAAGAAAAGTCATGAACTCAGCGTCAATCTTGTCAAGCTTTTCCTTAATTTTATAAACGATTGCCTCTTTATCATCATTTACAATCTTATTTATAATTGCATCAGGAAATAGATTTAGCTTTTTTAATGAAGCTCTATCCATATTCATGATATCATTTAGCTCGATATTTAAATCAAATAAGCTAAATACAGCAGCTCTTTCAGCGAATATGCTGTTTAAATACAAAAGTATATCTCTATTATCCATCTTATCTCCAGTATTTCTTATCTAGGGTTCTATATTGAATTGCTTCAAGTACATGCTTTTCTAAAACTAAGTCACTATCAGCCAAATCGGCAATAGTTCTCGCAAGTTTAAGTATCTTATTATAGCTTCTTGCACTGAAATTAAATTTTTTGAAAGCAAATTCCATAATCTCTTGAGCCTTGTCATCAAGTTTGACATATTTCTTAATCATTTTGTTTGTAAGCTCTGAGTTTGAGATGATGCCTTCTTTTTTATATCTTTCAAGCTGTCTCTTTCTTGCCCTGTTGACCCTCTCACGAATAGTTTCAGAAGATTCGCATTCAGTCTTTGAGCTTAATTCATCATACTTAACCGGCTTTACCTCGATATGTATGTCGATTCTATCTAACAATGGGCTTGAGATTTTACCTAAGTACCTGTCAATTTGACTTTGAGTACAAGTGCATTGATGAGTCTCGTCACCAAAGTAGCCACATGGACATGGATTCATAGATGCCACAAACATGAACTTGGATGGATACTTTAAAGTTGCGTTAACACGTGAAACTGTTACTTCGCCATCTTCAATTGGTTGTCTTAGTACTTCCAAAACTTTTCTAGGAAATTCTGGCAATTCGTCTAGGAACAATACGCCATGATGCGCAAGTGAAACTTCGCCTGGCTTTGGTATTCTTCCTCCACCTATCAAGGCAACATCTGATGATGTGTGGTGAGGCGATCTAAATGGTCTTCTCTTTACTAGGCCTTCGTCCTTTAATAAGCCTGAAATACTATATATCTTTGTAATCTCTATCGCTTCTTCAAAAGTAAGATCAGGTAGTATTGTAGCAAGCCTTCTTGCGGCCATGGTCTTACCTGAGCCTGGTGGGCCTATGATGAGCATGTTATGTCCACCAGCGGCAGCTATCTCCATAGCTCTCTTAAGGCCTTCTTGACCCTTCATATCTGAGAAGTCCACGCTGTCATCAACTGTGTTTATAATCTCTTCTTCCTCATTTTTATATGGCTCAATCTTAATTTGGCCGTTAAGGTAGTCAACTACTTCCCTTAAGTTCTTTACAGGAATTATCTCTATATCTTCAACTATAGCGCACTCTTTTTTGTTCGCATCAGGAACTATGCATTTCTTTACATTAAGGTCGCGCATCGATATAAGCATAGGTAGTGCGCCTTGAACAGAGTTAACAGTGCCATCTAGAGCGAGTTCACCTATAATGACCATATCACCAGTATCTTGATTGTCAATATCACCATTGGCAAGCAAAATGCCCACGGCGATGGCAAGGTCCATCTGAGAGCCTTCCTTCTTTTCATTTGCTGGCGCTAAATTGATGGTTATCCTCTTGATTGGAAATTCTATATCCGAGTTCTTTACAGCTGTTCTAACTCTTTCCTTAGACTCTTTTATCGCAGTATCAGCAAGTCCAACTATGTTAAATTGTGGTAAGCCACTTGATAAGTCGCTCTCAACGTTAATTATCCTTGCGTTCAAACCTTGTAAAACACAAGTATTTACTTTAGAATACATCTTTAATCTCCTATCCAAAATGCGTTTTTAATATGCTTAATCTTATTCGTAGAAAAATTCACTTCAATCACATCAAATCTTGGCTGATAGTTTAAGTTTTGATGTTCGTACAGATAGTACTCAGCCGTTTTGATTATCTTCTTTTGCTTAGATTTAGTAACAGCCTCCATGGGCCTACCGTAGTCCATCTTGTTTCTGGCTTTGACTTCAACAAAAATTAGGTACTCATCGTCCCTTGCTATGATGTCGATCTCGCCATCTCTTACCTGATAGTTTTGGTCAAGTATGAAGTAGCCTTCGTTTTGAAGATATTCCTTAGCTTCTTCTTCGCCAAATCTACCTTTTTTTCTATTGTCTTTTCTATTAAAATTATTTTGCATCGTCATTACCCAAAAGCTTTCTTAAAAAAGTTTTTCTATGTAGCGGCGTTGGGCCATACTTTAAAATGGCTTCTCTATGCTTTTTAGTGCCATATCCCTTGTTGTTTTCTAAATCATAATGAGGATACTTCTCCGCTAAATAAGTAATATCAGTGTCTCTAAGTACCTTTGCAACTATACTTGCCGCAGCTATAGTAAATACAGTAGCATCGCCATGTATAATAGCTCTTTGCTCTACATCTACGTCAATCTTTTCCGCGTCAATCAAGATTATATCAGGTCTTAGCTTATTATTCATATCGTCATGAAAGTCCTCTACTGCCCTTTGCATAGCTAGATGAGTTGCCTCTTTAATATTTATTTCGTCGATCTCCTCAGGGCTTGCCTTGCCAATTCCTATGCCGATAGCATTTTTAACTAGCTCTTTAAAAATCTTTTCTCTCTTCTTTTGGCTTAGCTTTTTCGAATCGTTTACCTCTTCCATAAAGAAGTCCTTTTCAAAAGCTATGGCGCAGGCAAGTACATCTCCAAAGAAGGGTCCTCTACCTACCTCGTCTATGCCGACTATAATCTTGTGTCCTTCGTCAAAAAGTTTATCTTCATAATCTTTATTCATCTAGTGGCTCCTCAAGTGAAATTCTGCCTAAAAGTCCATTCCTGAACTCGTCTACAAGTATATTTATAGCCTTATATACATCAAGCTCATTGCCTTTAAGTATAAAACCTCTGTTCTTTGCTATCTCTTCAAGAATTTCAAGCTCTGTAGCGTCCTCATTGACCTTGTATCTCGTGTTAAGCGCACCACTATAATTAGCCTTAAGGAATTTAATTAGTGCGATGGCTATGTCATCTTTATTAAGTATTTCATCTTTGATTGAGCCGATAAAGGCAAGGTTCATACCTATCTCTTGACTCTCAAACTTTGGCCACAAAACGCCTGGCGTATCAAGAAGCATAAAGTCATTATCCACCTTAATCCATTGGTTCTTCTTAGTTACACCCGGTTTATTGCCTGTCTTAAGGCTCTTTTTATTGTTCATTAAGTTAATAAAAGTAGACTTACCAACATTTGGTATGCCGACAACCATGGCCTTGATAGGTCCAAAGTGCTCTCTTTGTTTGTGCTCTTTGTGATACTTGTCGACCTCTTTGCGCGATAAGTCAATAATCTTTTTCACGTTCGATTTGTCTTTCGCGTTGAACTCAATGCACTTTGCATCCTTGTAATGAGCTATCCATTTCTTGTTGACTCTCTCATCTGCTAAATCCGCTTTATTTAATAATATGATCTTGGCTTTATTAGCCGTTATTTCTTTGATTATGGGGTTCGTGCTCGACATAGGTGCTCTCGCATCTATTAGCTCGATAACTATATCGACTAACTTTGACATCTCTAGTAAAGACTCTCTGGTCTTCTTCATATGTCCAGGGTACCAATTTATATTCATAGCATACACCTTCCTAACTATCTTCTATATTATCACAAAAGACAGTCAATGTAAATAAATATCGCAAAGAAAAAAGACACTCTCTTAATAGAATGTCTTTACATCAATTAAAACGATTGTTTTTCTCTAACTTTAGCAGCTTTACCTACTCTGTCTCTTAAGTAGTAAAGTTTAGCTCTTCTAACTCTACCTTTTCTAACAAGAACGATCTTGTCGATTCTTGGAGAGTGAAGTAAGAATGTTCTTTCAACACCAATACCATATGACAATCTTCTTACTGTAAATGTTTCTTTAGCTCCGCCGTTTTGTCTCTTAATTACAGTACCTTCGTACACTTGGATTCTTTCACGTGTACCTTCTACAACTTTATAGTGAACTTGAACAGTGTCACCTACATGAAATTGAGGAATGTTGTCTTTTAATTGTTGTGCTTCAAGCATCTTAATATAGTCCATCTTAGTCCTCCTTCTTTAGTTTATTTAATATTTCTCTCAAATTTTTCATTTCCTTTTTATCTAGCTTAGCAAAATCAAGTAAGTCTATCCTGTTTTTAACAGTTGCCTTGAATGACTCAATGAGTCTAAAGTCATCGACATCTTGATGGTTTCCACTAAGCAGTACATCTGGAACCTTATCCCCATCCAGATCATATGGTCTGGTGTACTGAGGATACTCTAAAAAATTTGACATGTGAGTTTCGTCTGAATACGAATCTTCTTTTATTACTGAATCAACTAACCTCGATACGGTATCTATGATTACCATAGCGGGTAGTTCTCCACCGGTCAATACATAATCCCCAATAGATAGCTCTTCATCGACATAGTTTTGGATGATTCTCTCATCTAAGCCTTCATAATGCCCACAAAGAATTGTTATCTCGTCAAGTTTTGCATACTCTTTAGCCAAGTCTTGATTGAATAATTTGCCCTTCGGTGAAAGATAGATAAGCTTCTTCGGCTTAATATCTTCTAAGCAGTCCTTAAGAACATCCGCTCTTAAAAGCATGCCGCTTCCGCCACCATAGGGGTAGTCATCAACTTTATTGTGCTTGTCCTTAGAGTAGTCTCTAAAATTAATAAGATTGATCTCTATAAGCTCATTATCTATAGCCCTTTTGATTATACTAAAATCAGTAAGAGCCGTAAACATCTCTGGGAACAGCGTTAAGACATTAAACTTTATCATAAGATACCTTCTATGAGTTTGACTTTTATCTTTCTATGCTTCAAGTCAAGTTCTTTGATAAAGGCTTTAACAAAAGGAATAAGTGCTTCCTTGCCGTCATGATCCACAACAAGCACGTGATTTGCGCTCGTCTCCATGACATCTTTAACAGTGCCAATAAATTCGTCAGCTTCACTAAAAACTTCCATGGCTATAAGCTCATGTATATAGTACTCACCCTCTTCTAGTGAAGGCATCTGAGCCTTATCAATAAAAACATCCTTATCAATAAGCCTTTTGACATCGTCTATATAATCAAAACCTTTTAACTTAAGTACAATAAATTTTGAAGTTATCTTTTGACTTATAATCTCAAGCTCTTCACCATCGATATAGATTTCATTATACTCTTTGAAACCCTTTAAATCATCTGTGTACGGAAAGATTTTTACCTCTCCATTTAAGCCATGCGCTGAGACAATCTTTGCTATCTTTATAAGGTCCAAGACTTATTCCTTTATTTCTAAATTAATTCTTCTTGAATCTTTAAGAGTAGCTCCGGCTATAAGTCTGATTGCTTTAACAACCTTGCCGCCTTTACCGATAACTCTGCCTATATCGTCTGGATTTACGTATAGATCAATGTTGATCTCGTTTGCTGATTCATTAACTGTAACTTTAACATCATCTTTGTTATCAACAATAGATTTTGCTAAAAATTCAACTAATTCTTTCATATTAACCCCCACATCCTAAGCTTCTACAGCTTCTGTTTCTTCTGTTGCTTCAGCTTTCTTAGCAGTCTTTGCTGTTATATCATATCCTTGAGATTTGAATAATCTTTGAACTGTTTCACTTGCCTTAGCTCCGTTTGCTATCCATTGTTCAGCCTTTTCTTGATCGAATTTTATTGTCTTTGGCTCAGTTAATGGGTCATAATAACCAAGTTGTTCAATAAACTTGCCATCTCTAGCTCTTCTTGAATCAGCTACAACAATTCTGTAAAATGGATTCTTTTTTGATCCCATTCTTTTTAAACGAATTTTTACCACAATCTCACCTCCTTAAAATTTATATATTAAATGGAAAATTGAAATTTCCTTTTCTTTTCATAGACTTCTCCATCTTGCCGAAGCGCTTCATCATCTTCTTAGTGTCTTCGAATTGCTTTAAAAGCTTGTTAACATCATTTGTTGTTGTTCCACTTCCTTCTGCAATTCTCTTCTTTCTTGAAGCGTTGATTATGTTTGGACTCACTCTCTCTTTCATAGTCATGCTTCTGATGATGGCTTCGACTCTGCCTATATCTTTGTCACTTATATTTATGCCCTTTAAGGCTTTTGAATTCATTCCTGGTATCATCTGCATTAGATTTTCTATAGGTCCTAAGTTTCTCATCTGAGCTATTTGATCTAAGAAATCATCAAGGGTAAATGTTTCTTCCCTTAATTTTTTCTCAAGCTCCATAGCCTTCTTTTGGTCAATATTGCTTTGTGCCTTCTCAATAAGAGTGAGCACGTCACCCATGCCAAGTATCTTAGAAACTATTCTGTCTGGATGAAACTCTTCAAGCTCATCCATCTTTTCGCCCATACCAACGTATTTAATCGGTTTGTCAGTTACAGCTCTAATTGAAAGTGCCGCACCGCCTCTAGCGTCACCATCTAGCTTTGTTAATATTACTCCTGTTATGCCAAGCGCATCATCAAAGGCTTTTGCTACATTTACTGCGTCCTGTCCAGTCATTGAGTCAAGTACAAGAAGTATTTCTGATGGCTCTAAGTTTTCTTTTAAACCTTTTAGCTCATCCATCAGTACTTCGTCTATGTGTAGACGTCCCGCTGTATCGACAATAACTACGTCGTTACCATTCTTCTTAGCGTGTTCTATAGCGCTCTTAGCTATGTCAATAGGCTTTATCTTATCACCCATAGAAAATACTGGCACGTCAATTGACTTTCCAACAACTTCTAGCTGTTTAATGGCTGCTGGTCTATAGACGTCGCAAGCAACTAATAGTGGTCTTCTGCCTTTCTTTCTTAGGTTTACAGCAAGTTTACCTGTAGTAGTTGTCTTACCCGCACCTTGAAGACCGCACATCAAGATGATGCTTGGGTTCTTGCTAAGGTTTAGTCCCTCTTTAGTCTTGCCCATAAGATTAATTAATTCTTCATTAACAATCTTAATAACTTGTTGACCAGGAGTTAAACTCTCCATAACTTCAGTGCCTATGGCTCTTTCTTTTAATGTATTTATAAAATTCTTAACTACCTTATAATTAACATCCGCTTCAAGAAGAGCTAGCTTTACTTCTCTAAGTGCCGCATCGACATCCTTTTCGCTAAGTCTGCCCTTGCCTCTTAAGCCGTCTAATGTTTTTTGTAGTTTTTCTGATAAGCTCTCAAATATCATTATTGCTCCTTTTAGATCTCGTTTATAATCTCTTCAGCTTCTTTAATTCTTCCTTTAATTTCATCTATATCGTCACAGCTGTTAATGCCATTGAAGATAATTTCTAATCTATCCTTGGCCTCTTTTCTATTATCAAACTTCTCTATAAGCTTAAGTGCTGCCTCGTAAGACTTTAACTTGTCTATAGCTCTTTTAATGTTAAGGCTCACCGCTTGTCTTGATATTGAAAGAAGCTCAGCTATCTCAGTAAGTGAGTAGTCTTCGTTGTAATAGTAATCAACCGACTTCGACTCGCTCTCTGTTAATAGGCTTCCGTAGAAGTCTAAGAGTCTTCCGATATATATATAATCATCTAGTACTTTCATTTTATCTTTTTCCTTATAAAACTCGTGTCGTTCTTAGTGTTATCACATAAAAAACTGTCAAGCTATTTACTTGACAGTTAATATAATACTATATAGATTGACTTTTGTCAATACTTTTTTTTAAATTATTTAAATATTTTTAAAATAATGCTTCAACGAAGTCATCGACATTAAATGCTTGAAGGTCTTCTATCTTTTCACCGACACCTATAATCTTAACTGGCAAATGTAATTCGCTCTCAAGTGCAATAATGACGCCGCCCTTAGCAGTGCCGTCTAGTTTAGTAACGCAAACACCTGTTATGTCGCTCGTCTCTTTAAAGGACCTCGCTTGTATGATGGCGTTTTGACCAGTAGTCGCATCGAGAACCAATAAATTTTCTTTAACAGCGTTAGGAAATTCTCTATCGATAACTCTTTTAATTTTGTTAAGCTCATTCATTAAGTTTTGCTTGTTATGAAGTCTACCTGCTGTGTCGCAGATAAGTATATCAGTCTTTCTTGCTTTAGCCGCCATGATGGCATCAAAGACAACGCTTGCTGGGTCAGCTGATTCTTCATGAGCAATGATGTCAACGTTTGCTCTATTGGCCCATTCTTTAAGCTGTTCAATGGCAGCCGCTCTAAATGTATCGGCAGCGGCAATCAAAACGCTTTTACCCTCTTGTCTGAATTGGTAACTAAGTTTGCCGATTGTAGTCGTCTTACCAACACCATTGACACCAACAACTAGAAGTATGGCTGGAGATGGCTCAAGCTTCAAATCTCTCGATGTAATATTGTCATTCATTATGTTCTTGATCTCATCCTTTAATATAGGAAGAGCATCTTTTCTCTCTAAAATATTTTCTCTAACAAGTCTTTCTTTTAGATTGTCGATAATGTTCATAACAGTTTCAACGCCAATGTCTGATGTGACTAAAACTTCTTCAAGTTCATCGTAGAAGTCGTCATCAATGTCTGTGCCCTTAAAGACTGTTTGAAGCTTATAGTTTAAATTTTGTCTTGTCTTTTCAAGGCCTGAGAACATTCTCTTGAAGAAAGATGATTTTTCTTCTTTGGCTTCTTTTGGCGCTTCTTCATTCACTTTTGCTTCGTCATTCGTTTTTACTTCTGCATTTGATTTTACTTCGTCAATCGTTTTTGCTTCTGCATTTGATTTTGCTTCGTCATTCGTTTTTGCTTCTGCATTTGTTTTTGCTTCTTCATCTAAATTTACTTCTTTATTCAAAGGCCTTTGATCAGGCTCCTCTGCTACTAAATCTACTTTTTGTTCTTCATCTTTATTTTTCTTTTTAAACCAATTAAACATATTTCACCTCTTAAGTTAATTTCATCGAAAGTATCGAGCTTATGCCCTTTTCTTTCATAGTAATGCCGTATATAGCGTCCGATATCTCCATAGTTACCTTTCTATGCGTTATAAGGATAAATTGTGTTTCGTCCTTAATTCTATCAAGGTAAGCTGTGTACTTACTGATGTTGGCATCATCAAGAGCCGCATCTATCTCGTCAAGTATACAGAATGGCGATGGTTTTGACTTTAGTACCGCGAATAATAAAGCTATCGCTGTTAAAGTCTTCTCTCCGCCTGATAGTAGACTTAGTGATTGCATGCTCTTTCCTGGTGGGCGCGCCTCAATCTCAATGCCTGAGTTAAGTATATCGCTTTCATCGCTTATATATATCTTCGCTTCGCCGCCACCAAATAAGTTTTGGAATATATCTGAGAAATATCCTTGAATAATATTGAAATTATCTTTAAACTTTATCTTGATAGTTTCGTCGATATCGTCGATTATATTTAGTAAGTCCTCTTTAGACTCTTGCATATCGTCATATTGTTTTCTTAAGAACTCTAATCTTGTCAATGTGTCTTCATACTCTTTTATAGATGATAGTGATACATCGCCAATGGCATCAATCTTTTCTTGTAGTTCTTTTAAGTCCTTTGAGCTTGCCTTAACAAGACTGTCTTTGTCAATATTTTCAACATTTATAAAGTAATCGTTTGATAGCTTTTCTTTGATATTATCTTTCATTACTTCGTTACGTGCAAGTAAAACCTCATTCTTATTAATCTCGTCTTTGATTGCGATTATGCCTTCTTGACAAGTCTTTATCTCGTTTTGCAAATCAAAGATCTTAGATAAAACTTTTTCTTTTTCATCTGTCTTTTGATTAATCTTATCAATGTATTCTTGTTCTAGCTCTTCATTTTTCTTTAAGAAGTCCATGATGCTGGCATTTTCATTTTCAAGTGCTTCTTTATTTTGGCTAAGCTCCTTAAAATCGCTTGCAAGGCCATCTTTAATCTCTTGTGACTTAGCTATATACTCTTGTGATATAGCAATATCTTCCTCAGTTCTTTCAAGTTTTGCTTCTAGAGTAGATTTTTCAACGCTTATTTGAAGAAGCTTTTCATTACGTCTATCTTTTTCTTCTTCAAAGCCTTTGATAAGTTCTTTTTCAGCCTCTATCGTCTTCTCATGCTCAAGCTTTTTACTCTTAAGCTCTTCTAAGTCCTTAGTGCCTTGAGCTATCTCTTCTTCAAACACTTCAAGTGATCTCGTAAGCTCTTCTTTTTGAGTCTTTGCTTCACTTATATCTCTTTGTGCAAAGGCTATGTTTATCTCAAATGAATTAATTTCTTTTTTAGCCGCATTTATCTTTTCATTTATTGCAATGATTTCTTCATTTAGCTTGTCATAAGATGTTTTTTCTGATTTAATCTCTTCTTCCTTATATATAAGTGCCGCTTTAGCTGCTTCTAATGATTTTTTCTTCTCTTTTATCTCATCCATTAGCTTAGTAAGCATGTGTTTACGCGAAATAAATGATGATTTTACTTGGCTACCGCCTACTATTGATCCAGATGAATTTATTATTTGTCCATCTAAACTTACATATCTATATTGCTTGTGGACTTTAGATATTCTAAGTGCAGCATCAAAAGTAGTCGTTACAACTGTTCTTTGAAGCAAGCTCTTGAATAGATTGTCATATTTTTTATCATAAGTAATTAGCTCACTCGCAAAGCCTATAGCATCTTTGTCTTTAATATTATAGTTTTCGTTTGATCTAGAATTATATCTATTAAGTGGATAGAAAGTCGCTCTACCATAGTTATTCTTCTTCAAAAAGTCGATGTACTCTTTGGCATCGTCATCTCTGTCTATAACTATAGCTTGTAAATTCGATTGAAGTGCTGATTCTATGGCAAGTGAGTATTTTTCATCGCAATTAAATATATCAACCACTAGTCTCGAGTCTGACTTAAAATAATTTTTCTTCGCCGCCTTAGCTATCTCTTTAACGCTTCTGTAGTAGCCGTCGAGATTCTCCTCAAGATTCTTGTGCATCTCATAACTTTTTTCTAAAACTCTAATGTCATTTTCTAAAGCAAAGTAAGCGTCCTTAGACTTCGCTAAATCATCAACTTTTGCTGTGATCTCAACTTTTGCTTTCTTATAAAGCTCTTCTTTTTCACTAAACGTCTTATTTAAATCATTAAGATTGTTATTTGCTTTGTTAAATTCATCATTTTGCTTATTTAATTCATTTTCTTTATCGCTTATCTTTTTTTCTATATCCGTAAGCTTTTCGTTTTGAGTAGTTTTATTATTATTCTTGTTTTCTATACTTAATCTTAGCGCCTCAAGCTCTTTATCAAGCGCTAGGCCCGTATTCATAGCGTCATCGTAGCTAGTTCTATCATATGATGCATTTTCATTTTTGAGCGCTTCAAGGTCCTTAGCTATCTTTAATAAAGTTTCTTCGCTTGATTTTTTCACAAGAGATAGTGTTTTTATCTTTTCTTCTGATTCTAGTAATTTATTTTCGTGCTCTTTCTCTTTTAATTTGTTATCAAGCACTTTGTCTTCTATTGATTTAAGTTTTTCTTTGTTTATCTCAAGTTTTTGCCTATTGATATCAAAGTCTCTAAGATCTTTATTCCTTTGTTCTTTAATCTCATCGATAAGTGCTTCATATTTCTTAAGCTCAGCTTGTAGTGGCGCAGCGCTCTCTTCAACTTCTTTATTCCTTATTTCACTTAATTTTAAATCATCGATGAGCCTATCTTTATCCGCAGTAAATTTAAGTAGATTCTTCTCAATTTTTTCATAAGCATTATATGAAATAGATACGTCGACCTTTTTGTACTCTTCCATAAGACCCTTGTACTCTCTGGCCTTTTCCGATTCGCCCTTAAGTCTCGCTTCATTTTGTTCTATTTCATAAAGAATATCTTTTATTCTGAGTAGATTTGCCTCAGTCTTATCAAGCTTCCTTAAAGATTCTTCCTTTTTGTATCTATACTTACTAACGCCTGATGCCTCTTCAAAGATGGCTCTTCTGTCCTCTGGCTTGTTTGATAGTATCTCGTCTATCCTTCCTTGGCCAATGATGGAGTAGCCGTCCTTACCAACGCCTGTGTCCAGGAAAAGCTCTCTAACGTCCTTCATCCTGGCCTTTTTATTGTTTATAAAAAATTCGCTCTCGCCTGAGCGGTACATGCGTCTTGTGACCTCAACCTCTTGGTATTCAACAGGTAAAGCGTTGTCGTCGTTTGAAAACACTATACTTACTTGAGCGTAGCCAAGCGCTTTTTTCTCTTCAGTTCCTTGGAAGATAACGTCACTTGCCTTATTTGCTCTAAGAGATTTATTGCTTTGCTCGCCTAAAACCCATCTAACAGCGTCAGATATGTTACTCTTACCGCTACCATTAGGCCCTACAATCGTTGTAACTCCAGGGGTAAAGACTATTTCAGTTTTATTTGCGAAGGACTTAAAGCCCTTCAATATTAATTTATTTAAACGCAAAATATTTGCCCCTTTCGTACTTATTCTTTAAAAGAATCTTAAATGAGTAGCTTTGCGGGCTTCCATCGTAAAACATTAGCCTATCATCCTCATCAAAGATGCCTTTTATCTCGTAATTAATTTTATATTTTTGATAAATTTTCTTTCTATTTGCTTTTTTCGAGCCACTCAAGTATGAAGCGACTTTTTTTGAAGATGCTATGGTAAAATCATTTGTAATTTTATTAAGCTCAATAAATTCTTCTATGATCTCTAGATAGATTGCCTCGTATGTTAATGAGCGTATCGCCGGGTGGAATGGCCCTGCCACTACGTCCTTACCTAGCTGAATGTTGTCAGTAGTCTGAAGACCAATCCTAATTATCTCAATGTCTTTTGCTTCGAAAATGATAACTATGCTCTTAAGCGTATCAACTGCTTCGTACACATCCAAGGGCTTGTATGAGCCGTCTTCAAGTCTATCTACAAGCTCTGTGTCCTTTATGACAAGCGTTGGATATATCCTTACAAAGTCTGGTTCAAGCGCAGCTATCGCTTCAGCTGTAGCTATATCCATCTCTATAGTGGACTTATATAGGCCCGTCATCATTTGAAGTCCAAGAGTAAAGCCTCTATTCTTAATCATTTTAGCGCTGCGAATGGTGTCAGCCGCCTTATGACCTCTTTTTAGTGCGTCTAAAACAGCGTCATTCATTGATTGAGCACCTAGCTCTATAGTTTTTACATTATACTTTTCCAGCTCATTAAGAATTTCTTCACTTATAGCGTCCGGCCTTGTCGATATCCTTATGCTGTCAATGAGTCCACGCTCTATGTATGTATTTGCAAGCTTTAAGTAGCTAAGCATAAGTGGATAATCAAGAGCAGTGAAGCTGCCTCCATAAAAAGCAAGCTCTATATCCTTCTTTCCTTCATATAGCGCCAAATACTTTTCAATATCCTTTTTTATATTTTCTTCTTTTTGCGCATCGTAATCCTTGGCTATCTTCTTTTGATTGCAGAAAATGCAATCGTTTGGGCAGCCTAGATGCGGTATAAAAATTGGTATTATATAGTTTTTTTTCATTCTATCAAATTCATCTCAATCGCAAGTTTTTTCGAAGCCATTTGCTTAGCAGCCTTCTTTGTCTTCGCTGTGGCAATGGCTTTGTGTCCATCAAGCTCAGCTTTATACTCAAAGCTCTTATCATTATCAGGTCCATATTCTTTTACTAGAGTAAATATTAAGTCTAGGCCATGCTTTTGAGCGTATTCAATCAAAATATTTCTATAATTTATAAAATCATTCTTCGCGTCCAAGAGCATATTGGCATCTTTTAAATATTTATCTAGTATAAACTTTTCAGCTGCATCGATGTCTGAATCTAAGTATATGGCAGCTATCAAGGCTTCTAAGTGGTCAGATAGTATTGATGTTTTATTAAGATTTGCTCTTAGATTTGCTTCCATATAGATGTACTCATCTAAACGAAGGTCTTTCGCAATCATATTTTGGTATGAAGCTTTGCCAAGCATAGCAATAAGCTCTGATAGAGCGCCTTCGTCCTTGTCTATGTACTTAGTGAATAAATACTTTGCCAAGACATATGAAAGCACTTTGTCGCCTAAAAACTCAAGACTCTGAGCATCATATGGCGCAGTTAATAGTTCTGCCTCACTAGCGCTCTTGTGAACCAAACTTGTAAAAAGCAAATTTTCGTTATTAAAATTATATCCGATAATCGCCTGCAAGCTTTTGAGCTTTTCGCGAGCATCGGATATATCAGAATTCTTCATTATTTTGCAGCTTCTACGGCTAGTGCGATTGCCTCTCCAACTGTTTTAACACTTGTAACCTTGTCATCATCAAGGCTTACATTTAATTCGTCTTCTAAATTCATAATTAATTCAACTATGGCGATGGAATCTGCCTTTAAATCTTCTTTAAATCTTGTTTCGTCCTTTAAATCTTTAAGATCTACTTTAAATTGCTTAGCAATTATTTCTTTAATTTTTTCTTCTAACATAGCTCCTCCTAATTTTCCTTTAAATATTCTATAACTCCTGAATTCACAAAGTCAACAGTATTTCTTATAGCTAAGTAAAATGCCTTCTCATCACTGTTGCCATGTGCTTTGATTATTGCTTTATTTACGCCTAATACAGGTGATCCACCGTACTTAGTAAGTCCCATAAGAGACATGACATCCTTTAAAAATGACATCTTCATTTCGTCTGAGGAGAAATATTTCTCATCCTTCATTATAAAGTTCTTTATGCTGCCTACAAAGACTTTGCTAGCTCCTTCAAGCTCCTTTAGTATTACATTGCCTACGAAACCGTCTTGAACGATGATATCTGCATCAGTTGTAAGCACTTCATTGGCTTCGATATTGCCAATAAAATTAAGTTCTGAATTTTTAAGTATTTCATGAGCCTTCTTAGTTAGCTCATTACCCTTTTTAGCTTCAGCGCCGTTAGATACCAAAGCAATCTTCGGTCTTTCTATGCCAAGTAGCTTTTCAACGTACTTTGATCCAAGTTTTGCAAATTCATAAATAAATTCTGGCTCGCAGTCAACATTGGCCCCTGAATCCAAAAGTAGTGTTGGCCCCTTTATTCCCGGTAAGAATGTTGGTATACTCGCTCTTTTAAAGCCGTCTATCCTCTTTACTATAAGCATAGCTGCCGCAAGAAGCGCGCCAGTTGATCCAGATGATATAAAGGCATCTGCATCGTCATGTTCCACTAAGTACTTTGATGCTAGGACTATGGATGCTTTATTCTTCTTTCTTATGGATAGAGCCGCCTCGTCCTCATTTGTTATGACATCTTCAGTTTGCACTATCTCATAATTCGCTGCATCAGCTCCAAGATGCTCTTCAATCTCTTTTCTATCGCCGAACAAAACAAAATCTAAAGAGCTGTCCTCTGCCTTTGCCTTTTGCACAGCCATGAGCATAGCTTTAGGTGCATTGTCGCCGCCTTGTGTATCAATTAATAACTTCATAATTTCCTCCGTTCTAAATCCATAATTATTATACATTATTTTGCCTATTAAATCAAGTTTTTTATGAATGAGATGAGATACGTAGTTATTTTACTTTAAAAAAAGTTTCTTGTGTGATTTCTTCAGCTATATGTTCATCATGACTAATGGTCAAAACATATAAATATACTTTAGAAAAATATTCTTTATATATTATTTCGTAATCATAGTCCATAAAATCACACCCTTTCTTGCTTTCTAATAGTTAGACGATTGAAAAATCAAAACGTTACAAATTTCTTGTTAATATTTTTACCCGTATTTAATATAAAAAAGACGATAGCGTTTTTAATTTCTATCTCCTATATATACCTTATTTCTTGTAATAAAAAAGAGATAACATTTATGCTATCTCTTTAAAAGTTTCATTATTAAATTTCTTGTCATCTAACAACGCATTAAAATAAATCTTCCAACCTTTTCCAATTTTCATTATTCATTTCTTTTGTGTAGTTTGTATTGTTAATATAAAGTCTTGTATCTTTATCTCTAACAAACCCCCAATTTATTTTACGCCTTTATGCGTAATCCTTAAAAGCATTGAATTTATTTTCGATTTGCTTATCAATATTTTCCAGATGACCTTTCTTTACCATATCCTTAAGTTTCCTTGAATTAGTTTTTCTTTTTTCACTAATATAATCTGCAAGTTGTTACTTTTTTCATTGGCATCTTCTATAATCTTTTTCATAGCTTTTAAAATAGCCTTTGCTGAATACTGAGCCACTTTTATCTCAATATTTATAGCCTTATTATTAACTTCATCATTTACTAATGCCTTATTGATGGTTTCTTGAATAAAAGGACTACAGCATTTTCCCAAAGGATTGTTAATTTCGCACTTTGCATTTTTCATTGCCCCTGTAAGTCTAATAATATCTTTAATATTCTTTGCACCATCATCTAAAACAGCGTTTATAATTTGTTGCTCTGTAACTTGGTTGCAATAGCATATATATTTGGGATTTGCATCCTTTTTAAACCATATAGGAACTTTTACATCTTCCTTATAAAAAACTCTTTCATTGTTTAAGTTATAATACACGACATCACAATCTTCATTCATACATAAATAGTAAGTTTCTTCATCTACAACCTTTCCCATAAGGTTTTCTGATACCATATGCTTTACAGTTATATTCTTAACCTTTTCTCCTATTTTGTGACATTTGGGGCAATTTGCTTTTTCTTCCACTGTACCAGTGGTTTTTTGTATTGAACCTCAGCAAGATTGATTTATCTTATTTTCTTGACTCACTTTATTTCCTCCTGTCTAAATAAATATTATTTCTATAGTTAATCAGGATATCTAATACCTCTTTCAATGGATCTACAGGTTGCAGCTCTTTTTAAGTCTTCTTTGTTCATTTCTCTTTCTACCAATAAGTGCCATAATGGTTTATAAGAAACCGCCATATTATTACCCCTTATCCGTTTTATTGTTAAGATATATTATATCATAAATAGGCTGATAAATCAATTTAGCCTATTTTATACTTGTGCTTGCGTTAGTATTTATTGAGATAGTCCTTGTTTTTTTACTTGTCCCACTTGGAACTGCTCCAAATCAATTGGATCTAATAGGAACAAATACGCAATAATAAAAAAACTCAGGCGATTAACCTGAGTATTTTTTATTCAACATCTAAAACCTTTTCACCATTGTAATAACCACAGCTCATGCATACTCTGTGTGGTCTTTTCATTTCATGACATTGAGGACATTCAACGAATGTTGCTTTTCTTAATGTATAAGATGAAGCTCTTCTCTTGTTACGTCTTTGTTTTGATGTACGTCCTTTAGGTACTGCCATTAAAAACACCTCCTTAACTTACAGTAAATGTATTTCTTTACTAATTCGCATTTATAACATTACAATTATACTGTTTTTTATCTCTTTTGTCAAGACTTTTTCTATCTTATTTTAAATTATTTTGAAATAATTTCCTTTGTGTCTCTTGCTATCATTAATTCTTCATTTGTTGGGCAGATGTAGATCTTAATCTTAGCGCCATCTTTAGCGATGTCTACTTCTTTTCCTCTAGTGCCGTCGTTCTTCTTGTCATCAAGTTCTATACCTAGGTGTTCTAGTCCGTGAAGAATTTCTCTTCTCATTGTATCAGAGTTTTCTCCGATACCACCAGTCATAACGATAGCGTCTAGTTCTGGCATTTGAGCCATGTAAGCACCGATGTATTTTTTAACTCTGTTTGTGAACATATCAAGTGCAAGTTCTGCTTTTTCATTTCCTTTGTCTCTTGCTTCTTCAAGGTCTCTAAAGTCTGAGCTTAGCTTAGAAACGCCAAGTACACCTGATTTTTTATTTAACCATTGGTTAGCTTCGTGTGGAGTAATATTTTCATTTTCACATAAGAATGTAACAACAGTTGGATCGATATCGCCTGATCTTGTACCCATTACAAGGCCTTCAAGCGGTGTAACACCCATGGATGTATCGTAAACTTTACCATTCTTAATGCAAGCTAAACTTGATCCATTACCTAAGTGGCAGTTGATTATGTTTAGTTCTGATAAATCTTTATTAAGTATTTCAGCCATTCTATGTGCTATATATTTATGAGAAGTTCCGTGGAAACCGTATTTTCTAAGTCTATACTTTTCATATAGATCGTAGTCAATAGCGTACATGAAGTTCTTAGCTGGCATTGTTTGATGGAAAGCTGTATCCATAACAACAACGTTTGGTTTGCCCTTTACAAGCTCTTCACAAGCTTCTATACCCATAAGGTTTGCTGGGTTATGAAGTGGTCCGAAGCAGATGAACTTTTCGATAGTCTTCTTAACGTCTTCAGTTACTAGAGTTGAGTCAGTTAATTTGTCTCCACCATGTAGTACTCTGTGACCGATACCGTCGATTTCATCAAGAGAAGCAACAACGCCGTGTTCTTTGTCAACAAGTGCGTCAAATACGTGCTTCATAGCTGCCTTGTGGTCTTTCATAGCTTCTTCAACTACAAAGTTTTCTCTTCCTTCAACCTTGTGAGTTAGCTTAGAGCCTTCAATACCGATTCTTTCTACTAAACCTTTACAGATTACGCTTTCGTCATCCATGTTCATTAATTGATACTTTAATGATGATGATCCGCAATTAATTACTAATATTTTCATTTTTACCTCCCTAAATATTTAACAAATCATACACATATATGATATAATAAATTGTAGAAAATTTCAAGTGTTTTTTAAGAAAGAAGGGAAAAAGTTGAAAATAGTCGGAATCATTTCTGAGTACAATCCATTTCACAATGGCCACATCTACCATATTCATAAAACAAAAGAAGCTCTAGGCGCCGATGCAGTGGTCGCTTTGATGAGTGGCAATTTTGTGCAAAGAGGCCTTCCTAGTGCCTTTACCAAGTATGAAAGAGCTAAGATTGCCTGTGAATATGGCTGTGACCTTGTTCTTGAGCTGCCCGTCTTCTCTTCTATAGCGCCTGCAGATATATTTGCAAAAAATGCTGTCACTATACTTAATAAGCTAAACGTAATTGACTGCCTAAGCTTTGGCAGTGAAGATGGTATAGAGACTCTTAGAAAAGCACATGAAACGATGAAGGCAAATGAAAAGCAATTTGATGAGCTAATTAAAAAGCATTTGACGAGTGGTCTATCTTACTCAAGGGCTTACGCTTTAAGCTTTAATGAGCTTACTAAGAGTGATATAATGAATAAATCAAATAATATACTTGCTTATAAGTATATAAGTGCACTTGACGAAACGAAGAGCGCGATAAAACCATTCGCCGTGCAAAGACATGGCCCTGATTATAACGACGAGTGCAATGAGGGTGGCATGGCAAGTGCGAGCCATATACGCTCTCTTATATATAAGGGTGAAGATGTGAGTGATTTAGTCCCAGCACTTCCCCAAGAAAAAATTATTGACTTAGAAAAATATTTTTCCTATATCAAATCCATTTTCATAAGAGAAAAGAATTTTAAAATGTATTTTGAATATGATGAAGATGCTGTAAACTATATTAAAAAATATATCTATGAAGCGAAGAGCTATAATGAATTTATGGATATGGTCTCAAGAAAAAACTTTTCAAGGAGCAAGATCAATAGATTTTTATTAGCAATGCTATTAAATATATATAAAGATAATGTTTCAAGAGACAAAGAATATGATTTTATAATACCTTTATGTGCAAATGAAAAAGGAAAAAAAGTTTTAAAAGAGATAAAAAAACATAGCGATGTAAATATCATTAGCAAGTACAAAGATCTTGATAATTTAAGTCATGAGAGCAAGCTAGATTTTGAAATATTAATAAACAATGATCAAATTTATTATCTGATGAAGGACATGGATGTAAAAGATGCTTACAAGATTAATTTACAAAGTATAGAAAAAACTCTTAAGAAATAGCAAATTATATGATATAATTAAAATGTTAGGAATAAAATAAATAATATAAAGGAGGACATAAATGAAATTACTAATTATCGGCGCAGGTCCTGGCGGATACGAAGCCGCTTTCAGAGCTGCTCAACTAGGAAATGATGTTGTTCTTGTTGAAAAGAACTTACTTGGTGGTACTTGCCTAAACATTGGCTGTATACCTACTAAGACTATGGTTAAGATAGCTGATTTCTACAGCGAAGTTCAAAATGCTGAAGAATTTGGCGTAAAAGTTGATGGATATAGTCTTGATACTGAAAAGATTTACCAAAGAAAACAAGATGTTATGGGTAAACTTAGAGACGGAATTGAATATTTAATCTCAACTTATGACAATATCAAGCTTTTAAAGGGTACTGCTTCATTCGTTAGTGAAAATGAAGTAAAAGTAGTTTTAAATGATGGCGGCGAAGAAAACGTTACATTTGATAAATGCATCATAGCTACTGGATCAAAGGACATCAAGCCACTTGAAGGATGCGATTTACCAAAGGTTTTAAACTCAACTACTCTACTAAGCTTAAAAGAAATACCAAAGTCCATGATAGTTATAGGTACAGGCGTTATAGGCCTTGAATTTGCTACTATCTACGCAAGCTTTGGTACTGAAGTAACTGTTATCGGTAACAATATGTTTAAGACAGCAGATATTGAAATACAAAAGAGATTACAATCAATATTAAAAAATCCAAATCTAAAGTTCGCTACAAAGCAACACTCTAAAAAAATAGAGCAAGCTGGCGATATGCTTAAGGTAACTACTCAAATGGTCGGAAAAGACACTTTAAAAGAGTATGAAGCTGAATATGTATTAGTTGCTTTAGGAAGAGCAAGCAATACTGATGGTCTTAACACTGAAGCAGCTAAGGTTGAAACAAAGGACGGCGGCGTTTTAGTTGATGAAAACTTAAAGACATCAAACGACAATATCTACGCTATCGGAGACGTTATATACAAAAATACTCAATTAGCTCACTTTGCTACAGCTCAAGGCTTCCACGTAGTTGAACAATTATCTGGACTTGAGCCAAAAACTGATCTATCAATAGTTCCAGCAGTATTATACACAGTTCCAGAACTTGCTCAAGTTGGTAAGACTGAACAAGAACTTGAAAAAGAAGGCATTGAGTATGACAAAGCAAAGTCCATGTACCAAGCAAATGGTAAGGCACTTGCAGTTGGTGGAACTAAAGGCTTTATAAAGATACTATCAACAAAGGATCACAAGAAGATTTTAGGCTGCCACATCATCGGTAAGGACGCTGACCTATTGATCCACTACGCTGTTATAGCTATGGCCAATGGTCTAAGTGTTGAAGACTTATCAAATATGATATATGCTCACCCAACTATTGCCGAAGTATTTAAGGACGCAATTGAATCGCTTGAAGGCAAGTCAACAAACTCGCCAATGGCAAAATAATTATAAAGATTTTATAAGCAGATAAAAAAATAAATGCGAAGGTAATTATGTACTTTCGCATTTATTTTTTTACTTTTCTTCTTTGTTTTGTGCTACGTGATTTTCTTGGCTAACAGAAGCTGACATCTTTCTAAGCTCTGTTCTGTTTTCATTCAAAGTAGTAATCATATCTTTTAAGTTTTCTTGTGCGTTCATTAAAAGCTTGTCTGAGTATTCAAGCGAAGAGCGCTTTAGGTTTGTTGAAGCAATTTGCGCTTTATTCATAATGTCTTTTGCTCTTTCATTTGCTTCTTTTAAAACTTCTTCTTTGCTTACAAGCTCTTCAAGTTTTAATCTTGTTTCTTTAATGATTTGTTCTGCATCTTTATTTGCTTCGCTTATAATTCTTTCTCTTTCTTCTTTGATCCATGCAGCTTGTTTTATTTCATCTGGAAGTTTTATTCTTAACTCGCTTATAATGTCTAGTAATTCTTCTTTTTGAACTAAAACCTTACTTGTTAGAGGAAGAGAACCCGCTGTTTCAACAATGTCCTCAATCTCATCAATAAGACCTAATACATCCATTTTTTAACCCCTTTCGTATTTCTTTTTCAATGCTTTTTCAACATTTTCTGGCACTAAGGCCGATATATCTCCATGATAGTAGGCAATCTCTTTCACAATTGAAGAGCTAAGGAAATTGAACTTATGTGACGCAACTAAGAATATAGTTTCTAAGTCGCTATTAAGTGATTTATTCGCCATCGCCATTTGAAGTTCGTATTCATAGTCAGAAACGGCTCTTAAACCTCTTATTACGTAGTTGGTACCCTCTTCTTCACAAAATGAAGTAAGAAGGCCATCAAAAGTCTTTACCTTAATCTTCTTTTCGTCTTTGAAGATTTCCTTTATCATCTTTTTTCTCTCATCTATAGTAAATAAGTGTTTTTTCTGTACATTAGTAGTTATGCCTATGATTAACTCGTCGAACATATCCTTAGATCTGTTGATGATATCAATATGTCCATTGGTTATAGGATCAAAACTACCAGGATAAATAGCTTTCATTTAACACCTCTTTATAAAAAATATTTTCTTATCGCCAATTGTTCTTGTATCAATATCAAAATCATCCGCGCTAATTACTTCAGCTAAATCATAGTCTTTATTTTCTTCTATGATTATACTGCCTTTATCCTCAAGTAAATCAAGAGAGATAATTAGCTTAAGTACTTCATTTAGTAGCTCACGCTCTTTGTATGGCGGATCCAAGAAAATGTAGTCAAACTTTTTCTCCTTAAGAGGCCCTTTTAAGGCTCTTATGGCTTCCATCTTCATAAGCTTTATCTCGTCATTAAGCTTTAAGCTTTCTAAATTTTTATTTATAACGCTTATGGCCTCACGCGATGAATCTACTAAGTAGACGTCCTTCGCGCCTCTTGAGTAAAACTCAATGCCTATCTGTCCTGTGCCGCTAAATAGGTCTAAGACAGATGCGTTAAGCCTTATTGGCGATATGATATTAAATATTGTTTCTTTTATATTATCCAAAGTAGGTCTCGTCTTAAGACCTTTTGGTGCTATTAATTTTCTTGATTTGAATTCGCCTGATATAACTCTCATAGCTTTCCTCTTAATTTAAGATGATATCTTGTTTGCTATCATAAAAGACTGAATCCATATTATTTAATAAGGCTTCGTATCTGTCTTTTTCGTAGTCAATGTCGCCTCTGAGTATTGATAAAACCTCTTTGTTAATATCATTAATCATCTCAGTATCTTTATCAAAATCAAAGAATTTAAAATCTATAGAGCCGTGCTGCTTTGTTCCGAAGAAGTCTCCTGGTCCTCTTAGTATCAAGTCTTTCTTCGATATTTCAAAGCCGTCGCCAGTCTCTTGCATCAATTTTAATCTCTCATAGCTAATATCGTTTAGCTTGTCATATACAAGGACGCAATATGCTTGATCCGAGCTTCTTCCTACCCTACCTCTTAATTGGTGAAGCGTAGATAAACCGAATCTTTCTGCATTCAGTATAATCATCAGATTTGCATTAGGAACGTTTACGCCGACTTCTATGACAGTAGTTGAAACAAGTATCTGCACTTCGTTATCTTCATAAGCGGACATAATCTTGTTTTTCTCTTCATTTGATGTCTTCCCATGAAGCAAGGCAACATTATAATCTTTGAAGTGCTCCTTCAGCTCTAAATATACATCATTTGCGTTTGCCAAGTCAAGTGAGTCGCTCTCTTCAATCAGAGGCGTAACCACATAGACCTGCTTTGATTTTTTTAGTTCTTTTTCTATAAAATTAAAAATTCTTTCCTTATAAGAGTACGGCACAGCATATGTCTCGACCTTTTTTCTTCCTGGCGGCATAGTCTTGATAGTTGATATATCAAGGTCGCCGTAGAAAATTAGTGACATGGTCCTTGGTATCGGCGTTGCGCTCATTACAAGAGTGTCTGCGTATATCGATTTATTCGTTAAATTCGCCCTTTGCTTAACGCCAAATCTATGCTGCTCGTCTGTGATAACGAGTCCAAGCTTATTAAAATTAACTTTATCTTGAATTATGGAGTGAGTACCGACAACTATGTCTATTTCCCCGCTCTCTAGTCCCTCATATATCTCATTCTTTTCTTTATTTGATATTGATGATGATAGCAGTGCCACTTTTATATCTTTAGCTTTGAAAATATCTTTAAGGCTCTCGTAGTGCTGCTTCGCAAGTATCTCAGTTGGTGCCATCATTGCAGCTTGGTAGCCATTGAGATGCGCCTTATACATAGCGTATACAGCGACTATGGTCTTGCCGCTACCAACATCTCCTTGGACTAGCCTATTCATCCTCTTATCAGCTTGCATGTCAGCATTGATTTCATCTATGACAGTCTTTTGGTCAGCTGTTAGCTCAAAGCCAAGCCCCTTAATAAAGTCTTCTTCCTCATCAAAGTGCTTGAACTTTACATAATTTTCATCCTGAACTTCTTTTCTTAAGACTTTAAAACCATATTCAACAGTAAATATCTCTCTAAAAGCTAAAGTCCTTCTAGCCTTCTCCAAAGTCTCGTGAGACGTTGGAAAATGCAGTTCTTTAAGTGCTTCATCTATACCATATAGATTATAGTCACGTATTAAAATCTCTGGAATTATCTCTTTTACTAAGCCTTTTGTATTAAGTAGCTCAGTCACGATTGAGACTAGTTTTGAATTGTATAAGCCTTTTACAAGACTATATATCGGGCCAATGTAGCCAAGTCTGTCCGTGTTTAAGCTGTTGTAAAATTCAGGATTAGAAAAACTGTATCCAAATTTATTTTTACTTAATTTGCCAAAAAAGTAGAATGTTTTACCCGGCTTAAAGATATTTCTGTAAAAATTCATGCCAAAGAAGAAAACTTTTGCGTTATTCTTCTCGTCACAAACGTCAAACATCATCATATTTCTCTGCCTCATTATTGGTGAAGAGATGACTTTAACCTTAAACAGAGCCGCTTCAGCTAGACTATCATCAGAGATAGTCCTAAGATTCTTCCTGTCCTCATACCTTCTAGGCCTGTTAAGCAGTGCATCTTCTGCAGTGTATAAGCCAAGCCTATTTAGATACTCTTCAGTTTTACTTCCTACTCCCTTGACCTCTCTTAGCTTCATTATTCCAATGAAATTATATAATAGTATAAAGCTTGTTTAGACTCGATTGCTTCGAAGTCAACATCCGGATATTTTTCTTCTAGTTTTTCAATTAAATCATCAGCTAGAGCTTTTTCAGCGTCTTCGCCTAGATATAGAGTCACTAAAGATGTGTCTTCATCGATAAGTTCATCTATCATAGCCATAGTTGTTTCGTTTAAATCAGCTGAGCTTGCAAGTATCTTTGATGAGCTGATAGCAAGGTAGTTACCCTTCTTTATCTCTTTACCATCGATAGTAGTGTCTCTTACGGCAAAAGTAACTTCACCAGTTTTTACTTCGCTGATGGCTTCGTTCATATTGTCAAGAATTTCATCAGCACTCATGTCCTCATCGAATGTAATCATAGCTGTGATAGCTTCTGGCATATTTCTAGTCTCAACTACATGGATATTCTTATCGCTAAGGTCAATAGTTTGCTTAGCTGCCATGATGATGTTTTTGTTGTTAGGGAAGATGAATATATCGTCTGCATTGATCTTATCAATGGCTTCCATAAAATCTTCTGTAGATGGGTTCATAGTTTGGCCACCAGTAACAACTTCATCAACTTTTAGATCCTTAAATATCTTTGTAAAGCCTTCGCCTGAACTTACGGCTATAAAGCCATATTTCTTGTGTTCTTTTGGCTTATTCTCTTCTTTTTTACTATTTTTATACTCTTCTTCACTAAATAGTATCTCATTGTGTTGAAGACGCATATTATCAATCTTGATGTCCTTTAAGTAACCAAGTTTTAGCGCTTCTTCAATAACTTGACCTGGGTTGTTTGAGTGTATATGGCACTTGATTATATCATCAAGAGCAACGACAACCATTGAGTCGCCTATCTTTGAGATAGTTTCCTTAAATTCATTAACCTTGCTTGTATCGCCAGTTATAATAAATTCAGTACAATAACCATATTTGATATTGTCTGTAGAAATTTCTTTTCTATTAGCTGTTTGTTTAGTTTTATTTATATCTTGAACTGTAATTTCTAGATTTTCAGTTCTAGCGCCTTCTATTGCGCCTTTTAAAATACAGTAAAGACCCTTACCTCCAGCATCAACTACACCAGCTTCTTTCAATACGCTCAATAGCTCTGGAGTTCTGTTTAATGATTCTTCTAAAGCAATAAGTGCATCATCTGCAAATTTAGAAAGTTCTGTGTAATTTCTATAGTTTTTACTTGCAAAACTTGCTAAATCCTTTGATACTGTTAGTATAGTTCCTTCTGTTGGTCTCATAACAGCCTTATAAGCAACTTCACTTGCTTTAACAAAGGCTTCCATCAATGCTTCGATGTCAATGTATTCCTTATCTTCTACAGCTTCTTTGAAACCTCTAAGAAGTTGAGATAAGATTACACCAGAGTTTCCTCTTGCTCCAAGAAGAGCGCCCTTGCTCAAAGCACTTGATATTTCTTTTACAGTTTTATTTTCTTCTTTAACTGCATTTGTAACTGCTGACTTCATTGTTAGAAGCATGTTAGTACCTGTATCTCCATCTGGAACAGGAAATACATTTAGAGCGTCAACCACTTCCTTGTTTTCACCAAGTGAGTTTAGAGCTCCAATCAATGCTTTCTTTAAAACAATTGCGTCAATTTTATTAGTACTCACATTTACCTCCTACTTTTTGTCATTCATTCTTAGTCCTTGGACAAAAACGTTGACATTTTTAACAGACATAGCTGTTTGTCTTTCAACATTGTATTTTACTTTTTCTATAATGTTATCGCAAACAACTGAAATTTTTACTCCAAACTCCAACACTACATATAAAGATATGTCTAAGTGGCTTCCGTCTGTTACTACCTTTACTCCCTTAGCTAGATTCTCCATGTTAAGTAATTTGTAAAAACCATCTTTTGCATCGATTGAACTCATACCTACTATGCCATAGCTTTCCATAGCAGATAGACCTGCTATCTTAGCGATAACATTGTCAGCAATGTTAATAGTTCCTAAATCATTAGTATATTGACAAGGCATAAATCTCCCTCCATTCACTTAATAAATTTATTTTCTCTTCTGCTTTGCTTATTTGTATCCATAATTACTTATATTATACCATTAAATTGCTTATTTTTAAAGATATATATGGAAATTTTATGTTTTTTTGACATTTTCTTTAAAAAAATCTATTTTTTATAAAAAAAGCTTGATTTTTATGATTAACTTTGCTATAATTAAGTAGTTAAAGCTTGAGAGGAGGTAAGAAAATGGGAAAAGTTTGCGATATATGTGGTAAAGGAAAGATTGCCGGTAATAAAGTATCTCACTCTTTAAGACACTCAAGAAGAACTTGGAAGCCAAACTTAAGAAGAGTTAGAGCAAACGTTAACGGAACTGTAAAAAGAATAAATGTTTGTACTAGATGCCTTAGATCAGGTAAGGTACAAAGAGCCGAATAAAAATTGCAGACTAACTGCAATTTTTTTTGCTCATACACAGAAGAAGCAGAGGATGTCCTCTGCTTCTTTCGCGTGTATATACAAAAGCCGATGCACTACGCATCGGCTTTCTTTGTATATAAGCTAAATCGATTTTATAAAAACAATGTTGTAAAGACAAAGGCTCTATTCTTATGTGCAGTGACTAAGGCATACTCACCCATTGCCTTGTTGCTCATTAGTAATGAACTTTCTTTCTTAACTGTTTTATGATCAAGCTCCCACTTTGCTGACTCTATTGAAACCGTTAAGTCTTCATCAACTGGTACCATTGAAAACGATACTACATCATATCTATTCAATACTCTAAGCTTATCGCCTTCGTTAAGCACTTTTGCTGCTTGTTGGCCTCCAAAAACAGTTATGTCAAGGTCCTTGCTATACGCTAAGACATTGTTTAGTACCGTCATAGTGTGATCAGTTTTTCCGCCTAAAGCGCAGAAAACATCAATCTTCTTAATCTTGCACTTTCCTTTTACATATTCCAAGGCAAGTTCGAAGTCTGTCTTGTCTTTTTCTACGTCATATTCTATCCTATCGATATCACTTGTCTCCATGTAGATTAATGCATCTTCATTAACACTATCACAATCACCTATGAATAGGTCTGCTTCCATATTATACTTAACTAAGTGATTTAAGCCGCCATCAACTGCTATAACCATGGCGTAATTTTTAATATCTCCTGTTAAAAAACTATCAATTGGTCCGTTTAATACTATTGCTACTTTATTTTTCATCTCTCAACTCTCCTAAATTCTTTTCTATCTCTGAATTTTTAAATGCTGCTGATCCCGCAACAAATAAATCTACTCCTAAAGCTTCTAAGCTCTTAATATTATCCTTGTTGACGCCGCCATCGACCTCTAACATGATGTCTCTGCCGCTTTCGTCAATCATCTTTCTCACTCTTTTGATCTTCTCATTAACTGCTTCTATGTATGATTGGCCACCAAAACCTGGATTAACTGACATAATTAATATTAGATCAATATCGTCCATGATGTACTTAAATGTTTCTTCACTTGTCGATGGGTTTAGCGACACGCCGGCCTTCATGCCAAGTCTTCTGATTTCAGCAAGCGTTCTTTGTAAGTGTATAGTCGCCTCTTGATGCACGGTTAATATGTCTGCTCCAGCATTTTTAAAGTCTTCCAAATATCTTTCTGGCTTTTCTATCATTAGGTGGCAGTCAAAAATGAAATCTGTGTTCTTTCTCACTGATTTAATGATTGGCAGACCAAAGGATATGTTCGGAACAAAATTTCCATCCATAACATCAAGATGCAAATACTTAATATCTGCCTTCTTTAGTCTTTCTAAATCGTCTTGCAAATTATAAAAGTTTGCCGACAATAATGATGGTGCTATCTCTCTCAAATCAATACCTCCTCTTTGCTTTTATCTCTTCATACATTAGTAGATAATTTTTATACCTAATGCGCGATATATTTTCTTCTTCTACTTGTCTTTTTATCTCACAATCAGGTTCATTGATGTGCGCGCACGACGCAAACCTGCATTTGTTCTTATATTTATTAAATTCTTTTATATAATTTTTTAGCTCATCTTCCTCTTGCAAAAAGTCAAGCTCAAGCGATGTAAAGCCAGGCGTATCAATAATGTTCGTCTCTTCATCTATTGAGTAAAGCTGCACAGACCTTGTCGTTTGCTTGCCCTTATTGAGTTTCATCGATATCTCTTGGGTCTTAATTAGCTTATTTTTATTGAGGTAGTTCATTATTGACGACTTGCCCACGCCAGATGGACCTGATAGAACAGAGGTTTGACCCTTTATCTCGTTTAAAACCATGTGAATGGATTCATCATCATATATACTCGTTTCGAAGACATCGTAGCCGATGCTCTTATACATATTATATATAAGCTCATCAAGCTTGATATCTTTTTTATTTATTATGATTATAGGCCTAATATGATTGTACTCTGCCATTACTAAGAACTTGTCAAGCAAAAGTAAATTTATGCTTGGCGTACTTATAGTCATGACTATGAGTAAATTATCTACGTTAGCTACGTTTGGCCTTATTAGCTCATTCTTTCTCTCCTCAATGCTCTCTATAAGGCATGAGCCATCTTTTTCTACAAAATTTGCAATGTCACCAACAAGTGGCTTCATCTTAAGCTTCTTAAAGCTTCCAAGCTGCTTTGCTTCATAGACCTCGCCCATGCTCTCTATATAGAAAACGCCGGAAATGGATTTAATTATTTTACCCTTCATTAGTTAGCTTGCTTTGTAGTTATATAAGTGTCGTTCTTGTAAATATCGAATGTGTCTCCTTCTTTAGCATTGTACTTGAATCTCACTTGACCATCTTCCTTGCTAACCATTTGATCGTAAACAGTTTCTTTTACTCCGTTAGAGTTTTTAATTATAGTGAAGTGTGTTTGATCAAGGTCTGGATCCGCTTGAAGAACGATGTCTATAACGACTGCGGCCTTTTCTTTTGGCTTATCTTCTTCTTTTGGTTTTTCATTTGTTTCATTATTTTCAGGTGTTTCTTCTTCTGCTGGCTTTTCAATCTTGCCTTTAGATACTACAAGGTCGATAACCTCATCTTTTTGAACAGTTGATCCTGATGTTATTGATTGATCTGTAACGATGTCTTTATCAAAGTCTTCACTGTCTTTGCTTGTTATTTTGTATTTAAGTCCTAAATCTGTAAGCTCTTTTATAACTTCATCTTTGTTTCTTCCTATAAAGTCAGGAACTTCAACTTCATCAGAGTTACCCTTGCTTACAACAACCTTTATTAGACTATTCTTTTCAGCTTGAGAGCCTTCTGATGGTTCTTGCCTAATTATGATGCCTTCTTCGTGCTCTTTGTCTTCTTCATAGCTTGGTTCGGCTAGCTTTAAGCCATATTGATACAGAATGCTTTCTGCATCTAGTATTGTTTCGCCAACTATATTTGGCACCTCAACGCTATCTTCTGATTCAGATATAGTTAAAGACACTTTAAAATCTTTTTTAACTTTAAAATCCGCTTCTGGATCTTGTTTTGTAACAATATTTGCCTTTCCATCAGTCTTTTCTTTAGCTACTACTTCATAAGTAAGTCCCAAGGCTTCAAGTTTTGATTTTGCTGTATCTAAGTCATCGCCTACAAGATTTGGCACTGCTACTTCGTCTGAGCCGCCGCCACTAAGTGCGCCTTTTAAGTAATTGTATCCAAAGAATAGTCCAGCTACAAGTAGTAGAGCTGTTATTATTCCTAAGAAAACGCCAGCTAAACCATTTTCTTTTTTCTTTTTACGGCGATTTCTGTTTGATTGTCTCATTTCAGAAATATTTTCCTCCCTATTTCTTTTGTTCTTTTCATTTTTTTCTTCACGAATTATATCCTCTTGTTTTAAAACAACAGTTTCATCATTCCAGTTGTCATTTTGCTTGTCATAATTAAAGCTTACATCATCATCTAAGTATAAAAAGTCTGCTAAGATGTCATCAACGCTTTGATACCTTTCACTTTGGTTCTTTCTTGTACACTTAAGTATGATCTTTTCAAGATTCTTGTTCATATTAGGCAGATACTCAGACGGCGGAACGATGTCATCTTGTATTTGCTTCATAGCTACTGATATAGGATTGTCCCCGTCATAAGGTTTTTTACCTGTTAGCATCTCGTATAAAACTATACCAAATGAATATATATCAGTCTTATTATCAGTGTAGCCGCCTCTAGCTTGTTCAGGTGATATATAATGGACTGAACCGAGTACATCAGATGTTGTAGTAACTGTAGTTGATGTAGATGCTCTTGCTATACCAAAGTCAGTTACTTTGACTGCGCCTTGCTTTGTAATCATTATGTTATGTGGCTTTATGTCTCTGTGAACAACATTATGATCATGGGCGTCTTTCAAAGCCCTAAGGATTTGAATTGAGTAATCAATCGCATCATCTTCAGAAAGTTTGCCCTTGCTATCAATTATATCCTTTAAAGTAGTTCCATCTATATACTCCATAACGATGTAATAGATAGTCTCATCCTCAATAGTATCAGTACCAACATCATATATGCCCACTATGTTTTGACTCGATAATGATGCAGCCGCCTTTGATTCTCTATTAAACTTCTTTATAAATTCTTCATCATTAGCATATTCAGGTCTTAAAATTTTTATAGCAACATATCTATCTAAAACTCTACATCTGGCTTTGTAGACAGTTGCCATGCCTCCATCGCCAATTTTTTCTGAAATTTCATATCTATCCGATAAAAGTTTTCCTATCATCTTATCCATTTTATCACCTCTAAGCCTTTATAGTTATTATAGTAACATTATCTCTTCCGCCCATAAGTATAGCTCTATCCTTAAGCTCTTCAGCTACCTTTTGCATTGAGATACTCTTGTTCTTCTCTACTATTGCAAGTATCGAGTTATCTTCGACCTCTTTGTTAAGTCCATCTGTACATAAAAGTACTATGTCGTCCTTCCTGTGAATGAACTTATATGTGTCAATGACAACAGTTTTCTCTGTTCCCAAAGCTCTGGTCAAAGCATTTTTGTTATCTATATTTTTTATATTAAAAATTTTGCTTCCCGCCCTTTTAATTAGCTCGTTGCCAAAGGTGTGGTCCTCTGTTAACTGAGCTATCTCGTGCTCTCTGATTAGGTAGGCTCTTGAGTCACCTACATGAGCTATGAGGCAAGTGTTTTTGTAATAGGCGCAGACCAATATCGTCGTGCCCATGCCCTCGCACTCTTTATTAAACTTTGAATATTTGTAAATGGAATTGTTTGCGCTAACTATACTTGTTCTTATAGCGTCTTCGACATCGTCTATACAGACTACATCGTTTTTGTTCTTTAAGACATCGGCAATGGTGTCGACAGCCATCTTACTAGCTAGTTCACCTGCCTTATGTCCACCAACCCCATCAGCAATTACAAAGAAAGGGAATGGATTATCGTCGTAGATAAAAAAGTTATCTTCATTATTTGTTCTCGTTTTACCCTTATCTGATACATAACCAATATTCACATTGACCACCTCCTATTGTTCAAGATAATTATTTCTAAGCTGTCCACACGAAGCGTTTATATCTGCTCCTAACTCGCGCCTAACGGTTACATTAAAACCAAAGTCCTCTAAATATTTTTTAAACTTCATTATGTTTTCTGAAGTGCTTGGCTCTTCGTCGTACTCTTTAATCTTATTAAGCGGAATTAAATTGATGTGTGACTTAATATCTTTTAATAAATTTTTTATATCTAAAGCAGATTGATAAGAGTCATTAAGTCCGTCAATTAATACGTATTCAAAGGATATCCTCTTATTGATTTTGGCCTGATACTCTTTAAGCGCAGGTACAAGCTTATCAAAGGGATAGCTCTTTGTAATCGGCATGATCTTCTTTCTCTCTTCTTCGTCCGCATTATGTAATGATATAGTTAGTGTGATTGGATAATCGTATTCGGCTAGCTTTAGTATCTTATCAGCAAGACCACAAGTTGAAACAGTTATGTTCCTCTTCGATAGATTCTTGCCTTCTTTAGCACTTATTAGCTCAATAAATCTTATAAGCTCATCAAAGTTATCAAGCGCCTCGCCGCTACCCATTAGTACCACATTTGATACATTTATATCATTTAGTCTCTCTATCTCATATATCTCATCAAGCATTTCACAGGCATAAAGATTTCTTATAAAGCCTTTCTTAGTCGATGCACAAAAGGCGCAGCCCATCTTGCAGCCAACTTGCGTTGATATGCAGACTGTATAGCCATACTTGTACTTCATTAAGACGCTCTCAATGACATTGCCATCATAAAGCTCGAAAAGGTATTTCTTTGTATCATCAAGTTTTGATTTTAATTCCAAAACTTTTTTTACGCCATATATCTCAGTGCTATTAATAAGTTTTTCTTTTAAATCCTGTGAGAATGTACTTATATCTTCGATATTCTTTATCTTTTGCTTGTGAATAGCTTCGAAGAGCTGTTTCGCTCTAAACTTCTTCTCGCCAAGCTCTAAGAAATATGTCTCAAGCTCTGATATATACATATTGTTAATAATCTTCGTCAAATTAATCCTTCCTTAGATATGAAATGAAAAAGCCGTCGTTAATCTTTTCACTAGGCATGTGCTTAATAAATTTTTCCAAAGTAAAATCATTATTTTCTTCTAAAAATCTCTTTAGCATCATTTCGTTTTCCAGCTTAAGTATACTGCATGTGCTGTAGATAAGCAAGCCGCCACGCTTAACGTAGTCTTTGGATATACTTAGTATCTTCCACTGCTTATCGTTAAGCTCCTTAAGCTCTTTTATATTGATTTGATATTTTATTTCAGGCTTCCTAGATATTATACCACTTCCTGAGCATGGTACGTCTATCAAAACCTTATCAAATTTGTTAAGAAATTCTTTATTTAATTTCATCGCATCATTGATTTGAAAATCAATATTATCAAGGCCAAGTCTATGGGCTTCGCTCTCTAAGAGTTTTATCTTGTGCTCATATATATCGCAGCTAGTTATTGAACCGCTTTCAAACTTCTCCGCCATGTGCATGGACTTGCCACCAGGCGCAGCGCATAAATCAAGGACCTTATCACCCTTATTAAGCTTTATATAATCTTGTAAGCTCGCACTCGTTGCGTCTTGAAATGAAATGTAGCCTTGCTTATATAGACTTTTTATAACTTCGTTTACTTTGTCATATACTATGAGGCTGTCAATCGATATATCGCTCTCTTCGTATTTAATATCAAATTTCTCAAGAACGGCTCCGATAGCTTTTTTGCTAGTCTTCTTTGTATTCACTCTTAGGTTAAGTAGCCTTTCGTCCATGGATCTATCTAAAAAATCAATTACAGTCTCTTTGTCGTAGTCGCTTTTTAATAAATCCAAAAACTCTTCATTAAGTGAATACTTCACAACTAGCATCTTGTCTTCGTCAGCTATATCGATTTTAATTAAATCTTCTTTATTTCTTAAAAAGTTTCTTAGATTTGCATTGACAAAGCCTGAAAGTCTCTTATTAACTTTCTTACTAAGATTTACTGCCTCATTAACCGCAGCGCTATCAGGTACCTTGTCCATGTATATGATTTGATAGAGAGCCATCTCCAAAATTATGAGTATCTCTATGTCAATCTTCTCTAGCTTTGTTGAAGATAGCTTTGAGATGATATAATCAAGATATTTCTTTCTCTCAACAACACCATAAACTAGCTTTGTTACGAAAGACTTTGAAATATCTTTATCAAGCTTATTAAGTTCAGTTCTTAGACTAATGTTTGAGTAGGCACCGCTTGCGAATATATCTTTCAAAATCAAAAAGCTTGTATATCTGTCGTTATTTTTAATCATCTCTTCTCCTCATAGAAAGTAGTCTTAATATTTCACTTATAGCTGCAAAGGCTGCTGCAACATATGTTAGAGCTGCTGCCTTTAAAACTTTCTTTGATCCATATATGGTTTCTTCGTTAACGCCTGGCATGGCACTTATTTCGTTCAAAGCCCTTCTAGATGCGTTAAATTCAACTGGTAGAGTTATTAGTGTGAATAAAACTATGATGCCATATAATATTATACCTATATCAAATAGCTTCATGTAGTTAAAAAATAATCCACCGAGTATCAAGTACATTGCTAAATTACTTGAAATGCTTACAGCTGGTGCCATAAAGCTTCTTAAGTTTAGCATTGGATAGCTTTCCTTATCTTGAATAGCGTGACCTACCTCGTGGGCAGCAACAGCAACTGAAGCGATGGATGTACCATCTGATATATCTCTTGACAAAGAAAGACTCTTGTCTCTTGGATCGTAAAAGTCACTCAAAGTGCCCAGCACTTCCTTGATATTTACATTTCTTAAGCCATTCTTATCAAGTATGGCTCTAGCTACTTCAGCCCCGCTTCTACCAAGTGAGCTAAGTCTACCCATGTATTCTCTATATACTGCTTGTATCTTGAATTGAGCGTATAAGCTTAAGAGCATCGCTGGAATTATATAGATGAAGTATGAACTTACATAATTATGATATCTTCCCACAAATATTAAAAAGTTTATCATTATATATCCCCTAACCTTTCACCTATTTCAATTTTATTTCCTCTTATATAATCAGAAACCTTCATTCTCTTCTTATTTGGCATTTGCACTTCACTTATGATTATAGCCTCGTCCTTGCACTTAACTAAGATACCATCTTCATTGACATTTAATATAGTACCTGCATCAGCATCACTACTATCTTTGAAAGTGTCAGCCTTAAATATCTTCATATTGTTGCCCTTATAAGTAGTGAAGGCAACTGGCCATGGCTGCATTGCCCTAATTATATGTTCTATCTTAGAAGCGCTTTCACTAAAATCGATAAAAGCGTCTTCCTTTTTAATCATCTTTACATAAGAGCTCTTTGCATCATCTTGAGGAGTACCTTCATCAAGTGCATCAAGACCACTTAAGTACTCCACTATCATCTCAGCGCCTAAATCAGATAACTTCATAGTAAGTGTATCTGCTGTGTCATCATCTGCAATAGCTATCTCTCTTGTCATTAGTATGTTTCCTGTGTCAAGGCCCTTTGCCATCTTCATAAGAGTAATGCCTGTTAATTCGTCTTCGTTAATGATGGCCGCTTGAACAGGTGCCGCACCTCTGTATTTTGGCAAGAGCGATGCGTGTATATTTACCGAGTGATATTTCTTCATATAAAGAATCTCTTCTTTTATTATTTGTCCATATGATGCAACAACGATAACGTCAGCCTCAGTATCTTTAATCTTGGCAATGGATTCACTGCTATTGACATCCTCTGGCTGAAAAACTTCTATGTCATTTTCAAGTGCATAAGTCTTTAGCTCTGAATAAGTGATTTGCATCTTTCTACCGCGTCTTCTGTCCGGTTGCGTAACAAGCATAGCTATCTCAAAGCCATGTTCCTTTAAAGCCTTTAAGGGAGCCAAACTGAATAATGGCGTTCCCATGTAAATGACTTTCATTATTTAGCCTCTTTCTTCTTGTTTTCTTTATCTAATTTTGCCTTAAGCTCTTCATTTGTATACATTTCTTTAGCTTTGTCAGTGTATAAAATGCCTTTCAAATGATCTGTCTCGTGGCATATTACTCTAGTTAAAAAGCCTTCAGTTTCAAGCTCATGTTCATTGCCTTCAAGGTCTTGGTACTTCATCTTAAGCTTTTCAGGTCTTTCAACCACACCAGAGTAGCCCGGAACCGATAAACAGCCTTCGTAATCGTCGCAGCTGCCTTCTGTTTCAATTATATCTGGATTTACAAAAACCATAGGTCCTTCGCCTATGTCTATGACTATCATTTGCTTAAGTATACCTACTTGTACTGCAGCAAGTCCAACGCCTTCCGCGTGATTCATAGTCTCTATCATGTCATCTGCTAGCTCTTTTAGTCTATCGTCAAAAACTTTAACTAGCTTAGATTGTTTTCTAAGAATTTCATCTTCGTCGTGTCTAATATTTCTAAGTGCCATCTTTACCTCCTATAAAAAATTTCTTGGATTTATATAAATATTATAATTTACTTTTTTGTTCTTCGCAAATTTGCTTCTATATAAAATGAAGCGAATATAATCTTTTATCTCTTTCGAATAAGTGTTCGTGTACTTCAATATAATTTGATATCTGTAGCTTGCGTTGATCTTTTCAATCGCGCATTGCATTAGCTTTGAGACATTGCTTCTGATATCGTTCTTATTTAAATAGCTCTCGATATCTCTTCTTAAGTACTCCATCTCAGCTTGGACAATGTTTTTGTCAAGGCTAGTGCCGACGATGTATATCATATTGATGAATGGCGGATAGAGAAACTCTTGTCTTAAAGCAATTTCATTTCTATAGAAAGCCTCGTAATTGCCCTTCATCGCATAGCTAATTGTCTCGTTATCAATAGCGTAGCTTTGTAGAAGCACTCTTCCTTTTTCATCGCGGCCAGCTCTACCAGCCACTTGAGTGATTAAATTATATGTGTCTTCGCTCGCCGAATAGCTCGGGAAGTTTAGATTAGCATCGATCGATACAATGATTGCCGCATCAACATTCTTAAAGTCAAGTCCCTTACTAATCATCTGAGTACCAATGAGTATATCGACTGCTCCCGAATTCATTTTCTTGTATAAATTGATGTAGTCATCCTCAGTTTTGATCGTGTCGCTGTCCGCTCTAAGTATCTTTGCTTCTGGAAAAGTCTTTCTTAATAGCTCCTCAACCTTCTCTATACCATAGCCGGCGAAGCTTAGGGCCTCAGCGCCGCATCTTGGACAAGTCTTTGGAATGTTCTTTACAAGACCGCAGTAGTGACACTTAAGCTTGTTTATGCCCTTATGATATGTCATGCTCACGTCGCAGTTATCACAAGTAAATGTATAGCCGCAGCTCTTACAGAATATCTCTTTGTTATAGCCACGTCTATTTAAAAAGACTATGCTTTGCTTCTTTGCCTTAAGATTTTCATCAATAACTTCAAAAAATCTTGATGATATCTGACTGATGTTTCCTCTTTGAATCTCGTCTATCATATTTATTAGCTCTATATCAGCTTCCTTTTGTCCCTTTGCTTTCTTGTCAAGCTCTAAGAGCTCATATATGCCGTGCTTAGCATTATAATAAGATGATATCGATGGCGTAGCGCTTGCTAAGAGTAGCGTTGCCCCCTCGCTCATGCTTCTATAATAAGCCACTTCATCTGTTTGATACTTTGGATTCATGTCTGATATGTAGCTTTGATCGTGCTCTTCGTCAATGATTATGAGCCCTAAGTTTCTGCACGGAGCAAATATTGCTGACCTCGCGCCTATAACTATGCTTGGCGAAGTCGATTTTATGTCATTATACTCGTCAAAGCGTTCGGATAGACTCAGCTTTGAATGAAGCACGTGAACCTTTCTTTGAAAGCGGCCAATAAAGCGCCTAATAGTTTGCGGTGTAAGACTTATTTCTGGTACTAGTACTATAGCATCTTTACCCATTTGAAGACATTTTTCAACAAGATGTAAGTAAATTTCTGTCTTGCCCGAGCCAGTCACGCCTCTTAGTAAAAACTTTTCGCCTAAATCATGTTCAAGAGAGTGCTCCATGCGCTTGTAAACCTTTTCTTGCTCCTTATTTAGCTTAATCTTTTCATAAGAATCTACATCGTAAGCCCTCTTCCTCGACTCTTGAATAAAATCTTCTCTCACTAAACCCTTTTTTAAGAGAGTTTTTATTGGTGAAGACGATATGTTAAGGCTAGTGATTATATTTTTCTCCAAAGCGCTGCCATCATTGTCCCTTAGATAATCAAGTACAGCTCTTTGCTTTTCACTAACACCCTCGTCGTAAGTCACGAGGCTAATGTATTTTTCGTAGTGCTCCTTTACTTTTTGCTTAATCTTATACTTTTCACTAATGATATTGTCTTTAATAAGCTTAGTAAAATCATTAGCTGTTATGATTTTGAGCAATTCATCCTTTGTATATGCTTTGCCTTTTTCAAGACCTATCACATCAGCATTAGCATAGTAAAAAAGCTCTAGCTCCTTAATTCCTCCCGGCGGAAAAACCAGTCTAAGCGCGTCGTTATAAGTCGAGATGTATCTATTTCTAAGCCATAGAGCGAGTTCAATCATCTTCTCATCGATGATTGCTTTATCATCAAGCACTTTGATTATGGACTTGACCTTTCTTTCGTCTATGTCTACTTCATCGCAAGTGTTTAAAACCACAGCGATGCTAGGCTTATTCGACCTACCAAAGGGAACTAAAACTCTTGTCCCAATGCTAATGGCTTCATCAGTCTTATAAGTAAAAACTCTATCTAAAACTCTCGATTTTGTGTCAATAACAACTTGAACAAACATTAATTTTTCTTTCTATCTTTTAAAAGCACAGCTAAATTATCAAGAATGATATCAGCTAATTCACTCTTCTTCATAAGATCGAATGATGTAGCATTTTTGTTTTTATAGACAAAACTTACTTTGTTCTCATCGCTCTTAAAGCCTGAGCCCTTAAGTGTAATGTCGTTAGCGACTATCATGTCAGCTCCTTTAGAAACTAGCTTCTTCTTTGCGTTCTCAATAACGTTTTCTGATTCAGCCGCAAAGCCAATAACGACTTTACCTTCTTTCTTGTCCTTAAGCGACTTAATTATGTCCTCAGTCTTCTTTATCTTGATGTTATTGCTTTCGTCTACTTCTTTTTTTATCTTTTCAGGACTGTAATTCGCTGGAGTAAAGTCTGCCGGTGCAGCCGCCATAATCAAGGCATCTGCGTCCACAAACTCCTTATTCACTGCCTCGTACATATCCTTTGACGATACAACGTCTACTATATTGAATGGATCTTTTATATCAAGGTCATTTGGTCCTATGATTAAAGTGACATCGGCTCCTCTATTGTAAGCCTTTTTTGCAATGTGATAGCCCATCTTGCCAGTCGAACGATTTGAGATGTATCTAACAGGGTCTATCGCTTCAACTGTATGACCAGCTGTGACAAGTATCTTGTACTTCTTAAGGTCTTTATTAGCAAGTAAATAATCGATGCGATCAATTATCCTTGCTGGATCCGGCATCTTGCCCTTACCAATGTCGCCGCAAGCAAGTAGACCGCAATCTGAATCAAGTATGTCTACGCCCCTATCTTTAAGCGTTTTAATATTTTCTTGTGTCGCATCATTTTCTAGCATAACAGTGTTCATGGCTGGCACCACAAGTTTTTTTGCCTTGCTTGCTAAAATTGCTAAAGTCACCATATTATCACAGATACCATTCGCAAGTTTAGCTATGGTATTTGCTGATGCAGGCGCTACAACAAAGATGTCTGCCCACTTAGCTATCTCTATGTGCATAGGCTTATCTTCGTCAGTAAAGACATCTGTATAAACTTCATTTTTTGAAAGTATCTTAAAGGTTTCGCTGCCCACAAATTGAAGTGCGTCCCTTGTCATAAGTACTCTTACATTGTGTTCCTTTGAAAGCCTCGATACAAGATCTGCCGCTTTATAAGCTGCTATGCCACCAGTGACACATACTACAATGTTTTTCTTCATTTTATATATCGTATTCTATCTTGTCTTCAAGATATTCATCCATAGCGATGGATACTGGATTGTGTGACTCAGTGTCAACCTTTGCTTCTGCTCCATCAACTATTTGCCTAGCTCTCTTTGAAAGTATCATAACTAAGGCATATCTCGATAATGTTTCTAAATCTTCTTTATTTTTAATATAAATCATTTGTTTTCCCCCAATACTCTATCTTTTATATATTTGAATCTCTTCGCTCTATGTTGTTCCGCTTTGATTATGGCCTCGATATCTCTAACGGCGTCCTCTAAGTAATCGTTCACTACGAAGAAATCATATTCTTCAACGAAATTTATTTCTTTAAAGCCATTCGCAATTCTTAGCTCTAAGTCCTTTTCGCTCTCAGTTGCTCTGCCAACTAGTCTTCTTTTTAGCTCCGACATCGATGGCGGTACTAGAAATATGAAAACTACTTCCTTCATTTTCTTTTTGATTTGGAGTGCGCCTTGAACGTCAATGTCAAGCAGTACTATCTCGCCCTCTTCTATCTTTTTAGTAATAAAATCTTTTGGCGTACCATAGTAGTGGCCGTGAACACTGGCGTATTCCAAGAACTCATCGTTTTCGACTTTCTTTAGAAACTCTTCTTCGCTTAAGAAGAAGTAGCTCTTGCCATCTACTTCGCCTGGACGAGCTTCTCTAGTTGTCGCTGAGACTGAAAAGACTATATCGTCGTTGCGCCTAAACAGTTCGTCAGCGACAGTGCCTTTGCCGCAGCCCGATGGACCCGAAAGGACTATCAAAAACCCTCTTTTCATCTAAATACCTCCATTCAATCTTTCGCTAATAGTTGAAGTCGCTAGCGTTGAAAGAACTATGGACTCATTATCCATGATGATAACGCTTCTAGTCTTCTTGCCGCAAGTTGCATCTACGAGTCTGATTGTATCACGATTCTCCATGATGAGTCTCTTTATAGGAGCTGACTCTGGTCCTACAACAGCTATGACTCTATCTTTATTGATTAAATTACCAAATCCTACGTTAATGTATTCCATACTTCACCTACTCTATATTTTGTATTTGCTCTCTAATCTTTTCGATAAGGTTCTTTTGTTCGACACCTATCTTAGAGATATCAATGTTTTTAGTCTTACTAAGTATAGTATTTGACTCTCTGTTCATCTCTTGAATTAAGAAATCCATCTTCTTGCCAATGGCCTCATCAGAATTAAGCATGGACTTGAATTGAGATATATGGCTGTACATCCTAACTATCTCTTCGTCGATGGCATATTTGTCAATTAATAGTGCAAGTTCAAACTCAAGCCTCTTTTCATCGATTATGCTTTTATCTTCAATAAGCTCATTGTACTTCTTCATGAAGTCTTCTTTGTATTCATCAGTGTAATTGATATATATTTCCTTGATTCTATCAACATTCTCTTCAATTGCAGTGAGATTGTTTAATATGTCGCGTTTAAGGATTTCGCCCTCCCTTATTCTCATATCGTCAAAGTTATCAAGCGCCTTCTCAAGCGTTTCAAGCATTATGTCTAAAAACTCATCATTTTCATAATTGTTCTTCACTACGCTTAAAACTTCTTGTTGACTGATTATGTCTTCAAGCTTAATCTCGTCATCAAGGCCAAGCTCTTCCTTAATTAAGCTAAGCGCCTTCATATACTTTCTTAAAAATACTAAATCCACTTCCACATCGTTAGGGTCATCCTCTAAGAAGACAACTGTTAGGAAGCAATCTATCTTTGCCCTTGATATTCTCTTTTTAATCGCAAGCCTAATCTTGTCCTCGTACTCGATAAGCGAGCGCGGGCTTCTTAGATTTAAATCAAAGTATCTGTTGTTCACAGACTTTAGTTCAAATTTTATCTTATACTTTTCACAAACGTATTCACTAGAACCATATGAGGTCATACTCTTTAACATAGTCTCACTCCTTATGTTTATATTATACCATTTATTTATAAAAATATATATAGAATATGACAAATTCTTCATATTTAAATAGACTATCTTTGTATATAATATAAGTAAGGAGTGATTAGATGTCATTTGACGGAATAGTAACAAGAGCCTTGACTGATGAGTTCAATAGTAATTACATCGGATCAAGGGTCGATAAGATATATCAAACTGAAAAAGATGAGATAATGATCAATATGAGGAGCAAAGATGCTTCCTTCAAAGTCTTAGTAAGTGCCTCGAGCAATAACCCACGCTTCTATGTGAGCAAAGTTAGTAAAGAGAATCCAACTGAAGCGCCACTCTTCTCAATGATACTTAGAAAGAATCTATCTGGCTCAAAGCTTGTTAAAGTCGAGCAATTTGGCTTCGATAGAGCTGCTCAGTTCGTCTTTAAGGGCTACAACGAATTTCATGAAGAAGCTCTTTATTATCTTGTTGTTGAAATCATGGGCAAGTACTCAAACATAATCCTTTGTAATGAAGATCACAAGATTATTGATGCAATAAAAAGAGTTTCGACTATCATGTCAAGCAAGAGAGAGATAGAACCAGGTCTTATATATGAAAGGCCGCCTGTCTTTGATAGAGTCTCACCTATTAGCGTTGATGAAGAAGGGCTTAAAGAGATGATGATGGATAATGCAGAGCTTGAGATTAGAGACTTTCTTATGAGATCCTTCCTTGGTTTAAGTACTGAAATTGCAAACAAAATACTTTTTGATGCAGCTATTGATGAGAAGAACTTAGTAAAAAATCTTGATGATAGTGCTGCGAATAGACTTATCTCGTCATTCATATCTACATTCGACGAAGTGAGAGAAAATAACTATAGCTTCAATATTTATAAGCTAAGCGAAAGAAAGAGCGCCTACAACGCCATTAGCCTAAATCAATATGCCTCGCTTGAGAAAGAAAGTTTTGAAAGCATAAGTGAGCTTCTTGATAAATATTATTATGAAAAGGACCAAAAGGACAGAATAGCGCAGCGTTCACAAAACATGAGACGCACTGTAAGTGCTAACCTTAAGAGGGCTAGAAACAAATTACAAAAGCAAAAGGAAGAGATGCTTGAAAGTGCCAATAGAGAGGCATACAAAGTATACGCTGACCTTATCTCTTCAAATATTCACAAAATAAACAAGGGACTTAAAGAGATAAAGCTTGAGAATTTCTACGACAATATGAATGAGATCACAGTGCCTCTTGATCAAAAGCTATCTTCTGTGCAAAACGCGCAAAGGTATTACAAGAGATATCAAAAAATGAAGCAAAGAGAGATAGTTTTGGAAAAGCAAATCGAAAATACTGAGGACGAGATAAACTATCTTGAGCTTGTTATGGACGCTATCGATAGGACTGACGATGTAAAGAACCTTGACGAGATATACTTTGAACTTATTAAAAATAAATACATTAAAAAGGATAAAAAAATTAAAAATAAGCCAAAAAAAATCGCCATACATTCTATTGACTATGACGATACAAGTAAAGTGTATTATGGCAAGAACAATCTGCAAAATGAGTACATCACTTTTAAAGTCGCTGACAAAAACGATGTGTGGATGCACGTCAAGGGCTTTCCTGGCTCGCACGTTGTAATCAAGTCAGATGGCTACCCAAGTGACGAGCTCTTGCTCTTCGCAGCTAAAATTGCCGCAAAAAATTCAAAAGCCAAAGACTCTAACAAGGTTGATGTTGACTTCACTACGAGGAAGAATGTTAAAAAACATCCAAGCGGCAAGACCGGCCTCGTTAACTATGTGAACTTCAAAACCATCACTGTAGATCTTTAGCTTTATATAAATTCGTTTTGATTAGTGCCTCTTTAAAATAAGCTGGCACTTCACTTTCTATTTCTATTAAATTATTTGTAATTGGATGGATGAAACTTACTTTTCTGCAATGTAAGACTTGTCCGTCCATTTTTATTTTGCCTCTATAGCCATAAGTCCTATCACCAAGCACTGGATGATTTAGATAAGCAAGATGCACTCTGATCTGATGCGTTCTGCCCGTTTTGATTATGACCTTTAGATAAGAGTAATCATCATTTTGTTTAAGTAAATGGATTTCGGAGATTGCCCTTTTGCCTTCATCTGAAGCACACATCTTGATCTTCTTGATCGGATCACGCATTATGCCCTTATCAACTAGAGTCACTTCATCATCAAAATTTCCCACGGCTATGGTGATGTACTCTTTGTATATCTCTCTCGACTTGAAGAGCTCCTTCATCTTTTCATGCGCTTCATTATTCTTCGCTATTATAAGAAGACCGCTCGTGTCCTTGTCAAGCCTGTGGACTATGCCCGGCCTTGCCTCGTCAATATCGCTCAGTGAAGCAAATCTATATAGCAAGAAATTTACAAGACTTATATCCTCATCATTTGTAGGATGAACTATGAGTCCCCTTGGCTTGTCAATAACAGCTATGTCATCATCTTCATATAGAACCTTTATATCCATATCGATTTTTTCAAAGCGTTTCGACTCTTTCTCTCTTATCTCTATTATGTCGCCTTGATTTAGCTTGTAAGACGCTTTTACAGCACTGCCATTGACAGATACGTATCCTTCTTCAATAAGCTTTTTATACATTGATCTTGTTTTGCTAGTATCAAAGTTTGCTAAAAATACATCTAATCTTTGACCTGCATCTTCGTCATTAAGCTTAATTACTTTTGCTTGCATTTTTATCTTTAATCTTTCTATAGATGTAGTAGCCGATAAATAGAACAATGATAACACACATGTAGCTATCTGCAAGGTTAAAGCATGGGTATTGATACGATCCAAACTTAAATGAAATAAAGTCAATAACATAGCCTCTAAAGGCTCTGTCAATGAAATTACCTAAGATGCCTGCTAAGAAAAATGACAAAAATACTTTTTCATATCCCATAAGCGTATCGTACTCTGTTATGAAGATATATAAAATTATCGCTATTGCAATGAAAGTTACAATGAAAAAGAAAATGTGTCTGCCTTGCATAATGCCGAAGGCTGCGCCTCTATTCTCAACGTAATCAAAAGAAAAAAAGTTTGGAATTATTTCGTATGCAGCTTCTCCCTCTAAGTGAAGCTTTGCAAAGTACTTTGTGACTTGATCCAAGGCCACTGCTAATACGACTATTAAAAAATAAATCATGTAACACCTACTTTATAATTTTTATAATAAGTTTGAGTTTATCCTTTTTGCTAAGACCTAAGTAGTCCCCGACTATGAACCTTCCGCGCCTACGCATAGAAACCATGTCGCCTACTTCAAGCGTTTCACTAATCTTGTAAGTGACTTTGTAATTAAGTTTAACAAGGCCTGCCTCGATGGCATTTTTCACATCGCTACGTGATAAATTATATACGTTTGCTAAAACTAAATCAAGCCTTGCTGATGCGCATGTTACAAGCTTTTCTTCATATTCCAGATCTCTAGATATAGGCGTAGCTAAATCAATTACTTCAAGCTCTACCCCATAGCTTTTTATCTTCTCAAGATTAAGTAAAACGTAATCCAAAATCTCGTTTCTGATGTAAAAGTATACAGCTTCGTCATTTATTATGATGTCGCCGAGCTTTTCCCTCTTGATGCCAAGCGAAAGAAGTGAGCCTAAAACGTCTTTGTGAGCGATGTCATAATCTTTTTTATCTATCTTTACAAAACTTACGTAGTCAGCTGGATTTACCTCGTCCATGTATTCAGGATAAATTAAAATAGCCTTACTTTCAGAATCTTCATTCCCAATAAGGCTAAAACTTATAGTATCATAAGTATTGATAAGCGAAGTGAGTTCTTTCACTTCAAAAGGGTTGTAGAAGTCTGTGCACTCAGTGGACTTAGTCCTTGACACTATCTCACAAAGATCTATAACCCTTCTTGCAATCTCTTTGTTCTCAGTACTTATATGATCTAAATTCTTTGACTTATTCATTAAAATGGAAACATGCCTCTGTTTTTAAGTTCGTCTTTTAAGCCATCTATGGCAATGTTCTTTGGTGCTAAAACAAAGATGTCTCTAGTCACTTTTTGAATGCTTCCGTCAATAGCATAGATACCGCCATTGATAAAGTCAAAAATTTGTCTCTTTACACTTGCTTCTAGTTGTTCAAAGTTAACAACAACTGCCTTGCCTAATCTTAAGTCATCGATAATAAGCGGTGCTTCGTCATAGCCAAGTGGTTCTTGTACTGTGATAATCATTGCTCCAGTCTTTCTTTGAATAGGAACAACATTTTCCTTTTCTTTTTTTCTTGAGAAGATAGATGTTTCCTTTTTTGGCTCATCCTCTACCATTTCTTCCTCATCATCGTCATAGTATTCTTCATCGTATTCGTCGTCATCGCCGAAGCCTAAGAAATACTTTACTTTGTCCATAAATGCCATAATAAACCTCCTAATAATTTCTTTCGCCAAATATCTTTGAGCCGATCCTCAATATATTTGATCCTTCTTGTATTGCTATTTTATAATCATGTGTCATACCCATGGATAGATACTTTAAGTCAACATTGTCAAAATTCTTTGCCGCCAGCTTTTCCTTTAGCTCGTAAAGGCCTCTGAATGTGTTTCTAACAACAGCCTCATCCTCTGTGAATGGCGCCATCGTCATGAAGCCCACGATATGTAAGTTCTTGTACTCGTGCATCTGCTCTAGGACCTGTTCTACTTCATCCTTATAAAAGCCGCTCTTTGACTCTTCCTTTGAGATATTTACTTGCAATAAGCCATCTAGCTCCATATTATTATTTGCTAGTCTCTTGTCAAGTGCTTCAATAAGGCTCAAGCTGTCAAGTGAATGAATCATTTTTATCTTGCCTAGAAGCTTGTTAATCTTGTTCTTTTGAAGGCTGCCTATCATATGAAAGTCGAAGTCATCCTTTAAAGTGTCATACTTTTCTTCTATCTCTTGAACTTTGTTCTCGCCAATCTCTTTTAGGCCAAATTCTTTTATCTCTTTGATCCTCTCTACATCAACAGTTTTTGTAACCGCTAAGAGCTTTACTTCATCTTTCTTTCTGCCTGAAAGATCAATCTCTTTGTCAATAGACTCTAAAAGATCTATTAAATTTTCTCCTACACTCATTATAGTATGTCGCCCTCCTTTACAGTAGATGGAAATACCACGACTTCGTCATAATATTTTATGCTCTTAAACTTTAGTTTCTTATACTTCATAAGACCGTTATCGTCAGTCCTCATAACGTAGATATTGTCACGGTCGCTGCCGACTAAGAGTACTCTTTTATATCTAATAGTATTATCTATGTCCTTTATATATACACCTTTTTCGCTTCCTTTATCAACTAAAGCGCTTTTTGGTAGTTTAAATGTCTTATACTCATCAAAAATGATTTCCATCTTAGAAAATCTATCCTTATAAAGCTCAGATATCCTCTCTCTGATGTTTAATAGAAATTTATAAGTATCTCCACCCTTTTCTTTTTTAAGTACCCTCGCGTAAGTCTTTGTTCCTGTCAAGTCCCACTCAATAAGGACTACATCATTAAGATTGATATCTTCAAGCTTTTTATCGTCTGAAAAAGCAAGTATATTCATAGAGAAATTATCAAGTATCTTGAAATTATCATTGCTCTTACCTTTGTTTAGGCTGTAGCTCTTGCTGTCTTCAATCAAATCCTTTTCGAATAAGGCATCAAAATTTTCATTCGTATACTTATCTTCAAGTCCATCGATAAAGTAGCTAACTATACCCGACATCGACACTTTTACAGCTGGTGCCTCACTTCTCTTGCTTTCGTTTAGCTCGTCCTTCATCTCTAAAAGTTTGTCAATGGAGTAGTTTTTAATACTTTCGTAGTATTTATCCTCTTCATCTTCACTGCTGTTTAATATTTGAGAAAGATCTTCGTATCTCTTTTGATTTATGCTTATCTGTAAAGCCTTAATCTTTTTATTCATAGCCTTTTGATCAAGACTCTCTTCGTCAGAGGTATCATAGTCGAGATCCTTTAGCCTTTTATTTATTGCATCAATCTTTTTATCGATAAGATCGTTAGTGCTCTTTGTTACACTTAAGTTTTCAAGACCTCTTTTTACCTTTTCGCCTTCTTTAGCTTGAGTTGTGAAATAAGAATGTCTTCCCGCTTGATAAACTTCTTCAGTCCTAATAAGCGCTGAGTTCATCGCAACCGAGTTATAAAAAACTTCTTCAACAGGCGTCTGAGTCTTGATATCCTTTTTAAAGAAGGATGTGATTACGGTGTTAAAAGCTATGATTATAAATATAAAAGCAACTAGCGCTCCTAAAAAACTTGAGAATCCTTTGCCGTTTTTCTTATCTATCTTCATACTTTTCCATCTCGTGCTTAAGCGGTCTACCCATAAGTTCAGCTACAACGCTGTCTAAAGGATAGTCTTCGTATAAAAGTTTATACATCATATCAACTATAGGCATTTCAACAGAGTATTTTTCTTTAAGCATATAAGTCGATTTAGTAGTCTTTATGCCTTCTACAACCATGCCAACTTTGTCAATGGCACCTTCTACAGATTGGCCCTCGCCAATATATACGCCACAAGTTTTGTTTCTCGAGTGCTTACTAGTGCAAGTAACGACCAAGTCGCCAATGCCAGCAAGTCCATAGAACGTCGAAGCCTTAGCGCCAAGCGCAAGACCAAGCTTAGTTATTTCATGTATACCTCTTGTGATGAGGGCCGCCTTAGTGTTGTCACCGTAGCCTCTTCCCTCACATATACCGCTCCCTAAAGCAATAATGTTTTTAGTCGCTCCAGCAAGTTCAACGCCTAAAAGGTCATCGTTAACGTATACTCTTAAATTATCGCTTGAAAATACATCCTGAATTAATTCTGCATCAGATACAGATTTTGAAGCACTGACTATGGTTGTCGGTATACTAACAGCAACTTCCTCTGCATGTGACGGACCTGATAGCGAAACAAATCTTCCCTTTGGATTAAATTCATAGAAGACTTCGCTCATGGTCTTAAGTGTAGCTATCTCAATACCTTTACTAACATTAACAAAGATCTTATCTTCAGTAATGTAAGCTTCTATAGTCTTTAAAACATTTCTAAGCTCTTGACTTGGTACCGCAAGCACAACGATATCAGCGTCTTTAACCGCTTCTTCTATATCGTTAAGCAAAACTATATTCTCAGGAATTTTAACTTCCTTCAAATATTTTTTATTCATACGAGTTTCTTTTATTAAATTGTAAGAATCCTTATTTCTAATGTATAGACTTAATTCTTCTTGACTCTTTGCTAGATGTATAGCTAGGGCTGAACCAAAGCTACCTCCACCTATAATTGAAATTTTCAAAACTCTGCCTCACTTTTTAAATATATAAAATTTATTTTCTTCTCCTTTTGCTAGTCTATGAATGTTCTTAGCATGCCTTATTATGCCAAGAGCGGCAATAGCAAAGCTAAGGATTACAGCTAAATTTATCTCTTTAAACTTAAGCCATGTGCATATAAAGAAGCCTATGAACATAAGTAAAGACGCTAATGAAACGTATTTTGTGATCAAAACTATAATAAACATTGAAACTACAATCGCTGCTCCAAGCTTATAGTCTATGGCAATTATTCCGCCTACAGTTGTTGAAACGCCTTTGCCTGCGTTAAAATTTAAATAGAAGGGAAAATCGTGGCCAAGGACCGCACCTAGTAAAGCGATGTACTGAGCATAATCTACTTCAAAGTATCTAGCAATATACACAGCTAAAACGCCTTTAAATAAGTCTAAAAGCAGCGTGATTATACCTAGCTTTGCTCCTAAAACTCTAAATGCGTTAGTAGCGCCAGCATTGTTGCTTCCGTAGTCCCTTATGTCCTTCATCTTAAATATTTTACCTAAGATGTAAGAGTTTGAGACCGAGCCGATCAAGTAAGAAAGTAGAAATAATATTACGACCTTCATTACTCGCTCCTGTTCTTATAGTTTATGATTATGGATGTTCCCTCGAAAGGATAAACATTTCTTATTTGATTTTCCAAAAATCTTGTATATGAAAAATGTGTTAGCTCCTTATCATTAACAAAAATGGTAAACTCTGGTGGCCTAGTGCCTGACTGTGTTGCGTAAAGTATCTTAAGCCTCTTACCCTTGTCAGATGGCGGCTGATTGATTAGTGTCGCGTTTGCGATTACGTCATTTAAAAGACCAGTTGAAAGCCTATGGCTATATGATTCATTTATTTCCATAATCTTGTCAATAAGCTCATCTACCCTCTTACCAGTTAAGGCTGAAATGAATAGTATTGGCGCATATGATAGGAACGGCAGATTATTTCTAAGGCTGTCAGTAAATGTCTTCATGGTCTTCGAATCTTTTTCTACTATATCCCATTTATTAACGCAGATGATTATGGCCTTGCCTTGATTGTGAGCGTAGCCAACCACTTTTGAGTCCTGCTCAGTAAAGCCTTCAATCCCGTCTATCAAAAATACGCAGACATCAGCTCTATCAACACTTGAAAGCGTTCTAACTTGTGAGTACGCTTCGACAGATGAGTCAACTCTAGACTTCTTTCTAAGTCCAGCTGTGTCGATGAACATGAATTCTTGGCCTTTTATATTGATATATGAGTCAATCGCATCCCTTGTAGTTCCAGCGATGTCAGTTACTATAACTCTTTCTTCGCCTAAGATTCTATTTGTTAAAGATGATTTACCAACATTTGGCTTTCCGATAAAAGCGACCTTTAATAAATTTTCCTTCTCTTCAAAGTCTCTGTCTTCAGGGAAGTTCTTTACAATCTCATCAAGAAGGTCTCCTATACCGAGGCCTTGTTCAGCAGATATTGATATCGGTTCGCCTAAAGCAAGTTCATAAACACTATAAAACTCATCTTTTATCTTACCCTCAGTCTTGTTTGCGACTAAAATAACCTTTTTATTTGATTTTCTTAATATATTTGCAATCTCATGGTCAAGTGCAGTAGCAGGATTCTTACCATCAACTACAAAGAGTATCACATCTGAAGCTTCGATAGCGATGTTCGCTTGCTTACGAATGTTTGACATGATCTTATCATCATCGAAGGGGTCAAGTCCACCAGTGTCGATGATGTCAAAAACGTGTTGTTGCCAGCTTGCTTCAGCGTATATCCTGTCTCTTGTTACACCAGGTGTGTCTTCAGTGATAGATATTCTTCTACCAACAATCTTATTAAATAAAGTTGATTTACCAACGTTTGGTTTGCCTACTATACTAACTACAGCTCTATTCATATTAGACACCTCCTTATCTTAATTATTATAACACAAAGGCAGGCAGTTTTCAACACTTTAATATCTATTAAGAGATATATTTTCTCATTAATATAGGGAGGCTTATACAATTTAGATTAAGATCGATTTCGCTATATCGTTTTAAGCGTGAAACGATTTTTCTCTTTTATTATTGAAGCTTAGATCAATATGGCGCTTAAGCCATTATCGCGCATAAAAAGAAGCGAAAGATATCTTTCGCTTCTAATATAATCTTTATTCGTTTTTTTAGAATATGCCTTCGTACATTGGGAATCTCTTGCAGATGTCTGATACTCTTTGTCTGATTTGTTTTCTGTCGATTGATGTATCAAATGTATCTCTGAAGATTTCAGCAACTTCTCTCATTTCGTCTTCTTTGAATCCTCTAGTTGTTAAAGCTGGAGTACCAATTCTGATACCGCTTGTAACGAATGGAGATTCAGTTTCGTTAGGAATTGTGTTTTTGTTAACTGCAATACCGATTTCACCAAGCATTGCTTCAGCTTCTTTACCAGTGAAGCCTTTCTTCTTAACATCTATTAGGATTAGGTGGTTATCTGTACCGCCTGAAATTAATCTAAATCCATATTTATCAAGTTCCTTAGCAAGTACTTGAGCGTTGTCACAAATTTGCTTGCAATAATCTTTAAATTCTGGTTTAAGTGCTTCACCAAATGCAACTGCTTTTGCTGCTATAACATGCATTAGTGGTCCACCTTGTGTTCCTGGGAAGATTGCCTTGTCAAGTTTCTTTGCATTTTCTTCTCTACAAAGTATAGCTCCACCTCTTGGTCCTCTTAGTGTCTTATGAGTTGTTGTTGTAACAAAGTCTGCATAAGGTACTGGAGATGGATGGAAGCCTGTAGCTACTAGACCAGCAATGTGTGCCATGTCTACCATTAGCATAGCGCCTACTTCGTCAGCGATTTCTCTGAATTTCTTGAAATCGATGATTCTTGGATAAGCACTAGCACCAGCTACGATTAGCTTTGGTTTTTCTTTTAGAGCTATTTCTCTAACTGTATCATAATTGATAACTTCTGTCTTTGAGTCAACGCCATAAGCAGCGAAGTCGAAATATGTTCCTGAGATATTAACTGGTGAACCGTGTGTTAAGTGACCACCTTCGCTAAGGTTCATGCCTAGTACTTTGTCGCCAGGTTTTAATATTGAGAAGTAAACACCGATATTGGCATTAGCTCCTGAGTGTGGTTGAACGTTTGCGTGTTCTGCGTTAAATAACTTACAAAGTCTATCTCTAGCAATGTTTTCAGCGATGTCAACTACTTCGCATCCACCGTAGTATCTTTTTCCTGGATAACCTTCAGCGTACTTGTTAGTTAATTCACTTCCCATTGCTTCCATAACAGCTTTTGAAACATAGTTTTCAGATGCTATCATTTCAAAGTGATCTTGTTGTCTATCATGTTCCTTTTCAATGACATCATAAATCTCTTTGTCTGTCTTTTTTAGATTGTCAAAATCCATGTTAATTTCCTCCCTTTAATTAATTTAATTTAACTTACTTATGATTAATAAATCATTGTCCTCGTTAGAATATCTTTTGTCATACGACTTAACTATGACTAGAGATATTAATAGTAGGACTACACCTATTATTATACTATAAAAATCAGGAACTTTAAAGCTTAATTTATTAAAAATATAGTTTGAAGCAAAAATTCCTATCAAAAATGCTAGTAGTGGCACTAAATAAACCATCATTACCCCTCTTAACATCTTTCTTGAATCAACTTTTATAGATACTAAATCGCCTACATTGTAATTTGCTCTTGGCTTTGCTTTAATTATGTGCTCTTTTGCTTCGCATCCAGCAGCACACGATTCGCACGAGCCGCAAGCCGAGTCCCTCTTCATAGAGATTAGCATTTCGCCAGCCTCTATCTTAATAATTCTACCTATGCTTTCATTTTTTTTCATCTAATAGGTCATTAACAAGCTTAGACGCAATTAATAAGCCGCCTGTAGCTGTTACAAAGGATATCGACCCTGTCACCACCTTTCCATCATCCTTTAATTTTTTCTCTATGGGTAGTTCTTTTGAATAAACTACATTTATCTTCTTCTGTGCTTTTTTATCTATCTTTTGTCTTAACTTTCTTGCTAATGGGCAGACGCTCGTCTTATCAAGTGTTGATATCTCAAGCTTAGTTGGATCAAGCTTGTTGCCGCAGCCCATTGCACTGATAATCTTTATGTCTTTTTCTATACAAGTCTCAATCAGCTCAATTTTATTTTTCAGCATGTCAATGGCGTCTACTACATAATCGTAGTCTCTATCGAATATCTCGTCATTTATCTCTTTTGAATAAATCTTATCTATGCTTCTTATATCGAGTTCATCATTAATCTTAAGTAGTCTTTCCCTCATGACATCGACTTTTTTCTTGCCAATGGTATCTTCAAGGGCTAATATCTGCCTATTGATATTCGATTCACTTACTGTATCGTAATCAACTATAGTTATATGCTCTATACCAAAGCGAACTAAGGATTCTAAAGTAAATGAGCCGACGCCGCCTATGCCCACTATTAAGACATTTACATCTTTAAAACTATTGTAAACTTCGTCTCCTAATACAACTCTCGTCCTAATCGTTCTTTTGGGCTTCATTTATATCAACCTTTATTGATACTTCATGTAATTGCTTGTCATCAACTTCACTTGGTGCACCTGTTAATAGGTCTGTTGCTGATTGCGTCTTAGGGAAGGCGATAACGTCTTTGATATTGTCATGCTTTGTAAGTAATTGAACGAATCTATCTAGACCATAAGCAATACCTCCATGTGGCGGAGCTCCATACTTGAAGGCCTCGATGAAGAAGCCAAATTGTTCTTCAGCTCTTTCCTTAGTAAAGCCAAGTGCCTTGAACATCTTTTCTTGTAAATCGGAGTTATTAATTCTTATACTACCTCCGCCAATTTCTTCGCCATTGATAACGATGTCGTATGCTTTTGCCTTAACAGTATCTTTTCTTTCTTCGATATATGGTATGTCCTCAATCTTAGGATGTGTGAATGGATGGTGCATAGCCATGTATCTACCTTCTTCTTCACTGTATTCAAATAATGGGAAGTCTGTGATCCAAAGTAGTTCAAACTTATCTGGATCATTTAGATTTAATTCTTTTGCTATTTCATTTCTTAGGTTACCAAGTGTCTTCTTAACAATGGACTTTTTATCTGCAACGAATAAAATTAAATCGTTATTTTTTATATCCATCTCTTTAATAAGAGCTTCTTTTTCTTCATCAGTAAAGAATTTTGCTATAGGACCAGTAAATTCATTATCTACATACTTAACCCAAGCAAGTCCCTTTGCTCCGAATGTCTTTGCGAAGTCTTCTAGCTTAGTAATATCTTTTCTAGTGAATTTATCTTGGTAGCCGTCAACATTGATTGCATTAGCCATATTGCCAGCGTCAACAGTATCTTTAAACACCTTAAAGCCGCTGTTTTTAAATATGCTGCTCACGTCGTGAATCAAGAAGCCAAATCTTAAGTCCGGTTTATCAACGCCATACTTATCCATCGCTTCATCAAATGGCATTCTTCTTAAAGGAAGCTTGATATCTATGTCAAGAATTTCTTTAAATATATGTGCTATAAGCTTTTCATTGATTGATATAACATCGTCTTCATCAACGAAGCTCATTTCGATATCGACTTGAGTAAACTCTGGTTGTCTGTTGGCTCTAAGGTCTTCGTCTCTGAAGCACTTAGTGATTTGGTAGTATCTATCCATGCCTGAAACCATTAGTAATTGCTTAAACAATTGTGGTGATTGTGGTAAGGCAAAGAACTTTCCAGGGTTAACTCTACTTGGAACGATATAGTCTCTAGCTCCTTCTGGAGTTGATTTGCCAAGTATAGGTGTTTCTATCTCTATAAATCTGTTGTCATTTAAAAAGTCTCTGAAAGCTTTATAAATTTTTGCTCTTGTCATAAGAGTTTTTTGCATGAATGGCTTTCTTAGGTCTAAGAATCTGTATTTTAGTCTCATTTGCTCACCTACATTGTCATCGTCTTTTACGTAAATAGGTGGAGTTTGAGCTGTATCAAGTATTTTAAGCTCTTCGGCTAAAATTTCGATATCGCCAGTTGGGATATGTGGGTTCTTTTGAGATCTCTCTCTAACTTTGCCTCTAACGGCTATAACGTATTCGCCCTTAAGTCCCTTGGCCTTTTCGAAGACATCCTTAGTGATGGTCTCATCAAAAACAACTTGTGATATACCACTGATGTCTCTTATGTCAACAAAGATAAGTTGTCCTAAGTTTCTTTGAGTTTGCACCCAACCCATTAGTACAACTTCCCTTTCTATGTCCTTCATCCTTAGTTCCCCGCAGTAGTCACTCCTGCGTAAGTTTCCCATTGTTTCCATAAATATCCTCCCAATAATACTATATATCTTTATTATAAACGTTTTTTATATACAAATCAATGTCTTTGTAATTAAATTTGCGCTCTAAATTGTCCTTGTCAATGTATTTTGATACAGCTCCAGCGCCAAAAGCGTATATGCTTGTCAAATCGTTCATCGAAATCACATTGTAAATGGACGCTTTGCCTCTTAATGAAAAAGCAACGTTTTCAAGATTTGAGTTAGTCATCTTCTGCCTGTACATGTAGTAAGGCTCGTAGCCCGCCTCATAAAGCCTGGCATAAATTTCTTTAGATAAATCAATATTTTCGAGCTTAAAGTCATTTTGAGCTAGAACCGCCCTTCTTTTTAGAGCTAAATTGTGTATGGTAATCGACTCAGGCCTCATAGCTATAAGCTTTTTAACCGAGTTAATGTAATCATCTCTCTTCTCACCTTCAAGACCAATGATGAGATCCATATTGATGTCAAAATCATAGCCCCTAGCAAGTTCATAAACCATATTAAGCTCATCAAGGCTAGCTCGCCTGTGAACTCTTTTGAGCGTCTCTTCATTCATAGTCTGCGGATTGATGCAGATCCTACTTACACCATATTTATCAAGTATATCAAGTAGCTCCTTATCCATAGTATCGGCTCTGCCGCACTCAAAGGTCAGCTCTTTAAATTTATAATTCTCATTAATGTATTTTAAAAGCCTTTGGGTATTGGCCTTGTCAATTGCAGATGGCGTCCCGCCACCTATGTATATGCTGTCCGGCTCCGATATATCTCTTCTTTTGCTCTCAAATTTCATCTCATCAATAACAGCGTCAATGTACTTAGTAAAATCATAAGCCTTCTTTGTTATATCGTTTGTGTAAAATGAGCAGTAGGAACAAATCCCCTTACAGAATGGTATGTGTATATACAAGCTATATTCTGGCTCAAAGTTAAGATGCTGATTCTTGTAAGTTCTCTCCATTAGCTCAAACTTTTCATCTGAGATAAAAAATTTTTCTTTGAAAGCCTCTTTATCATCTGCCTTGGAATATAGCTTTAGTGGCTTAATCCCAGTAAGTATACCCCAAGGAAGACTTAGGCCTTCCTTTAAGAACTCCTTATATATAAGAGATTTCATCTCATTATTTTTAAGTGCATCAAAACCCGTCAGCGTCCTCTCTTTGCCATCTATAGAGAATTTCACACCATCATCCAAAATCTCATAAGAAATACCGGATCTTATGTTTTGGAACTCCCAAAAGAGCTCCTTTATCCTCTTTATACTAGCTTCTCTTAGCATTTACGTAAGGATTATTTGCCCTTTCTTCATCAGATGATGTGTTCATGCTGTGACCTGGATATATTGTGTAATTACCTTCTAAAGCCAAAACTCTATTAACAGAGTCAATTAGTTCAGCTTCATTGCCGCCATATAGGTCGCTTCTACCAACAGAGTGGAAAAATATTGTGTCGCCAACAAATAAGCCGTCCTTAATTTGATATGTCAGGCCGCCCTTTGTATGACCTGGTGTCTTAATCACATTAACTTCGATATCGCCAAATTTCAAACTGCCTTCTTCATCAATAGTGTGATCTATGTTGATGGGCTCGTCGATATAATTTCTCATCTTGTCATTTAGCATAAAATCAGTTTTTTGCGTCATCTCTAAATCATCTTTAGATATATAAGATGGTGCTCCCGTTAATTTTCTTAAAGCATTTACGCCCAAAACGTGATCAAAGTGACCATGTGTCAATAGTATTGCCTTTAGATTTAAATTATGCTCTTTGATGTAAGCGTATAAATCATCTGCACTGCCGCCAACGTCTATGATTATGGCATCGCCAGCATCGTTACTAATGATATATGAATTTGACCCATAAACCCCAACATTTTTCTTAAAAATATTCATCTAAAACTCCTTCTTTGAATCTAATAATATAGTAACCGGTCCAGATAGATGTGCGTGTATATGCATATCCGCTCCAAAAACGCCCGATTGATATTTTATTCCACTCATCTTTAATTTTTCTTTAAATATTTCGTAATAGCTCTCAGCCTTTTCAGCCTTGGCGCTCTTCATAAAGTTTGGTCTATTGCCCTTTCTCGCGTCACCATATAAAGTGAACTGCGACACAAGAAGTATCTCGCCACCTATGTCTTGAACAGATAGATTCATCTTATCATCTTCGTCAGAAAATATCCTTAGATTACTCACCTTTTTGAAGATATAATCAAGATCTGCCTCTGTATCGTCATCTTCAACAGCGATGTAGACCAAAAGGCCGCCATTAATCTTGCTAATTAATTTTTCATCAACTTCTAAACGAGTTTCTTCTACTCTTTGTACAACTGCTCTCATATCTATGACCTGTACGCATCTAAAACGCCGTTTATAGTCTTAAGCTTTTGTATCATCTTGTCAAGCTCATCCTTTCCCACGACTTCAAATGTCAAATATATAAATATATCGCTAATGGTATTGCTCTTTGCACTAAGTGATTGTATACCAACATTTGCTTCTTTCGCCATAGCAGTTATCTCTGAAAGTATTCCCGTCCTGTCAACCGCTCTGATTGTAACGTTTGCAAGGAACTTTTCAATCGATGCTGCATCCCATTCTGCCTCAAGGCATCTGTCTGAGTCTAAGAAATTGGCAATGTTTGTGCAGTCCTTCCTGTGTATAGAAACACCATAGCCTCTAGTAACAAAACCAATAATCTCGTCACCAGGCACCGGGTTACAGCACTTGGCAAACTTTATCTTCATGCCTTCAAGGCCATCGATTTTAACACCTGTAGCATCTTTCTTCGATGAAGAGCTCTTTAGGTAGTCGTCCTCGTTCTTTGTTAGACCAATATTTTCTATAGCATTTTTAATATTTAAAATCTTATTAATAACAAGCTTCTCTTTAAAATTGCCATAGCCAATGGATGCAAACAAATCATCTGCCGAGTTAATTGAAAGCTCTTTTGCTAATTTATTATAAATCTTTTCATTATCAAGAATATTTGTATCAAGTCCAAGCTTTTTCGCTTCTCTATCAAATAGCTCCTTGCCCTTCTCTATGCTGATGTCTTTTTCTTTAGACTTGAACCATTGTTTAATCTTTTGTTTAGCTCTTGGGCTCTTTACAAATTTTAGCCAGTCTCTACTTGGACCAGAAGCTGACTTTTGCGTGATAATCTCAACTATATTACCATTCTTAAGCTTATAGTTTAGTGGGACTATCCTTGAGTCAACTTTAGCTCCAACACAAGTGTTACCAACGCCTGTGTGTACTCTATAGGCAAAGTCGACTGGAGTCGAGCCTTCTGGAAGGTCGACAACATCACCATTAGGCGTGAAAACAAAGACCTCGTCATCGAAAAAGTCTATCTTTAACGTATCAATAAATTCTTTTGGATCCTTTAAGTCTTTTTGCCATTCAAGCAATTGCCTTAGCCAGTCAAGCTTGTTATCAACGTCCTTGCCTTGAGCCTTGCCACCTTTATATTTCCAATGCGCAGCGATACCGTATTCGGCCACTTCATGCATTTCATAAGTCCTAATCTGTATCTCAAATATCTCGCCAGTGTCAGAAATAACAGTTGTATGCAAGGATTGATACATGTTTGGCTTAGGCATAGCTATGTAGTCTTTGAATCTGCCTGGAAGCGGCTTCCACATAGAGTGCACTATACCTAAAACAGCGTAGCAATCCTTAACCGTGTCAACAAGTATCCTCACCGCAATTAAATCATATATGCTCTCAAAGCTCTTGTTCTTGCCATTCATCTTCTTGTATATGCTGTAGAAATTCTTCGGTCTACCGCTTATGTCGTAGTGAAGCTCTTGCTTATCAAGCTCAGTTGATATAGCCTTTATAATCTCATTGATCTCTTTCTCGCGTTCGCTCCTCTTCTTGTTGATCTTCTCAACCAAGTCGTAGTAGCCTTCTGGATCAAGATACCTTAAAGATAAATCTTCAAGCTCCCACTTAATCTTGAAAATTCCGAGTCTGCCAGCAAGTGGCGCATATATCTCTATAGTTTCCTTGGCCTTTTGCTTTTGCTTTTCTTCGTTCATATACTCAAGCGTACGAAGATTATGTAGTCTGTCCGCAAGCTTTACAATTATGACTCTGATGTCGTTATTCATAGCAAGAATCATCTTTCTAAGGTTTTCCGCTTGAAAATCTTCAGAGCTCTTGTAATTTAATTTATTTAACTTTGTTACGCCATCGACAATATTTGCGATGTCCTCTGAGAACATGTTCTTTACATCATCATAAGTCGCCGGCGTATCCTCAACCACGTCATGAAGAAGCGCAGCTATGATGGTCTCAACGTCCATATCTAGGTCAGCGAGTATGATAGCGACATTGACAGGGTGCATTATATAAGGCTCGCCGGACTTTCTCTTTTGGTCCTTATGCATTAATTTAGCGTACTCATAAGCCTTCATTACAAAGGCAACTTCCTCTTCAGTCATGTATTTTTCTATAATTTTAATTAAATCTTCTATCATAAACTCACCTCCTAAATCTAAAGTGCTTAATATTAATTTCAAGATTCTTATTATTCATGTACTCATTAATCCTAAGATTGTAGCAAATGTCCATAATTATCTCCTTGCCACTTGCTAAATCCCTGTATATATCTGAGCTAAACTGATCTTCGTAGTCTTTTTTAAATTCATCTTCCTTGTAGAATAGTATAGCCATCATTATATTATCAAGCTTTGTTCTGAATTTTAGCTTTATCACGCTGCGATTCTGTCCAAAAACGCTTATATCCTTTAAAATAAGGTCTTTATCTGCAAATAGTACAGCAGGGTTCTTCTCTCCAAATGGTTTTAACTTTTCAATTGTGTCGTAAGTCGAAAATTTTTGAAAATCAATTGGATAAAAGGCATCGATATAAATCTTTTCTATCTTATCTTCATCTGTCAGAGTCGAATTTTCATTTAAAAATCTGACAAAATCGTCATAATTATCAAGCTTAAGCTCTAAGCCCGCCGCCAGTTTATGTCCGCCAAAGCTATTTAAAAGCTCCTTAGCCTTGTTTAGCTCATCAAATATATTGTATTCCTCAATAGATCTTGCCGAACCATATAGAACTCCATCTTCTTCATATAAGGCTATGGCTGGTTTGTAATACCTTTCCTTAAGCCTTCCAGCGACGATACCCGCGACGCTTCTTTCTATATCTTTAGACTTAACTATGATTATGTCCTTGTCCTCAAAGGCCTCATCTGCTTCTATCTCTTTTATTGCCACATCGTAGCCAAGCTCTGTCAAATCTTTTCTCTCTTGATTAAGAGCGTATAATTCCTTACAAATTGCAATTATACTATCATCATCACAAGACTCAAAGGCCGCAATTGCATGATTTGCATTACTTAGCCTGCCTATTGCGTTGACAGATGGTCCCAAGATGAAACCAATATGAAATACATTTATCTCTTTATCAACTTTTAACTCGTTCTTCAAGTGATAGAAAACCTTGGCTGGTCTTGAGTTCATTAGCTGTAGGCCTCTCTTTACAAGGTCACGGTTTTCATCAAACAGCGGCATGATGTCAGTTACAGTCGCAAAAGCTGCATACTGAATAATTTCATCGATTAAATCCGCATTAAAGTCGTAGTCTTTGCTAATATATGTAATTAATTTAAAAGCTACAAACGCTCCGCATATCTCCTTGAATGGATAGGATGATTTTTCTACTTTTGGGTCAATTATTGCATCTGCTTCAACAGAAATCTCTTTGCCATCTTCAATTTTTGGTAAATGGTGGTCAGTAACAATGACTTTTACGCCATTATCCTTAGCATATTTCACTGTTTCAAAGGCTGATACACCATTGTCACAAGTAATTATGACTGATACATCATCTTTAATGCAGCCATCAACTATACGCTTATTGATACCATAGCCATCCGCCTTTCTGTCAGGCACTTCAAAACTAGCCTCCGCTCCAAAGGACTTAAGACTTCTAAGTAAAAGCGTAGTAGACATGATGCCGTCCGAGTCATAGTCGCCAACGACTCTGATCTTCTTGTGATTATCTATAGCGTCCTTAATAATTTCGCGCGCCACCTCCATATCTGGAAGGCCATCAGTCCTGTAAATCTTAGTGTAGTCATCGTTTAAGTAATCAATGACTTCATCAGCATCGACAACGCCTCTATTGCAAAGAACTTTTGCTAGTAGATCATCCTTTACTATGCTCTTAACCGCTGAATAATTCCCAGCATTTCTGTTTTTCAAAAACCATTTTTGCATACAATAACCCCATTATCTATATTTAATTATTATATCATAAATTGCTTCATATTAAAAGCATTTTTTATAAAGTAAATCTATATAAAAAAGTAATATACAAAATCTTAAAGTTTTGAATATTAGTCCGTGATAAATAAGTACTCAATTCTGCGATAAAAAGAAAAGGCCTAGATATAATCTAGACCCTTCTAAAAAGATTACAGTGATAAATTTTTATATAGACTTTTTTTATAATTCAATAAACTCATCTATGCCTAAATCTTTTAAAATAATTTTTGCCTCTTATTCATCAAAATTCTTTACTCCTAGACTAAGCTCTTTGAACACTTCATCTGTAAGATAGTAGTTTGCGTCTTGCATAACAAGCGAAAAGTTTTTAAGTATATCTTTTAGAAAGTTTCTCTCCTAATAAATAAACTCTTCTGCCATTTTTGTTTTTTCTATTAAATTCTTGTAAACTTTTGATTTTTGTAAAAGCTCTTCGTGTTTTCCTTCACTTTCTACTCTTCCATTTTCAAGAACTACTATCTTATCTGCATTTTCTATGGATTTCATTCTGTGTGAAATGATAACAACTGTTTTATCTTTAATTAAATTATTTAAAGACTCTTGAATTTTTTTCTCGTTGTCAACATCAAGGCTGGCTGCTATCTCGTCTAAGATCAAGATTGGTGCATCTTTTAAGAAGGCTCTGGCTATTGATAATCTTTGTCTTTCTCCGCCTGATAGTTCAGCACCGTTTTCACCGATAACTGTATCGAAGCCTTTATCCATTTTTTCTATAAAGTCTGTGCAGTTTGCAAGTTTTGCTGCTCTTTTTACTTCTTCGTCGCTTGCATCTTGCTTACCAAGTCTAATATTTTCCATAACACTTTGATTAAAGAGAACCACATCTTGGAAAACTATTGATACCTTGTCAAAAAGTGATTCTGTTGATATTTCTTTTATATCTTTGCCATCAATTAAGATTTGTCCCTCATCATAATCATAAAGTCTTGATATAAGTTTCAAGATAGTAGTTTTGCCACAGCCACTTGCTCCTACTAAAGCAGTGACCTCTCCCTGCTTAGCTTTAAAGTTTACGCCATCTATAACTTTTGTATCTTTATTATAGGCAAACTCAACGTCTTTTAGATCAATATCAAATTTTTTCAAATTATAGTCCTCGCCTTCTTGTAAATCTTGATTTTGAATTTCTTTTAATCTTTCAATCTTTGGCGATAAATAAAATATTTCCATCATACCTTCTTTGGATGCATCTAGAGAGTCTTTTATCTTCATAGCTGCTAGTAAATATCCTACAAGGTAGAGAGGGCTTATCTCTTTATTGATAATTAAATTAACTCCTACAAGTATTACAACAGCAAGGGATATGAAGCTAAATATTGAAGATATAGACATAGTTAAAATTGTAGTTATTTCCGATTTTAAGTGCACTTTTTCACTTTTATCCATTTTCTCATACAGCTTTTCTTTCATTTCCTCTGATAAGCCATAGGCTTTAATCTCCATTTGCATTTCGATATTTTCCTGAAAACTTTCTGAGTTTTTTCTTAGAATATCATAATATCTTTTATGTCCCTTAACCTGATATTTTTTAGATAAAGGTATAAATATAAAGCTTAAAAGTGATGGAATAATTACAGCTAAGCCCATCTTGACATTGCTCACTAGCATCATAATGGATATTACTGGGAAGAAGAGTGCCATGCCGCCCACTTTTGGTATTGAATGGCTCATTGCATGTTCTATACCTTCAATATCAGACATGATTGTTTGTGCTAGGTCTGAAATATCATGTTTAGAAAAATATGATAGAGGTAGTTTTGATAAATTCTCTGCTGTCCTTATTCTTAAGTCCGCACTTTCTTGATATGTTGTACTATATAATTTATCGTATTCAATAGAAAGCAAAATATACATTACTATCAAGGTCAAAACTGAGAATGCTATATAAAATCCCTTGCTTTTAACAATATTTTCCAAAACTTCCTGAGCAAAAATCATTAGTAACATGGCTGGAAGCATGTTTATACAATAAACGAAAAATGAAGCCAGTGTTGCTTTACTTAAATTTCTTGCTCCTTTATCTGTAAGAGCAAATCTTTTTTTATAAAACTCCTTCATTTGAAACCCTCAAGGTCTTTAATTGTAGATAACCTGTGAGCAATCATGATAACTGTTTTGTCCTTCATAAGATTTTTGAAAGCTTTTTGCAATTCAAACTCATTATCTGGGTCAATAGACGCCGATGCCTCATCCATAATAATAATTTTGGAATCCTTTAAAATTGCTCTAGCAATTGCAATTCTTTGTTTTTCTCCACCAGATAAATAAACTCCCTTTGAGCCTATGACAGTATTTTCTCTTTCTGGGAACTTGTCTAATATCAAATCGCATCCTGCTAATTTTAAAGCTCTCATAACATCATCTTTTGTTGCATCTTTATTAGCTAAAGCGACGTTATCATAAATACTTTTCTTGAATAATTTTGAATCTTGAAAAACAAAGGAAATAGCTTTAATTAAGGCTTCGTCAGAGTATTCACTTATTGCTATGCCGCCTATCTTTATGCTTCCATGATTAACATTGTAAAAACCCGATATAAGTTTTGCTACTGTTGATTTGCCTGATCCAGATGAACCGACTAGTGCATAGGACTTTCCTTCTTCTAATTTAAAGGATAAATTTTCAATGACAGCTTTGTCGTTATAAGCAAAGCTTACACCTTCAAAGTCTATATTGTAGTTTTTAAAATTATTGACATTACCATGCACTAATTTGTCTTTTTGCATATCCTTGTATAGAGCCTCTAAAGTATCTACTGCATAATTGCCTTGAGAAATGTACATGGAGTACCACATCATTCTCATAAATGAAACAAATAGAACTCCTGATAAAAATAAAATCATGATAAGCTCTAGTAAAATCACCTTGGCGCTGCCTAAGCTAGTCATAAAATAAACTATAGGAATGATTAGAATTGAAATCAGTCCAAAAAATAGCCATTGATACAAAACGTAAGGCTTTTTACAAGATAGTGAATAATCATAAGCATACTTTGAGTAATCTTTTATCGCCTTGTAAAAACTTTTAAATGATACGACATTTGCTCTAAATATTTTTACAACTTGCATTCCTCTAACGTATTCAACAGTCTCAGCACTTAGTTTAGATAGGGCTTCTTGATATATCTTCATAAATTTTTGTTCCCCCATCATTGCCCCTAAAATTAAGCCGCCAACTATAGTGAGAGCAAGCAAAGTTATGCCAACCCTTATACTTACTATAAAGCCAAGTGCAAGTACAAGCACGGGTGTAACTATTGCCTGAGAACTATCGGGAATCATGTGTGCTACTACCTGGTGAGTTTGTGCGGCATTGTCATCTATGATTTTTCTAATTTGGCCAGATGGATTCAAGTCAAAGAACCTAAAGCTAGCTTTCTCTAAGCCATCTATCCCCCTTTTTCTTAAATTTGTTTCAAGCCTAAATCCCAAGATGTGTGAAAACATTCCTGAAACACAATAAAATATTGCTCCACTCGTTAGTGTAATAACAGATATTAATGCTAAGCTCTCTGCACCAGATAAATTTGAATTAATTATTAAATTATCTAGAAATTTGTAGATTAAATAATATCCATATACCGTAAGCACAGCAGATATAGCAGAAAAAACTATAGCTAAAACCCCAAGATATTTTTTATTCTGTACATAAGCAAATAGTTTTTTGTAAATCTTCATAATATTATCTCCTTTCATTGATATTCCTTTTAGATAAAATTTTTATTTGCTAGCAAACATTATTCTTGCTTTTTTATTATATATCAGGTATAATTAGTAATGCAATAGCTATGGCTAACTAAGTCTATTAGGAATATTGTCTATAAGGGATAGGTGTATTATGAGATATTATGATTTTGTAAAAGATTATATGAAGGTTGATGAATGTAAAAACAATAAGAAGTACTCAAGTGCAGGCCACACTTTTTGTTGGGGAAAAGAGGATTCAACTTATGCGGAAGGCCTGTATTGGTTTTATGAAGGAGACGGCTTCATTATTGATATACATGATTTTTATATCAAAGAAGAAGTTATACAAAATAGTACCTATAGTATGGCAGACTATGTTTCAATATATTCAAGCTACATAGTAAGCGCAAACGGCGAAAAATTCAATCCATATCAAACGCTTACTGCGAACTCCTTATGTACTTTTGATTTTGACAACATAAGAGATGATTTTGTTTTTTTATTACATGAGAACTGTAATTATCTTGCCGTTTCCATCGGCTTAAAAAAAGAGCTCTTAGATAAGCATCTAGCATCTATTGATATAGATACAGAATCATTTTATAGGGCTTTACTCCAAACAAATCAAATTATACTTACAAAATCTTTAGAAAAAGTGGCAATGGAAATTTTAAATTGTAAGATGGATGCCCCCGCCGCTAATTTTTTCTTTAAAGCAAAGGCAAATGAGTGGATAAGTATAGTTATTGACACATACTTAAATAGAAAAAAGTATAAAATTGAGATTGATGATGATAAAGCGCTTGAAGATGTCGCTAGATTTCTAGAAGATCATTTTGCAACGAATGTAAATCAAGGTACGCTTGAAAAAATATCTAAAATGAGTGGAACTAAACTAAAAAATCTATTCAAAGAAAAATATGGTCAAAATATTACTGAATATACTCAAAGAAAAAGAATGAATGTAGCTGAAACGCTTCTACTAAATACACAGCTGCCTATAAAAGAGATAGCAGAATCTGTTGGATACACATCAGCAAGTAAATTTTCAATCTATTACAAAAGATACAAAGGAAAACTTCCTAGTGAGGTGCGAAATACAAGTTATGATCATAATAATTTAAGATGCGATCACTGTGATAAATAAAGAATTTTATAAAGAGTAAAGGCCTAGACATATCTAGGCCTTTTTAAAATGAAGCGCGGGGCAAGGGGTCTTGCCGTCATTTGACATGAAAAAGAGCTCCAAAATAGGAGCTCTATATAGATTATTTAATTACTCTTCTTGCTGCGACAAATTTATCTAAGTAGTATCCAGAATTGATATCGGATATTACAACGCTCATCAACTTTCCACTTGATGCGTGAATCATCTTACCGTCGCCTATATATAGGCCTGCGTGTGATATACCGCTACCGTAAGTGTTGAATAAAAGTATATCGCCTGGCAATAGATTTTCTTTTTCAACAGGCACTCCACATGAAACAAGTGCTGATGATGATCTAGAAACAGTCATGTTTAAAACGCTCTTATAGCAATAGTAAACTAAGCCCGAGCAGTCAAAACTGTTTGGACCAGCTGTTGCGTATACATATGGCTTGCCTATTTGCGCTTTGGCAAATTCTACAAGGCCCATAACATCTTTGCGTCCAGTGTAAGCTGATCTGTCTACGCTTTCTGCTTCTTCTGTTATTTCACTTAAGGAAATGTCATTTTTATGCGCTATGAATGTGTTAGTGCCATCACTTAAAGTGTAAGTCTTACCATCATAGCTAAGGATATTAACCTTATCATTCTTCTTTAGTACAAGAGTTTTATCTCCAGACTTAAGTGTCTTATTGACCTTTGAGTATGCTTCTGTAGTGGACGCTTCTTTAATATTTTCTAAGTCTTTAATCTCTACAAAACCAACTCTCATCTTTGAGTCTGAAAATATAGAGCCATCTGTACCAGTATGTAGAAGCTCGACAATTTCTCCAGGCATTAAGTAATCAAAAGGAGCTGCACCTTGTGAAGCTGATATGCCTGTGAATGAAACTACTCTATACTTATTACTATCTTTTTGTGTCACAATAAGTGCATCCTTTGCAAGCTTAACAGCCTTGCCGCTTTTACTAACTGTATATGAGTCTTTATCTTCATTTATTATGTTAACAATTTCTTTATCGTCAAATTTTACATTGTCTTTGCTAACGAAAGGTTTAACCATAACGCCGTAGTCTTTAAATCCGATCAGTGATATTAGGAATAAAGAAACTAGCAAGACGCATGATCTGTGATTTGAATTCTTCATTTGCATTACCTCCCTTAGGTAATAGTTATTTTATACTAAAACAGAAAAAAAATCAAGGGTTTTATAAAAATTCCCTTGATTCTTAAATAAATTATTCTATTTTTTCTTAATTTTCATACTTTAGTAGTATGTTATTTTTCTTCTTTCTTAATTATTTCTTTATTATCAATTTCTTTTCTGATTCTAGCCATAAAGTCTTCTAGCGACACTTTTCCTTGGTCACCTAGATCTCTATGTCTAATAGTAACTGTCTTTGTACTTGCTTCTTCTTCACCTATTATTAGCATGTACTCAACTTTTTCTACTTGTGCTTCTCTTATCTTCTTGCCAATCTTTTCATTTCTGTCGTCAAGAACTGCTCTATAACCATTTGCTTTTAGCTCGTCGTAAACTGATTTTGCGTAGTCATTGAACTTTTCTGATATTGATAATATCTTCACTTGAACTGGCGCAAGCCATAGTGGGAACTTACCGATGAATTGTTCGATAAGTATACCTAAGAATCTTTCTATAGAGCCAAATAGCGCTCTATGAAGCATAACTGGTCTCTTCTTTTCACCGTTTTCATCAATATATGTTAAATCAAAGTTAACTGGCATTTGGAAATCTAGTTGTATAGTTCCGCATTGCCATGTTCTTCCAATTGCATCTTCTAGGTGAAAATCAATCTTTGGTCCGTAGAAAGCGCCGTCGCCTTCATTTATAGTATATTCAATGCCTCTCTTTTCAAGTGCTGACTTAAGTGCCGCTTCAGCTATATCCCAAGTTTCTATCTCGCCCATGAAGTCATCAGGTCTTGTAGATAGTTCTACTGCGTATTTAAAGCCGAATGTGCTGTATAGATAGTCAGCTAAGTCTATCATTTTAAATACTTCGTCTTCAACTTGTGATGGCAAGCAATATACGTGAGCATCGTCTTGAGTAAATGTTCTTACTCTAAATAAGCCGTGTAATGTACCAGAAAGTTCGTGTCTGTGTACTTGACCAAACTCAGAAAGTCTAATTGGAAGCTCTTTGTATGAGTGTTGGCTATTTGCGTAAACTATAGTTGAGCCTGGGCAGTTCATTGGTTTGATTGCGTAATCTTTATCATCTATCTTAGTAAAATACATATTTTCTTTATAGTGATCCCAGTGACCGCTTCTGTGCCATAGGTCTTCGTTTAAGATGATAGGTGTTAGTATTTCTCCATAACCATTCTTAGCTAAAACACCTCTCCACCATGAAAGTAGTTCGTTTCTAACAACCATTCCGTTTGGATGGAAGAATGGGAAGCCTGGTCCTTCATCGTGCATGCTAAATAGATCCATCTCTTTACCAATCTTTCTGTGGTCTCTAAGCTTTGCTTCTTCAAGTCTTGCTAGGTGCTCATCAAGCATTTTCTTCTTAGGGAAAGATACGGCATAAATTCTTTGAAGCATCTCGTTGTGTTCGTCGCCTCTCCAATAAGCGCCTGCTATTGAAAGCAGTTTGAAGGCTTTAATCTTTGAGATGTCATATAGGTGAGGTCCCTTACATAAGTCAACAAAGTCACCTAGTTTGTAGAAGGATATATGAGCATCTTCTGGAAGATCTTCAATTAATTCAACTTTATATTTTTCTCCTAGTTTCTTAAAGTGCTCTATAGCTTCATTTCTAGGCATTTCATATCTCTCAAGAACGCCGCCTTCTTTAACTATGGCAGTCATTTCCTTTTCTATCTTTTCAAAATCTTCAGGAACAAATCTATGTTCTGTATCGAAGTCGTAGTAAAAGCCATCATCAATTGATGGACCGATGGCGAACTTAACGTCTTTGTATAATCTTTGTATTGCGTAAGCCATAAGGTGAGCTGATGTATGCCAGAATATAGCCTTACCTTCTTTGTCTTCAAACTTAACGAATTTTACTTTACTATCTTCTTCAAGTGTCTCTTGTAGACCCATAGTTGTGCCATTGACAACTGCTCCTAAAACATCTCTTAATAATACTTCTGATATGTCCTTACACACATCATAAAGCTTAACTCCCTTATCATACTCTCTATTGGAGCCATCGGGTAGTGTTACAATAATCTTTGACATTTTTACCTCCTATAATATCTTCTGGTGAAATAAAAAAAGCCCACCATCCCTCAAGGGACGATGAGACCGTGGTTCCACCCTAATTACTTCTTTCTAGAGCTATAACGTGCTCCACTCCGTGATTCCTTTCGGATCCGATTCAAGGTTAGTCTTCATATAAGTGCTTATAGGAAAATCACAGCCAGCATTCCCTCTCTTGATAAGCTTAAGTATACTACTCTTCCTCTCATTATCTTTAAATATTAATTTATTATATACTATCACAAAGACTTTGCTTTGTCAAGAATTTTTTGGCGCATCTAAAAGGAGTCGAACCTTTGGCCTGCCGATCCGGAGTCAGCCGCTCTATCCACTGAGCTATAGATGCTGGTAGTTTTTAATCACCTTTATGCTAATAGCCTTGTTTATAGTAATGGCTTTGCGATGATTATTTCAATGGATTAGTAAAAGAATTTATGTATAAAAAAAAAAAGAAGTGCGAACACTTCTTTTGGTGCGGGAAAGAGGACTTGAACCCCCACGTCGTTGACACTAGATCCTAAGTCTAGCGCGTCTGCCAATTCCGCCACTCCCGCATGTTGGTGATCCATCCGCGACTCGAACGCGGGACACCCTGATTAAAAGTCAGGTGCTCTGGCCGGCTGAGCTAATGGACCAAATTTTTAAAAAAATTATGGGGTGGATAATGAGATTCGAACTCATGACCTCCAGAGCCACAATCTGGCGCCCTAACCAACTAGGCTATACCCACCATATCTCTGGAATTAAGATCACTTACTATCTTCGGCCAAAGTAGTTAGCTCTCTTAACAACTACTTTGCCATTATAACAAATAAAAGAAAGCTTGTCAAGACTTTTTTAAAATTTTCTTAACTTTTCTTTAATTTCTTTTATTTAGGTCTTAGTAAGTGCCTAATCTCATCAAGCACTCGTTAATTATACATCTATTAAGTCTCTTTGTCAATAGTTTTTTTAAAAATTCTTTACTTTTTTTTAATTTCAAAACGGTCTAGGTTTTTTTGATTATATAAGAATAGTATTAGCGCTGATAAAAGTATCAATCCTATACCTAAAAACTCTATAGGAATAATCTTATCTCCGAAGATTATAAAACCTAGTATGGCTGAGAATATAACTGAAGTGTAGTTATATATACTTACCTCGCCTGCTGGTGCATATAGATAGGCAATTGTTAGTAGGTATTGACCCAAGCCGCCAAAGATCCCTATCATTAATAGCCATAGCCAATCAATAGGAAGCGGCCTTTTATATGTCATCACAAGTGGTATGAATAAGCTGACACAAGTAACGACGCCAAAAGCTAGCATGATTCTGTAAGCATTTTCGCTCTTACCAAGCTTACCGATTATGGTATAAGCACCTGCAGCAAATACGGCTGAAAATATACCTGATAGAGCTGGTATCAAATTGTAATTGCCAGATGGATTAGTTACAAAGTAGGCTCCTACAAAGGCAATTAATAGCGATAGCACATGAACTTTAGTTAATCTCTCGTTTAAGAATATAGCAGCAAATATCATTACAAAGAAAGGTGAGCTCTTTTGTAAGATGGCTGCATTGGCTGTTGGCAAGTTCTTTGTTGCGTAAAAGTACAAAACAACGCCGAATAAACCTAAAAAGCCTCTAAAAAATAAAGCTAGTCTATGCTCTTTGACAGGCATTAGCTTTTCTTTATTTTTCTTAAGCATTATTATACTAAAAACTGCTAATATAAAATTTCTAAATACAACTTGTAAGAATATACTTACATTGTCTGAAGTAAGCTTGACAGCAATCTGCATTAGCGAAAATGCTAGTGCAGATGCCACCATACATAAAATACCTTTTGTCTTATCGTTCATTATTTAAACACAACCTCGATTACTTCTTTATCTAGGTCTAGGCTGCCGTCTTCTTTAAGCTTTATGCTGAAGTCCTTAGTATTGTCACCATTCTTAATAGTAAAGATAAATTTTTCAAGATCCGCATCTGATATAGCTAGCTTAAGTCCAAACTTCTTACCTAATGTAAATGATTCGCCATCTCCCTCAGAGTCCTTTTCCTTGATTATTAAATCAGTCTTGTCTTCCTTAGGTATGATTAAATATTCTTTTGCGTCGTCATTTTCACTAAGAAGTAGTTCTTTTACATTGTATGCAGCGAATAAATCTTCTTTATCGTTGTTATTAGTGATGTTTGCTATAGCAAGTAGCTCGCCATCTTTAAAGTCATCAAAATACTTGATATTAACTTTATCCTTCATGTCGCCACTTTCTTCATTTGTTTCTTCTTCAGCTTTCTTATCGTCAGCTGTATCTTTTTCTTCAGTTTTTTCTGTGCTAGCAGTTTCAGTTTTCTTTTCAGCATCTTTGTTAGCAGGTGCTGAGCAAGCCACGCTTAATAGTGAAAGTGCTAGTAGTAGTGCAATTAGTATCTTTTTCATAATAACCTCCATAAATTGATATCAATAAATATTATACACTTGATGATTGCAATTGTCAACACGTGATATAAGCTATAGCTACTATAAAAAACTGCCGAGCCATTGCTCAGCAGTTAATATATAGTTAAATTAATCTAAGTACTGTTACTAGTACTTCTTGTCTAGTCATGTTCTTCTTTGGATTAAATCTTTGCTTGTTATCGCCAAGAAGCAGACCCTTCTTAACAACGCTATCGATTGAAGCAAGAGCCCATTCGCTCGCGTCATTATAAGTAAGTTTATTCTCAAACTTATCCTCAAACTTAATCACGTTCGTAAGCTTATCCAAAATCACGGCTACTTCTTCCCTCGTAATCTTTCTGTCTGGACCAAATGTTTTCGCCTCGTTGTATGTCAGTAGCTTTAATTTATATGCCTTCTTCACGGCAATGGACGACGTATCGCTCACTACTTCATTCTCATAGTCTTTGATGGTCTTCTTATACTCTATGGCCTTGATTAGTGCCTCAACAAATTCTAGTCTGCTAGTAGCCGCCTTCATGTCCTCTCTCATGGACTCAGTTACTAGTCCAAGACTATCTGCCTTGTGTATGAAGTCAACTGCCCATGCATCATAGTTCTTCGCGTTAAGCGTGTGCTTGAATACAATCACATTTGAAAAATCTCCCTTAACCGCGTTTACTATAGGTCTAAGCCTAATCTCAAAGCTTTGTGAAAACTTTATATCATCTTTAAATTTGTGCTCGTACTTACGAGTTTTTTCGTTATAATTTAGAGTGATGAGATTGTCAAAGTCTTCGCTAAGCCATTTGCCCGCGTCTTTCTTGTAATCAAGCTCTAAGCTTAGATAAGGCTCAGTGCTATCGACTTCAATCTCGATTTTATTATCTTCAAATTTTGCTGCTTTTATGTTTATAGTTTTGCTAGCATCCTCTGCCATTAACTTAGGCGAAACTAAAGATATTAGCATGGCTGCCAGAATTATAATTATCGTCTTTCTCATTAAAATATTGCTATAGGGTTACTTGCTATATACATTCTCAAAAAGTAAATCAATAGTAAGTGAACTGGGTAGAATGCATAGAAGAAGTATTTAAGACCCTTCCCCCTTTCTCCGTTGTATAAGTACATTAGTGCGAAGGCTGTCATTTGATAGTAAAAGCCGTAGAAGTAGCGTGTTGACATGCCGACCATTAAGTTTTGGAACTTATTAAATCTCACAAAGTACATAAGTATAATTAGCATAACGCCAAACATGTCATAGTCAGTCCTTAAGTACTTCGCTGCGAATATACAAGCGATAGTGCCAATTATTCTTATTAGCGGCTGATTGGCAAACTTTTCTATGATGATAAGTGCTGCTAAGCCTAAAAACAAGGTGAAAAATACGTTTTGATAGTTTGGATCAAAGACTATATTTGAACTCACTAGGTCAAATGGCACTTCTGATATAAAGGCAAAGATGAGTAGTCTTAGTGCGTACTTCATTCTGTTTCTTGTGTGCATAAAGCCTTGTACTATGAAGAAACAGAAGAGTGGAAAGGCTATTCTGCCAATGACTATCCTGCCAAAAAACTCTAATTTTTCCATCATCGCGCTTGTTACGTAAGAGCCGCCGATGGTGATGTTTGATGCGCTAATTATGTTTTGATACAAGCCTACTTCAAATATGCCGTAAACTAAGTGGTCAACTAGCATTGATAGTATGGCTATAAACTTAAGCTGTGTTTGATTTAAACCCCAAATTTTTTTCTTTTCTAATAGATTTGATTGTGTTTCCATTTTATACTCCAAAATTTATTTTATTGATGATAGGAAAGCCGTCTATAACTTCAATTTCACATATTCTAGCGTTTTCTATCTTAAAATTGTAATAAGCTTCAACTTTGCCAACAGCTATCGATAGCATAGTTCTGATAAAGCCTTCGTGCGAAATAATAACAAGGTCCTCATCAAGCTTTGACTTCTCTTCGTAAAATTCTTCTGTACGCTTCCTTAAATCAGTAAATGATTCGCCGCCAGGGAATTTAAATGTGAACGGCTCTTCAAAGCGCTTCTTTGTCTCTTCTGGATATATTCTTTCTAGCTCTTCGAAAGAATGTCCTTGAAAGTCTCCTAAATCTATCTCTCTAACTCTCTCATCTACTTCATATGACTTAACACCAAGCAAATCGGCTGTCTCTTGCGCTCTAAGTAAGTTTGATACAATGACTTTCTTGTCATTAATGTCGGCGTACTCGTCTCTTAAAGTCTTGACTTGAGCCTTTCCATTAGCCGATAGCTTCGTATCGACCCTTGACGTTATCATACTTAAATTATCTTCAGACTCCCCATGTCTTATTAAATAAAATTTCATAATGCCCCCTATTTTATGAATAAACTTATTGTTTCTGCTAATTCTACTGATGCGCCTATGGTATCTCCTGTCGCGCCATCTATCTTCTTAAGTGAAATTAAATACAAAAGCACAAATACTATCGCTTCGATAAGTAAATACACTAAGACTTTGTAGTCAAATATTATGCTTGTGCATATCACGACCAAGTTCATAAAGTTGATAAGAAAAGTGTTTCTGCTCTCCTTAAATGTCTTGAACAAAGTGCTGCTGTCCGCGCTCCTGAAGTAGATAAACGCATTCATCGCAATGGTCTTTGAGTAAATATATATAAATATGTAGTCCCACTTAAAGCCTTGAAGCGCTAGCTCTTTAAAAGCAAAAAATTTTGCCGCAAGTATAATGACTATGCTAATTACGCCAAAAGTGCCCACTGTAGAGTCCTTCATTATGGCCTTCATCCTGTCCTTGCTTCTGTTTGATAAAAACGCATCAACCGTGTCAGATAGACCGTCCATGTGCAAAGCGCCTGTTATCAATAGATAAAAAATGATGTTTAAGAGAGCCACTAGGTCCATGGATATTTTGTCGCGTAAGAATATTGTCGGCACAAAGGTAAATAGACCTATGATTAGGCCAATAAAAGGAAAAAAGCAAAGCATTGCTCCTATATTTTTCTTATTGAAGTCCACGCCTATATTGATTGGCACCCTCGTCATGAACTGCAGTGCTAGTATTAGTCCCTTCACTTTATCTTCACTCCAATCGATGCGATGACATAGTAAACTTCGTCCGCATTCTTCGCGATGTATTGATTGACTTTACCATGCATGTCTCTAAATAGTCTCGATAGTTTTGCTTCAGGCACAAGACCTGCACCTAGTTCTGATGAGACTATGACGATATCGGCATCCATCTCTTTTATCCTTGTAAATAGCGTAGCCACTTCGTTTATCACAAGCTTTTCTACTAAAGATACATCTTCATCCTCTATATCCCTAGCTCCTAAGTGATCAAAAAGTATATTCGTAAGCATATTTGTCACGTCATCAAGAAAAAAGTAATTAGTCTTCATCTCTATGCTAGCAAAATCCTTATAAGCTTCGATAGTAGTCCACTTAGTATTGCGTCTTGCCTTGTGCATGGCAATTCTTTCTTCAAATTCTTTATCAATGGCTTTAGCAGTAGCTATATAAGTTACATCGTCAATACCTTTATAAATATCTTCAGCGAACTCACTTTTGCCGCTTCTCGCTCCGCCTAATACAAGCTTAATCATTGTCCTTGTTCATTTCTTTTTCGAGATTTGCGATATATTCTTCTGCCTTTTTTTGATTGTACTCTCTAAACTTATTTACGATGTAGTCGTACCCCTTTGGTCTATGAGGGATCAAGCAGTTTGAGCAGTCCTTAATGCCTGCTGTCATCTTGTAATTGCCGCCGCACTCTTCCATTAGATATAAAGGACAGTAACAGAACAAGCAGTTGAAATCCTCAGTATTATCAACTTTATGACATGGCATGTACGCGCACTTCTTGTTATTAAAAAATCTATAAGAATCTTCCATAATTAGCCTCCATATAATTAATTACTTCATCAATGCTATGTAAAGCATTTTCTTCTTCCCTTGTAATTATAACACAAATTATATTTCTTTGTAAACAAGCATCGAGTTTAGCGTCAGTTCCGCCGACTTTGCCGCTCTCTTTGCTCACTAAATATTTTATATCGTATCTATCGATCAAAGCGATATTTTCTTCAACTGTGAAGGGACCCATCTGAGCAACGATGTTTTTCATCTCTATATGATTGTCGTCGCATACCCTTATACTCTCAGCGCTCGGCAATACTCTGTAGATAAATCTGTTCTTGCCCCTCACCTTTTCAAAATCTTTTATCCTGTTTGAGCCTGTTGTGAATAAAAAGTTCTCCTCTCTATCCTTGAGCGAGTCTATATACTTAAACGCTGCCTCATATGATGGCACTCTAACTATATTATCTTTTTCTTCATAATCTAAAACGCTTCTTGCATAACGAAGATAATTTATATTCATCTCCTTAGCAGCTTCACTTGCATTCTTAGTCACTTCAACAGCAAATGGATGTGAGGCGTCTATAATCATGTCGATATTGTTTTTCGCGATAAAATCTTTAAAGCCATCCTTATTCATCCTGCCCATGATTAGGTCTTTCGATGCATAAAGCTTCTTGCCGCTCTCTGTTGCGACCGATAGATACAAATCGTACTTGTCCTTGAGCCTTTCGTATATCTCTTCGCCTTCGCTTGTGCCGCCTATGATCAGTATCATAGCTTGTATCCTCTTGGCGTAATGAACTTGCCATTCTTAATATAGCTTTGGCTATTGCCAATGATGACAGTCGTGTTCATATCGCAAAAATCATAATCAACATCATCAAGCGTACTTATTCTATAGTCCATGCCTTCTCTAAGAGCGTTTTTAACCATGGCAATAGGTGCCTGCGCATCTCGATATTCTCTAATTATATCGAGTGCTTCTTTTAAGTGATCCACTCTCTTCTTGCTCTTTGGATTATATAGAACGATGACCATATCAGCATCAGCACAGTTCCTTACCCTCTTAAGAATAAGGTCCCAATCAGTAAGCAAATCCGATAAGCTAATTAGAGCTGTGTCATGCATTAGTGGCGCGCCAACTACGCTCGCTGACGAGAAGGCAGCGCTCACACCAGGAACTACCTCGATGTTTATACTTGGATCTATCTCATAAACAAGGCCCGCCATGCCATATAGACCTGAGTCGCCAGTTGAGATGATGGCAACAGTCTTGCCCTTCTTGTACTCAGCAATAGCTAGCTGACATCTTTCTTTTTCGCCCGTCATACCAGTTTTGATAATTTCCTTACCATTTATAAAGTCTTCTACATAAGCAAGGTACTTTGTGTATGCGACTATTGTATCGGCTTCTTTAATCGCATCTACCGCCTTAAAAGTCATATTTTCTTTTGATCCGGGTCCTATGCCCACAACATATAATTTATTCATTTTATATCTCCTCTGTAATTGAAAATGTTATTGAATCGATAATCTTCTTTGTTAAAATAATTTTTCCGCCAAGTAGTTTTGCCGCTGCCTCGCTAACTGAGTAAGCTCCTGTAATTTTCTTGACAAAATCAGACTTTTCTGATACATCTACCTCATTAAGTTCATCTGCTGTATAAAAAATTAGCTCCCTATCATATTTTTTGCAAAGTTCAAGCAGAGCCTCTTCGTCCTTCTTTATATCGATTGAGCCAAAGCTCTTAATCGCTTTTGGATTTATATTCATATCACTAAGAAGCTCATGAAAAGCTTTTTCTAAAACAGAAAAATCAGTTCCTCGCCTTAGGCCTATACCCATATTGTATTTTTTCTTTATGATGTAAAGAGTGTTTTTATCATCATTTTCATTGTAGCCTTCATCTTGGATTATGGCGTAGTCCGCTTCACTTTTATTATTTGTAAAATTGTCATATTTAAAAGCAAAATCATATGACTTTAGATAAATTTTTTTATTATTAACTATGGCCCCCATAATTATAGTAAGCGCCTCTCTTGAGTTGTAGGCAAAATCATTATCTCTTAAGTAAATATCAAGAGCTTCTAAGCCTCTATTGTCTGAGGCTGTAGTGATTACTGGCTCAGCGTTTATGACCTTAGCAATATCAATGGCAAGTTCATTTGCCCCGCCTATGTGACCAGATAAAAGCGATATGACGTGCTTTGCCTTGTCATCAATCACAAGTACTGCCGGGTCTGTGTACTTATCTTTGATTAAAGGAGCAATCTTACGAACCGCTATGCCTGTAGCGCTGATAAATATTATCGTTTCGAGTGAAGGCCATCTTTCTTCTAAGATCTTGTCGATGTTTTTATCCTTATAAAAAATTTCTACATCAAAGCTAGCTGCTATAGTCCTAGCTATAGCAAGGCCAGCTTCAGTGTAGGTGATGATGATCTTATTCATTTGCTTTTCTATACTCAGTCGAGAAGCTTGGGTCATAAAGCTTGCTTCTTTCATAACGCGCGTTAATAAATTTGCCAACAAGTATTAGAGCGTGCTTTGTAATATTATTTTCTTTGGCATCTTTAACAAGATTTGCGATATTGGTATAAATAATTTTTTCGTCAGCCCAAGTCGCCTTATAAGCGATAACTACTGGCGTATTTGGATCTTCGTAGCCCTCAAGTAGCGCCTCTTGAACCTTTTCTGTTAATGAAGCCGATAGATATATAGCCATAGATGTCTTGTGCTTAGCAAGCTCAGCTAGCTTTTCAGTCTCAGGTACCTTAGTCCTTCCCTCCATACGAGTGATGATGAGAGTTTGACTCACTTCAGGTAAAGTAAATTCCTTAGCTATCCTTGCGCAAGCAGCTGTGGCGCTTGTAACGCCCGGAATTACTTCATATTCGTATCCAAGTAAGTCAAGCGTATCTATTTGCTCCTTTATCGCGCCGTATATGCTTGGGTCGCCAGTATGTAGTCTAACAGTGTTTAAGCCAGCTTCCTCTGCCTTGATAAACTCATCTACTACCTCTTCCAAAGTCATTTTAGCTGAATCAAATACCTTTGCTCCCTCTTTTATTCCAGATAGTATATCCTTCGATACTAAAGAGCCAGCATATATAATCACGTCCGCTGCGTTTAATAATTTTAGTCCCTTAACTGTAATTAAATCACTATCTCCAGGACCTGCACCCACAAAACTAATCATTCTTTTCACCTCTTACAATAATCACCGGATTTTCAGCTATCATCATCTCAAGCTTCTCCGCCTTAGACACATTTATCATGTATGTATCAATGTTTTTATAATTTTTCTTTTTTAATAAATCTTTAAACTCATAAGCGTTATCAAAAATGATGAAGCTTGCGATGACAGTAAAATTATTTTTTTCATCAAGCTTATCCATAATGCTCTCTAAATTTTTTCCTGAGCCGCCGATGTAAACTTTATTAAAGTCAGCTCCATCCATGCCCTCAGGCGCCTTTCCCTTGATGAGCTTAATATTATCAAGGCCAGACTTTTCGAAATTTTTCTTCGCTATGCTTATGGCCTCGTCATCTCTTTCAATCGTAGTAACCTCTTTACAAATGACAGCCATCTGACAAGTAACACTGCCTGTGCCCGTACCTATCTCTAAAATTTTGTCGTCTTCGCTCACGTCTAGTAAGCTCACTATTGCGTTTCTCTTTATGAACTTCGTCATTGGCACCTCGCCTCTGATGAAGTCCTCGTCCTTAAACCACTTCATTTATAATAATCACCACCGATAAACTATTTTCTATATCAATATCATCGTCCGCATCATAAGTCTTAATCACTTCGCCCTTTTGCGATAAATTAGTGCCGACGATGTATTTTCTCTTAATATTTTTTTCGTCCAAATATTTTTTTATAGCCTTAGGATTATTATCCTTATCACATAAAACTATAACCTTATTATTATTCATGACTATGGTCTTGAAGCCATCGTCAAGCTCTCTGCCGTGTAATGAATAAGTCTTTGCCTCATTCCAATTCGTTTGAGTTTTGCTCATTAAATATTGAAAAGCTGTTATGGATGGAATCACCTCGTCAATGGCAATGCCCTCACGCTTCAAGTAATCAACTGCGCCATAAAATGATGGGTCGCCTGATAATAATAAAACTCCTTCTTTAATATCTTTTAGATCTTTAACAGAAATTTCATTTATATGAGTAAATTCATCTTCAAGCTCTTCCTTTACCCTTTTAAACGCATAAACATTACTAGCATTTTTTATCGTCCTATAAGCTCTTACGCTCATATATTCACTTTTACCTGGTCCTACTCCAACAACTATTAACAATCTAATACTCCTTTTTCAAACGAATATACTTTTACATCCACATCAAGCGCCTCATCTTTTAGATAAGTTTTTACACGTTTCGCGCAGCCTTCTTCCATAGCGCATAAAACGTCCTTGTAGCCAGCATCATAAAGATAATTGTAGCATTTTTCTGCTGTGATAAACGCATCCACTTCTTTAATGAGTTCATAAGGCTTGTTCATCATCGCAAGGTAATATACAAAAGCCTCCATACGTGTGTCGGCGTTCTTTGAGTGCGTGTTAAATACACCGATTGAAAGCTTTGCGAACTTACCTATGTGACCGATAAGAGTAATCTTTCTAAAACCAATTTCATACGCCATCTTAAGCGAATCGCCAACGTAATTACTTGTTAAAACAACATTTTCTTTTATGCCAATGCTATTCGCCTCTTTAAGGCCGTGACTGCCTGGCGTAAGAACGATTTCTCTCGAACCTTTATCAAGATAAAGCGTTTTTATCTCTAAATTTATAGTTTTAAGAAGAGCATCTTCGCTCATAGGCTTAACTAGTCCAGTCGAGCCGATTATCGAGATGCCGCCCTCTATACCAATGTTTGGATTAAAAGTCTTTTTGCCAATCTCAACACCCATGGGCGTAAATATAGTAACGTCAGCGCCTTTATCAGTTAAAAGCTCGACTTCTTTAGTAATCATCTCTCTTGGAACCTTGTTTATGGCGTATTCGCCCTTCTTGCCGAAAATTGAATCGTTTGTATAAATGCCTACGCCTTCGCCGCCTTTGATAATGACCTTGCCATCGTCTCTTAAAGAAACTTTTGCAAATATCTCTATGCCATTGGTTTGGTCCGGGTCATCACCAGCGTCCTTTATAACTGAGCTTATGGCGTAGCCACCCTCCTTTTCATTAGAGTTGATGGCAACGTTAATGGTTTCATTGCAAGGCAAATCTATATCGTATTCACTTACTGGTGCGTCAAGTAAATTTATAAGCGCCGCATGTGTTGCAACAGCCGCACAAGTACCAGTTGTGTAACCATATCTAAGGCTTTTGCCATCAACTATATCATATTTATTCATTTTCTGTATAAAATATATAAAAGCGCATTAATGATTGATGCCGCAACGTTTGATCCGCCTTTGTTGCCAACTGTCGAGATTTGTGCTATGCCTACTTCTCTAAGCGCTTCCTTTGATTCAGCTGCGCCTACAAATCCTACTGGCACACCAATAACTGCCTTTGGATGAATTTTTTCTTCTTTAATCAGTTCTATAATTCTGTATAAAGCAGTAGGTGCATTGCCTACTGAGTATATGGAGATGTCTTCACCTATAGTCTTCTCTATTGCTTGGTAGCTTCTTGTTGTGCCCTTTTCTTTAGCAAGCTCCCTAACGTCGTCGTCCTTAATGTGGTTGATGATCTCGCAGTTAAGCTTATTTAAGCTAGTTTCATTGACGCCAGCCATAGTCATCCTTGTATCAGTATAAATCTTGGCGCCATTTTTCAGTGCATCAAGCGCTTCATCAAGAAAATTATTTCTTATATCAATTATGTTCTTGTAATCAAAATCGCCTGTCGAGTGAATCATTCTCTTCACTATAAGTTTTTCGGTCTCAGTAAATTTAGTTCCTACAAGCACCTTATCGATTATGTCCATACTTGTGTTTTCAATATTCATAGGGTTATTGTCGTAATTATACATCATTTTCACCTCTTAAACTATCTATCTTTTTATAAAAATACTCTTCATCTTGAACAAAGGAAATGTTTTGCTCAATCGCAACGATGTTATCGCCCGCAAAAGAGCTAGTCCAAGTGTCCTCTCTATATGGTTTTTCTACCTTAAATAAATTAAATTCGTTATCACTTAGGCTGCTCTTATGAAATTCTTGTGAATGAAAAATTTTGTCTTGATCAAATAAAAAATTCTTTCTAAGCGCTTTTAAATAAGCGTAGCCAAAGTTATGAAGCCTTTTTTCGCTCACGGCCTTACCTTTTATTAGACCAAGCATCTTGTGCTCGTTAAAGCTTTCTGCCAAGAAATATGTCGCTTCTCCTTCGGTAAATATTTTTCCGCCATTATCATAATATTTTTTTATGCTTGCTAATGACTTTGATTTTTGGATCTCTTCTAAATAATCTTTTAAATTGCCGCCGCCAATGTAGAGTAAATCAGCTTCAGGCACTTCTTCGCCATCTAAGACCGAAAAATATTTCACAGTAAAATATTTTTCTAGAAAATCAATATTCTCTTTGTAATAGAAGTTAAACGCCTTGTCATAGGCTATCGCCACAGTAGCCATTGACTTTGGAAAATCTTTTTTTGCTTCCGTCTTTGCCACTTCGAAATATTTTAGTAATTTTTCAAAATCAATTGACTTTTCTAATTTTGCTGCTATCGTGTCGAGCCTATCATCAAAGGCCTTGATATCACTTGGTAGTTCTAGTCCAAGATCCTTGTCCTCTATAGCAAAGTCCTCGTCCATTTCGATATTGCCAAAAACTTCTAAGCCAAGTTCTTTTTCTACTAAATCCTTATATATCGTATATAATTTTGCATGCGTTTTATTAAATATGACGCCAACTATATTATCAGCGTAGCTCATAAAGCCTTTTAGCTTTGCAATCAGTGAAAACATCTCGCCCTTTGGAGTAAGTACTAAAACTGTTTTTAATCCCAAAGCCTTTGCATTAGCATAAGTAGATGCCTCCATAGTATTATATATGCCGTCAAGGTAACCCATAACACCTTCTAAAACGCAGTAGTCAGCATCGCTTGCACCTACTTCAGTCGCGCCGTCCTTTTGCATAAAGATGTCAACATTGCCATAGTCTCCCTTAGACGCGAAAGAGCCGAGCCTTGAATCGATAAAATCGGGTCCGCTCTTAAGGTACTTCACCTTATTGTTTTTATTCGCAAGCAATCTTGCCAAAGCTAAACTTATAGTTGTCTTGCCGCTATTTGAGTTCATAGCAGCTATACATATGCCTTTCACTTTTCTATCTCCCTTAGTTTTTCAAGTAAATAATCATTCTCTTCACGAGTCCTTATTGCAAGGCGCACATAATTATCTCCTATGTTCTTGTAGCCTTGCATCCTCCTTAGAAGTATACCCTTTTCGAGCATAATCTTATACATTTCTTCGTCACTAAGTTTTTTTAATTTAAGTAAATAGAAATTCGCATCGCTATCTATCATCTCAAAATTATCAAAAGCTTTGTATAAATTTTTTAATCTATCTCTTTCATCATGATAATATTTTTTTGTTTCGCATAAATATTCTTCACTATTTGCCAATAGTTTTGCAGCTTCATTTTGTATAAAGCCAATTGACCAAGCAAGACTCAATTCATCGTAGTAGCCCTTAAAGTCCTTAGGCGCATAGGCAAAGCCAAAGCGCACGCCCGGCAAGGCCAAGGTCTTAGTCATCGCTCTGACCACAATTACGTCCTCACCCTTAAATAATTTTATGCTGTCATAATCATGCAGAGTAAACTCAATAAAGGCCTCATCTAGTAAAAGTGTCGCGCCATGCTCTTTACAAATTTCTTGTGCCTTAAGTAGTTCTTCTTTTTTTAATAATCTGCCATTAGGATTATTTGGGTTAGTGAGGATTAGTAAGTCGCCTTTCTTCAAGACATTTAATTCGTCAAAATCAATTTTAAAATCCTTATAATTTATTCTAATTAGTTCTTTTTTGTAAACACTAGCTCTAAGCTCGTACTCATAGAACGATGGGTCAAAAATAACCACTCGACCTGCCCTGTGTATCGCCTTGTCAATTATCTCTATAGACCCATTGCCCAGGATAATATTAGACGCATCACAAGCCAAGTAAGTGGCTACATTATCTATCGCTTCTCTCGCCTTAATGTCGGGATAAACATTGACATGGTCAAAGTCATCTCTGATAAAGGAGAAAAGTCTTTCGTTCATATTAAATACGTTAATGTTAGAGCTGAAATCTATGAGTTTTTTGTCATAATCATAAAAATTGGCTCCGTGCATAATTTACTTCCTTTTCTTTAAGTAGAATAGCGATATATAGTCGTTATCCTTGCGTATTTCTTCTTCGTCTGTAAGATACATTTCATTCGGCATCGATATTCTCTTGAAATATTCTGCCTCGTAAGTGTCTTTAAGCTTTAAAACGGCATCCTTGTTCATAGACGCCTTAAGTATAACAGCTCTGTCTGGTTTTGCCGCTTCAACAAGCTCTGTGTTGTCGCTTATCACAAGGCTCTCACCCTTTTCAATAAGCGGCTCTTTGTTCATAGCAGTCAGTGCCACAAATGATGGCATGCCATTGACTAAATTTATATTTATCTTCTTATCAAGTATCTTTGTTAGATTCATAGGTGTCGAGAAAACTGCTGCATCGCCTATAGTTATGAAACTCACGTCTCTATACTCAGCTAGAACCTCTTCAAGCTTTAGCTTAAGATCATTGTAAAGCTCATCTGTAACGCTCTTCATATCAAATGGCATCTTGATGATGGGCTTATCATCTACATAAGTCATAACTGTGTCAAGAGCAAGATTGCGTCCTCTATTGTCAAGAACAAAGACAGCGTTTGTATTTTTTAAAGTAAGTATAGCCTTGACAGTTAACAAATCTTCATCGCCAGGTCCAACGCCAACTATGTTTAGTAGCGGCTCTTCCATTGCCTTAACTTTTTCTATGCAGTCGTTTAAGAAATAATCTTCTTCACCAAGACCTTTGTCAATAAGTTTTACTTCGTAGCCACGCTTTTCTAGTCTTGTCTTGATTGAGTCTTCGTCATCAGAAGCAATATCTTCAAGCATGTGCACGCCTGAAACAAGCATGAATGGCCTTAGATATATAGTCTTAGTGTCTTTAGATAAATTTTCTATCAAGCTATCAAGATCAAGCTCGCCTTCAATACTCATCATATGATATTTATCATTGTGCATTCTGAAAGCTTCGTCAATGTCTTCATATATCCTATCTGCGATGTGATCAGTACCATGACCCACATAGATAAATTCTTCATCGTCTTTTAGTTCAAAGCTAGTCATATCGTCCAAGTGCTTCATTATATCCTTAGCATTACTGATAAATGGAGTACTAAGTCTATTGGAAACATTTTTAAGCTTCTTATACTCTTTTCCAGGGATGATATTTGTTGAAACGACTCTTATGTCCTTGTATCCTGCTTCTTTAAGCTTATTAATAGCCTCGCACTCATCATTAAAAGACATGCCCTTCTTTTCAAGTATCCTCTTAACTATCCTTGAAGTGAAACATATCTCTACATCACAGTCAGTAAATTCATTTTTAAAGCCACTAACAAATTTGTCAATAACTCTCTCGTGTTCCCTAAGCCTTGTTGTGCCAAAGAAACTTAATAATATTGCCTTTTTCATATGACCCTCCATAATATGTACTCGAGAGAAAAGGAAAAATAGGAGAAGCGCGTCCTTTTCTCTCGCCGGTTTTTGGAATAAAAAATCCTTGAATAGGGGCTTCAAGGATATAAAACATACATATTTAGTAAGTTTTTCCTTCCCACCGAAGAAGTAACTTTATACGAACGTTCTTAAGATATCCTGACTTATAGCTCAACCTTGTCTAAACCTTCCCAGTTTCCCAGTGGTATACTTAGACTCGTCACTAATTACAGTAGCGGGGGCTGTCTTGGACTTACACCAAGTTCCCTTATTAAACATTCAAAAATTACACATATATGATATCATATATATAAATTTTTTTCAAGTAAATTAAAAAATATTTATTAATTACTTTTTATTCGTGATTTAAAACACGGACAAAGGCATTTGATTGCTGTATAATTTGAACATACTTTTCAAAAAATAATTTCCTAAAAATTTAGCTTACAAAAAAACGCACAGATGTAAAACGATTGTTTTGACATAAGTGCATTTTTTTATTTTATTATTAATTTTAAATAAATGGCTGCGATTACTATGACTAATAAAGCAAGTGCCTTATACATCGCCTTTATGGTGAAGTAAACGCCACGACTATTAACTTCGCCATCTAAGTCGCCAATATATGGTTTATCGACTATTTTGGAAAAATATTTATGTGGTCCACCTAAACGAATTTTTAAAAGTCCCCCTATAGGCGCTTCAAGAAAGGCGCTATTTGGGCTTGCGTGTGCATATCTATACTTAAAAAATGTTTTGCACGCGTAGAGAATATTTTTGTTAAAGATGTTCGTAATTAATATAAGAATCGCACTTAATCTTGCTGGCACTAGATTGACTAGGTCATCAATCTTTGCTGCGAAAAAACCAAGATCACCATATTTTTCGTTCTTGTAGCCCCACATCGAGTCCATGGTATTAATGAATTTATAAACCAAGCCAAGCGGTGTATATATCGCGATGTAGATAAGCGGCGCGATAACGCCATCTGAAGTGTTTTCAGCAACGGTCTCTATACACGCCTTAAGTATCTCTTCTTCACTTAATTCACTTGTGTCGCGGCCCACTATGTAGGAAAGCCTCTTACGGCCTCTCTCTAGCGAATAGCCTAGCTCTTTTACGACCATATCTGCCTCAAAGTGAAGTGAGCGTGCTGCAAGGCAGACGTAGACCATGTATGAAGTGTAGATTAAGTACAAATATTTATTGATCTTAAATAATATTATTGCTAAGTAGCCAAACAAAAAGGCAAGACTCATGTTAAATAATACTGCGACTAAGCCGAGTACTTTCATAAAGCCCCCTCTTGCTCCTGTCCTTCGAATTAATTTTTCTTCATAGCTAATAATATTACCCATGACCTTAACTGGATGAAAAAAGCTATATGGGTCGCCTAAAATTAAATCAAGCGCAACGCCTATAAGTATGGCGATGAGTTTATAAACCAAGTATTGCATTTAACTTATCTATATCGATAGCTTCTTCAAATACTTTAGCTAGCCTATCAATCTCTTTATTCATCGCATCGTGCTCTGCCATGTGAGCATTGACGGCCTTCTCGTAGTCGTGAAGCGAATCTTCGTCTGCTATCTCAAGCTTTGTATATGGCACTATGCCAAGACAGTCAAGACCTGTTAGCTCGTGAAGTTTTTTTATACCTTCATCAAGTAGGCTCGCATCGCCTCTAAACTTGTTGATGATGTAGCCTTTTATCCTCGATCTATCTTTTTCATCAAGTATCATGTATGTGCCATAAATTGAGGCAAAGACGCCGCCCTTGTCTATATCTGCGACGATAATTGCATTTGTGCCGGCAAGTTCAGCCATGCCAGTATTTACAAAGTCATCTTCAATTAGGTTTATCTCAGCTGGTGAGCCGGCTCCTTCTATAATCATCACGTCATATTTTTTCTCAAGATCTTCAAAAACTTCTTTTACCTTAGCTTTTAGTTCTTTTTTAATCGAGTAGTACTCCTTAGTATTCATGTGCTTATATAATTTGCCAAGTACATAGACGTCGCTACCTGTATCTGACGATGGCACTAGAAGTATTGGGTTCATGTACTCATCTGCCTTAATGCCAGCAGCGTAGGCTTGTATCGCTTGTGCGTTACTAATAAGTTTTCCATCTTGAAGCTTAAATGAGTTTCTCGACATGTTTTGTGATTTAAACGGACATACCTTGTAGCCCTTGTCTCTGTAGTAGCGGCACATAGCAGTAGCTATCGTCGACTTGCCTGCCGACGATGTCGTTCCATATATCATTATCTTTGCCATTTAAAATTCCTCTTCGTTGTATTCGATAGTGCCTAAATCAGTTTCAATCGCAATTAAATTCTTCTTCCACTCTCTATATTTAGCCACTTCTTCGCTTATAGACTTAATTAGTATTGACACTCCAAATATTTTCGAAGCTATAGTGAAAAATGCATTTTTCTTAAATGAATTTGGATACAAAACTATAAGTAGACCAGAAATGATAAATACTAAGTTCTTGTTGTCAATGCCTTTGTACTTGCCATTGTAATAGTCTTTGACAAGGTCCAAAAAATCATTCAATAGGTCTTGGTATTTCGCTAAATCAGTATTTGTTTTGATTGCTTCACCAATGCCTTCAATCTTGTTCATGGCCTCATCCTTATTGAAATTACCGATGTTCATGTCTTTTAAAAAATCAAAATTCATATCTACACTCCCTTTTTTAATACAAAATAAAAATTCGATCCTTTTCCGTAACTGCTCTCTACGCCAAACTCTGCCTTGTGAAGCAAAAGCACTTCGCGTGCAATGTATAGGCCGAGTCCTGTCGCATACTTTTTAAGCTCATGGTTCGCGCTCGAGATGTAGTAGCGGTCCCAAACTCTCTTGATGTCCTCTTCCTTGATTCCAATGCCGTGGTCAATAACCTCGTATCTAACGCCATTTGCCTCCTCAGTGATCCTTACAAGAACATCTTTATCCTCTGGTGAGTAATTTATAGCGTTTGATAAATAATTATATATAACGCTTCTAATTTTCTTCTCATCAGCCATGACCATGGTAGAGCCACTTACGTCTAATTTAATTCTCTCTCTACTTTCAGCTGTATTTAATTTATCTATAATCTCTTTGGAAATTGCTTCGAGCGAAAGTCTTTCTAAGTTTAATTCGCCAAGGGCGCTCGCGTTCTTTGACGCTTCAAGCATCTCATTAATCATACTGTTTAATCTATCTGACTCTGTGATTATGGTGTCAAGATTCTCTTCACGCTTTTCTTTATTATCACCTGTTATGTCCTTAATCATCTCAGCATATGACTTAATCACGCTTATAGGCGTTTTGAAGTCATGTGATACATTGGCAATGATATTCTCGCGAAAGTCCATAGTCCTCTTTAAATCTTCATTTGCACTCTCAAGACTCTTCTTTAGCTCTTCAATCTCTTCGTAGCCGCCCTCTTCCTCTATTGAAAAACTCTTTGTGCCCAAAAATTTGGACGCTTCCGAAAGATTTTTGATTGGTTTAGTAAGTTTCTTTGCCAAAAAATACGAAAGAGCAAGAGCTAAAACTATTGCAACAAGACTTATGTATAAAAGTTCTTCCTTTAGCATCTTCTTTACTGAACCATCTTCATCAAGATTGTCAATAAGCTTCATATATAGTTTTGCGTTAACTGTTTCGTATCTCTTTAAAAATACAAGGTACTCTCTATCTTCATGCTTTTTGATATAGTCAACGCTATCTTCATTGCTTTTAACAAAATCAAGGTCTTCCTTATCAAGCTCAATTAGATAATTTGGGTACAAAACTAAGCCATGCTCATCAAAAATAATTATGCCAAGCCTAGTTTTAGCCGCAACGCTATTTAAATACGAGACGAGATCAGTTCCTGAATAAGAAGAAATTTCTTTTTCAGTGTTTTGAATGAGCTCCCTCTTCTTTTGCGTGTATATCTCTTTGAAGAAAACTATGTTAAATAGCCACATTGTTGATAGTATCAGTATTGTGAATATTAAAAAATAGCTGATTAACTTTGTGAATAATGATTTATTCTTCATCTTTTTTCTCCAGCTTATATCCATAGCCGCGAACCGTGCTGATTATCTCTTTCTCAGAGCCAAATGAGTTTCTAAGCATCTTGATGTGTGTATCAACAGTTCTATTGTCCCCAAAGAAATCGTAGCCCCAAACATTTTCAAGTATAGTCTCACGCGATAGAGCTATGCCTTCGTTTTGAGCTAGATAAACGAGTAGCTCATACTCCTTTGGTGTTAAATCTAATTTTTTGTCATTAATATAAGCTTCTCTCGCATCGAAATCTATTTTCATACTGCCATTATGATAAATATTTACTTTTGATTCGCTCACGTGTCTTGCGAGTATCGCCTTGACCCTCGCCATAACTTCACGCGGGCTAAATGGCTTGACAACGTAATCATCGATACCTATCTCAAAACCATAAAGCTTGTCATACTCCTCGCCTTTTGCGCTTAGAACAAGAACAGGTATGTCCTTTACTTCCTTGATCCTCTTGTAAGCCGAAAAACCATCTAGCTTTGGCATCATTATATCTAAGATGATAAGGTCTATATCATTATTATTAACTTTATTAAGAGCGTCGATGCCGTCCACTGCCTCAATCACATCATAGCCGTTAATGACGGAGTACTCCTTAAGTACGTTTCTTATATTTTCATCGTCATCAGCTATAAGTATAGTCGCCATATCATCACCTCTATCAATTTTTACCCGATAATAATCTTTTTAAACGCTTTATATGCAAGTAGAGCCTTGCATTAACAAGGCCCATGTAATTATTTTAAACTGTCTAGGTATTCCTTAAGCTCATCTATATCCAAGATGGCTCTTTCGTTGTCACCAAGTATAAGAGCTGGTATGCCGATATTGCCAGCAGCTTTTGCTCCGTCAAATTCGCTCATTGTGTCTCTTGCCTTTAAGAATTTTTTCATGTTAGCAAGATTTTCTGTGATGTCAAGGTACAAGAAGCGCACGCCCGACTCGTCCATCACTTCTTTAAACGGTCCGCAGTCTGGACACATAGAGCTGCCGAAAACTATCTTCTTTTGTACTTTACTCATTTCATTTCTCCTTTACTGATATATTTACTACTTATCTTCATTGTAATGGTAATGGCAGTTTTTGTCAAGAAAAAAGAAAGACCTAAGTTAATAGATCTTTCTTCATATCAATACTAATTACTAAATATACCAAGTTTATCTGAAATAAATTCTTGCTTGCCGTCTCCATCTATCTTTATGGTGTAAACGCTTTGAACACCATAGCCCTTGTCACTATCGCCTCTATTCATAAGAAGTGCAGAATATAATTTACCATCTTCAATATCATAAGTGACTTCTGTAAGTATCATATCATCTTCTTTGTGTGCTGACTTTTTATTAAGTTTAACTTCATTAATGAAGCCGGACTTAAAGTTTTCAAGCTCTGCAATCTTTTCTTTGATGTACTCTTCATCAGCTACTTCATCAAAAGTTTTATTAAAGGCTTCATCAGAGACAGGTGAACTTGGTGCTTTCCAATCAAAGTCTTTATATTCCTTTTCAAGGGCATATTTTTTGCCTTCATTCCACCTTGTCAAATCAATTTTAAATATAGGTATCTTAATATTATTTTCTATGCTAATATCATCAATCGCATCTCTATCCACGTTATCCAAAACTATATCGTTCTCTTTAATCTTCTTAATATCATCCAAGCTCACATTGCCCGCTGTAATTATGATAGGCTTCATCTCACTTGTATCGACATAGTTAATACCATTTTCTCTCTCAAGATTATAATCATTAACAGTTATCACTATCGACTTAAGAAAGTCTTTATAATAAATTTTTCCTATGCTATTTACATAGTTTTTAATAAAGACTGAGTTTTGATACTCACCATCAACAAAGCTGTTCTTGACATTATATACAAGTTCTTTAACGTTCCAAGCGCCACTCTTAGCTGATGAGCTGATTCTTGAATAATCCTTCCAATACTTCATTATATCTACGTCGTCAAGGTAAATGCTTCCAGTGAATTCATCAGCGGCAAAAAATTTGTGATTGTAACTTAAATCCATATGTAAAATTGATTCGCTCCACTTACCATCTCTATATACTAAGGCTTTCACATCACTTGTATATGGAAAGCTAAGTACGCCAAATCTAATAAAAAAGATTACTGCCAATATGATTATAAGTATTATTCTTTTCTTTTTCATATTGAACGCCTCCTTACTTAAGATAATTATATCACATTTAGAAATATTTGGCAAAAAAAGAAAGACCCATATAGATCTTTCTTTATAAACTATTTGATTACTACTGTAAATATTTTGTTCTTAACGTAAATCTCTTTAACGATGTTCTTGCCTTGCTTTGACTTTTCAAAAAGTTCGTGTGTGTAAACTTTTTCTTTTACTTCGTCTTCAGAGGCATCTCTATCAATCTCGATTGTGTATCTAACCTTGCCGTTGAATTGAACTGGTATCTCTATAGTTTTGATGATGGTTTTTTCTTCATCAAAGCTTGGCCAAGTTGATTTATAAAGTTCTGTATCGAAGCCCACCATCTCATTGATTTCTTCTGTGATGTGTGGTGCGATTGGATAAAGAAGTGTGATGTATGTCTTAAGCTCTTTTCTTGTGATGCTTCCCTTTGATGTAATTTTGTTAAGTAGCTCCATAAGTTTAGCAACTGCTGTGTTGAACTTTAAGTTTTCAAAGTCTTCTGAAACTTTTTTAATAGTGATGTGAAAATCTTGTTCTAAGTCTTTAGAATAATTTTCTTCGTCATTCACTATCTCCATCAAGCGATAAACTCTTTCAAGGAACTTTCTTGAGCCTTGTATACCTGTCTCTGACCACATAGCAACTTTTTCATAGTCGCCCATAAACATTTCGAAAACTCTTAGTGTGTCTGCGCCATACTCTTCAACTATGTCATCTGTATTTATTACGTTTCCTCTTGACTTACTCATCTTTTCTCCGTCTTGAGCAAGTAGCATACCATGTGATGTTCTCTTTTGATATGGTTCGCTTGTTGGCACTACACCTATATCATATAGGAACTTATTCCAGAATCTTGAGTAAAGCAAGTGAAGTGTAGTGTGCTCCATACCTCCGTTGTACCAATCAACTGGCATCCAGTACTTAAGTGCGTCCATGGACGCTGGTGCTGTATCACATTTTGGATCAGTGTATCTTAAGAAGTACCAGCTTGATCCTGCCCAGTTAGGCATAGTGTCTGTCTCTCTCTTAGCAGGCCCGCCGCAATGAGGGCAAGTTGTGTTAACAAAGCTATCAATCTTAGCTAGAGGTGACTCGCCTGTATCAGTTGGTTCGTACGCTTCAACGTCTGGTAATGTTAATGGCAGATCCTCTTCGTTAAGTGGCACCCAACCGCATTTTTCGCAGTATACCATAGGGATAGGCTCTCCCCAATACCTTTGCCTTGAGAATACCCAGTCTCTTAGCTTAAAGTTTGTCTTAACAACGCCTACTTTTTTATCTTCAAAATATTTAATAATCTTTTTCTTTGCTTCGTCAACTGAAAGACCATTTAAAAAGTCTGAATTAACTAGAGTGCCTTTTTGCGTATCAGTATAAGCTTCTTTACTAATGTCGCCACCAGAGATAACTTCTTTTATCTCTTCGCCAAAGGCTTTTGCGAAGTCATAGTCCCTTTGGTCATGACCAGGTACTGCCATGATGGCACCTGTACCATAAGTCATTAATACATAGTCTGATACATAGATGGCAATCTTTTCTCCATTAGCAGGGTTAATAGCTGTTAGGCCATCAATTTTAACGCCTGTCTTTTCTTTAACAAGTTCTGTTCTTTCAAAATCAGATTTTAATTTAGCCTTATTTTGATATTCATGAACTTCGTCAATGTTTTTGATACTATCTTTATACTTTTCTATAAGCGGATGCTCTGGTGAGATAACCATGTATGATACGCCAAAGATGGTATCTGGTCTAGTTGTATAAACTTTTAGCTTGTCATCCACTTCATCTATGTCAAAATCAAGCTCCATACCGTGGCTTCTGCCTATCCAGTTAACTTGTTGCGTCTTAACTCTGTCGATGAAGTCAACTGTGTCAAGGTCATCGATAAGTCTGTCAGCATACTTAGTTATAGCAAGCATCCATTGTGTTTTAACTCTGTGTTCAACTGTATGTCCGCATCTTTCGCAGTGGCCTTGAATAACTTCTTCGTTTGCAAGACCAATCTTACAGCTTGGGCACCAGTTAATGTTCATTTCCTTTTTATAAGCAAGACCCTTTTTAAATAATTGTATAAATATCCATTGAGTCCACTTGTAATATTCTGGATCAGTTGTATTAATCTCTCTATCCCAGTCAAATGAAAGACCTAGTGATGTCAATTGATGCTTGAAGTGAGCTACATTTCTCTTAGTAACATCCTTTGGATTCATTTTGTGCTTTATGGCATAATTTTCAGTTGGAAGGCCAAAAGCATCCCAGCCCATTGGGTACAAAACGTTGTAACCTTCAAGTCTTCTCTTTCTAGCAACTATATCAAGCGCTGTGTAACTCCTTGGGTGACCAACGTGTAGACCCTCTCCTGATGGATATGGGAACTCTACCATCAAAAAGTATTTTGGCTTGTCTGAATCGTTTTCTGCATGAAACGCTTTATTGTCCGCCCAAATCTTTTGCCATTTGCCTTCGACATCTTTATGATTATATTCTTTCATAGCGCCCTCCTAAAATTCACAGTGATGAACTGTTCTTGGGAATGGTAGGACGTCTCTGATATTTTCAATACCTGTTATATACATGATAAGTCTTTCAAAACCAAGTCCATAGCCAGAGTGAACTACTGAGCCATACTTTCTAAGGTCCATATACCAGTCATATGAGTCCATATCAAGACCTAATTCATTAATTCTCTTTTCAAGCTTAGCGTAGTCTTCCTCTCTTTGTGAGCCGCCGACAATTTCTCCAATGCCAGGAACTAAGCAGTCCATAGCAGCAACTGTCTTATTATCTGGGTTGAGCTTCATGTAGAAGGCCTTGATATCCTTTGGATAATCAGTTACGAAGATTGGTTTTTTAAATATTTGTTCAGTTAAGTATCTCTCGTGTTCAGTTTGTAGGTCCATGCCCCATTCAACTTTGACATCAAATTTTTCTTCGTGTTCTTTTAGTATTTCTATAGCTCTAGTGTAAGTAACTCTTTCGAAATCTGAGTTTCTAACGTGATTTAATCTATCGATTAGACCCTTGTCAACGAATTGATTACAGAATTCTATTTCTTCCTTAGCATTTTCCATAACATAGTTAATAACGTACTTAAGCATAGCTTCAGCCACGTCCATGTTTTGATTGTTATCCATAAATGCCATCTCTGGCTCTATCATCCAAAATTCTGCTGCGTGTCTAGTTGTATTGGAGTTTTCTGCTCTGAATGTTGGTCCAAATGTATATATCTTTGAGAAAGCCATGGCAAATGTTTCGCCCTCTAATTGACCTGATACTGTTAAGTGAGTTGGCTTGTCAAAGAAGTCTTGGCTGTAGTCAACTGCGCCATCTTCTGTTCTTGGCGGATTGTCAATGTCAAGTGTAGTTACTTGGAACATTTCGCCTGCACCTTCAGCGTCTGATGCTGTAAGGATTGGTGTGTGTACATAAACGAAGTCTTGTTCGTTAAAAAATTTGTGTATAGCAAAGGCTGCTAGTGATCTAATTCTATAAGCCGCTCTAAAAAGGTTAGCTCTTGGTCTTAAGTGAGCTATGCTTCTTAAGAATTCCATTGAGTGACGCTTATTTTGTAGTGGATAATCAGCTGTTGAGTCGCCTAAAACTTCGATCTCTTCTGCCTTAATTTCAAAAGCTTGTTTATTGTTTGGTGTAAGAACTAGCTTGCCCTTTACTCTGATTGACGCACTTAGATATAGCTTTGATACTCTTTCAAAGTTTTCTAGTGTGTTATCATAAACGACTTGAACACTATTAAAGAAGGATCCGTCATTAATTTCGATGAAGCCAAATTCTTTTTGTGCTCTTAAATTTTTAATCCAAGCTTGAACCTCAACAGTCTTGCCGTCAAGCTCCTTGTAGCTTTTATAAATTTCTCTAATATCCATACTATCACTCCTATTTATAATCTTCTACTGTAATAGTTTCAATTACAACGTCTTCAAGAGGTTTGTCGTTTTCATTAACTTGTGATTTTGCAATCTCGTCAACAACGTCCATGCCCTCATATACTTCGCCAAAAACTGTGTGCTTGTAATCAAGCCAGAATGCGCCGCCTATCTTTTTATAAGCGTCAACAACAGCCTGTGGATATCCTTTTTCTTCGCCAGCTTCTTCCATTTGTTTGATTACATCATCTTGAACAGCTTGGCCTTGTACTATGAAGAATTGTGATCCGTTAGTGTTAGGACCAGCGTTTGCCATGCATAGAGCGCCTCTGAAGTTTCTTGTGTTTATATCAAATTCATCTTCAAATGCATCGCCCCAGATACTTTCTCCGCCAGTTCCATTACCGTTAGGGTCGCCGCCTTGTATCATAAAGCCATTAATAACTCTATGGAAGATTAGATTGTCATAGTATTTATCTTCAGCATGTTTAGTAAAGTTCTCAACTGCCTTTGGAGCTACTTCAGGGAATAGTTTTACCTTGATATCGCCCTTATTAGTCTTGATAGTCGCTAGCTTGTCACCTGCTTTTGGATTTTGTAGTTGAACAAGTTCTGCATCGTCTGTAGTTACTTCGCTTTCGCTTCTTTCTTTTTTCATTTCACTCTCACCGCCATTGTCATTATTTTTGCTACATGCTGTTAAGCTCAGGCACATAGCTATTGTTAGTAATAATAAAATTATCTTTTTCATAATTCCTCCTACTTAAGTATTCTTTTTTGACTCACTATATTTACATCCAAGTCTAAAATATTTTCCTTAATTACATCGCCTACGTTTATAGGCGCCTTCGCGCGTAAACCAAATATTTCTTTTAAAATTGCTTGATGATAAATTTTCTTTACCTTCTTATCAGTCTTTACTGGTAAACCCGAAACCATCTGACTATCTATCCTAATCTTGCCATAAACGTAGTCGTCCTCTTCTTCAAGAAGGCTTTTTGCGTAATTATATCCTCTTCCGCAGCGATTGCCAGAAATTTCTTCACCATTGATTTTTATTCTGCAGCAAACTGGGCAGCAGACGCATTGTACTATCATGCTATCACCTTCGGTTCTATCTCTTTTTTAAGTATAATCTTAAACCAAACATAAGCAACTATCCCTTTTAATATTGATGATAACGATATAGCTATCCATACGCCATTTAGACCATAGTATTTCATAAATATCATTGCAAATGGTATACGCATTAAATTTAGAACTACTCCTGAATAAGACGGCTCCTTCGTTCTGCCTATGCCATTAAAGAATCCTGTTACACCTATCTCTATAACCATAAATAATTGTGAATAACCAAGTATTCTTAAGTAGTCAGCTCCTGCCTGCATTGCAACTGGATCGTCTGGTAAAAACGCTGCAAATATCGGCTGAGCAAATACTATAAGTAATAGTGATGTAGCCGTTCCTAGCGTCGCCATGATTCTCATGGATTTCTTAAAGCCAAGAACTATCCTATCGTAAGTGCCTTTGCCATAGTTTTGTCCAGTAAAAGCAGTGTTAGCAACAGAAAAGCCATTTGCCGTCATCCAAGATATTGACTCAATTTGCGAGCCTATTGACATGGCTGAAACTGCATAGGCGCCAAGCTTTGTTAAGTAGCCTGTTAAGACCATAGATACTGATGCGTGGCACGCTTCCATAAGCGTCATTGGTACGCCAAGTTTAAGTATATGCATAGTTATTTCTGATGGCACTTTCTTTAGATAATTCACTCTTACATAGATCAGATCATTCTTAAAGCCTATGTAGATATATATAAGGAAGATTACTAAAGTTGCTATAACAGATGCAATCGCTGTACCCATGGCTCCCATATTAAAAACAAAGATAAAAACTGGGTCCAAGACCATGTTTATAAGTAAACCGATAGAACTTATGATAAATGGAGTCTTGCTGTTACCCATGCTATTGAATGTCGAAGCAAATAATGGGTTTAAGAACATAAATACTAGTCCAAAAGCAATCGCCACCATGTATTCACTTGCTAGTTCTTGAACAGCCGCGTCGCCTTCTTTGAATGAATAAAGGCCGATGAGCTCATTATGAAATATTATAAATATGGCTGTGATTGTCATAGCGATTAAAAATCCTAGCCTAAAGCCACCGCCAATATAATTCTTAGTATTTTCTAAATCTGATTTACCAAAGCTTTGTGAAACGCCGACGGATAGGCCTACCTGACAAAGTATGATCAGTGAACTTATTAGCCAAAGGTACTGACCGACTATGCCGACAGCTGCAACTGCTTGTGTACCAACTTTGCCGAGCCAAAACATATCCGTGATTTGGTAGGACATCTGTAGTAAAGATGTCCCCATCAAAGGAATCGCTAGCTTAAACAGAATCGGCGATATCTCTCCTTGTGTTAAGTCTCTAGTCTCTGTCATCTACACATCTCCTTGATCGGTCGTTATAATCACGCCGTTATCAGTAAGTGCTAAGGTGTGCTCAAATTGCACGCACTTGCTGCCGTCTTTTGTTCTAGCAGTCCAGCCATTCTTATCAAGTTTCATCGCTGCTGAGCCCATGCAAATCATTGGCTCTATCGTAAAGGCCATGCCCTTAACAATTCTTGGTCCTTTTACGCCAGCATTGTAGTGAAAAACTTGTGGATCTTCGTGCATGTTCTTGCCGATGCCGTGGCCAATAAATTCTTTTACTATAGAATATCCCTTAGGCCTTGTAAATGCTTCGATGCACTTACCTATCTCGCCAATCCTGACATTTTCATCAACAATGCTTATAGCTTTGTACATAGCCTCTCTTGTGTGGTCAAATAGCTTTTGATCCTCATCAGAAAGTTTTCCAACAGCGTAGGACCAGCAAGAGTCCGCCATCCAGCCTTTGTAATTGACAACCATGTCGATGGAGATGATGTCGCCATTCTTTAGAATTACGTCATCGCTTGGAAAGCCATGGCATATCTCGTCATTAACGGACGCGCATATAGCGTAAGGAAAGCCTTCGTAACCTTTTTGCTCTGGGTAAGCGCCTTGACTCACTATGAAGTCATCAACAAAGTCGTTTAACTCCATAGTCGTAACGCCCTCTTTAACCTTATCTCTTAGTGCATGATGAACGCTAATAAGTATCTTGCCGGCGTCAATCATCTTATTAATTTGATCTTTTGTCTTTAAATATATCATATAATACTCCTTTTAAGTCTATTCTATTATTATATATATTTTAGCCCAATATGTCAAGAAGTTCACAGCATATAGACAATATATCTATTAACTGTGAACTTCTTGTAAAGCTCTTATTAAATTATCTGATTCTTAATGTGTTTATTACTGATAATAGTGTTACGCCTACATCACCAAAGACCGCTACCCATAGAGGTAATTGTATGAACAAAGCTAGTATGATGATGGCCGCCTTGACAAAGCCAGTGAAGATTAAGTTCTCAATTATAATCTTGTTAACGAACTGCGATGTGTCAAAGATGTTTACTATCTTTTCAATCTTATCATCCATGATAACTATATCCGACGCTTCGATGGCTGCGTCAGAGCCAAGTGCTCCCATGCTAAGACCAATGTCCGCCCTCTTAATAACTGGTGAGTCATTGATACCGTCACCAACAAAGGCTACTAGGCCGTCCTTACCTTGCTCTTTCTCGAAGAATTTTATCTTGTCTTCAGGAAGCAGTTCTGCCTCGAATGAATCAATGCCTAAATCGCGAGCGACTTTCTCAGCATATATCTTCGTATCGCCTGTAAGCATAACAGGCTTAACATTTCTTTCTTTTAATTCGCGAACAAGATTCTTTGTCTCGTCCTTTATTTCATCTTCTATATATAGATGCGCGATAAGCTTATCGTCAAGATAAGTGTCAAGAACTTTGTATTCACTTTCTTTTTCACTCGTAATAACCTTAACGCTGCCAAATTTTGTTTCAGCTTGGACACCATTCTTAAGGCTTGTGTAAGAAATTATCTCTTCTTTGTTTATAGCCTCTCTATCATCAAGTATAGCGCTTGCTATAGGATGCTTTGAGTGATACTCAGCAAGTCTTGCTAAGTGCAGAGCCTCTTTCTCATCCATGCCAATGGCTTCAACACGAACTAGCTTAAACTTGCCGCTAGTTAGTGTACCAGTCTTGTCAAAACAGAATGTCTTTATATTTCTAAATTGATCTAAGAATTTTGTTCCTTTGAAAAGAATACCGTTCTTGCTCATCTTGCCTATACCTGAGAAATATGCTAATGGCACTGAAATAATGATTGCGCATGGACACGATACTATAAGAAAGGCGAAGCATGTGTGAAGAGCTTCCTTAAGCGGCATTATATTTAGTAATGGTGCTAATAATGCAATCATTGCTGCGATAACAACGACGATAGGTGTATAGATCCTAGCAAATCTCGAAACGCCTGTCTCAAGATTAGCCTTATCGCTTTGTGAGCTTCTAACAAGCTCTTGTATTCTAGCTGCTGTTGAGTTCTTCGCAAGTTTAGTAGTCTCAATAATTAAGTAGCCTTCCTTGACTATAGCGCCTGAGTAAACCTCACTATTGACATCAACATAAACTGGTTCTGACTCGCCGCTTATGTGAGCGTTATCGACCTTTGCGCTTCCTTCAATAACTACGCCGTCTATGGCGATGGACTCGCCTTCACGAACTATTATCTTAGAGCCAATAGCAACGTCTGCTGGTTCAGATTGAATTTCTTTGCCATTATCCAAAACTGTAGCAAAAACTGGTGACTTAACTATAAGCTCCTTAATCTTGTCTTTTGACTTATCAACTGCTATGTCACTAATTATTTCTCCGATTTGATATAAAAGTGATACCAAAACTGCTTCTAGATACTCGCCTATGAATATGGCTCCTATGGTAGCGACACTCATTAAAAACTCTTCAGCAAGTACACCATGAAAAGCGCCTTTAACGCCGTTGATGATGATGTCGTATGAGATGACGATGTATGCTATGGCGAAGAAGACCATCTTGTACGGGCTGTCTATGAATAAAAACGCTGCTAAGGCAAGTAGCGATACTGCTATCCTTAGTAAAAATATTTTTGAAAAGCCCTCTTCCTCTTCTTCTTCGCTCTCTTCTTCACCGCGTGTAACTAAGACGTCTGGCTCTAAGTCATTAATGTATTTAGTAATCTCTCTTAAAGCTACCTCGCCATCTGCTCCGTCTTTCATTTCAATACTAAGAGTAGTATTTATAAAGTCTAGACTTGCGCTTTCGACCGATGCATGATCATTTGCAAAGCGCTCTATCTTTTGCGCGCAATTGGCGCAAGTAAGTCCATTTAAAAATAATTTTTCCATTGCTGCCTCCTAATCTATGTCTTTTAAATTTATATAAATGAAATATTTATATGTATGAACACATAAACATATATTTATATATCAATACTAATATAACACAAATATATTCAAAATGCAAGAGTTTTTTTTAAATTTTTTAATTCTTTTAACAGTTTTGTATACATTTAAGACGCGCTATATGTTATAATCAAGATATGTAGTAAAGGAGGAAACATGCAAGAAATTATCGAACTGAAAAATTTAAAGAAAGCATTTAAGATCGGTAAAGAAAGTCTTCTTGTACTTAAAGGCATTGACCTTACTCTATATAAGGAGCAAGCGATATGCATTGTTGGACCATCTGGTTCAGGTAAATCTACTCTTTTAAATATGATGGCTGGACTTGAAAAGCCAACGTCTGGGGAGATAGTTGTCGGCGGTATACACATAGAGAATCTTAACGAGGATGACCTAACTAAGTTTAGGCAACTAAATGTTGGATTCGTGTTTCAATCGTATAACCTCATCCCTACCCTAACAGCACTTGAAAATGTTGGATTGGGTTTGATATTTAAAGGCATACCTAAGAAAGAAAGAGATGAGCGTAGCGCGTATCTACTAGAGAAGGTTGGTTTGAAGGATAGAATGAAGCACAAACCAAGTGAGATGAGTGGTGGTCAGCAGCAAAGAGTAAGTATAGCGAGAGCTTTTGTAAATAAACCGAAGATAGTCTTTGCGGACGAACCAACAGGTAACCTTGATACTAAGACTAGTGTCGAGATTATGGAACTGATGACTACTATGACGAAGAAGGATAAACAAACGCTTATCATAGTAACTCATGACTTAGAAACAGCCGTCTACTCTGACAGAATCGTTCACGTGCGTGACGGTCTAATTGAGAAAGACGAAGTAAACAGAAATAAAAAGGAGGCACAATTAAGTGAAGAAGATATTTAGCATTTTATTAATAGCTGTAATGATGATAAGCAGCTTGAGTGTAAATATATTTGCAGGTAAACCTGAAGAAAAAGAAACAGTTAAACCAATCGAGGATGAAACTTTAGTTACTGGTGGAGCAAAGGAGCTTAGACAAGGTGATGAAGAAGATATTACATTCAGATTATCGGGAAATGATAAAAATACAATAACCGATATTTCCGCTAGTACTGACAGTCCTAACAACTGCTACGTTGTTAATACTATAGGTGGAAAGGGTTATGTAACTGTAACTATAAAAATACCAACTGCTGCTGAACAAGGCACTTATAAACTTTCTGTTAGAGGTAAGTACAAAAGTGGTAACGAAGAAAAATATGTTAGTGGTTCAACTAATATCAGAGTAAACGTAAATAAGAGAGATACTCTAGGCAAAGACGATGAAATTAATTTAATTTCAAGATCAACAACTGAATTAAATCCTGGCGAAGAAGCATCTATTTACTTTGAAACTGAAAGACCATTCTTTGGACTTAGCTTTTATGGACTAAGAGCAACAAGTGACAGCCCTAATAACTGCTACATCACAAACACTTATGGTGGCCGTGGCGACGTAGAACTTAGAGTTAGAATACCTCAAAGTGCTGAAGCAGGCACTTATAAAGTGTCTGTCACAGGAAAAGCAAGAATTGATGGTGAAACAGTAAAAGTATATGGTGAAGCTTATGTAAGAGTAAACGGCGGAAGTCAAAACAAGGCTCAACTAAAAATAAACAGAGTTGACGTTCTACCTGAAGCAAATATTGTACCTGGCTCATATGTAGCCTTTGGCTATGAAATCGAAAACATTTCCGATGTTTTAGCTAAAAACATTGAATTAAACATCTCTGGCCTTGCTGAGGCTGGTCTATCTGTTAGAGGCGGCACTACTACTCAAAAAATTAAAGCCATTGAACCTGGTAAAAAAACATACGTTTACTATGAGATGAACGTAGGCAAGACTGCTAAGTTTGGTTCCTATGAAATAAAAACTTCACTAAGCTATGAAAGTGAATTTAATAAGGAAGCAATCAAAGAAGAAACATCTGCCTTTATTAATATAGGTGGAGATGCTTCACAAAACTCACAATTAATAATACAAGACCTAAAGTTCCCAGCAGCAACACTTGGAGTAAACAAAACATTCGACGTAAGCTTTAAAATCAGAAATCAAGGTCAATCCGTTGCTAAAAGCATCAGAGCAAGCGCTAAGAGCGACGACCCATCAGGCGTTGTATCAAGAACAGTCTCTGACATACTCGTAAGAGACCTAGCTCCTGGCGAAGAAGAAACAGTTAGCTACAAATTCTTTACAACAAAGGGCGGCTCGACTAAGAACTACCCTATCAATATTAAGATAGAATATCTTGATGATTTTACTGATTCAAAAGAGCCAAAAACTGTTGAACAAATCATCGGCATCTTCCTAAACAACCCAGAAAGCATTGGCGATGGTAAAGACGCGAAGAAATCAACACCTAAGCTAATTATAGACAGATACGAATTCAATCCAAAGCTTCCACTTGCTGGAAATGAATTTGAAATGAATCTATCATTCTATAATACAAACGCGAAAAAAGCTGTTAAGAATATTAAGATAGACTTAACAAGTCAAGACACTACTGATAATAACTCAAACACATCAGGCTCATCAGTCTTTACTCCAGTTGATAGCTCAAATACCTTCTACATTGGTAGAATAGCTCCAAATGGCAAAGTTGAAAAAACTATCAAAATGTTTGTTGTGCCAGACGCTACAGCAAAGACATATACTATCACAGCTAATTTTGAATATGAAGATGACGCTAACAATGAATATAAATCAAGCGAAAATATTGGCGTACCAGTTTATCAAGAATCAAAGCTTGACATTGACCCAATAAATTATCAAACAAATGCCTTTGTTGGTGACAACATCCCTATCACAGCAAACTTCTACAACACAGGTAAAGTTACTCTATATAACTTTAAGGTGACTTTAACAGCTGATAACGCCACTATAAATAACGGCACATACTATATCGGTAACTTCAACTCCGGTGGACAAGACATTTATGAAGGCTCAATCATGCCGAATGAGCCAGGTGAAATTAAGGGTAAGCTTAAATTTACTTATGAAGATTCAACTGGTGAAGTAAAAGAAAAAGAAGAAGATATAAATATAACAGTTGATGAAGCTCCACCTATGGATCCAGAGCTTGGACCAGACGGCATGCCGATGCCAGATGGACCTATGGGTGATGAACCATGGTACAAAAAGCCGTTATTCTATATCCCAGTAATTGTGGCACTATTAGGCGCTGGCGGATTTGTAGTATTTAGGAAAATTAAAAATAAAAAGAAAGAAAAGGATTTGAAGATAGATGAAGACTAAAGATCTAATATTGATGAGTTTGAGAAATCTTAATCGTCGTAAATTAAGAACATTCTTAACAGTATTAGGTGTAGTTATTGGCTCTATATCCATCATCATGATGATATCCTTAGGCTTCGGTATGACGGACTCAACTAAGAAGCAGCTTGCATCAGCTGGCTCCTTAACTCAAATCGACATCTACCCTGCCAATAGATATGGTGGCATGGATGAGGAAGATGGCAAGAAGAAAAAAACTGACAAGGTGGCTAAGCTTGACGACGCAACTGTTGAAAAGCTAAAAAAGATTCCGCATGTAGAAGCAGTTCTTGCCACTGAGCAGTTCGAAGCACAGATCAATGTCAAGAATCTACAAGGCTACGCAAGCATCGTAGGCGTTGACCCAGTTGAATACGCAAAGTTCGATATAAAGCTTGACAGCGGTAGAATGCTTCAAGAAGGCGACGTGAATCAAGTAGTCATGGGCCGAGACGTGCTTAGATGGTTAAGCAACCCGCAAAGGCCTCGTATGGGAGCCTCACAGCAAGAAGAAAGAGACCCTCTTACAACGAAGATGTTTTTAACGCTTAATCAAGCTGGTGGCTACGACCCAGATGGTAAGAGCAATGAGGCTAACAAGCCTAAGCAAAAATATCAAATAGAGGCAGTCGGCGTATTTAGAGATGATGACTACGAAAATAATTACTATATTGTTATGCCGATAGATTATCTAAGAAAGATGAAAAAGGATGCCAAAAAATTACAAGCAGGCAATAGGCAAAACGGCTACAATGACTATATGTTTGGCGGACGTGAAGATAAGGAAAATAAATACAATAACATCAAAGTTAAAGTAGATAATGTTGACAACGTTCAAAAAGTTCAAGAGCAAATCGAAGCTATGGGCCTTAAACCGCACTCACTAAACGATATCCTAGTCGAAATAAATAACTCATCTAAAACACAAAGACTGATACTTAGCGGTATCGGCGCCGTATCCTTACTTGTCGCAGCCATCGGTATCTCCAATACCATGGTCATGAGTATATATGAAAGAACTAAAGAGATTGGCGTTATGAAAGTTATAGGCGCGAGCGTCTCCGATATTAAAAAGATGTTCCTTACTGAATCAGCTTTCATCGGTCTACTTGGCGGCCTAGTAGGTATAGTCCTCAGCTTCGCGATAAGCGCCCTCATCAATTACTTGGGCGTGAAATATGGCTTTGCTGCAAATATGTCTGGTGGCGGATTCTCGCCAGACTTTGATCCGACTCAGCTAAAGATGTCAATCATACCAGCTTGGCTAGCACTAGCGTCCTTAGTGTTCTCGGCACTTATAGGTATAGTGTCAGGTTACTTCCCTGCTAAGAAAGCAACTAAGCTAAGTGCACTTGAAGCGATGAGACAAAACTAAATAGATAAAGTCAAAAGAGTGAGCAAATTAAATCTGCCCACTCTTTTTTTGCATAAAGATGGCGATGGACTCATCCATCGCCTATATTTATCTTTATAATCTATTTCTTCTTCTCTGGCTTTACATCTTGTACTAAAAATACTGTGTTAAGCGCTCTGCCTGCATTTCTAAAGTACTTACCATTCGCATACATAGCGCTCGATGCGCCGCCATCAAGGTTAAAGGCATCAGTGCAGCCAAGGTCTTGCATTATACCTGTGACTTGCGCCATGGTACCTGAAGTAGTTACCATGACCAATTGGTTTGACTTATTGATGCCTATCAAAGTTCTTGCGCCTGCGCCAGTAGTCATCTTTGCTTCCATGCCCTTTACATAAGTTTCATAAACACTCTTAGAATTTTCTATTAGTAATGGTCCTGCTGATATTATCTCAGTCACTTTTGTATATGGAATTTTTTCTCCGTTGTAATCAAAACTTGTTTCAGTCACGAAGCCGTCCTTAGTCTTCTTTGACAAAACTAGTTCAAGTTCAACAGTTCTTCCCTCTTGAAATCTATCAGAAATATATTTATCGTCGCAAGCCTCTTTGCCATAGTAAATAATGTAGCCATTCTTCGGTAGAACCATGTTTTCAGATGACTTATATACTTTACTTACTTTATTATCAACAACCTCTATAACAGTTCCGCCGCCAAACTTAGTCGCTACATTTCTATATGAATTGTATACATAAGCACCTTTTTCGCTTGTTAAATTGCCATTGACATTCCAAATTTCAAAAGTGTTTGCTTTATTTGGTATAGTCCAATCATTCTCCCTCAATCCATCAAGAAAGCCATTGTAACGAAGAAAGCCTTGTACTATCTTGAATTTATTCTTGTCAAAAACAAGTAGAGACGCATGATCGCCAGACATGTTGATCATCTTGCCCTCAGTCATTTGCGTGCCATATGGGTAGTATCCGCCCTTGTATGCTTCAAAATAATTCGCGTTTATCGCTGCTCTTGGCTTGTACGACGCAATGTAGTTTTTAAAATTTGTAACGCCGACTTGCTTCATATTTGGCTTAACCACCTTAAAAGCAGTAGTATCATCAGCTGTAACAGTAATTACATTGCAGCTTCTGTTTCTAAGCTTAACTTGCTTTACTTCAGTTTTAGCTAGTAGATTTACTTGACTTGCAAGCATCATTATGGCCATGACTAGCGCCAATATTTTCTTCTTCATAATCTTACCTCTCTTCGTTTACTTTATTCTATTATATAAGAAATGAAATATAATTGCAAGAGAAAAGCTGAAGTATTTCTACCTCAGCTCTTAATCTTATTTAGCTAGTAATCTTATTTATCGTAAACAAAAGTTTTTAAGTTAACCTTTAGCCAATTTTCTTCAATTGTTCCTTGTCTTGTATAGTCATGACCATTGCATGCTTCGACAATGTCGTAGAATGCCCAATGAGTAGGAGTATCAGTAAACCAAAGTATTGCTGATCTATGTTTAGTAATAAAATCTTTATCAGCACGTCTTGTAAGCATTCTATTTGTGATACTAACTACTTCAGCTCTTGTAATTTTGTTTTCAGGCTTAAATGTACCGTCAGGGTAACCACTTACCCAACCAGCACTTGCTGCCTTAGCTATAACATCATTAGCCCAGTGAGTGTATGGAACGTCAACAAAACCTTGAAGTCCGCCGCCAAATAGATTAGCAAATCTAGTTGCCATAGCCGCAAACTCAGCCCTTGTTATACTCTTTTCTGGTTTGAAAGTTCCATCAGGATAACCATTTATTAAACCAAGTTCATTCATGTAGCTAATAGCTGTTGCAGACCATCTAGTATTTGATAAGTCTTTGAAATTATGATTGTAAATGTGTCCCTTTATTGGTCTTCTTACCATAAGTCTTGAGAACATTACAGCAACTTCTTCCCTAGTCATGTTGTTATTTGGTCTAAATGTTGCGTCCTTATATCCGACCATGTATTGGTAGTGATCGTTAATGTTTAGCATTGGCTCTTCATCAGCTGTTTCGCTCTCATCATCATATCTTCTGTCTTTCTTGTAAATAGCATAAACAGTCATGTCTTCATAAACTACAGTGTCGCCAGTAAATGTCATGCCGCTTCCGTCAGGCATAGTGTTCCACTCGATAAACTTGTATCCTCTCTTTTCTGGATCTCTTGGCATATAGCTGTTTTGATTTATGGATGTGCCTTCATAAACTTCTCTTTCATCATAGAATCTGTCGTCGTTAATAAATGTAACAACAGGATTATGGCTTGCTTTTCTTTCTTCAACATTGAAAGTATAAGAAATTAAATTTGGTTTGTCTCTATCAGCAGCTTCATCTCTGCCAGCATCTGATTGTTTTGCAGCAAAGAAACCTAAATCAAGTTGTTTATTAGGACCATCATTATCAGGCTTTGGAATAAGTAACTTAGTGTACATACCTGAAATTTTTGCTATAATTTGTAAATTTTTATCTAAATCCGCATCGTTAGTTATCTTTACTCCATCTATCTCAATTCCTACATTACTAACTTTTTTAATTTTATCAAAATAATCTTTTGCACTCATAATCTCGTATGGTTCAGAACCCTTATTATTTTGTTTTTTACGTAATTTAACAATTACTTTACCATTTTCATCAATTCTTTCCACAGAAAAATCATCTAAACCCTCAATAGAAATCTTAGCATCATTTGGTATAATTACACCTTTCGGTAAATCTAGAGCAAAAACTAATTCTGAATCAATAGCTGCACTAGCATCTACACCCTCTGTCTTCCATGACATGCCCTTGCTTTTGCCATTGATACTAAACCAAAATTTCGCATATTCCCATTTATAGAAATTGCTAAGGTCTACATTTAAATTTATTTTTAAATTTTCTCCAACTCTATGGTTTGCAATTTTATCAGCTTCTGTATTGCCATTACATGACATATCTCCATAGATATTTAATTGATCTCTTTGTCTAATAAAATCAGTATTTAAGTCAAAGTTAAAAGGATTGTGATACTTACCATTTTGAAAATGAGGATCTTGGTCATCGCTAACATTAGTTTGATCTTCTGGTCTACTTATATAATCAAAAGTATCACCAATAATTGAATATGTTATTGTATTTAAATCTTTGTAAATACCAGTAGATGGAGGATTGCCCCAGTACTTTGGTAACCTTGCATGTTCATTGAAAACCGTTTCATTTGGCTTCAATAGATGTTCAATGTAAACTTCTCCATCTAGCCCTTTATATTCGATTAAATCTGCCCAATAATTATCCCTAATTGCTTCTTCTGCAGTAGGTATATTTTCTTCCTCTTCTTCTTGTGCATAAGCAGTTATAGATAAACTTGAAAATACAAGTGTAAACGCTAAAAATAATAATAGTATATTTTTTATATTTTTCATGTATAGCTCCTTTTACAATGAGAATGATAATTCTTCAGCACTCACATCTACAATATTTAGTCCATATCCAAATATTCCTCCATACTTATACAATTTACAAAAACCATTTGCAGTAATTGCACCTAATTTGTCAGTATATCCTTCTTTTAATGAGTATGGAATATTAATATTAATAGTGTGATCGCTTAAATCCTTTTCACTTTTATAAAGTTCAAAAAATTCTTTATAATCGTTCCAATTACCTAAGTAAAGTTTAAATGTTACAGTATTTTTTGCTTCATCAAATGATTTTTCAATTTTACTTATTGTTGAAGTATTTTCTGTTGCTGTTATACCCTTTACATCAACAGCCACACTTTCAGGAAATTTCACTGAGTAAGTAATAGTAGGAAATTTTTCACCCTTATCAAACATAACTAAATTTTCATATTTTCTACCAGTAAATGGTTCTGCTTGTCCTTCAAAATCATTAACATATTTAATATAAGCATCTTTAAAAAGTTCTTTAGCAGAAACTTCTCCACCAACAAAACCTTTATTTGTTGATGAATTATAACCTTGTTTAACAACACTATTTAGATAGACTGTTCCCTTAATACTCTTTTTTCCTTTAGTAAACTCACCATGTACTGTTCCATCTCCTTGTGCAAATACACTTACACTACCTACTACTGCAGTAAGCACCATGATTATGGCTAATGCTAAGCTCATAATCTTTTTTGTCCTTTTCATTTTTCTTCCTCCTTATATTTTAATTTTTGTATAAAAAAAAGTTGACAAAGGACCTACCGGTAACGGTAAATACCTTTATCAACTTCAAAAATTACACGAAAATAAGACAGAAAACTAGCTGTCTGTCTGTCTGTCTGTCTAACGATTTTCTCAAATCAAACATTATTTGTCAACTCTTTTCGTTATTTATATCATAATTATACAACATTTTTTATACTATTTCAATATATTTTATTCTTTATTGTAATAATATTTTGTGTTATAAAATTTTTCTATACATAGGTATTGTTTTTTAAATTTTCTCTATACTTTAACAAAATTTCATATATCTCATCAAAGTCTTTGCTCTCGCAGATGGCGTTCTTCACTTTCGCAGCGTTTCTTAAGCCTTTGATGTACTGCAAGAGCTGCTTCTTCATATTGTTTTTTAATAGCTCCTTTGGATATAGTTCTAGATCTAGGTCCATATGCCTTAGTGCGACGTCTATCTTTTGGTATTCTTCCGAAATATACTCTTCGCCTTTTAAGTAGCTGTCTATCTCTTTAAATAAGAATGGATTTGCAAGCGCCCCTCTGCCTATAGCGACGCCCTCTGCCCCTGTCACTTCAAGTATCTTAATGTAATCATCAAGGCTCGTCACATCGCCATTGGCAATAACGGGTATATCGACTGCATCTACAATCTTTTTGATGTAATCCCAATTGGCGCGACCCGTGTAGAAGGCCTCTCTAGTCCTTCCATGAACAGTGATTGCGTCCGCTCCAGCATCTTCTATCGCCTTAGCGTTTTCTACGCCATTTAAGTGCTCATCGTCCCAACCGATGCGTATCTTTACGGTGATGGGTTTAATCGAAGCGCTCTTTGCGACTTTGACCACGCTATATACTTTCTCTGTATCTTTTAAAAGCGCGCTGCCATCGCCATTCTTCGTAATCTTTGGCATAGGACAACCCATGTTAATATCTATAATGTCGATGTCCATAGCGTTTAAGTGATCCTCTATCGCTCTTTTGTAATCGTCCTCATCGCTTCCAAAGATTTGAACTGCGTAGATGGCTTCGTCCTTTATTCTCTTAGTGAGATCCAAAGTCTTTTTGTCATCATGAACAAGGCCCTTGACGTTAACCATCTCGGAGACTGTCATGCCAGCACCCAGCTCACAGGCTATGTGCCTAAAGGCGTAGTCGGTGAAACCCGCCATCGGCGCCAAGACTAGTGAATTTTTTATCTCAAAATTCGATATTTTAAGCATGATTCATCTTGTATATTTCGTAAAGACCTAATAAAGTTAAGTTTGGCTCTATAAGATTAACGTATTCGCTATAGATAGCGACTTTCTCTGCAAGTCCGCCTGTAGCAACGATTAGGACCTCGTCTTTAGTCTTTCCTATCTCTTCCAAAATCTTCTTTATAATGTAGTCCATCTCTCCAATTTTTGAGTTCATAATGCCGCTTTTGATGCTCTCAACAGTGTTTTTGCCAAGAACGTGCTCAGGCATTTCAAGCTCGACACGTGGAAGCTTTGATGTCCTCTCAGATAGCGCGTCCATCGATATCTTAAAGCCCGGCGTGATGATGCCGCCTAAGTAATCACCTTTTTCATTTAAGTAGTGATAAGTGTTTGCCGTACCTAAGTCTATGACTATAGCGGGCTTATTTGTGATGGCTCTAACAGCCACTGAGTTTACTATATTGTCCGAGCCAACCTCCTTTGGATTGTCCATAACGATGTTTATCTTTGTCTTAAGGTTTTTGCCGACAAGCTCTGCGTCAACCCCCAAATACTTTTTGATTGCATCAATCAGTGGTCCTGTCACAGGTGGCACAACCGATGAGATGATGGCTGCATTTATATCTTTCGCGTCAACTTTTGCAAAATCTAAAAAGTCATGAAAGATGATACCATATTCATCCAAAGTTTTGTCCTTATCAGTCGATAGCCTAAAGCTTTCTTTCATATTATTATCGTCGAACAAGCCTAAAACTATGTTAGTATTGCCGACATCCATTGCTAATAGCATAATTATCTCCTCTCAATTGCTAATACTCTTGAAGCAATAACAGTCACCGCTACTATGGCTATGATGAGTTCAGGAATTGCGTTTGTTGTTGCAATCGCAAGTATATAGCCCTTCGAAGCACCAGAATCTAGTCCAAGCGCTCCCTCTATAAACGTGCCATAGATTAAATACATAAATGAAAGTACAAGTCCAGTGTTTACAAGTGTTCCAACGAAAGTCGGCACGACAATGTCAAGTCTGTACTTTTTCGAGCCTTTAATAATAAAGGCAAGTATCATAAGTGTAAGCAGCAAGAATACTGCGTTAACCACTTTGATTATGGTCTTGATCTCAGGACTTCCGACATATAGGATGACCCATCTTAAGTAGTAGATGAAGATCAGCGTAAACACTGTTAGAGTGATCGCTTTGTTAGTTTTTTCATCTCTTTTACTCATAAATTTAAATACAAGACCCGATAGTAGTCCTATCAAAACTCTTGGCACAACCGCTATAATCGGGTTTAAAAATACTAGGGATATTGGATTTGGCTTGATGATAGCATTGATTATGCTTGTGATGCCAAAAACAAATCCGACTATGGCCCCAATAAGTGGACCTTCTAGTATACCCGCCAAGATGACTGGTATATGTAGTGTCGTTGCATTAGTTAGGCCAACTGGCACGAAGCCTATCGGCGTAAATGCGAATAGTAGTACGATAGCTATGTATATAGCTGTGTACGCAACTCTTTTTGAGTTCTTGCTCATGTTCATAAAATTACCTCCATTCCGGTTCGCTAAGGATACCGTTTGTTTTACGATAAATATTATAGCACAAAAAGCATCGCCATTGCAATGATTAAAGTACAAGACGCAAAAAATGCCAAGTTATCTTGGCATTTTTTATATTTATAGTTTGTCAGCCCAATCGTCTCCGTAATACATCGTTAACCAATAATTAATTTTTTCAAATTCATCTTCATCTTCTTTATCATCGTCATAATCATATTCATAGTCATTCTCATCTCTAAAATGATATCCGTATTCATCATCTTCATCATCGTCACTATAGCTTGGCCATTCATTAAAATTGTTTTGAAACTCGTTTTGCCTTTTTATTGCATCAAGCTGTTCCTTACTTGGTCCTCTCTCATAATAAGTTCCGTCCTTGTCTGTATAAGTATATGTCTTAGCAAATTCAATGTTGTATAGATTTGGATTATCTATATGGTCCATTGGCAGTCCACCACTATTATTAATAAACCACTTCTCATGCGGGTGAAGCGAAGCCCATGGTCTTGCTAATAGTTTTTGTCTTAAATCGTAATTATACTCTTCATGATAATCATAAATTCTCTTGTCACAAGGACCTTGAACAGGCCTTTCTTTTATTGATTTAATAGCGCTATCATTATATCCCATATAATATCTTAAAAAGTCCTCACTTATAGATGCTCTTTTAAATCTGTATTCAGGATCATCATCTGGCTCTAATGCTATCAATCCCTTGTCAATTGCGTCATTATACGAAAGTTCAAAAAATGATACATCCTCTTCGTTATCAAAATCACTAGGATTGATATAGATGTCATTTAAGCCAGGGTTCTTTTTTAGTTCATATGCACCAAAACTTGTGTATAAAGTATTTCTTCTTCTATCGTAAAAGGCTCCACAAACAAACTCATAAGGCACTCCATCTTCATCCATAGCTGGTCTTAGGTTCTTTTTGAAGATAAACTCTTTTTTATCTGAGCTAAAGATAAGGTCGCCATACTTAAGCATGTTATAGCCCCTCGAGTCCTTTGGCCCATCCTTCCACATACTTCCACAAGTAGGCTTTTGACCTAAAACATAATGGTCATAATCGGCTGAGTGATATATCTTTCTTTGGTCTCTCTTAGTATAGCTCATAAACTCACCTAAAAAATCTCTGTCCGTGAATAATAAATCATGATCAGCTATTGGCTCAACAAATTTACTTATACTTCCCCTATGAAAATACTCATTAGTCTTTCTTGAAACAAAGACTGGAGGAACATACTCCATAGGATTGCCCTCGCTATCGTGCGGCCTGATAAGCTCACTAAAACCATTCTTATCAAAGTAAAGGCACATGCTAGCATCTTCACTTATAAACATATCGCCAACAAGGCACATGGGCCTGCCTTTTGAGTCATGTAGATTATATCCTTGAAAATTAATAAACACCTCGCTTGTGTTAGGGCTTACGAATTGGCCGAAAAATTCATACATAGGATTGCCGTAGCTGTCTTTCGGTATTATAGTCAGATCCGATACAATCTCATGATATTCACTGCCCTCGCGATTAACATAGCGGCCATACTGCGATAAAAACATTGGCTCACGCTCTGAATCAAGTGGTGTATATGTTAAGCCATCTTCCTTTGCATACTCATTAGGTCCTAAATTTATGATTTGTTCCTTACCATCGATATTAGCTCTACCACATAATTTTTCATTAAAATTGTTTTTAAAGACTGGCGATCCATCTTTATAAACAGTTTTTCTTGTCACTACCATAAACTACCTCCTATATTAATATAAAACTCCTTATAATAATTATACCATATTTATAGCTAAAATTAAAAAAATAAGCAGCCAATATACTGACTGCTTACTCTGTAATAATATAGTTTACTAATTAATTCTTTTTATTGTAGTATTGTTCCTACTAAAATACCGTACCAGTTACCTAATACGTAGCCAAGTGTACCAACTAATAGTGCTGGAACGATAAGTGCTTGCCAGCCCTTAGATACAGCCATAGCTGCTGCTGTTGTTGGTCCACCAACGTTTGCGTTTGAAGCAATGATAACTTCTTCGATTGAGAATTTGAATATCTTGCCAAATAGTAGTGATATGATTAAGTTTGTGAATACTATGATAGCTGCTAGTGCTAATAGTAGTGGAGATTGTTCGATGATTAACTTTAAGGAAGCTGGTGCTCCGATTACAGCGAAGAATAAATAGATTAAGAAAGTACCGATTTCTTGGCTGCCGTTAATCTTTTCGAAGAAAGAGCTAAATACTGATGCAAGTATCATAGTGATAGTTGTCATGATTAGGTATTTGTTACCTAATAGACCGTTAAATAATTGCAATGCAAAGTTGCTTGTAGGTATAACTGAACCTAAGAATGAAGCAATAAGGTCTGATACAGTAACGATTAGGAAGGCACTTGCAACTACTGTTGCTATATCAAGTAATGATATATCCTTTGCTCCCCAATATTGAGCTGCCATAGTCTTGCTGCTGTCTTTAAGGTCAGCGTTCTTTTCAAGTTCATCGATGTATGGGTGTTTGTAAGCTTTTTGTATGAATGTCATACCTGGTAGAGCTATAAGCACGAAGAAGTATAAAGCCATAAGTAGGTTATCTGCAACTAGTGCCGCACTTGTAATTGATTGATCAACTGCATAGTTATCTGCCATAGCTACAAAGTTAACGCTACCGCCTGTGTATGTTCCTGTGAACATAGGGATAATATTGCCAATATCTGATATAGCACCTCTTAAAATATAAAATGCTGCGAAAGAACCAAGTATAGTTCCTAATGAACTTAGTAGATAAATAATGAATACTCTTCCTGATTCTTTAGCAATTTTCTTGATATTTGCTTTGAATAATAGCATAGGTACTGCTAGAGGTACTACGTAGTCCCATACCGCGTCGTAAACTGGTGCACCAGCTGGGATTAGGTTCACGTTTGATAGTATCATAGTGATAGTTAGCGCTAGGATACAACCTGTTACCTTGTTTGCCCACTTGTACTTTTGTTCTAGGAATATAGCTAGAGCTGCTGAGCAGGCTAAAACTGTCCATAGAGCCCAAGTATTCTCAGGCGAAATAAAACTTGCTAAAAACATAAAATCACTCCTTTATAGTAAACTATTACAATAATAATTATATCACTAGATAAATATTTTTTCAAGTATAAATGCTCATTTGTATAAATTTTTCTTATTCTTTCTTGAGTATTTGGTAAATTAATCAATAGTGAGTGTCCCATGCTAATGCTTTTTCGCACCATAGTGCATCCGCGCGACACATGTCATTTGCGCGCCATATGCCATTTGCTCGTCGTATGCCATCTACTCGTCATATGCCATCTGCTCGTCATATGTCACATGCTCGTCATATGCCATATGCTCGTCATATGCCATCTGCCCGTCGTATGCCATTCGCACGTCATATGCCATTCACTCGTCATACGCCTTTCAATATTACCATGCTTAGCAAAGCCATTGGCAAAATAAAAAAGCACCTGCCTAAGCAAGTGCTCTATATACTATTCACCAAGAACTGCTAAGAATTCTTGTCTATTAATTGTTTCTTTTTCAAGAAGTGTTTTTGCTAATTTTTCAAGCTTATCTTTATGCTCTAGAAGTATTTGTGTTGCTTCTTCTTTTGCTTTCAAGATAAAGTCCTTAATCTCCTGATCTATAGCGTATTGAACTTCTTCTGAATAAACTTTCGTTCTGCCATAGTCCCTGCCGATGAAAACGTTTTCGCCTTCATTGTCGTAGCAAACTGGTCCAAGCTTCTCGCTCATACCGTAGACAGTAACCATGTTTTTCGCAAGCTCTGTAGCTCTTTCGATGTCGTTTGATGCGCCTGTAGATATATCCTTAAAGATAATCTCTTCGGCAATTCTACCACCAAGTAAGGACTTAAGCATATTCTCCATCATGGACTTAGTTGTGTAATTAAAGTCTTCTTTTGGAAGATATTCTGTGAAGCCGCCTGCCCTGCCTCTAGGAACTATAGTTATCATGTTAACTGGATATAATTCGTCTGTGTAGTGACTAACTATTGCATGGCCTGCTTCGTGGTAGGCAACTATCTGTCTTTCTTTTTCTATGACTGTTTGTGATTTCTTTTCCGGTCCTGCGACTACTTTGATTGACGCCTCTTGAACTAGTCTCATAGGTATCTTATCAAGATTTTCTCTCGCAGTTAATAGAGCCGCTTCATTAAGAAGGTTCTCTAGATCTGCTGGTGAGAAGCCAACTGTTTTCTTAGCAATATTTTCAAGGTCAACATCTTCATCTATCTTTTTGTTCTTTGCGTGAACTTCAAGTATTGCCTTTCTCGCCTTTACGTCAGGAAGTGAAACGTAGATATTTCTATCAAATCTGCCTGGTCTTAATAAGGCTTTATCTAGTATGTCAGGTCTATTAGTTGCTGCCATAACGATGATGCCTTCATTTTGTGAGAAGCCGTCCATCTCTACTAGCAGTTGATTAAGTGTTTGCTCTCTTTCGTCGTTACCGCCGCCAAGGCCTGCGCCTCTTTGTCTACCAACAGCGTCAATCTCATCGATAAAGACTATGCATGGAGCATTCTTCTTAGCTGTTTGGAAGAGGTCTCTAACTCTTGAAGCACCAACGCCGACAAACATTTCCACAAAGTCTGAACCACTTATAGTGTAGAATGGCACGCCTGCTTCGCCAGCAACTGCCTTAGATAGATATGTTTTACCTGTACCTGGCTCACCAACTAGCAAAACGCCTTTTGGTATTCTCGCGCCAAGCTTGATATACTTCATAGGATTTTTTAAGAAGTCAACTATTTCAAATAGCTCTTCTTTTTCTTCGACAAGTCCTGCAACGTCTGCAAATTTAACGACTTTGCCATTGACAGTTTTGGACTCTCTTGCTCTGGATCTGCCAAAGTTTTGAGGGCTCGTTCCGTCTTGACCTCTTGGTGAGACCAAGGCTCTCATGATAAACATGAAGAATATCATTGATCCAAGCATCATTAGTATGTTTATCATCATTGAGTTATCTCTAGGCATAGTAACGTCGTATTGAAGTTTGTCAGATATAACTCTGTCTTTTACATAATCATCGTAGATGGACTTCCATACGTTCGGGTCTACCTCTACGTAATCGCTCTTGCCATCGTTCTTTGTATATTTAAATCCGTAGCCTTCTTGGCTAATTCTCTTTACTTTTCCATCTTTAATATCGTTTATGAAGGTATTGACATTAGCCCTGTCCTCTTCAAAAAAGCTGCCCGAGAAAAATCTCAGTGACACGAAGACAAGTATCAATATAAATGCATAAACAATTATATTTCTCATTGAAGATCTTCTCAATTTATTCCTCCTCATCTAAACAAGTTTCGTCTAAAACTCCAATATATGGCAGATTCCTTAAGTGCTCGTTATAATCAAGGCCGTAGCCGATGATGAACTTATCAGGTATTTCAAAGCCAACGTAGTCAACTTTTATATCTACGACTCTTCTTTCGCTCTTGTTAAGCAGTGTAACTATCTTAACTGATTTTGCTCCCTTATTTAAAAGGTACTCGTGAAGACACTTTAGCGTAAAACCTGAGTCAATGATGTCTTCGATAATCAGTATGTCTTCGCCTTTTGGATCAAACTCCATATCTAGCTTTATGTTTACCTTGCCATCTGATTTAGTCTTGTTACCATAGCTTGATGCTCTCATAAAGTCTACTCTAAGCTCGTGATTATCAACGTTTTTTATTAAATCACCCATAAATACAAAGGATCCCTTTAGTATACCAACGAAGATCGGGCTCTTGCCTTTGTAATCCTCAGTCAATTGTTTTGCTAGTTCTAAAACTTTTGCTTGAATTTCTTCTTCTGTGAACATTATTTCTTTAATTCTATAAGCCATCATTACCCTCCATTATAACGTTAAGATAGTTTTTAGTTTTGCTACTTGCTCTATATTTATCAGCGATGTCATAGCCCACAACGCAGGCTATCTCGTCACCATTCATCAGAAACAAAACTTTACTTCTATCGTCCGAAGACACTTTTTTATCGACAAAGTAGTCCTTAATCTTCTTAGATCCCTTCATACCGAAAGGGTTAAACCTATCGCCACTGCGTCTATTTCTAAGACTAAGCTTACCAGTCAATAAATCGTAATCTAGGTACTTTTTGCTAAGTATTTTATCACTTAATACAAATTTAAATTTACTGCCATAAATATTGTATACTTTATCCAATTTAAAGTCAAGCGATATTTCTTCTGAAAGCTCATTAATATCAAGCTTTTTGAATATAGTTTTGCCAAAATCATTCACAAGATAATGCTTGCCATCTATATCATATTTTTTACCCGAATCGAGCGAAATTAAATTAATCATGTCCTCGATATTGTCTTTGCTAATATTGTTTAAATAATTTAAATTCTCTCTCAAAAATTTTCTTAATGCAAGAGTCTTTTCGTAGTGACCAAGCTCATTAAAGCCCTCTCTATCAATGGTATTAGCCTTAACTATGTCAATGTACTTATCGTTAATAATGCCATCGAGATAAATATTATTTTCTTTTGCAATAGAGGCTAGTCTCGACATAGACGAAACGATATTCTCATTAAAGTTCTTTTTGATAAATGGAATAATCTCGTTACGAATCATGTTTCTTTTGTAATCGTTAGTGAAGTTCGTCGAGTCATCGACGTAGTGGATATTATTTTCTTTTAAGAAATCAAGTATCTCTGACTTTTCAAAGCAAAGTATAGGCCTTATATAAAAGTCCCTTCTTAATGGAATCGATTCAAGTCCATCAAGACCCGTACCTCTGAAAATATTTAGCATCATGGTCTCGGCTACATCGTTTTCGTTGTGAGCGATGGCAACCTTATCTGCCTTGTACTTTTCCTTGATCTCTTCGAAGAAAAGATATCTTAGCTTACGGCCCGCCTCTTCGCAAGTAAGTGAGTGCTCCTTGGCATAGCCTGCCATGTCGATGTGCTCTACTTCATATATAAGTCCGTTTTTTTCTGCGAGCTTCTTAACAAAGTCTTCGTCTCTTTGTGCTTCAGCTCCTCTAAGACCATGATTAACGTGAGAGACTATAATCTTAAGATCGTAGACATCCTTGATAGCTAAGAGCATTTCAAGCATAAAAACAGAGTCAGAGCCTCCTGATACAGCGCTGACTATGCTGTCGCCTTTCTCGATTAAATTATTTTCTTCGATGAAATTTTTGAACTTTTCTAAACTATTCATAATAACCTCTGCTCTTAGAAAAAATTATATAAAGTAAAATTAAAGGCTGAACAAATTGTTCAACCTTGCTAAATTCATATTGCTTAAGAAGCTATCTATCGTAATTACCCTTCTTTGAGTGATAGCTACTCCTTCTGTTTTCTTTAAACTTCATTTGATCCATCTTCTCAGTACTTTCTTTTAAAAATCTTGAAATCTTATCTTCGAAGCTTAAATCTTGAGACTCTGTCTTTTCTCCTTCCCAAGTGTAGACCTTTCTAGCTTGTGGCTTAGAAAAATCTTTTCTTGGCTTTGAGAAATCTTTTTTATTATTAAAATCTCTTTGCTTAACAAATTCTTTTTTTGGAAGAGTTTGCTTAATTGACAAACTTAGCTTTCCGTTCTCATTTGACAAAACTTTGGCTTTAACCTCTTGTCCCTTCTCTAAAACATCTGAAACGTTTTCCACGTAATCATTTGATATCTCCGAGATATGTACAAGACCATTTTGCCCACCTTCTATTTCGATAAAAGCACCGAAATTAGTAATATTAACAACTTTTCCACTCACGATGTCTCCAACTGAAAGCGTCATAAAAAACAAAATCCTCCTTAATTATTATTTGTTTTCCTTAAATATATCTGTGTCGACTTTGTCAACAACTTTTATTTCTTTAGGCTTAATCATGCCTAATTCATCTCTAGCTATTAGTTCAATAAATTCTTGAGTTTTAGACTTAGAAAGCAATACCTTTACGTCTGATATTTCGTCCTTAAGTTCTGCTATCTCCTCTTGCTTTGCCTTATCTTCTTTCACTAATTTATTGTAAGTTACTACTTGATTATATAAGTGGATTGACACAATTAATAATAAGGATATAACGCCTAACTTAAATGCTGTAATACCACCTTTTTTAGTTTTTTTCATAATCATCACTCCTTACAAATCATAGCTCTTTATACATCAGCTTAGCTTGATCCTTGTTTGGACTCTCCATCAAGGATAAAACCTCATAGCTTCTGTGATCATCGTTAAACGTTGTCGTTATAACGTCGCCTACTTTTAATTCGTCGCCTGGCTTAGCTACTTTTGAATTTATAAGTATCTTGCCGCTCTTCGCAGCATCATTAGCTACTGTTCTTCTCTTAATAATTCTCGATAGTTTTAAAAACTTATCAAGTCTCATGAAATCACCCTTATGTACATCGTAGAAAGTCAGGCATAGCCTGACTTTTTACTTATTCTGCTAAAATAAACTTCCCTTAGGGTCTAGCTTATTTTCTTTTTCCTTTAGTGTTAACTGTTTCTTTTAAAGTCTTACCAGCTTTGAATACAGGAGCTTTTGATGCAGGAATCTTGATTTTTTGCTTAGGATCTCTTGGGTTTCTTCCTTCTCTAGCTTTTCTGTCCTTTACTTCGAAAGTACCAAAGCCTACTAGTTGAACCTTTTCACCTTTTTTAAGTGTTTCAGTAACAACACCTGTAAAAGCGTTTAGACAAGCTTCAACGTCCTTCTTAGTCATTTCAGTTTTTTCAGCCATAGCTGCAACTAATTGAGATTTGTTCATAATAAATCCTCCTTTTAAAAGTGCTTGAAAAGCCATTTGCGGCTCTTCTATACTTATATTATAACCTATTTTCGCTAAAAATCAAGGTTTTTTTGCATTTTTTTACTATTTTATTGAAAAAATAGCGATTTTTTTGCTATTTTGATATAAAATCTTCTATTTTTACCAATTTTAGTAAAAGTGCAAGACCTGCATAAACTATAATCCCAAAGGAAATCGATAGCGATGTCGATATTAAAAGTGAAAATCTCATGCTTAAAAGTTCATATACTATCTTAACCGAGACAGCCATAATTATGCTTATAGCTAAAACTTTTATCGCGTATGATAATAAATTATATTTTTTATCAACTATCTTTTCAAGATCGATATAGTTTAGTACCATAGCTACTAAGAATGCTACGTCTGTACTTATTGCTGCGCCTTTTACATTAAAGTAGCTGATACCTGTTAGTATATATGTTAATACGATTTTAACGAGTGAACCGATTACAAGGTTCTTAACTGGCTTTTCTGGGCTGCCTACCGCTTGAAGTATAGCCGTAAGTATCTGTATCATGCATAGGCAAATAAGGCTTATTGATAGTATGCTAAGTAGCTCAGCTGTGCCGTTTATGGCCTCAGGCGAGTTATTGTAGTATATTAAGGATATGATCGGTTTACTTAGCGCAATAAAGCCTAGCGCACATGGAAAGGCAAAAAGGCAAGTAAACTTAAGTCCACTATATATCGTTTGATGCATTTTTTCATGGTCATTTTTAACCATGTAAGCAGAAACTAGTGGCACTATACTCATTGACAAGGCTATGGATATAGCTTGAGGCATGTTAATAAGTGTTGTCGCCATACCCTTTAACCAGCCGAACATATCGTTCGCCTCTGCCATAGTGTAGCCTATGTCTGTTAATCTCATAAACACTAGCTTTGTATCGATGAAATCCATAAGCGGATTGATTGACGCGCCTATGGTGATGGGAACTGCTATGGCTAAGATGTCTCTTATTACTTCCTTGTCATCATAGATGAAGCCGCTCTCATCAAGTCTTTCTTCTTCCTTATATGATTTATAATTGAATAAAAATACTATAAGCAAAAATAAAAAGCCGAAGAAGGCTCCGATTGAACCGCCTGATTGTGCTGCACCTGCTGCAACGGCTACGCCATACATCTTTAGAGCGTACTTTGTAAGCATTAGCCCAAAGATTAGTTTAAACAGCTGCTCTATAACTTGTGAGATGGCTGTCGGCACCATATTTTCTTTGCCTTGATAAAAGCCTCTAAATGATGACATTAAAGGCGCAAATATAAGGGCTGGTATAAGTGCGACTAATGAGTACCAGCTGTTTTCATTTTGCAAAAAGCCAACTATTTGGTGGCTGAAAACGTAAACAAAGAGCGCACTCGCTATGCCCAGTATGAACATAAGCTTTGTCGACTCTCTGAATACTTTATGTGCTGCCTTTACTCTTCCTAGTGCATAATTCTCTGAAACAAGCTTGGCGACCGCTATCGGTAGGCCCGCTGTTGATATAGTTAAGAGTATTTGATACACAGGATAAGCCGCTTGATAGTAGCCAATCCCTGTATCCATGATGATGTTTGTTATAGGTATTCTATATACAGCGCCTATGATCTTAACTAAGATGCCCGCTATAACAAGAATAAAGGTATTCTTAAAAAATTTATTTGTTTTTTTCTTTTCCATATATTAATCTACGAAGTAGTAGCCTACCCCCCATTTAGTCTTTAAAAATTTTGGTCTCTTGCTGCTCTCTTCTATCTTGTTTCTAAGCCTTCTTATGTGAACGTCAACAGTCCTTTCATCGCCATAGAATTGATAACCCCAAACCTTTTCTAAAAGGTCCTTTCTCGAGAAAACAACTTCTTTATTTGAAGCAAGAATATAGAGTAAATCAAATTCCTTACCTGTTAGTGAAATTTCTACGCCATCTTTGAAAAGTTTTCTTCCAATGGTGTTTATGGTGAAGTGATTAAACTCAAGTATATTGTTCTTCGAATCGTCATTTGCTCCTTGAACTCTTCTAAATAGTGACTTCATCCTAGCTTTAAGCTCAAGAATATTATAAGGCTTAACTAAAAAGTCATCTGCACCATATTCAAGCGCAAGTATCTTTTTAATCTCTTCCTTATTATTTGTCGATATAATTATGGCGACGTTCGAGTCCCTTCTGATGTCTTGGCATAGATTGAGACCGCTCTTGTCTGGCAAGTCTATCTCCATAATTATTAAATTGTACTCATTTGGCTTAAGAAGCTTTTGTGCCTCTTCAGCGCTATATGCTGTATCTATAAGATACTCATCTTGTTCTAGACTGTATTTGAGACCCTGAACAAAGGTTTCATCACTATCTATTAATAAAATCTTTTGCATATATACTCCTACCTTTTTAATACTCTCTTATCGCCAAGCCTCTTCGTTAAATTGGCCTTGTCAAAATCTTCAAGCAAAGCAAGCGATATCTTTCTATTTGACGAGATAAGGTCCCTGTACTCTGCTAGACTTATCTCTTGATTCTTATTTAAATACTTAATTAGCTCTTCTCTTGCATTTAAGAAGGCTTTGTAGCTTATATAATCATCTTGAAGCCTGTAGATGCTCTTACTAGCTTGTAAATCTTGTAGTGCTTCATTCAAAAACTCTGGATTGATTTTGATTTTCTCTTGTATAGCATCTTTTGTAATACCGTCGTATTTTGCTTCTTCTATCATATTCAAAATCATATTCATGGACTTTTTGTCTTCATCCGATAAACTTGGTGCATAGCCCTTGATTGAGACTAGCTCGCCATTTAGTTCTAAACTACCTTCATCAAGTATTAGCTTAAGAAGGCTTTCATATAGCTTTTGATTGTTATTAAGCTTCTTAAAGAATCTATTCTTAATCTCTTCTTTGAAAATTCCTCTTCTAAGTGGATATTTTTCGTAGTATTTATTTAGATTAACTATTAGTTCTTCGTTCACATTGTGTATATATCTTAATGATACAGGATAGATGCCGTTTTTTAATTCATATATAGCGATGGCGCCATCATCAACAAGTTCTTTTAGCTCTTTATCTACTAAATCCTCAGACTTGCTTAATAATTTTGCGATTTCTTTTTTATTTAAGAAATCATCTTGTCTTGTGTAGATAAGATTGTTTAGAACGTCTGTATCTGAACCCTTTTCATTTATCTTAAACTCTTCAACGGCTTCTTCGTCGAAACGCTTTTTCTTCTTTGGATTAGTTTCAAGTATCACGCCGCCCGCTATAGTCGACATCGGTGAGTAGAATCTTAAAATGAATCTATCCATCCTCTTACAAACTGTTTCGCTCTCAAGAATCAATTGCGCGTAGCCTTCTTCGCCAGGATTAAGTACGTCTCTATCTAATAGCACGACTCTTGCAAGTATCTCTTCAGTGCCTAAGTATAAGAAAACTCTTGATCCATTCTTTATGGCTCTTTCTTGATCCTTAATGCACTCGATCTTTACGTCAATAAGATTAGTGTTCTTAAGTGCATCAGGTAGACTTATGACGCTGCCCCTATGTATATCTTCTTTCTTAACGCCAGGGATGTTTAGAGCGCATCTTTGTGAAGCATAAGCCACATCTTGTGATTCTTGATGCACTTGTATGGATCTGATCTTAGTCTTTATTCTCTCTGGATATATCTCAATCTCATCTTGTAAGGATAATTTTCCATCCATAAGCGTGCCTGTAACTATAGTACCGAAGCCTGATATAACGAAGACCCTGTCAATAGGCAGCCTTGGTGTATCGTTCTTTTCTTCTTTTTCAAAGCTATCGGCATGCTTCCTTAAAATATTTTTTATATCATCAATGCCTTCTAAAGTCTTGTTAGAAACCCTAACTATTTCAGAATTTTCAAGGAAAGTGCCTTTTAAACTGTCTCTTATGTCTGATGTGACTAGCTCTATCCACTCTTCATCGACTAAATCAGTCTTAGTTAAAGCAACAAAGCCGTGCTCAACACCAAGCATAGTAAGTATGTTTAAGTGCTCGATGGTTTGAGGCATAACGCCTTCATCAGCCGCAATGACAAGCATAACAAGGTCCATGCCGCTAACTCCTTGAACCATATTTTTGATAAATTTCTCATGACCAGGCACGTCAACTATACCTACTCTTAAATCCTTTTCTAGATCAAAGTAAGTAAAGCCAAGCTCTATCGATATCCCCCTCTTTTGCTCTTCCTTAAGCCTGTCAGTTTGTCTGCCAGTTAGGGCGCGTATTAAAGAAGTTTTCCCGTGGTCAACGTGACCCGCAGTTCCAAGTATTAAATGTTTCACTATCTCTCTCCTAAAATCCCCTTAAGTTCATTTGCAATAATTTCGTATTCTTCTTCGTCAATAGTCCTTAAATCAAGCAAGATCTTATCCTTGTATATCCTAGTAATAATCGGTACTTCAAGCTTTCTAAGTCCTTCTTCAAGCTTTGCAGCTGATATATTTTTTGGATCAATTTCAATTGCTTTAGACTTGATAAATTGGTTTGGAAGTGAGCCGCCGCCAACTTCGGAGGCTGTTTCAACTATATTTAGCTCAGCTCCATCCATGCCTTCAAGCATTGAGAATAGTTTTTCCGCTCTCTTCTCAATTGATTCATAAGGCTCAGTAATCATCTTTATAGTCGGTATCTCAAATGTTTTGTTCTTATCAATATAATAGTTTAGTATTGTTTCAAGCGCTGCTATAGTCATCTTGTCTACACGAAGCGCTCTAAGTAATTGATTCTTCTTGATTTGGCTGATGTATTTTTCCTTGCCTACTATAATGCCCGCTTGTGGTCCGCCTAAAAGCTTGTCACCACTAAAAGTAACTACATCGACACCACTTGCAACTGATTCCATAACAGTTGGTTCGTGCTCAAGACCATAGTCCTCAAGATTGATTAAAACACCTGAGCCAAGGTCCTCAATTAGAGGCAAATCGCCTTTTATAGTCGCAATTTCACTTGCGCTAACGCTTTCAGTAAAGCCTAAAATTTTGTAATTTGATGTGTGAACCTTTAGTATTGCGCCTGTCTCTTCATTTATAGCGTTTTCATAATCTCTTAGGTGAGTCTTATTTGTTGTGCCGACCTCCCTAAGTGTCGCTAAGCTTCTCTCGCAAACGTCAGGTATTCTAAATGATCCGCCTATCTCGATAAGTTCGCCTCTTGAAGTGATTACTTCCTTGTTCTTGCTAAGTGTGTCAAGTACAAGCATAACAGCTGCAGCATTGTTATTTACGACAAGAGCCGCCTCTGCTCCAGTAATCTTCTTAAGCTTTTCTTCTATATGAGAGTATCTTAATCCTCTTTCGCCTCTGTCTAAGTCATATTCAAGATTTGAGTAGCTTGATAATAGCCTCATAATATTTTCTTGAGCCGATTTTGGCAGTTTTGATCTACCAAGATTAGTGTGGATGATGACGCCTGTCGCATTTATAACTGGTCTAAGGCTATAATTAAGCTCATCAGCTAGCCTTTGTGCGACAGCCTTGTCAATATTTTTAAGTCTCTCTCTAAGTCCGTCCTCATCAAGACCATTCTTAATTTCGTCTCTCATCTCATCTAAGATAGTTCTTATAGTATCGTTGATCAGTTTTGCATCGTGAAGCTCAAATAATTTTTTAATCTCTTCATTTTCCATAACTTGATCAACGCCTGGAATCATTCTAAATAAATTCATATCACACCTACTTAATTAAAATATATTTATCGTCAAATTTTTTTGCCTTTGCAATAATATTTACATCAAATGGAAGGTCTATCCTTTCCATATAAGTCTTCGCATCCTCTTCTGATAGCGATATCAACAGTCCTCCAGAAGTTTGTGGGTCAAATAATAGGTCTTCCATCTCTCTTTTGATGTCCGCATCTATCCTAAAGTTATCGCCGACAAAAACTCTGTTGTCATAAGCACCCGCTGGCACTAGGCCCATCATCGCATAATCAAGCGCTCCCTTTAGTATAGGTAATTTCTCTGTATAAATTTCTACTGTAATGTCAGTATTTCTAAGCATTTCATATACATGGCCCATAAGCCCAAATCCTGTTATATCAGTACATGCGTGTACATCAAGGCCTTCCATAGCGTCCTTAGCCTTTTTATTAAGTGTCTTCATTACTAAAACTGCTTCATCTAAGGAGTCTTTATCACAGATGTCGCCCTTAACAGCTGTATTTATGATACCTAGGCCAAGTGGCTTTGTTAATATAAGGACGTCGCCCTCTTTAACACCAGTATTTCTTAAAACTTTGTCAGGATGAACAAAACCAGTAACGCTCATGCCATACTTAAGCTCATCGTCTTGAACAGTGTGTCCGCCTATTAGCAAGGCGCCTGCCTCCTTAACCTTGTCAAAGCCGCCTTTTAATATTAGCTTTAATACATTTGGTGACAAACAGTTTGGGAAGCACGAGATATTCATCGCAAGTATTGGCTCTCCACCCATGGCGTAAACGTCTGAAAGCGAGTTTGCTGCTGCTATTTGCCCAAATGTATATGGGTCGTCAACTATTGGCGTAAAAAAGTCCAAAGTTTCTATGATGGCTCTGTCATCGCTAACCTTGTAAACAGCTGCATCATCACTTGTTTCCAAGCCTACTAATAGGTCTGGATCTGGCGAATTCTTCTCTAATCCTTTTAATATTTGATCTAAAACCTCCGGTTTAACTTTCGCTGCTCAACCAGATGTCTTAGCAAAACTTGTTAATTTTACATTTATATCATTACTCATACAATCACCTTCCGCTTACGCTTATGTAATCTTTCATGTTCTTAAACTTGTTCTCTCCAATTCCTTCTATGTTCATGATATCTTCAATCTTCTTAAACTTCTTTTTCTCTCTGTAATCAATAATCTTTTGCGCAGTCTTTTCGCCAACGCTTGGTATTGATGTAAGCTCATATAGATCAGCCGTGTTAATGTTGATCTTCTTAGTTTGAACAGAGCTTGCCGCGTGACTCGTCTCGTCAGCTTCGCTCGCTCCCTTCGCAGGAACTATGATCCTTTCCTCATCTACTAACTTTTCAGATAGATTGATTAGGTCGATGTCAGCGTCCTCAGTAAGACCGCCCGCCTCTTTGACAAGGTCGTCCATACGAGTGCCTGCCTTCATCTTGTATACACCAGGCTTTTTAATCTCGCCAGTGATGTGAGTGTAGATGTAGCCCTCTTCAGTATCAGCCTCACTCAAAGAGTCCTTGGATCCAGTGTCAAAAGCTTTATCGACCTTGACCTCGCCATCGCTTTGATTAAAGAAGTCCTTATTCATTATATTTATAAATACTATTATCAGTATGACTATAAGAAATATCTTTAGTCCCTTTTTGATTTTATCGATGTCCATAGAATCACCACATATATTATACCATAAATTTGATAAAAATGAAACAACTTTATGAACTTTTATTCATAAAGCTTTATGATGCTTGCAATTGCTTATTCTTATATGCAGTCACTGTCCATTAACTTTGCTTATAGCTTTGCTTTTATAAAGTCTTTACCCATGGCATAGTCGCCGCAGACACTTAAGGCGCGTCATATAACAAGTACTCGGCATATGGTAAGCGCGCGGTAAATGTTTAGCGCACATACTTCTATAAGCATAAAAAAAGCCTATAGACTAAGTCTATAAGCAATGTGGTGGAGATGAGGGGAGTCGAACCCCTGTCCGAAAACCCTTCCTAAAGAACTTCTCCGAGCGCAGCTTTTTATCAAACTTCACTAAGACCAATTTAAAAAGCAAAATAAAGTCTTAGCTAGCTTTGAAATAATCTCTTAGCTTTTAAGCTTGGCTAAAAGATTTTCTCGTCTAAGTTGACCCAATATAAAGCCGAACGAGAAAACTCTATATTGAGAGCCGCCTAACTAGGCAGCGTATGCAAAATTATTGTTTTCTGCGTTTATATTTTTTTGACAGATGTGACGTATCCATCGACCCGGCTCGCTATTCTAAATTCCAAATCCCCGTCGAAACCAAAATTCATCCCCGTACTATTAATTTTTACCCAAAATCTCTCTAAATATAACTTTGTTAATAATTTAAGGTGCGCAAGGCACCCTAAACTATATATCCATTTGATAAATTCTATAAGTTATGTTGATTTTTGCGCCAAAGCTTTCAACGTCGTTCATCATATCTTTGTTGTACTCCCAAATTGTTGATCCTTCAAGCTCTGTATAGCCTTTCTTGATGGCGTTGATGTATGTCTTTAGGTACATAACGCTTGTAACGCCCTTCTTTTGATACTCAGGCACTACGAATAAAACGAAAAATCTAATTCTATCGATCTTTCTCTTGTGATACAAAAACTTTATAAAGCCAAATGGAAGTAGTCTTCCCTTCATCTTCTTGATGGCTTGGTTGTAGTCTGGTAGAGTTATGTTAAAACCGATAGGCTCGTTTGTTTCGTTGTCTCTCGCGATAAATATAAGCTCTGGATCGGCATATGGCTTTAACTGCTTAACTACCTTTCTGATCTCTTCTTCGTCAAGTGGAGCGAAGTCGTCCCATTCTTTAGGCATAGCTTTTTCAATTACATGCATAATGTCTGCTGCATCACTGTCAAGTCTACTAAAATCAATATTGTCCACTCTAAAATTGAACTTCTTCATCGCATATGGAACAAGTTTTTCAAATCTCTCAATATTAGCATTTTTAATTTTGTCTTTATAAGCGTAGCAGTCAAAGTACTTTTCGAAGCCATATTTCACGAAGAAATCGTTATAGTAACTCTTGTTGTAAGTATTCATTATGTATGGTTGATCCTCAAAGTTATCGACTATAAAGCCTCTATTGTCCTCGCCGCCTGGTAGTGAAACTGGTCCTTTCACCTTCTTCATGCCATGTGCCCTAAGATATTCTACTGCTGCATCAAGAAGTTTCTCAGCATATTCATAGTTATTTTCGCACTCGAATTGTGAGATGTAACCTTCTTTAAAACCGTGATAGTCGTTAACGATTTCGTTGATGCCGACCAAAAGTCTTCCAACTACTTTATCCCCATCATAGCAGATAAACTTTGTATTTGGTCCTGCGTTGTTTAGGTCGTTATCCACTCCTTGTAAATATTTTAAATATTCTTTTCTAATTGGTGGAACAAAGTTTTTGTCCCCTTCATATAAGTCATAGATAAAATATGCAAATTCCTTTAATGTTTTTTTGTCAGTAACTTCTTTTACGCTAATCATTGTTACCACTCCTTTTTATTTCTAAAAGCTCATAGACATCCGAGCTTAAATATTTTTTACAAGCCGAAAAATCATTTTCGTAGCACTCTCTTACCTTCGATGCGCTAATAACTTCGCCATCTATAGTCTTTCTCTCTATAAATTCACATTCAATACCATATTCATAAAGTATCTTCTTCATCATCTCATTGTATTTTTCAGTAACTTTGTCAAAAGGCTCTGTGCCAAAATATCTTTTTTTGATATTCAAATCCTTTGCAATGCGCCTTGCGAATATCTTTGCATCAAGCTCTGTATATACCTTAAGCTTATCTGTATCCTTCTTCAAAAAATATGTTGGGAAGGTCGCTCTCGATATGATGTAGGGGCCTGATTTATACACGTGCACACGTTTATTTTCTTGATAATGCTTTTTAACTATCTCGTATCTATCCCTAGTACTAAAGTATGAGGCATCCTCTTCCAAAACGAAGATGATTAAGTCCCTATCTTCTTCCAAGGCTTTATCTACTAGGTGCTCATGACCAAGTGTGAGTGGATTTGCATTCATGACTATGGCATTGTACTCATCTTTATCAAGATCTTTCTTTATAGTCTCTATCCAATCCTTGTACTTGAAGAAACCGCCTTCTAAGAGAACAACATCATCAGTCTTTTCAATGACATCCATAGATAGTGAAGTGAAAATATTTTCATTCTTTGCCTTAGTAAAGACAAAGTAACTTCTATATCCTTTGGCAATGATGTCTTCAAGTGCACTATTAATAAGCTCTATCGCAAGTCCCTCGCCTTGATACTTGTCATCGATGTAGAAGAATTTAATTAAATTCTTCTTTACAGATACTGTAGCAATTATTTCTCCTGCATCTCTTATGATGTAGCTTGCATCGACATCTTCGTATATAACATCTCTTTCTAATAAAAATTCTGAAAGAGCCGTTTCGCTCGATGAGCCCTTAATAACTTTATCTACATAAAACATGATTAATCCACTATAATTCCGCCGCCTACTACAGTTCTACCGTCGTATACAACGAGGCTTTGTGAAAGAGTTATCGCTCTTTGCGGCTCTTCAAAAGTAACTGTGTAAGTACCGTCGTCATTCTTCTTTACTTTTGCTTTTTCATCATTTGATCTATATCTAACTTTTGCTGTATATACCTTGTCTTCATCGATTTCATCAATTGAAATCCAGTTCACATCTTTAATTACAGCAGTCTTTTTAAATAAATCCTCTTCTGGTCCAAGAATGATTTCGTTATTAACTGGATCTATCTTAGTCACAAAAGCTCTTTGACCTAAGGCAACATTTAGTCCGCGTCTTTGGCCTATAGTGTAGTTTCTAATGCCATCGTGCTCGCCTAAAACTTTGCCGTTCTTATCTTTAATTAGGCCCTTCTTGCTAATATTTTTAGAATATTTATTTAAAAATGCCTTATAATCATCATTTGCAATAAAGCAAATCTCTTGCGAATCCTTTTTATTGTATACAGGTATGCCCGCTTCCTTCGCTATGGCCCTAGTTTTATCCTTATCCATAGCGCCAACTGGGAATATCGCGTCTCTCAGCTGTTCTTGCTTTATATTGTATAGGAAATAGCTTTGATCTTTTCTAATGTTTGTAGATTTTTGAAGATAGTGAATGCCATTTGCCTCGTATTTTTCAACGTAATGGCCAGTCGCAATAAAGTCAGCATCGAAGTTTTTCATCTCATCGTGAAATCTCTTGAACTTGATATTTTTATTACAGAAAATACATGGATTTGGCGTATGGCCAAGCTCGTACTCACGGATGAATGGCTCAATTACCTTCTCTTTGAAGTCTTCCTTGTAATCAACCACGTGATGCTCTATACCAAGGTAATCCGAAACTCTCTTTGCATCCTCTATCATCTTTGTGTAATTGTCTTTAATAATATCGTCGCACAAGTTAAATGTGATGGCTACTACATCGTAACCAGCCTCTTTTAATAAGTATGCGCTGACGGAGCTGTCTACCCCGCCCGATAAAGCTATTAAAACTCTCTTCAAACTATTTCGTCTCTCTTTCTATCAAATCAACTAAATCTTTTGCTAATCTCTTTAATTCATCTTCATCTTCGCCCTCAAGCATAACCCTTAGAAGCGGCTCAGTGCCTGATGGTCTGATGACTACCCTCATGTCTGGGTTATTCTTAGTCAAATCATCTATAGCGTTTTTAACGCTTTCTATCTCTAAAACTTTATTTTTTATCTCGTTAGTAACTTTTGCGTTTAAAAGTACTTGTGGATATGTCTTCATAAGTCCGTTTAATTCAGCAGCTGTCTTTTTAAGCTCGGTCATGGCATTGATTAAAAATATCGCACTTAAAAGGCCATCGCCAGTATTTTGATAATCCTTTAGTATTATATGACCCGATTGTTCGCCGCCAAGTGACAAGTCATCCTTGATTAGTTCAGCTAGAACATATCTATCGCCAACGCTAGTTACATCAAGCTCCACGCCAATGGTATCAAGATACTTCTTTAGTCCAATGTTTGACATGATAGTCGCAACAAATTTATTCTTCTTAAGCTTATCATGCTTTTTCAAATATGTCGCAAGCGCTGCCAATATATGGTCTCCGTCCATAATCTTGCCTTCATTATCAACCACTTGTAATCTATCTGCATCGCCGTCAAAGGCTATGCCTATATCTGCCTTATTATTTTTAACAGTCTCTATAAGTGATTCCAAATGAGTTGAACCACAGTTTTTATTGATGTTTCTGCCATTTGGCTCGTCATGAATGTATATCATTTCAGCGCCTGAAGCGTTTAAAACTTCCTTCGCAGTCACATAATTTGCTCCATTTGACATATCGCAAACAATTTTAAGACCGCTGTAGTCCATCATAAGTGAACGTAAGTAGCTTACGTACTCAGTTTTATCAATCTCATCAGTAATGTAATTGCCAAAGCGTTCTGGTTTTTTTAGCTCTTTGTCATTTAGCATATTCGTTTCAATCGCTTCTTCTACTTCATCTGCTAGCTTGTAGCCGTCCTTGTTAAAAACCTTTATGCCGTTGTATTCATAAGGGTTGTGAGATGCAGAGACAACGATGCCGAATAAAGAATCATTCTTGCTAATTATGTAGCTTGCTTCTGGTGTCGATGTTACGTTTAAATCATATACATCAAGCCCCATAGACGTGATGGCTGCTGCAAGTGATAGCTTTATCATGTCCTTTGACTCTCTTGTATCGCTTGCTATAAAAACTTTTTTGCCCTCTCCTCCAATAAAGTAGTCCGCTATATATTTGCCTAATTTGTATGAAAATTCACTAGTTAAAAACTCGCCAGCGACGCCTCTGACGCCGTCTGTACCAAATAATTTCTTCATTATTCTTCCTCCATATATTCCTTAAGAAGCGGGAGCAAAGTTTCTCTGTCGTTCTCAAGCTCGCCTAAACTCACCATTTCTTTAATTTTTCCAAGTACGTGCGCGAATTTTTTGCCTGGCGCATAGCCCATGGCAATCAAATCGTCGCCGCTAACAGCAAGTTTCAGCTCGCCGCTTTTGTCAAGACTGTCTTCTATCTCTTTTATGTAAGTCTCAAATTTTGTGATATTATCAAGCTCTCGGCCAGGTCTCGTAGCAATATTATCTGCCCTAATTAAATCAAGGTAGCGATAAATGTTCTCCTTGCCATAGTAATTATAAAGCCTTCTCACAGCCTTGATGCCAAAGTTCGGATCCTGCTTCATGTGCTTCAAAATGAGGTCATGAACTAGGTTTATGGTCTTCTTGTCATAATTAAAGCCTTTTAAAATATCTACTGCCATCTCGGCGCCGACCTTGTCGTGATCGTAATAGTGCGAAATATCCCCATCTTCAGAGCGGGTCAATGGTTTTGCCACATCATGAAAAAGTGCTGCAAGACGCGTTGGCAAATCCTTTTCAGTCGCTTCAACTGCCTTCATCGTATGAGTAAATAAATCATAGCTGTGATAAGGATTGTTCTGGTCGTAGTCAAACTGTCTATCAATCTCAGGAAGGACTTCCTTCAAAATGCCCAGTTCATGCATAAGAGTAAAAGCGTAATGAACATTGTCAAGGAGCAAAATCTTGTTGAATTCTTCACGAAATTTGTCCTTCGAAAGAGTTTTTACAAATGGCGCAAATTTTTTCGCTGCCCTAAAAGTCTCATCTTCTATCTCAAAGCCAAGCTTCGACGCAAAGCGCACTAAACGCAGTATTCTTAAGTAGTCTTTAGCAAAACTTTTATACGGATCAATCACCGTTTTTAAGATTTTCGCATCAAGATCTTTTTTTGCGTCCAGAAAATCATAAATATATTTGCTCTCGTCCATTAACATGGTGTTTATGGTGAAGTCGCGCCTAATAATGTCTTCTTTGACATTGCTTGTAAAACTTAAAGTGCTCGGGTGCCTGCCATCTGCGTAGTTATCTTCACGCCTAAATGTAGTTATCTCGATTGCATTCTCGCCCTTAATCTTGACAGAGCCATATTTTATAAATTTAGTATCTAGCTCATAATCACTTAATAGACTAACAAGTTCATCAGGTCTCTTCGCTGTGCAAATGTCTATGTCGTAGACATCCTTGCATAGCAAATAGTCCCTCACAGCACCTCCAACAATGTATGAGGAACCTCCTAAGCTTTTCAAGATATCAATCGCATAATCTAAATTTTTCATAATATACAATAGATTATATCACATTCATAAGAAAAAATCAAAAATATCTAAAAGAAAAACAGCCACATGATGTAGCTGTTAATCCATTATAAAATTTCTTTTAACTTATCGCTTTCGTATAAATAATAATCCTCTACTCTATCGACCTCATAATCAAAGTCATCGATGAGCTTTTCAAGTACTTCTCTGTTCTTGATCGAAGTGGCTAAACTATTGCCACAGGATGAAGAAAGATCTCTTGGTGTTGGTATGATGAGTGATTCGATGCCGAGCTCCTTGAGTTTATTATTTAGCATAAGGCACGACGATATCGAATAGAATGTTACTATGACAACGTTATTTTGTTGCTTTAAGCTCAAAGTCTTCTCCGTCTTCTTTAACTGCTACAGTGTAGCCAGCATTTTCAAGATATCTTGTAACATTTTCTTTAGCAACTTCTATGTCAACTAGAACTGTAAAGTCCTTTGTGCCTTTATCTGCTTCGTTTTTAGCTAAAATAACTGGTTCTGGACAAGAAAGTCCTCTTGCATCAATAATATTATTTGCCATTTTGAGCTCCTTTCTTTCTTTCAGCTATGATGAAGTATGCTGCGATTATAACGAATACAAATCCGATGATAACTGCAACTCTACCATTAGCAGTTGTTCCCTTACCTGATGAAGCTAAGCCAAAGTTGTGTGATGCAGCTGCTCCGCATATAAGACCGATAACAGTCATGAATGCGTCTGTATCGCCTTGTGAAGCAAGTATTGTTTGTCTGATTGGGCAGCCACCAAGTAATACAGCTGTTAAACCAACTAAGCCCATGGATAAGAAGTTCCATAAGTGTTCTGAGTGAGCTACTGGTTGACCTTCGAATCCAAAATTAAATTGACCTAAGCAAAGGTTTAGAACTAAGTTTGCTAGTACTATACCAAGTATACCATATAGGAAGTGATAGTCCTTGATTAGTATTGCATCTCTAAAGCCTGCTGCTGTACAAAGTCTTGTTCTTTGTAAAATGCCACCAACGATTAAACCTGCTACTAATGAAATTATGAATGGCGCATGCATTGATCCAGGTCCTTCTGCTGAGAAGTGGATGAATGCTGGTTTTGCTAGTGCTAAGATAAGTAATACAACTGCAAATATTGGCATAATAAGTCCAGATAATTTTGATTGATCATGGTTTCTACCTAAAGAGTAACCTTTCTTAATAAATACAATACCTACTCCAATACCTGCGATAAAGCCTAGTAAACCTACTACAGCGTTCATGTCTCCAGCGCCGATTCTTAGAAGCATTCTAAGTGGGCAGCCTAAGAATACTAAAGCACCTATCATCATCACGAAGCCGTAAACGAAACGAAGTGCTGGGTTTGAGCCACCCTTCGCTCTGAATTCGCCTTTAGCCATAGAAATGATGAAAGCACCTAAGATAAAACCAATGATTTCAGGTCTTATATATTGAACAACTCCTGCAGAGTGTAGTCCTAGTGCGCCTGCTATGTCTCTAAAAAAGCATGCAACACAGATACCCATGTTAGCTGGGTTACCAAAGTGCATAAGTAAAGCTCCAATTATACCAATAATGGCGCCTCCTATGAAGATAGTCAAATTTTGTTTTTTCTTCATAATATCCCTCCTTTATATGAGTATATCACAAGAAAAGGCTATTTTTCGATGTATTAAAAAATTTTATAGTTTCAGTATTTATTATAAGATATCGTTATTAATATTATTTATATAACTATGATTATAGTCTAGCTACTATTAAAAATATTTATAATGAGGCCCATATATATAAAATTATTCTATACTTATTGAATGTGAATTCTTTATGATATATAATTTAATTAATACTAATACTATGGTAAAATTTAAGAGAGGTGGATTATGCATTACATAGGAATTGACATAGGATCAACTGCTTCAAAGGCTGTTATCCTAGATGAAAACAAGGAAAAAGTATTGCACAAAAAAATCATGCCAAGTGGCTGGAACAGTAAAGAAACTGGTGAAGAAATCAAAAGCTGGATCAAATCACTAGACTACGGCGAAGACGATGTGAAAATCACCGCGACTGGCTACGGAAGAATCAGTGTGCCTTATGCGGACAAAACTGTTACCGAAATCACTTGTCATGCTAAAGGCGCTCACTTTTTAAATCCTGAAGACATGACTGTTGTTGACATAGGTGGACAAGATACTAAGGTTATACTTGTGCAAAACTCAAATGTCCTGGACTTTATCATGAATGACAAGTGCTCTGCAGGTACTGGAAAGTTCTTGGAAGTTATGGCCAATAGGCTTGGACTTTCATTAGAAGAGATGTTCGAGTACGCTAAGAGAGGCCAATCTGTCAACATATCATCTGTATGTACAGTATTTGCTGAATCAGAAGTAATCTCGCTTATGGGTAAAGGCACTCCTCGTGAAGACATTGCAAGAGGTGTTGTTGACTCGATAGTTAAGAAAGTCGCTGCACTAGCAACAAGAAAAAATGCATCAGATAATTACTTCTTAACTGGTGGTTTCTGCGACTCAGAATTTACAGTTGAACTTTTAAGCGAAAAACTTGGTGCACCTGTAAAAACACATCCAGATGCAAGATTTGCTGGAGCGATAGGTGCTGCTCTACTTGCAAAATAATGATAGACGTAGAATTCTTTAAAGAATTAAGGCGTAAAGCTTATGTCGATGCCGTCACATTTAAAATGAGTGAAAACAACGTCGTCGGCTACTTTGCTAAAGACATCGACGAGGCATTTTTAATGAGCTATGGACTTGTTCCCTACCCAATCGAATCGACTGACACAGAGATTTTAGCTTATGGTGAGTATAACACTTGCGATATGATAAGCGCGACTACCATATACATGACAACAAAAAAGTGCCCACTAATCTATTCTTCCAAAATCTTTTTGATTGAGGATATTTGCAAGAAATTCACTGAAGTCTTTAGTGCTAGTTGCGACAGATATATCTATAAATATAGTGGGGATATTGCAGGAACTGATATTGACGGCGTAATAAAATCTGTTTACGGCTTTAATTTTGATGAGAAGAAATACAAGCAAATGAAAAAAATATTTTCTAAAATCGATGAGCTACTATTGGCAATAGAAAAAAAGCTTGAGCCATATGAGTACAACATAGTTAAATACTACATTCGTTATGTGGCTGATCCTCAAAAAAGAGTAAAAATTCTTGAAAGGGTTTTAGAAGATAATCAAAACAACATTAATATTAAAATGAATAAATGTATTAATGTCGCCTGTCCAGAAATAATTCTGGATGAACTCAAAGGCCCTATATCTGAGAGCTACAAAAACATTGACCTAGCTCCAAGGGGCTGCATATTAAAAGGAGGAAAAAATGGATAAGAATCATGAAATGTGGACTAATCTAGGCATGGACGTTGAAAAACACGATATGCTATGTGAAGTTTTACCAGGAGCTTTTGGAGACGTATTCCTAAGCCAAGAAAACAGACCAAAGGGTATGGACTACTGGAACATGGTAGTTGGCGATATCCACGGTATTAGACCAGCTGAATTAATCGAACACCAAAAGAACGGTGGCAAGGTAGTTGGTACTTTCTGTATACACGTACCAGACGAAGTGCCTATAGCGGCTGGAGCAATAGTTACAGGCCTTTGCAGTGGATCTCAATTCTGGGTACCAGGCGGAGAAAAGAGGCTTCCTACAGCAACTTGCCCACTAATCAAAGCTTCACTAGGAGCAAGATTTGACAGAACTTGCCCATTCTTCAGAATAGCTGACCTATTCGTTGGTGAAACTACTTGCGACGGCAAGAAAAAAGCTTGGGAAATACTTGCTGAAGATGCACCAATGTTTATCATGGACATACCTCAAATGAAGAGAGACGAAGACTTTGAAAAATGGGAACAAGAAATCAAACGCTACATGAAGAGAATCGAAGAGCTTACAGGCAATGAAATTACTGAGGAAGGACTAAGAAAAGCTATACATATTGTTAACAACAAGAGAAGAGCTTTGAAGAGACTAAATGAATTTAGAAAGAACGATCTAATTCCAATAAGTGGTAGAGATGTTCTAGTAATCACACAAGTTGCTTTCTATGACGATCCAGAAAGAACTACAGAAATGATTAACAAGCTTTGTGACGAACTTGAAGAAAGAGTTAAGAACAAAGTTTCAGTTTACAAACCAGGTGCAAAGAGAATACTTCTTACAGGTACTCCACTTTCTATTCCAAACTGGAAGATGCACCAAATCATCGAATCACTTGGAGCAGCTGTTGTCTGCGAAGAAATGTGTACAGGAATTCGTTACAGCTACAAACTTGTTGAAGAAGATGCGGGTGCAGATATGGATACTATGGTTCATAATCTTGCACAAAGATACCTTGGCAGCATAAACTGCGCTTGCTTCACACCAAACACAGCAAGAATCGACGACATAGTAAGACTTGCTAAAGAATACAAGGCAGACGGCGTTATCGATCTTAACCTTAAGTTCTGTAACCTATATGACACAGAAGGCTACTTCGTAGAAAAAGAACTTAACAAGCTAGGTATACCAGTTATGGGTATAGAAACAGACTACACAGACGAAGACGCAGAACAATTAAAGACAAGAATCGGCGCTTTCTTAGAAATGCTTGACTAATTTAATGAAAGAGCTAAGAAACTACATTCTTTTAGGCGATTCAGCTTCGGCTACAAAATTATACTATCTACTTAAAGATAATGGCTTTGAAGTAACCATAGTACCAACGCCAAGAAATGCAGACCATTGCTGCGGTTTGTGCATTATTTACGAAGCTAAAGATAGAGAAAAAATAGCGATGCTCGCAGAAAAAAATTCTATAAAGATAGATAGATTCTGGGAAGACATAGTAAGAGATGATCCAAATAGAATGAGATTTTGTTAATATAAAAGGGATAGGCATAGGGCCTATCCCTTGATTTTTAATTAAACTTAACAAATAATTGTTAAAACTATAGCAAGCACTATTAAGACTAAGCCAAGAACAAATTCTATCAGGCCTAGTTTTTTAGCATAAGAAGCATCTCTTCTTTTATATAAAACATCTAAGTTAAAAGAATTTATCAAAGAATATTTCTTTCTAAAATAAATAAGATATCCGAATGTAGAAAAGACTGTACCTAAGATAAATAATAATATTTTCAAAATCAAGATAAGTTTCTACCCCCTAAGATAAACTATACTTCCCTATTCATTAATATAGTTTTAAAATTTATACCACCCAAGTAATAATAGTCCACGCTTTTAAATGCTTTATTCTTTAGAGCGTAGTCAAGAAAAATCTTATCCCCTTCCCAATGAGGGCTACGATAAAATTCATCCTCGCTCATAAACTTAAGACTGCCCTCAGAACATTCTTTCATCATGCCAGTATAATCATCACTGTAATATACATACATTTTATCATAAGCGTCAGCATCAAGGTCAATGTAGCGAACCTCGCCCATGTAGTAAAAAGTTTTTAGCTTAAGATTCGTCTCTTCATAGACCTCGCGCACAATGCACTCATCCTTTGACTCGCCCGGCTCAATCTTGCCGCCTACTCCAATGTACTTACCGTGATTAATATCATTTTCCTTTTTATTTCTGTATAAGAACAAGAACTTATTAGTAATCTTGTCCTTGATGTATATAACAGTGTAAGCTTGTTTTAATTTCATAATAAATTATCGTTTATTTACAAAATTTATTCCAAAAATCTACCCAGCTGCCATGTACTTCTCTTTGGTCAATGTAAATAAAAGTATCTTCATCATACCAATCATGGTTAACTATATCGTCAATAGTCTCAGGAACAAAAAAGTTGAAAAATTCTTTCTTGAACGAACTTCCATACTGTAAATAATATGCACCTACCATCTTTGTAAAATTGGTTTTCTTTACATCTTGTGGTTTATACAAAAGTGCTTCTCCAACCTGATTTAAATCAGGGCTTACTTCAAGAAAAACTAAACTTAAATCATCTTCCTTATAGCCAAGTATAAAACTTCTGTATTTATAGGAAACGGTACGAAGCACTACGAAATTCGCACCACTAATATCTTCTGAATAAGCATAAACTATTTTATATTCCGAACCATTATCTACTTGCTTATCAAAAATTTCTCTCATGCGATTTTTGTTTTCATTGCTTTTTACATTATCTAACTCAACTGTTTTTTTTCCACCAAATAAATTAAACAATCCCATTTTATTGCCTCCTATCATAATTTTAATTTCTTCTGTTAGTTATAGTATTTTTGCGTTATTCCATTTATTAAGTCAGTATAAACAAACTCAATAATTCCATTCTCTTCAAAAAGCCTTAAATGATAATGTATTTTTAAGCCGCTAACTCCTAAAGCATCTAAAAGATCTTGTGCCGTCTTTGCTGTAATGCCAAGCATTATAATTATTTTCAATCTTGCAGGATTACTTACTAAATTAATCTCTTTTAGTGTGCTTAATATGTGAACCTCTTTCATTTTCACATCATACTTACCATCTTTAAATATAAAATAGCATAAATTAATTCAACAGTCAAGTATTTTTTAACATTAAATTATATTTTGTATATTTATAATATTTTTTATAGGCACGATAATTTGTCAAACCTATTATACCAGAATACCTCTCTTTTTTTATTTGTTTTTGTAACATATGTTATACCACATAACATTAAAATACTTCATGAAAATTATTAACTGATGGCAATTTTCTGATACTACTATTAAATATCCAATATATTGCTACTGCTAGTATTATAAAGCTGGCTAATAAAATTGTCATAGGACTTCCTAAGTATTCACCTAAGGCTCCACCCATAAGTGCTCCAATAGGTGCCATGAATGTTGATATACCAACCATTGCTCCCATCGCACTGCCTAATTTGTCTCTTGGAACTAAAATTTGCACCATAGTTTGAGCATATACATTAACAATTCCAACAACAAACCATCCAAGCCCATACAATATAACAGCTAGTGCCATATTATTAGAAAAATATGAAACACCTGACCAAAATATACTTAAAATTAGCATACCATAAATATATAGTTTACCTAGTGGACACTTTTTAAATATTGAAAAGCTCGAGAATAATGATCCTATTAAAACACCTACACCCATCGCTGCTAACATAAGTGAGTAAAAAATCTCATCACTTGCAAAAGCTGGCAGTACAGCGCTTATACTTGTTGCAGCAAAATTTATAAAGACAACACCAAATACTAAAGCATATATTCTTGAGTCTTTAAATAGTGCTAAGCCATCCTTTAATTCAGAAAAATGATTTTTAATAAAGTTTTCTCCATCTTTCTTTTCATGTTTATTATATTCACTCAAACTTTTAGATAAAAATATAAATAGTATAGCAGTAATCATAAAAGTAACGGAATCAATATAAAATGCTGCCATAAATCCAAATGCTGCAATCATAATTCCAGCTAAAGTATCAAAGATTGCGTTTGATCCTTGATATGCCATTGTCATCAAAGAATTTGCTGTAACTAGTTCGTCTTCACTAAGTATCTTAGGTAATAATGATATTTGTCCAGGATAAACTAATTGATTTATTAGTGATATAATTGGCATTATAATCATTATATGATACACTTCAAGAGCATTTAATGAGTGTAGTAGTGGTATTATTAAAATTAAGACAGCTTGTACAATTTGGCTATTGATTAAAAATTTCTTCATGTTTATTCTGTCAAGTATTGGACTTAACAAAAGCTGCACTATAGCCGTGGATGATGTGAGAAATAGTGTTAGACCAGAATAAAATGTTGAGCCACTCATCTTATAAACAAGAAGTGTAGATGCTATCGCATACAAGCTGTCTCCAAAGTTAGTAATGAGTCTAGCTAATAATAAGATATAAAAATCTTTACTTCTTATAAATTTCTTTTTTTCTTTACCTTTTTTAAACATTTTAACATTCTCCTTTTATTTATCGTTCAGTTTTATTTTACAGTTCACTTATTTTTTTCCGGTAAGCATATCACTTACCGGCCTTAACTAATCTAATTTATAAACTTCTACTTGTAGCGTTTGCTTATCTTCTTCTCTATCACTATATTTCTTAATGAGCATATCTAACTCTTCACTAAATTCTTCATATTTTTCTTTATTAATTTTAAAGCTAAAAATATTTTCACTTGAGTTTTTATTGAATATATCGCTCTTTGGTATAAAAGCTTTTGCTACTGGCAAGAAATATTTTTGCGTTATGCCATTTATTAGCTCTGTATGAACAACCTCTACAATTCCATTGTCTTCAAGAAGCCTTAAATGATAATGTATCTTTGAACGGCTAACTCCAAGAGCATCTGAAAGATCTTGCGCAGTCTTTGCTGTAGTACCAAGTGTTGTAATTATTTTTAATCTTATAGGATCACTTATTAAATTTATTTCTTCCAGTGTGTTTAATATGTGAACTTCTTTCATTTTCTCACCTCACTTACTATTCTTAAATATATAATAACATAAAATAATTAAACTGTCAAGTATTTTTTAACGTTAAGTTATATTTATTTTATCTATAATTATCCTTAGAAAATAAAAAAGCTACTAAGTTATAATACCTAGTAGCTAATCTAAGCTATTCAAATAAACAACCTTCAATTAATTCTTTATTCTTTAATTTATCTATCCACTCTTTTGGAATAGTATCAATGCCATAGATAATTCCAGCAAGGCCTCCTGTGACTGCAGCTGTAGTATCTGTATCGCTACCAAGATTAACTGCTTTTAAAACTGCATCCTTATAATTATCTGTATTTAATATACACCATAGCGATGCTTTTAGAGTGTCAAGTACAAAACCACCTGATTTAATCTCGCTTTCATCAATATATTTTATGCTATCATCAATATATTTCTCGCCCTTAATTAATTTTCTTGCTATATGAATATATTCTATGCAGGCATTTTTTGATATTTCATGTGCGTGTGTTATATCTGAAACATCGGCAATATCATCGTCTGATGCATCTGTAAATGCTAGTGGAAGTATCCTCATAAGTGATCCATTACCATTGTCATGAAAGCCGTCCAAACCATGTCCAAGCTCAATAGCTCCGCGCGTTGTGCCTCCTACATCAAATACTTCGCCATTTGCAGTAAATTTGTCTTCATATAACCATGCTTCAAAATTCTTACGTATATCTTTTAAATCAATGAATCCCATGTCCTTAATTGACTTTGCTGTGGCTAGTGTTAGCGATGTATCGTCGGACCATGTGCCTGCCTCTTGATTCCATGTGCCGTGGCCAATCATATCTGTGCAATTATATGTGTGTCTTTCTTTGAATTCGTACGGCACGCCTAAAGCATCGCCAATAGCAAAGCCATATATAGCTGATCTAAATTTTGACATAAGTCCACCTCCACAATCATAGTGATTTATATATGAAAAAAGACTAAGTATATACTTAGTCTAAATTGGCGCACCATGAGGGAGTCGAACCCCCGACCTTCTGATTCGTAGTCAGACACTCTATCCAGCTGAGCTAATGGTGCAAAAAAAGCAGCAAAAGAATATTAAGTTTTGCTGCTATGGCGCGACTAGGAGGAGTCGAACCCCCGGCACACGGATTAGAAGTCCGTTGCTCTATCCAGCTGAGCTATAGTCGCATGTAACGTATGGAGCGGGTGAAGGGAATCGGACCCTCGCAACCAGCTTGGAAGGCTGGGGCTCTACCACTGAGCTACACCCGCAAATTTTGCGGTATTAAAAAAGAATATGGAGCGGAAAACGAGATTCGAACTCGCGACCCTCGCCTTGGCAAGGCGATGCTCTACCACTGAGCCATTTCCGCATATGGTGGAAGAGAGTGGATTTGAACCACTGAAAGCTTAGCTAACGGATTTACAGTCCGCCCCCTTTAGCCACTTGGGTACTCTTCCATAGGGC